>VFQN01007208.1_pt1 | contig 12084 bp, 12 predicted proteins | sample 3512371 | NCBI WGS metagenome assembly VFQN01 (sample SAMN10412370, study PRJNA504923) | tailings metagenome | isolation source: Replicate 2 from Balatoc abandoned mine | place: Philippines: Itogon, Benguet | collected 2017-08-28
CAAGGACTACAAGAAGGGCGACACGGTCAAAGCCGTGGTGCTCGACGTCGACAGCGCCAAGGAGCGCATCTCGCTCGGCATCAAGCAGGTGTCCGGCGACCCGCTCGACACGCTCGCCAAGTTCAAGAAGGGCGACCCCGTCACCTGCGAGGTCATCCAAGTCGAGGCGAACGGCATCCAGGTGCGCATCGCCGACACCGAGATCACGAGCTACGTCAAGCGTTCGGATCTGTCGCGTGACCGCTCCGAGCAGCGCCCCGAGCGCTTCAATGTGGGCGACAAGGTCGATGCGGCCGTGATCAGCGTCGACAAGACGACGCGGCGCATCCAGGTCTCGGTCAAGGCGCTCGAGATTGCCGAGGAGAAGCAGGCCGTCGCGCAGTACGGCTCGAGCGACTCGGGCGCGTCGCTCGGCGATATCTTCAAGGCTGCTCTGAAGCGCCGCGAGGGCGCCGACGAGGAGGAGAAGTAATATCCTGCCAAAGGATGGCGCCGCGGACGCTCCCCGTCTGCGGCGCCATGTTTGTGACCGGTCACAGCACGGAGCCGATCAATGCCGGTGTGCGGTGAACCCAATGTCCGCGTGCATCCCGCGATCGGCTCCATCGATGCGGCGATCTGGGATGGCCTCGCCAATCCCGATCCCGCCACCTTCAATCCATTCGTTTCGCACGCCTTCCTCGCCGCGCTCGAACGCTCGGGCGCGGTTGGCGCGCGCACAGGCTGGCGCCCCTGCCACCTGACGCTGGAGCAGAACGGCGTCATCACCGGCGTCGCGCCCTGCTACCTCAAGACCCACAGCAAGGGCGAGTACGTGTTCGACGCCGGGTGGGCCGAGGCCTACGAGCGGGCGGGCGGCCAATACTACCCGAAACTCCAGATCGCGGTGCCGTTTACGCCGGTGCCGGGACCACGCTTCCTCGTTGGATCCGGCGACGGTGCGGAGGCGCGCGAGCGGATGCTCCTTGCTGGCGCGGTGGCGCTGGCGAAGGAAGTCGGGGCGTCGTCGGTCCACGCAACTTTCGTCAGTGAACGCGAGTGGGCGCGGATCGGCGCCGATCGCACGTGGCTGCAGCGCACAGACCAGCAGTTCCATTGGCAGAACGCCGGCTATGCGACCTTCGACGACTTCCTCGCGAGCCTCGCGTCGCGCAAGCGCAAGGCGGTGCGCAAGGAGCGCGCGGAAGCCCTAAGCGCCGGTCTGGTGATCGAGCACGTGTCGGGCCGCGAGATCACGGAAGCCCACTGGGATGCGTTCTTCGTGTTCTACATGGAGACCGGCAGCCGGAAATGGGGCCGGCCGTACCTCAACCGGAAGTTCTTCTCGCTCCTCAGCGAGGTGATGGCGGAACGCTGCCTCCTCGTGATGGCCAAACGTGACGGGGAGTATGTCGCGGGCGCGCTGAACCTGATCGGCGGCGATTGCCTCTATGGCCGCTACTGGGGATGCACCGAGCACCACCCGTTCCTGCATTTCGAGATCTGCTACTATCAGGCGATCGAGATCGCGATCGCGCGCAAGCTCGCGCGCGTCGAGGCCGGCGCGCAGGGTGAGCACAAGCTGGCGCGCGGCTACATGCCGACGCCGACCTACTCGGTGCACTGGATCGCCGATCCGGGATTCCGCAAGGCGGTGGCGCGCTATCTCGTCGACGAGCGGGCGTACATGGACCAGCAGCGCGCGGCGCTGGCCGAGTACGGACCCTACAGGAAGACCGCGGATGCGGGCGATCACGATTGACACTGCGCCGCCCTGAATAGCCAGAGACGAAAGGGATTTTACATGACCATCTCGACGATCGGCTTCATCGGCCTCGGCGTCATGGGCGAAGCGATGTGCCGGAACCTCGCCCGCAAGGGTCCGTGGAAAGTTATCGCGTTCGACCAGAAGGTGGAGCCGCTCGAGCGCCTCAAGGCCGACAATGTCGGCGTAGCGACGTCGCTGCGCGGCTTAGCGCAGGCGGCTGACGTGATCCTGATGTGTCTCCCCGGCGGGCGCGAGGTCGAGATCGTCACGCAGGGCGCCAGCGGGCTCATCGCGATGATGCGGCCGGGCCAGACGCTTGTCGATATGTCGACGGCGCCGCCGGCCCTCATGCGCAAGATCGCGGCCGACCTCGCGGCGAAAGGGGGTCACTTCGCCGACGCGCCGATCGCGCGCACGCGGCAGGCCGCCCAGGACGGTACGCTGTCGATCATGGTCGGCGGCTCGCCAGAGATGTTCGCGCAGATCAAGCCGATCCTCGACACGATGGGTAACGAGATCACCCACTGCGGCGACGTCGGCGCCGGTCAGGTGGTCAAGATCATGAACAACATGGTGCTGTTCGAGACCACGATGGCGCTCGCCGAGGCGATCTCGATCGCTGAGGCCAACGGCGTCGACGGCAAGCTGCTGTTCGAGACCATGAGCAAGGGTTCTGCCGACAGCTTCTGTCTGCGCAATCACGGCATGAAGCACCTGCTGCCGCAGGATTACCCCGTGGGCGCGTTCTCGGTCCGCTACGCGCAGAAGGACCTCTCGTATGCCCGCGAGCTCGCCAAGGCAGCCGGGATCAAGGCTCGCGGGGCAGATCTCGTCGCGACACTGTTCGACGAGGCGATCATGTCCGGCGACGGCGACCGTTATACGCCTGTCATACGCAAGCTCATGAAAGAAAAGCCGGGCGGCGGGTGAGGCTCGCCTCCCGGGCGATCAGGCATTATGGTCGTCGCCGGCCACGCAACGGAGCCGAGGACCCGGCACGGGGACGACGTCATGACGCAGCACTTCGCATCCGACAACAATGCCGGCATCTGCCCCGAGGCGCTCGCGGCGCTGAAACGGGCCAACGCGACCGGCCACGAGCTCTCCTACGGTGAGGACCGCTGGACCGCGGCCGTTTGCGACGGGCTGCGCGACCTGTTCCAGACGGATTGCGAGGTGTTCTTCGTCTTCAACGGCACGGCGGCGAACTCGGTGGCACTGTCCGCGATGTGCCAGCCGTTCCACGCCGTCATCACCCACGAGCTGAGCCACATCGAGACCGACGAGTGCGGCGCGCCCGAGTTCTTCTCGGCAGGCTCCAAGCTGCTCGCGGTCGAGGGTCCGCTCGGCAAGCTGACGCCGGATATCATCGAGCTGACGGCGAACAAGCGCACCGACATCCACTTCCCGAAATGCAAGGCCGTCTCGCTCACGCAATCGACCGAGGTAGGTACCGTCTATACCGTCGAGGAGCTGCGCGCGATCGCGGCGATCGCCAAGCACAACGGCCTCAACATCCACATGGACGGCGCGCGCTTCGCCAACGCGGTCGCGACGCTCGGCTGCCACCCCTCGGAGATCACGTGGCGGGCCGGCGTCGACGTGCTCTGTTTCGGTGGTACCAAGAACGGACTGCCGATCGGCGAGGCGGTGATCTTCTTCAAGAAGGAGCTTGCCGTCGATTTCGCCTGGAGGGTCAAGCAGGCGGGGCAACTCGCCTCCAAGATGCGTTTCGTGTCGGCGCCGTGGCTCGGGCTGCTCGAGGGCGACGTGTGGCTGCGCAACGCCCAGCACGCCAACGCGATGGCGAAGCGGCTCGCCGACCAGATCGTGCAGAACGACAGCGTGAAATTGATGTTTCCGGTGCAGGCCAATGCCGTGTTCGCCGAGATCGCGCCGGCGGCGCAGGCGAAACTGCGCGAGAAGGGCTGGCGGTTCTATACGTTCATCGGCGCCGGCGGTTGCCGCTTCATGTGCGCGTGGGACACCTCGCCCGATACCGTCGATCGTTTCGCCGCCGATATCGCGCACGCCGTGAAGGGCATCGCGCCGCCGGCCGAGGCGGCACCGCAGGGAAGGCGCGGGCGGCGCTGAGGCACGCACCGTCGCAGGAAGGCGCAGGACCATGAAGGGCAGGATTGCCGGGCCGGAGATCGAGCGCCTGATCCAGCTTCTGGCGCGGCTGCCGGGGCTCGGCTCGCGTTCGGCGCGCAAGGCGGCGCTGGCGTTGCTCAAGCGCCGCCACGAGCTGCTCGAACCGCTCGCCGCCGCGATGCAGGAGGCGGCGCGTAACCTCGTCGCGTGCGAGGTATGCGCCAATCTCGACACCGTCTCACCGTGCACGATCTGCGCGGATCAGCGTCGTGACCGCTCGCTGATCGTCGTCGTCGAGGAGATCGGCGACCTCTGGGCGCTCGAGCGCGCGGGCGTCGTCAACGGCCTTTATCATGTGCTCGGCGGGCATCTTTCGCCGCTCGACGGCATCGGCCCCGACCAGCTCAACATCGTCCGTCTCGTGGAACGCGCGCGTCATCCCGAGACCAGGGAGATCCTTCTCGCGCTCAATGCAACCGTCGAGGGACAGTCGACCGCACACTACGTGCGCGAGCAGCTCGCGGCCACCGAGGTAAAGGTGTCGGGCCTCCAGCACGGCGTGCCGGTCGGCGGCGAGCTCGACTACCTCGACGAGGGCACGCTTTCGGCTGCCATCCGCGCGCGGCGGACATTGTAGGGGTTCTCTCCAATGTCGAACCCACGCGCGGCCCGGTTCGTCACCGGCTCGATACCCGCACACGTCCTGCGCATGACGGCGACGTCCGCGGTCGGGCTGATGGCGATTTTCATCGGCGAGCTCGCCAACATCCTGTTCCTCAGCATGCTCGGGGATGTCGATATCGTCGCCGCCGTCGGTTACGCGTCGACCGTGATGTTCCTGATGATCTCGGTCAGTATCGGCACTGCGATATCGGCAAGCGCGCTGATCTCGCCGGCCATCGGCGCCGGCAATCTCGCGGAGGCAAAGCGCATCAGCGCCAGCGCGCACGTGTTCGCAGTCCTGTTCGCGGCGATCGCGGGCGGGTTCCTTTGGGTGTACGTGCCGCAGATGATGACGCTGCTGGGCGCAACCGGGCGCACCAACGAGCTGGCGACGGGCTATCTCCGCACCCTCCTTCCGTTCGCGACGCTGATGTCCGTCGGCATGTGCGCGTCCGCCGTGCTGCGCTCGCAGGGCGACGCGCGGCGCTCGATGAACGTCACGCTCGTCGGCGCCTTCGTCAACGTCGCACTCGATCCGCTGTTCATCTTCGTCTTCAAGCTCGGCATCAACGGCGCGGCGTGGGCTACCAATATCTCGCGGTTCGCAGTGGTAGGTGCAGGTATCTATTGGTTGCTTCGCGTGCACGATTTGATCGAGTGGCCGCGGTGGCGGGCGCTCGTCGAGGACGGCCCTACCATTCTGCGCTTCGCGGTGCCCGCGACGGTCACGAACCTCGCGACGCCGATCGCGAACACGTACGTAACCTATGCGATCGCGAGCCACGGTAATGGCGCAGTGGCCGCATGGGCGCTGATCGGGCGCATTTCGCCGGTCGCGTTCGGCGCGATCTTCGCGCTGTCGGGTGCCGTCGGGCCGGTGCTGGGCCAGAACCTCGGCGCGCGCCAATGGGACCGCGTGCAGCGTGCATTCGACGTCTCGATCTGGACCGCCATCGGCTTCACGCTCGTCGCGTGGGCCGCGCTCGCCCTCGCGATCGAGCCGCTGATCGCGCTGTTTCACGCGACCGGCGAAACGGCGGCGCTGCTGCGCGTCTACTGCGTCTATATCTCGCCGCTGTTCGTGTTCCTGGGCCTGCTGTTCGTGTCGAACGCGGCGCTCACGGCGCTCGGGCATCCCCACTGGCCGACGCTGCTGAACTGGGGACGCGCGACGCTCGGCACGGTCCCGTTCGTGACGCTGGGCAGCTATCTCTACGGTCCTCCCGGCGTGATCGGCGCGAACCTCGCGGGCGCCAGCATCTTCGCGCTCACTGGCGTGTGGCTGTGCCGCAAGCTGATCAGGGAGAAGATGGAAAAAAGCGCGGGCGGGTGAAACTCAACATGCGCCGCGAGCGTCGCACTTCCCCTTCTCCCCGTTCTTCGTCGCGCTGAAAGCGCGCCTCCGGCGCGACGAGAAGGTCGGGATGAGGGGCGGCGGCATACGTTGACGTTGCGCAAGTGGCCGCCCCTCACGTCGTGCTGAAAGCACGCCTCCGGCGTGGCCCTTGTAACTTGAATTCCGCTTGGGGTGATAATGTCCCTTTCGCGGCAGCGGGCGGGTGTCCGACGAACCCTGGGTCCATCAAGACCGTGGGAGAGCATGGCGCCCCGCTCGTCGTGTCGGAGACACGCATCAGGCACGATCCATCGAAGCCGAACAGTCGCCGGGGCCGCAGAGCGAGCCCGATTAGGCAAGGACGGGTCGGAATGGAAAACATCTTCGTAGGTATCGATGTCGCCAAGGACCGCCTGGACGTCGCCGTGCGTCCGAGCGGAGACGTGTTCGCCGTCGCGCGCAATGGCGCCGGCCTCGCAGACCTCTGCGAGAGGCTCGTCGCGCTCGGCCCAGCGATCGTCGCCATCGAAGCAACAGGCGGCGTCGAGGAGATCGCCGCCGCCGGCCTTGCCGGTGCCGGCCTCCCCCTCGCAGGTGCGCCTCTGGCGTAGGCCGTACGCGCCCGCGGAAAAGAAAGACTCAAGCTCTCGCCGGCACCTCGTCGAGGACGGGCAGCGTGCGCGGCAGCAGTGATACGGCGAGGAAGATCGCCGCCGTCGCGAATGCCAGCACGCGGAACAGCGTGTCGAAGCCCCAGTTGCCATGTACCCACGCGATCAGCGGCAGCGCCGCCGCCAGCGCCACGAACGACACGACGTAGCGCGCGCCGTACACAGACGCGCGGAACTCCGAGCGCGCCATGCGGCCGATCATGTAGTCATTGATCGGAATCTGCCCGAAGGCGCCGAGCATGAAGCCTAGCGCGACGGCGAGCGCGGTCCAGTCGGTGAGCCCCGGCATGATGCCGAAGAACAGGACCTGCATGGCGGCGACGCCCATGAAGACCGTGCGCGGCCCGAGCGTATCGAGTAGGCGGCCGACCACGAGCTGCGCCATCGACGCGATCGCGAACACGACGAATGCCAGCCATCCGACCGCAGTTGCCGAGCCGGCGATGCCCCGCATCCGCTCGTCGAGCACCTTCGGCAGCGCGAATGTCGTCGACTGGAAGACGATGCTCGACAGCGCGGCAGTGACGAAAATGATGATGGTGAGCCGCAGCAGCGTCTGGCGCAGGCGCTGGTCGGTGTGCCCGGTGCTCGACGCGCCCGCAGCCGCCTTCGGAGCGGCGCGCTTGGCGGCCTTCGCGACCTGCTCGGCGGCCATGTCGGGGCGCGAGAACAGGTAGTAGCCAATGCCGATCGCAATCGACAGCACGCCGGGGATGATGAAGGCCGCGCGCCAGCCGCCGTTGTCGATGAGGAAACCAGTGATCAGCGCGGCGCTGCCGACGCCGAGGTTCCCCCATACGCCGTTGACGGCGATCGCCTGGCCGGTGCCGGACGCCTTCGCGCTTTCGACCACCATGGCCAGGCCGACGGGATGGTAGATCGCGGCGAGCACTCCGACGAAGAACAGCAGGAGCATGATCTGCAGCGGCGTCGAGGCGAATGCGGTGAAGATCGACGCGACGCCGATGCCGACGAAGAACACCGCCATCATGCCGTAGCGGCTCCACTTGTCGGACAGCCAGCCCGCAGGCAGTGAGAAAAGGCCGAAGGCCACGAAGCCCGGCGTCGCGTAGGGTATCAGCTCGGCATAGCTCATGCCCCATTCCCGCGTCAGCGCGAGAGCGGCGACGGTCGCGAAGATGAGCGTGAAGAGGTGGTCCAGGAAGTGACCGACGTTGAGGAAGAGGAAGTGCGTGCGTTCGCGCGTCATCGGGCGCCTCCCGGCGCTATGCTTGTTTTGGTTGGGGGGACAGTAGCAGGGCAGGCGGAGGAGGTCATCCGCTCCGGCGGCTGATTGGGCATCAGCCTGGAACATCTGCCTTGCGCCAGCCGCCGATGAAGGCGCGATATGTCTCCTATTGCTGAAGTTTAGCGCCCAAGATAGCCTCCTTGGATGTTTTCGGCGGAGCTCGCACATGAGCGCGTCTTCTTTTGATCAGCAGTCTTGGTTGGATCGTATCGGATATAGCGGTGCGCTCGAGCCGACACTCACAACGCTTAATCAGCTCATTTTTGCTCACGCGCACGCCATAGCCTATGAGTCGCTGGATATCATGCTCGGGCGGACGCCGAGGCTCGACATCCCGACGCTGCAGAACAAAATGATATCAGGTGGACGGGGCGGCTACTGCCTCGAACAGAACATGCTGTTCCGTGAGGGGCTCCGCTCTCTCGGCTACAAGATAAAGAGCCTGCAGGGCCGGGTAGTCCGTGGCATGGCAATCGACGCGCCGCGCCCGGCGATCCACATGCTGTTGCAGGTCGACATGCCGGAAGGGCCGTACCTCGCCGATGTGGGATTTGGCAATCTTGCCCCCACGTGTGCGTTGCTCCTGCGGACCGGGATCGAACAGGACACGCCACACGAGCCGATGCGCTTCATAGATGTCGGTGGCGAGCTGACGCTTCAGGCGCGGCTCCGGGAAGGTTGGGAGCATATCTACCGCGTAATTCCGTACCCGCGGTACGACGGGGAATACGAGATCACCAACTGGTACACGGGAACGCATCCCGATGCGCCGTACCAGAGCAACATCATCGTCGCGCTTCCTGGTCCTGATCGTACTAGGATCACCATGTTTAACGCGCGGGTGACAGTGCGCGATGCCCAGGGGCGGTCGGAGCGGAGGCTGCTCGAGCGCGAGGCCGAGTTCCAGTCGGTGTTGCGAGACGAATTTGGGCTTCGCATGTCCGATGAGGAGATCGGCACCTGCATCGACGTCATGCGGCGAAGAGGCCAGATGGGAGCGCCGCACCCGTTCTTTGCCTAGATGCGTTCGGCTTGGCAGGATCCGAAGCGTTTTATCGCGGTGCTCTTAGGTGCGCTCATTCCAACGAGCTGCGTTTGAACGAAAGCCCATACTGCTCCAGCCGCGTTGTCGGAGGTGGCGCTTCGGCGGTCTCCGCATCGAGCCTTGCCGTGATCTCGCGCAGCTTGGCGGCGATTTCCTCGCCAATGAAGATCTGCGGTTCCGACGGGGTCAGGCGGTCGCGCTTCTCCCAGTCGCTGATGTGTGTCCGCGCGATCTCGTAAGCCTCGGTGAGCGAGCGTGTCTCGCGCAGCGCGCGATTGAAGTAGGCGTCTCCGAAGTAGGTCCACTCGCGCTCGTTGGAGCAGCCGAACGAGGTGCGGTCCGTCCGCGCGGCCGTGATCACCATGGTGCCGGGGCTTTGGAGCGCGGGAATGAATGTGCCCGAATGGCAGGCGGAGACGATCACGACGCGATTGCGTATTCCCGATCGATCTAGGACGCCGGAGAGCCGCTCCGGCGTGAGGTCGTTGAACGAGAAGCCGCCGAACGAGACGCTGAGAGCCTGCTCGGTGCCATGCGAGGTCAGGAACAGCACGAGGACGTCCTTCTCCGCATCCATCACCTTCGCGAGCCCACTCAGCATCAGCTCGAGGTTGGTTGCGTTGGCGAGTGGCAGCGTATCGACGGTCTGGCGGTTGTTGACGAGCAGGAGCGACCGGCCGCTCGTGCCCATTCGTGCGTCGAAAACCTCGCGTGCGGTGCTTGCTTCGCGCAGGAACACGTCCTGCCCCGCGTAAGTGCCGGCAGAGACGAAGTAGAGCTCACCACGATCCCTCCGCGAAGGCCGCAACCGCTCGATCTCGGCAGCGACGAGGCGCGGTTGGCGTGCGTAGGCAGCTTCGACGTCGATGCGTGGCCGCGGCTCGGCGGACGGGGGCGGCGGACGGACGAAGTCGCGGGCGAGCTCGACGAGGCTTACGGCGTCCTCGTCGTCGAGCTTCGAGGGCACGAGTGGCCAGCGCGGCAGGAGGAAAGCCGTCAGCAGCGATACCGCGATGAGACCGAAGGCACCTCGCCACCGTAGTGCGGGCATGAGGCACGCGCCGAGCCGCGCGCTGGCCGCGAACCACCAGACAGCCATCACGATGAAGGCCGCCATGGAGATATTGAGGACGGTCTCCGGGCTTGCGATCGTCGCCGGCACGCGCTGGGGCAGTTCAAGCACGAGCAGCGCCGCTGGACTGAGCGGGATGGCGAGGCAGACGAGGATGCAGAAGGCTGCTGCTACGTCAAACGCCCTGCGGCGCCCGCTGAGCAGCAGCAGACCGCCGGCCAGCACGCCGAAGCTCGCGATCGATGAGGTGAGGCCAGAGGTGCGCGGCAGCGAGAGGTGACGATTGGCGAACCAGCCGACCGCGATCTCGGAGAGAATCGCCAGCAACGCAATGAACACGACCGCGGCGCCGTGCGGGGGAGCGGGGCGCGGTTCGACGCGCAGGAAGAACAGCGCGCGCAACGTGCTTCCTATCGTCCTCGCGATCGACGCGATGAAGCCGGATGCCTGCGGCGGCGCCCCGGACGGGGCCAACGCCGTACTCGTGCTGGCGTATTCCATTCACCGCCTCATACCGAAGGTGCGCCCGTACACTGTATGGTGCGAAGTGACGACGATTTGTAAACGGGGCGGTAAGACATCGCGCCTTGGTTACCGACGTCCGTCCGCCAAGCTTCGCCGCGGATCAAAGTAGAACTCTATACAACGATATCGTCGTCACTCGACCGGCTCCGGAGCCTGGGAGCGGGCAATCCTGTGCAACAGCGGCCGGCCGGTCACACCAGGGCGTTTGCAGGGGCAATGCCCGCCGCGATATCCGTGATACGTTCGCGCAACTGCGGGAGGTGCCCCATGTTGCCCGAGACCCCGGTTGGTGATCCTTGGTGGGCTCTTACGGTGGCCGTGATCTATTTCGGATCGGTCATCGCTTTCGGGGCTGCAGCCCGGATGATCTGCGCATGGCTGATGAGCCGCCACGGCGTCGAGCTGGCCGATGTTCACGAGCAGGCGGGCGGCGATCGCGGGACGCGCGACGCTTACCTCCTCGGGATCTCGCGCAAGGACCGGTGAACGGGCGCGTCAGAACCGATAGCCATAGCGGACGCCGAGGCGATCCAGGCCTTCATTCTGATCCTGCGTGTATCCGTTCGACATATGCTCGAAGTAGATCGACACGCTGTTGCGGCCGTCGAAGCGGTAGCCGATCTCTGCGGGCAAGTGAAAGAGCAGGCGCGAGCCCAATGCCTTGGCGGACTGATTGACGGTGAGGAGCTGCGTTTCGCCGTTGTGCACGGTGCCGCCGATGCCGAGCGAGAAGAATATTCCGCTCGGTGTTTCGAACTCCCAACGCGCATCGAGATAGACGTTGCTGGTGCCGCCTTCGGTGGCGATGGAGGCGCCTATGGCCGGTCGTATTGTTCCGCCCCACAGTTGCAGCGAGGGCGAGAGGATCGCTTCGAGATTGATCGCGACGGCATCGTTCGCGGTGCGAAAGCCGCTCCAGAGATTGGTCACGTCATGGGCGAGAACGCCGCCTCGCACTTCGCGGACGAAACCCTCGGCGTGACTCGCGCCGGGCCAATAGCCGGCGAGAGCGAGGGCGACGAGCAGCCGTACTGTGATGGAAGATGACATGCGCCGACCGCGTCCCGCGTGTCCAGAATCACTCGTGTTTACCACCACAGGCATTGCGTTTCAGCCGGGATCCGGCGGGGCAATCTCGAAACGCCGTCAGGCTGTTGCCTTTTTCACGACGCTTGCGTGCCGAAGCCCGTAACCGTCAGCGTCCCCGCCGCCGGATCGACGGTGACTGTCTCGCCCGACTTGATCGCCGTCGTGATGTCGATGTCGAAGCGGTCGATCAGCGGCAGGTCGGCGAAGGCGGCGCCCTGCGCCATGATCGGGTTGGCGAAGTTGAGGATCAGCGCTTTCGGCGTGCGCCCGCCCTGGACCATGTCGCGCAGCATCCACGCCGAGGCGACGCCGCCCTTGGCAATGTTGAGGATGAGGATCTTGCCCACATAGCTTTGCCCCGCGAGCTTGTGCTGGGGGCGCGAGACGATGCCCCTCTTGAGATCGAGATCGTAGCGGGCGGAGAAGTTGTCCGATGCGACAAGCGCCTCGCCGGTGACGGTGATGCCGGGCCCAGGATGGCCCTTGTAGATGCGGGTGCTCATGCTCGCGCTCCGACGATGCGGCCGGCGATCGCGCTCTCGACGCACGCCGCCATGCTGTCGAGGATCGGCTCGTAACCGTAGCCGCCGAGG
>VFQN01007209.1_pt1 | contig 12083 bp, 8 predicted proteins | sample 3512371 | NCBI WGS metagenome assembly VFQN01 (sample SAMN10412370, study PRJNA504923) | tailings metagenome | isolation source: Replicate 2 from Balatoc abandoned mine | place: Philippines: Itogon, Benguet | collected 2017-08-28
CTTTTGTTTATATTGTACACTATTAACATCCTTTCTAGCGTGTGTGAGAGGTGGTCGGAGGCACTGGTAGTGAGAGCAGTGATGTCAGACACTGCATACTCCTCCTCGCTCTGACGTCACTCTGCAATGTCTCCTTGCTTCTGTCGACCCCCACAACCCACAACACCCTCCCGTTAGACAGTGACGTCGTCTTCGTCACGATGGTTTGCGGTTGGGATAAGGGGTGAGTGACGTCAGATAGCTCATCATTGCTCCACATCTTCTCTCCCTCGACAGAGACTTGTGAGATTGCACGAGTAAGAGACTCTGATGAGGATTCCGGCAAGGAGGAGATCTCGTATAAGAGGGTGTGTTGAGGTAGCGCGATGGCGCTGACGTGGCACACACCGGGCACAGCGCTGATGACTGACGAGGCGATTCGAGGCAATATGGGTGACACGTCATCACTTACGTCTTTTGTGACTTGGAAGAACCTTTGCTGCTTGGTCTGAGCCGCTGCGTCGGTGGAGGCAGAGCGCCACGTCATCGGAGCGATCTCCTGCAAGAATCCTTGAGAGAAGAGCAAAGCACTCGTCGCGATCCCGATCAACGTAGATACGACGAGAGCAGGATCTCGAGCCAACTGAGTTGTGGTGGCGGTGGAGGAGGTGACGGAGTATGTGTTGACGATGGAGAGAGCGATGATGGCAGAGGCAGCGAAGATGCGCAGTTTATTGTCCTCCAGGCCAGGGATATAGAAGCCCCCTCCCTTCTCGATCGCTCTAGAGGGTCTCACTACAAAGGTTTCGATGATAATGTGAGGACAAGATGATATGAAGATTTCACATTTCTTACCATAATATCCCTTCAAGCCAGATCTCTCAGGTGAGCCGTCGGGTTTCGCATGTACGACGACTCCTGTGCCTCGCAAAGCACCTCTACTACAAATAATAGAGAAAAAGACAGGTGAGCGTGGATGTTGGAAGCCTATCAGACAGGGAAGCAGGCTAAGAAGGCTGAAGATCAATAATGTTATCGTCATACTGTCATCATAGGCAGACCGTAATAGCGCGAGTGCAGGAGTCTATAATATCGAGAGATACGGATACTCTCGATAGAGTGGTATAGCGATCTTAGGGTTAGATTAATCGAGAAATCTTCTAGAAAAGAGTCTATACAGTACCAGCAAGTCCAGCAGGAGCAGCGGGTAGTCCTGGTAGCACAGTCTTCGCAATCTGCAGTGCGTAGTAAGAGGCAGTGGCAGTGGTCGCGACTCCCACAGAGCCCGCAGCACTGACAGAGCCAATGAAAGCTGCCGTCTGAGTCAAGAGACTCGCTTTACTAGAGGATCCATTGAAGCTAGTGTTGAAGAAAGTCGTCACAGCGGTGGGGAAGAGAGTGACGGATGTCGTGGGAATGATCGTCGCATGGGATGACGTGGAAGCAGTGGGGCGGAAGGAAGGTGTGCTAGATGGCTGACTGCTTGGATGACTCGAGGGCATTGATGTCTCTGAGGGTGTGGCGGAGGGAGCGAGAGAAGGAATGTCTGAGGATGACGTAGGAGAAGTAGTGGGAGAGGAGGTGTTGAGTGATGTGGTGTTAGTGGTAGTGGAGGTGGTCGGGTGGATAGAAGGGGTGGCTGTAGTGGTCACATTAGTCGTTGTGGTTGTAGGGGCTGTAGAAGGGAAAGAGGAGGGGAGGAGGCTGGGTCGTGAGGTAGGGAGGGGTTGTTCTGAGGGTGTTATGGAAGGGATGTCAGACAGTGACGGAGGTGAGGTGAGAGGAGGAGAGGAGTGGAGGGAAGGTTGCTGTGAGGGTATTGACGACGGAAGGGATGTGGGTTGTGAAGAGGGTAAAGATGACGGTAGCGACGAAGGAGTGGCAGTGGGCTGGCTGTGAGAGGGGTGAGAGGAGTCTGATGTAGTGCTTCGAGTGGTCGGGGATTGCGAGGGAGTGGAGGAGGGTGTGGTAGTAAGAGAGTGTGTAGGGGCATGAGAGACAGGAGATGACGTCACAAGACTAGGAGAGGCGCTGGGCGATGATGAAGGGAGGGAGGAGGGGTGGCTGGCTGGTGCTTCAGACGGTGCGAAGGTAGTGCTGGGCACAGTAGTGTCACCGAAACTCGTCGCTGACGTAGGTTGAAATGAGTGGAAAATTGTAGGAGAGTGAGTCTGCAGTGACGTCACAGAGCGAGAGGGTTGTGCGGAGGGGAAGGAGGTGGGTTCGTCGATGCAGATCGTTGGTTGCAGGGATGGTCGTGACGTAGGCAGGGCTGACGACTCCAGGCGATAGATGAGAGGAGAGAGCTGTGACGTCACTCGTTCGACCATGCCTACCGAGACGGAGGGCATGACCACTGCTTGCCTCGCTGTCTCTTTCTCTCGTTCCAGTCGAAGGAAGTGACGTACTTCCTCTGTCTCCGCGGGTGGCGATGCACCGTAGAGGAAGTCCTTGGTCTTACTGACGATAGTGTCTCTCAGAGAGATGAAGGAGAAGAGATCTAATCGCAGTGAACAGAAGGGTGCTGACGTCACTCTACTCGATCTCTTCCTCGCAGCGGCGCTCACGTCACTCGAGAGAAAGAGCATACTGCCATCAGCGCTGACCATGCGATACTTGTCGCAGATCTTCAACTGCGAAGAGGCAGTGAGGTCAGAGGATTGCTCTGACGCGATCACAAGGAAGTAAGTGAAATACTTCGCAACACAGAGATTCACTGACGTCAGCTCAGAGGCAGTAAAGGCGCGAAGGACGTGGATATGATTCGATAGCGACACTTGGTCGATTTCCAGGTCATTCATCATCCCAAAGACCACATGGAAGTCTTTATCGCTCCTCTTATTGTTGGAGAGGAAAGATCGGACAGTTTCCCACCAAGATGGAAACGACGACGAAGGAGGAAGGGTGGCTTGGAGAGATATCGAGAAATAATGAGGATTATCGCAGGAGATATTTTTGTTGTTAAAGTAAACAGGAATAACTTCGTTCTCAATGACTGTATCTTGTTGCTGGAACGAAGAAGGAAGAGAGTGGTAAACAGAGGGTCTATTCGATGAACAAGCAGGCAAGCAAGTGCAGAGAATAATGGCACAACTTAAAAGAAATCGCATGAATATCCCGCGCGCCTGTGAATGTAATAATAAATGAGACATGAACATTGTTTGTTATTGTTCGTTTCATAAAACGGAATTTTACGTAACACAGATTTCGGTTTTTCGAGTTTCTGAGCTTTCGTTCACACAGAAATCAACGGTTCGATTTAACGGCTAGTACGGAACGGTGCGTGGAAATAGTTCCGTTGATTTGAGATCTGTTAGATTGTTCCTTCATTCAACACACTACAAGCTAAGCCTCGATCTATCTACAATACCTGCACAATCGAACTCCTACAAACAAGAGAGAGGTAGCTATAGCTCATGTCGCATATTCTACCCTTTGGTCCAGTGAGTTTTGACAATGCTGTCATTGATAATTTCACGTATGAAGATGTGAGAGAATCACACTGTGTCGCACAGATTGCGACGAATATTTGCAAATCACTCCTTGAGGTTGCTCATCTTGAAGGAAAAACATTCTTAGCAGTATGTTGCCCAGCTTATAACGAAGAAGCAGAGGAAATGCTCAAGACAATGATCTCAATGATGCAATCCTTCGACTATATGAGAAATAAGGTTAGTCATGATGATGTCAGTCAAGGGATTCTTGTGACAAATATCGATATATAGACATCGAAGTTGAGAGACTTCGCTCAACCAGACTTACAGGAGGAGTTTCAGAACGTTATTCCTATCATGGTTCCGATCTTCGATGGCACAAAGGCGATCTCCCCGAGCATGAAAGAATGGATCAAAGAAAGCTTCCCACATGTGTTGGACGATTTGGAAGGCAAATCAGAGCCTGGCCTCGTCGATGTGCGCATTCACTGCAGCAAGTGGTGGTATTACACGGGCAAACCCAAAGCCCTGAACAAAGAACTTTCCAGCCGCATCCAGACCTTCTCTCAGAGCATGGACTCCGAGAAGAACGAACGCATTTCTCGGGTTATGTCGCGTATCATGGAGCAACTGTCTCCTGTAGAGAGTGCGGAAGAAGAGAAAGAAGAGAAGGAAGATATCGAGAACCCTCCCTCTCTTCGTCCTGAGTCTTCGTCTGGCTCATCATCATCTGGGACTGTTGATCCTCGTCTCAGTCTGTTGAACCTACAGAAGGGAATGGAGAATGATGTCATGTCCTTCTACATGTGTCCGATCATCAAGAAGTCGAATCATCGCAAACACAACTCACATCAATGGTTCTTCGACTCTCTCTGCGAGGGCTTGGAGGACAAGGTGACTTATGCCTTCCTCACTGACTGTGGTACGTCATACCAGCCTCAGTGCTTGCCGTACATGTTGCGAGAACTGTATCAGATGAACGATCTCATCGGCGTCACCGCGCGTCAGAGAGTGGAGACACCGAACAGCTTCTTTAAGCCTTGCCAAGAGTCACCCTTCTATCTCCTCCGTGGCGATCACTCGAAGAACCCTCATGCGTGCTGGAAGTGCTGGGCGACCTTCGCCCTCTCGCCCTGTCCTCTTCAGGGCTTCGAGTTCGAGGCAGCGAGTATCCTGTCTCTCGCGATGTTTAACATGGTCGAAGCACTGCCTGTGATGCCTGGGCCCTGCCAGATGATGAACTGGCAGAAGATGAAGCAGTTCCAGGTGGTGGACGAGTACTTCAACCTCCTCTTCGAGGGAGAAAACGAGAAGAAACTGCCGCAACTCCCTCCCGGCTTGAAGATCATGCCCATGTCCACGAGAGATCTCATCAACGATAGCTATATGGTGCCACGTGTCCGTCATTCGAAGCAGTTCGCGGCAGAAAGTCAGCCGAGCAACGTCAGTGGCGCCATCACTTTCACTGAGTTCCTTCGTGTGAACATGCGTCTAGCGGAGGACCGCATCTTATCCTTCGTGTCCGTCTTTTCCACCGGTTACGGCACGAAGTGGGTGCCTGGCGCGACGTTCTATTATCAGCCAGAGATCCAGTGGACGACATTACTGACACAGCGACGACGATGGATCAACGGAACCTTCGCCGGCTATCTCTTCTACTTCATGTCGCAGCGAGCGAGAATGCGTGTGAAAGGAGGATTGCTTGACGTTCACAAGCCTGGCAGATCCTCCACCATGATCGATACCTTCTTCGCACTACAAGTCGTGCAGATGGTGATGGTGATCATCTGTCCGGCCGTCTTCGGCCTCGCAGGATATCTAGGAATCCTCCAGATGGCTGAGATGTTCCCCAGTGAGGTGGGCTGGCTCAAGTATGAGATCTTCGGTCCTATTCGCCCGACAGAAGTGTGGATCGGCGCTTATCTCGCCATCCTCGCAGGTTGGATCTATCTCTCCATCACCGCACCGCGAGGAAAGATGCCTGAGTGGCTATGTCAGATCTTATGTATCTACTCCTTCATCTTCATGCTCCCTGTGTACCTCTCTATCTGGTACACCATCATCTTCGACGGACCTGGCATCGTCGGGTCGTTGGTCATCGTGAATCTCGGCCTCCCTTGCATCATCTCTCTCGCCGAGTCCTTCACCTGCGCTCTCCTTTACTTCGCCTTCCTGCCCTGGTTCGTCGTCACTTGTCTCTTCTTCCTTGTCTTCCTGCCTCAATACTCATTCGCTCGTTTGTGGGACACGACGTGGGGCAACCGCGCCACCGGCAAGGACTCGGCAATTAACGACAAAGTCGAAGACTTCATGAAGCGTCAGAACATCTTCTTCAGCATCTTCCTTTGGCTGCTTAACGTGGCTCTCTTGTGGGCCTTCGCCAAGCTCTTCGCTGTGGGCGTCAACGCCATTGTCTCATTCCTCTTCGTCGTCTTCGCGCCGATCTTCGTGCAGATGGTCTTCTCCTTCTTCTATATGTTCGTCGTACTGCCCATCCGACGCACTCTACAGCTGACGTGGACAGGATTCTCCTCGAATAAGAAGATGGATGACCTGGGCATCGACTTCGACGAGGACGGCGTCAATGACGTGCACTCTGGCACCTTCTTCATAGACTCGATCTTCCCCGGCAACGGCAGAGAGAGCTCGTCCATCAGCCTGCCCGCGGACATGGACCAGCGCAGCTTCTGGTTCAGTCCCGGATCCCTCACAGCCTCTCAGATAGAGCTAAAGCCTCTGATCGAGGAAGACAAGCCATCATCCTCCACCTCCTCGAAGCATCACCAACTCCCTCCAGCGAAGACCTCACTACACCACCTCTTCTCTCCGGACACCGGTTATGACGTCACAGCCACGAATAATAACAACGAGCTGAGGAAGTCTTATCGCATGGAGGTGGCAGGGAGGTATGCAAAGGTCTAGTGAGGCGAGTCAGTTGTCGTCAGTGCAGCGCAGTAAAGTTAGTTAATAGTTGTTAATTGTCATCGGCTGTTATTATTATTGTTGTTTTGTTTCATCTGTATACTTCTTCTAATGTGTGTAGTAATTCCTCTAGCTCTGGCTTCTGTTTTTGTTGTTGTTTTGGTAATTTTTGAGAGATTTCCTTCCTATCATAATAATAACAATACTCTAATACCTTATGAACAATCATGACTCAATAAGAATGTCCCTTGCTATCCATCCTACTACTCTTCTTATGTAGTTTGTGATGACTGTGAGGTGGTATTATGATTTGTTTTGTTTATGGGTAGTGAGTGTAGTGTAGTGTTGTTAATATGGATGAATCTTATTCTTATTATTTCCTTTACTTTACTCGCTATTCTTTCTCCTCTGATGATGTTATTATATCATTCTCTATTGATATTGGCGAGGGATTCTTATCAGAAGCTACTTCATCGCTAGTAGTCACAGTGTCATCTAATGTCAGATCAGTCGAGGGAGGCATATCAGGCGATGATGTCTCCGACGTCACTATTTTCTTCTTCTTCTTCCCTTCACTCTTCCTCTGCTTGCTCTTTTTCTTTTGAGGGCTTTTATCTGAAGAGAGCAGTGATGACGTCGTCTCGCCTCTCATCCTCCTCATTGCAGAGAAGAGAAACTGCATTGACGTCAGCAGCTGCAGCGCAAAGAGGAGTGACTGAGTCAGACTGGCTGACACTTCCCTTCCCTCGTAAAGCTTCCACAACCCCTTCGCAACGAGGGATACCTCAACAATCGAGGCAGCACGGTTCGCAACATTCGTTAAGAGAGACAGAGCAGTGCGATGCCGCGACCAGCTCACAGTAGGTTGCTCGGAGAGATCCCCTTTCCTCCTCCTCTTACCAACCGAAGAGGCTTTGGAACCAGAGAAATACTTGTAAAAGAAGCTGGGGAAGGCTACAGCAGTGAGTAGTTGGAGGTCTAGGAAGAGGTGTGGCAGGAGAGAGAGTGACAACACCGCCTCAGAGAACTCCACGACACTCCCTCCTAACAAACCCACTAGAAGGACGAAGTGTAAGTGCTGGGAGGCAGGAAGGTTTATAAGGGTTGTAATATGTGCTTGGACAGTTTGAAGGATTTCCTCAGTGTTTGGTGGGGTGGTGATCGCTAGCAACACTTCGATCACCTGCACTATACAATAGACAAGGAAAGCCTGTTTTCGAACCTTTAAAAAGACTTTTGAAGAACTTGAAAATAGAAGAGGGAGGAGAAAGAAGAAGAAAGCAGCAGTGAGACTGGCTTGAAGCAGTCTTATCGGGAACAGCTGCATCACCGTCGATAGCCGGTCTTCTACCGAAGTTGCTTGATCAGCACTTGCATCTTGTGGAAACAGAGTAGAGAAAATACCCTCTGAATCCTCTATTAGCTTCAAAGCATCAATACCTCTGGGGAGAAAGAGAGATGGCTTCTGCTTCATCCTTCACATGCACAGTCTCTAGTGCGTATTTAACGACGTAATATTACGACACGTGTCTTTACCGACTTATTACCGACAAATAACCGAGAGATTCGTTGTTCGAGATTTCGGAGTTTCGGAGGCGTTTCATTGATTAGATTAGATTATTGATCGATCATGGCAGTAAGTGATTGTCTCGTTCTTCTTTCATTCACAGTCATTTCAAGGTGATTTGGTTTGTAGGCGGCTACCACAGGCAATGAGGTCGATGATACAATCAGGGAGCTGAAGAAGGTCACAGGCTTCACTGCTTATCTGATATTAAACAATGACGGCATCGTAATCAAATACGAGAATATGTCTTATCGAACAGCTGTTCATTATGCCCATCTAGTTTTATCGCTTTGCTCGAAGGCAGGAAAGTATTTGAGGGATTTATTTGAGCCTCCAGATGTAAGACACACACGTCACTCACTCGCCACACTCGACTGACACACAACACACTTCCTTAGAACGAAGTCGAGTCCATTCGACTGAACACAAAGGACTATGAGATGATTATAGCGCAGCACGGTAACTTTACTCTGGTGGTGACGCACAGTAAGACGAAGACTGAGGTGGGTAAGAGCGCGGAGGGCGGAGAGAAGAAGGAGGGAGAGGCCGAGAAGAAGGAGAAAGACGCTTAATGGACTCATCGTTTACTGTGAATAGAATGTATATTGTTTATAATATTTACAAATATTTGTGTCTGTTGTCCTCGTCAGTCGCTGTCTCTGTCGAGGTCAGGGTCGTAGGCCACTGCACTGCGGTCAGGTCGCTCATCCTCGTCCATCATCATGGTTGCGTCGGTGAAGAGCTGGTTGGCTTCGTCGTCAGAGAGCTCTGCCCCGAACCTCGGCATGCCGTCAGCGTCGAACTCTCTGGGATTCGAGGCGAAGAGCATGTTCGTCCTCTGTCGCATGTCATACACACGCTGCTCGTGCGATGTCTTCGGAGTGACGTCATCAGCCACATCCTCGCCCCATATTTGTCTCAATGTCTCGCTGTCCAAGTGGCGGGGAGGGTCTAGCTCCGACCACTGCTCTCTACCTCCCCCACCTCCTCCTCCTCCGATGTAGTGCGGCTTGAGGACTTTGCCCACTGACGAATGACGATCGAAGATATTCGCTGATCCTCCTCCGAGCTCACGGTTCACGATATCTTCTAACTGCGCATCAATCAGAGCATTCTCATCGTCCACGTCATCCCCTCCTTCATCTTCTTCATCATTGACGTCATCGTCACTGCCGTCATTTAACCTGTCTCTCGCCTGACGAGGTTGCTTCTTGTCGGAATATGATGACACATTGGCGTATTTGCTCGTGCGAGAAGTGGCAGTGGCAGTGGCGGAGTGACGATAGCGCGTCTTGCTCGCTCTCCTCGCCTCCTCGTCACTCGAGTAGCTGGCATCGTCATCGTTGTCGAAGTACCGACCACCATTCTCATCGCCGCTATCCTCATCAGGATAGTCATTGGCGTAGTATCTCTCGTCATTGCTGTCGGGGTCTTCGTCATCAGCAAGGTCAGACCAGTCTGAGTCATACTGGAAGAGCTCGACCTGACCGTCGTCGAGGATCTTCAAGCCGTCGATCTTCACCACAGCTGCGTCAGAAGCTACCCCTAACTCATCTTCACCATCTTCGTTTGTTTGCTTCAGAGGCTCGGACTCTTTCGAGAAAGCTGCGTCGACACAGTACACGTCATAGACATAGTCTGCTTCCACAGTCGACGAAGCCTTGCCCTGCCCTCGCCCAGTCGATACATCGACTTTCCTCTGGTAATGAGCCTTCACCATCGCTTGTTGGATTGCTTGTTTGATCTCATCACAGTCCTTCTGCGTCGATCGCGTTGGTTTCTTGACGAGGTCGAGTGCCGTGACGCCATCCTTGTTCTGCACGGTCACGTCGACCTGATTCAGCAGCAACCGCTTCACCATACGCACATTGCCTTTCATAGCAGCCACCATCAGTGCAGTGTAGCCTCCGTCCTTATCGTCGAGGCGGTAGTTGGCATCGGCTCCCTTGATCAGCGCGGAGGAAATGTCGTTGAAGTCGTTCCTACTCACCGCACTGAGGATGCCCTGACGTAGCAACCTCGTTGCAGGATCGAGAATCTTCGTTCCTGAAGACTTTACGTTTCCTTTCTTCTCTAACTCAGGCGGTGGTGGCGGTTGAAACACCTGTGTCATGTCAACTATGATGCAGGATTCAGAGCCCTCGATAGGCAGAGCTCTCTTATTCTGGGCAACAATCACCTTCATACGCTTCCTTTGAAGTCTTGATTGATCATCTTTTGGTGTGGATAAATTGGCTTGGGAGTTCAAGTCTTCTTCGTTTCTCTTTCTGAGGAGAGTTATCGTGTCTTCGTCGAGGGATTTCTTCGACGTCAACGCAGTAAAGGTTGATTCTTCGCTCAGTGTTGTATTTTGGCTTGATCGATCAATAGTCGAGACTCGCTTAAGGATTAGCCTATTCCTTATCTCAGACTGGCTTGCATTTCCAGTGTTATCTTCCTCATCTCGTTGGTTAGTGGCAGATTTAACAGAGAGGTCGCCAAATGCAACCTTCTTTCTTTTCTTTGCTCCTCCATTCTGATCATAGCTTCCTTCCACGAGACATATTGTGTCTGCTGGATCATCCTCTCGGTTTCTCTTCACTCGAACCACTAACATGTCTTTCTTTCCATTCTTAACTTCTTTTTACAATTTGACGTTATAGGATGTTCTCAATAAAAAATCGACTTTTCCTATTCTCGATATTTGGTTTCTCGGAGAATTCGTGATGTTGGGAGAGAGGAGTGAGCTGATGACGCTTCGTGATAAGAGAGGTCTGATCATCCGTCTCTTATGAGTGAAGGAGAGTGGTGCACTGCTGTGATGCGTGTATTGAATTGGATGACGAAGATCACTGATGGTCATCATCGTATCCTTTAGTGTCATCCTGAAAGCTGTCATATAGTGTCATAGACTACGATAATAACTCTGAGAGAAGCAGTCATCCAATATAAATACATATAACACAACAACAACAACACAACTATAATACAATACAACAACAACAACACAATTTAATACCAACAACCAACCAACCAATACAATCATACAATAATACACATAATACACATAATACACATAATACAATGTCAAAGCTCATCAGAGAAAGCATCGATGCCATCGTGTATCATTATAAGCAAGGAAGTCTGAACTGGCCTATGGTTGTCTTCCTTACTCTAGCTCATGTTGCTGCCGTTATTGGTTTATTCACTATTCGACAATGTCATCCATATACCTTGTTCTGGTCCTTCCTTCTCTGGGTAATTAGTGGAGTTGGAATCACTGGTGGCGTGCATCGTCTATGGGCTCATCGCTCTTATAAAGCATCATTACCTATGCGAATTGTTCTCATGCTCGCCAACTCCATCGCTAATCAAGGTTCAATCTGGCATTGGTCTCGAGACCATCGATGCCATCACAAGCACTCTGAGGTAACCCATCTCTCTCTGTCGTCTTCCTTCTCATTCATTCTTATTTATACTGTAATAATAGACTAACGCTGATCCTCATAACGCGACTCGTGGTTTCTTCTTCGCTCACATGGGATGGCTCTTAGTGAAGAAGCACCAAGATGTGATCGAGGCAGGAAAGAAGCTCAACTTCGATGACTTGCTTGCTGATCCTGTTGTAATGTTCCAAAGAGCTCTTGATCCTTGGTTCGCTCTGTTCATGTGCTTCATCTTCCCTGCTTTAGTTGCCATGTTATGGGGAGAGAACTTCTGGAATGCCTACTGGGTTGCTGGAGCTCTGCGCTATGTCTATGTCCTTCACGTGACATGGTTCGTTAACTCTGCCGCTCACTTCTTCGGAGATCATCCTTACGATCATCAGAGCTGGCCTGCTGAGAATCCAATCGTCTCATTCCTTGCACTGGGTGAAGGATGGCACAACTGGCACCACAAGTATCCTTTCGACTATGCCGCCAGCGAGTATGGCATCGACAAGCAATTCAACCCTACCAAGTTAATCATCGATACATGTGTATTCTTTGGATTAGCCTCTGACTGCAAACGAGCGACAGGAGCTTGGTCCAAACTCAAAGCAGCCCGCGATGCAGGAACTGATTTTAAAGTGAAATCATCGTAACGCGACTATAAACAACATCATAATAAATCATAAATAATTAATAATAGATACCCCCAATTTACCTGTTCTATAAATTTCTGTATTATAAAATCTCTTTCATTGTTTTTTTCTTTTGATT
>VFQN01007210.1_pt1 | contig 12083 bp, 15 predicted proteins | sample 3512371 | NCBI WGS metagenome assembly VFQN01 (sample SAMN10412370, study PRJNA504923) | tailings metagenome | isolation source: Replicate 2 from Balatoc abandoned mine | place: Philippines: Itogon, Benguet | collected 2017-08-28
GGATCGCCTCCCTCCAGACCGACCATGTTGCCTGAGTCCGCCGAGAACTGCTGTCAGGCGACCCCGATCAGTTGGGAAACTATCCATCGCTTCAAGCGCGACAAGTGCGACGATCGTCGTAGGGCGGCCTGGAAGGTCGATCGTTAGCTCATCGCCCTAACGCCAGGATGCAAGCCGACAATTGTCGACAAGGAGGTCATGGTTTCCAATGCTTCGACCTTCAAGCCGCGCGACTGGAATCGTCGAGACGGAAGTTGCTTCGCCAAGCGAATGTCGTGATCGTCAGGCTGTCAGGATCTTCGCTTCCTTGGCTGCGGCCAGAAACGCCTGCCTGGCGATTTCAGGCTCGCTGCCTCCGCCAAGCACTCTCATGCAGGCCATGCGAGCCATTATGCGCTGCCCCGTCTCTCCGATCGGCCAGTCGTAGAGCAACAGTTCTGCCGCTTCACGCGTGCTCGTCACCAACCTCCGTCCAGAAGGAAGCCGCACGGTCACCGGGTTTTCAAACGTTCCTGTTTCGCCGTGGTTCATCTACAAGTCTCCAACGAGGCCCCACGACAGACCATACGGCGGAATACCCGTTTTGGTTTCTTCACTTTCGGGTGCGCACGCTCACGTTGCGTGATGGCATGGAGGGCCGAGCTCTCTAAAGCCGAACCAAGGCCCTCAAGTAGCAGGGGTATTCGCTAAACGCGGTTACTTCCCGCAATAGCGGTCGTTGATGTCGTTGACCGCATAGGCGTCGGGGCCGACGCGGTGATAGGCGCAGGGGCCAGCGGCCGTCGTGAACATCTGTTTGTCGTAGTAGCGCGGGCCGCCGAACAGCATTTCGACAAGGGTACGCCCGGCCGGCACGTAACGTTCCTCGTGATGGACGCGCTGCTTCTTGTGGTGATGCTTCTTCTCGCCGGCGAAGGTTGGCGCGCTGAGGCCAATCGCCAGCACTGCCATGAGGGCGCAGGTTGCGAATTGCTTCATCGCCATCGAAAATCTCCATGTCGTTGGTCAGAAAGCAGCGGCCACGGCGAAAGTTCCCGTGAGCATTGGAGGTTCTCCGAAAAGCCGCGTGTTGGCAATGCCGCGCTGGCTTACAGTGACTCTTTGGGAGCTCGGCAGTCTGTCTTTGGCTATTTTTCCGAAACACCTGCTTCCGCGAAGCTTGCCATGCCTGCATGGCAGGCCAGCGCTGAACGGACGAGGTTGACGGCGAGGCAGGCGCCGGACCCTTCGCCAAGTCGCATGCCGAGATCGAGCAGTGGTGTCAGGCCAAGCGCCTGCAGCAGGCCACGGTGGCCGGCTTCCGCCGAGACATGGGCCGCAATGGTGTGGGCGAGGCCTGCCGGATGCAGCTTGGCCAGGGGGGCGGCTGCGGCGGTACAGACGAAGCCGTCGAGCAGCACCGGCACGTTGCGATGCCGCGCAGCAAGCGTCGCGCCGAAGATGGCCGCCAGTTCACGCCCGCCGAGCGCCGCCGCCGCCTTGAGCGGATCTGCAAGCACCGCGGCATGACGGTCAAGTCCGGCCTCGATCGCAACGACCTTGCGTTTCAGGCCGGCATCATCGACGCCGGTACCGCGGCCGGTCCATTTTTCGGCGCCGCCGCCGAACAGCGCAGCCGAAATCGCCGCTGCCGGGGTGGTGTTGCCGATGCCCATTTCACCCAGGCAGACCAGATCGAGATCCGTGTCCACGGCATCATAGCCCGCAGAGACGGCAGCGAGGAAAGCCGCTTCATCCATCGCAACTCCTTGGGTGAAGTCGCCGGTGGGATGGTCGAGGTCGAGCGGGATGACATCGAGCTCCGCACCGGTGGCGCGGGCAAGCTGGTTGATGGCCGCTCCGCCGTGAGCGAAGTTGGCCACCATCTGCACGGTGACTTCGGAAGGGTAGGCGGAGACGCCCTGGGCGGTGACGCCATGGTTGCCCGCGAACACCAACACTTTCACCCGGTCGAGCCGGGGCATGTCGCGGCCCTGCCAGCGTGCCAGCCAGGCGGCAATGGCTTCCAGCCGACCCAGGCTGCCCTGCGGCTTCGTCAACGTGTCCTGGCGGCGGGCGACCGCAGCGGCTGCCACCTCGCTGCCGGCTGGCAGGTCGCGGCAGGCGGCGCGCAGTTCATCGAAGGATTTGAAAGACATGACGGATTTGTCTCCGAAACAGAATCAGGTGAGTGCGACGGATGCGGCAATGAGGACGGCTATTTCACAAAGCTGCTGCAAGGCACCGGCGGCGTCGCCGGTATGACCGCCGATCTGGCTGAGGCAGAGCTTGCGGAAACACAGGAAGATCAAGGCGAGCAGGATGGCGGTGGCAAATGCACCACCGAGACCCAGCACCAGCAGCGTGATGGCGCCCAGGGCTATGCCTGCCTGTGCAGTGCCCAGCGAAACCGTGCCGATGCGGGAAGAGAGACCCTCGGCGGTGGCCGATGGCAGCCAGTGCAGGAAGGCACCGAGCAAGCCACGGGAGGCGGCATGGGCGGCAACCAGCGCAAGCAAGGCGGACCAGCCGCTGGAAAACTCCGCCAATGCACTCCAGCGGATGAGAATGCTCAAACCGAGCGCGGAGGCGCCATAGGCGCCGATGCGGCTGTCATGCATGATCTCCAGCTTGCGTTCCGGGGTGCGGCCGCCGCCGAAGCCATCGGCGACATCGGAAAAGCCGTCTTCATGCAAGGAACCGGTGGTCAGCATCATCGCGGCCAGTGCCAGTGCTGCGGCCGGGCCGGAGGCGACGCCGAGACTGGTTGCCAGCGTCAAGATCGCCGCGCCGACAACCGCCACAACCATACCGGCTATCGGCGCTGCCCAGATCGCGTCAGCCAGCCTGCGGTCGCCGAAATCCAAAACCGGCAGCGGCAGGCGCGTGAAGAAGACCAGTGACAGCGCGATGTCGGTGGCAATCCTGGCCGAGGCTGAGCCGGTGCTCATGGGTTCACCGCGATGGCGTGAAAAAACGTGCCGCTGACAAGGCCGCGCCGTGCACCGGAAGCGCCAAGCGGATTGCCCAGCCCGTCGACAAGCTCGGCCAGCGGTTCATCCGAACCGGCATCCGTCACCTGTGCATAGTGGAATTCATGACCGCGCACGGCCGTTCCAGCTGTCCCAAGGGCGCAATCGCTGTTCAGCCGCGCTTCGCGATAGCCGAGGTTCATCTTTCGCCTGGCAAAGGATGTCGAATGACCAAGCAGGCCCAGCATCGGATGGGTGACGCCGTCGGCGTCTTCGATTGCCGTCCCCAGCGTCATGAAGCCACCGCACTCGCCATGGACCGGTTTTGTCGTGGAAAATCGTAACATACCGGCGCGGAATTTTCCGGCGGCAGCGAGCGTGCCGGCATGCAGTTCCGGATAGCCTCCCGGCAGCCAGCAGACATCGCAGCTGGGATCCGGCGCCTCGTCGGCAAGCGGCGAGAAAGGCACGATCTCGGCGCCGGCGTTGCGCCAATGTGCGGCGACGTGCGGATAGACGAAGGTGAAGGCAGCATCCTCGGCCAGCGCGATGCGCTGACCGGGCGGAGGCAGTGCTGCGCTGAAATCGCCGGCAACTGGTTGCAGTGGCGAGGCCAGCGCCATGATCGCATCGAGATTGAGCGAGGTTTCCGCCATGTCGGCCAGTCGGTCGAGATGCGACATCAAACCGGCGTGCTCGCTGGCCTGGACGAGGCCGAGATGGCGTTCGGGCAGGGCCAGGGCTGAGTCGCGCTGGATGGCACCCACCACCGGCAGGCCCATTGCTTCGATGGCATCGGCGCACAGCTTGCGGTGGCGTTCGCTGCCAAGACGATTGAGCACGACACCAGCGATGCGCACATTGGGGTCGTAGCAGGAAAAACCCTTGGCAACGGCGGCTGCCGTTGTCGATTGGCCGGAGACGTCGAGCACCAAGAGCACCGGCAGCCGATAGAGCCGGGCAAGGTCCGCCGCAGAACCGGTGCGTCCATCCGGCGAGGGAATGCCGTCGAACAACCCCATGGCGCTTTCCAGCACCACCAGTTCGGCGTCGCCGGCTGCGCGTGCCGCGAGGCCATTGAGCAGGGAAGGCGGCATCGCCCAGCTGTCCAGATTGACGCCGGGAAGACCGGTGGCGGCGGCATGGAAGCCGGGATCGATATAGTCCGGGCCGGACTTCGCGCCGCGCACGCGCACGCCACGCTTTGCCAGCGCGCGCAGGATGCCGATGGTGACGCTGGTCTTGCCCGAGCCGGAACGCGGTGCACCGACGATGATGGCACTGCCATTCATGGCTTTGCCGCCAATCGCTCGCGCATGGCGACGATGCCGCCGACGACTATCAGAGCCGGCGAAACGATCGCTTCGCGTTCGGCGGCCTCCACCAGCGAGCCGAGAGTGGCGACGACAGTGCGCTCCTGCTTCAGCGTGGCATTTTCGATCAGGGCGGCCGGCGTATCCGGTGCCAGTCCGCCGGCCAGCAGATCGGCAACGGTCGCTTCGATGTGGGTCAGGCCCATATAGATGACGATGGGTTGGCCGGTGCGGGCGAGCGCCTGCCAGTCCGGGCGGTCATCGGAGACCGCGGCAAAGCCGGTTGCCAGTATGATGGCGCCGTTGATGCCGCGCATGGTCGCTGGAATGCCGGCCGAGGTCAGCCCGCCAAAGGCGGAGGTGACGCCGGGCAGGACACGATAAGGAATGCCGTGTTCGCTCAATGCCAGCGTTTCCTCACCACCACGTCCGAAGACGTAGGGGTGGCCGCCTTTCAGGCGTACCACCTTGCGACCTTCCCTGGCGAGCTTGACCAGAAGGCTATTGATGTCGCCTTGCGGGATGGACAGCCGGCCGCCGCGCTTGCCGACATAGAATTTTTCAGCCTGCCCGGCGACGTCGATGATGCACCAGCGCATCGGCCTGGCTGAGTGCAGAGAGCACTTCCAGCGTAAGCAGGCTCGGGTCGCCCGGGCCGGAGCCGGCCAGCCAGACATGGCCGGGCTCAAGTTGCGGCTTGTGTGCGGTGAGCTTTTCGAGCGTAGCGGAAAGCGTCATAGCCGGTTCCTGAAACGGCGCTGGTAGTAGGCGTCGTAGAGTGAACTCTCGGTGAAGTCCTCTGCGGCCAGCGAACGCCCGACGAAGATCAGCGCGGTGCGCTCGATCGGATCAGCGGCGAGTATGGCGGCGACGGTCTCCAAAGTCGCGCGAATGATGCGCTCGTCCGGCCAGCTGGCGCGAAAGACGATGGCGACGGGGCAATCGCCGCCATAATGCGGCGTCAGTTCCGTCACCACCTGCTCGATGGCATGAATGGCGAGGTGGATCGCCAGCGTCGCGCCTGTCCGTCCGAAAGCTGACAGGGTTTCGCCGGGCGGCATCTTGGATGCACGGCCCGAAACGCGGGTCAGCACCAGGCTTTGCGCCACTTCCGGGATGGTCAGCTCGCGTTTGAGCGCGGCCGCCGCTGCAGCGAAAGAAGGCACGCCGGGGGTCAGCGTGTAGGCGATGCCATTGCGTTCGAGCCGGCGGATCTGCTCGGCGACGGCGCTCCACACCGAGAGATCGCCGGAATGCAGCCTCGCCACGTCCTGCCCAGCCTTGTTGGCGGCGACGTATTCGGCCTCGATCTCGTCGAGCGACATCGGCGCGGTGTCGACCAGCCGTGTTCCCGGCGCGCAATGCTCGAGCAGTTCAGGCGCCACGATCGAACCGGCATAGAGACAGACCGGGCAGGAGGCGAGAAGCCTGGCGCCGCGCAAGGTGATGAGATCGGCAGCGCCCGGACCGGCGCCGATGAAATGCACGGTCATGCCGAGGCTCCACTGACGGCGATGGCGCAGGTGACGGCGCCTGTGATGAGGCGCGGACCCAGCAGGCGCGCGTCCTTGCCTGCTGCTGCGAGTGCCGCGCTTTCCGAAACGGATGAAGAGCCTGCAACGGCGCGGGAAATATCGGAACGGGTGAGAGTTTCGTCGCTCTCATCAGCGCCTTCGACGACGATAACCTCGAGGCCGAGCCGCTCCGCAGCGGCAAAGATCGCGGCCTCGTTCCGCTTGAAACTGGTGGTGGCGAGTGCGGAGAGCGCGGAGCGGTCGAGTTCGTGGCTGTGAAGGGCCGCGTCCAGCGCCGCCAGAACACCGGCGGTATCCACGCCTTTGCGACAGCCAATGCCCGCGACGATCATGGCTTGACCCAGCTCCATTGCGTCACCGGCAGTGCGGGTCGCCAGGCCTGCATTGTGCCGACGGGCGCGGCGCGCGAAATGGCGATGCGGGTCAGCGTGCCGCCCAGTTCAGCCTGACGGGCGACAAGCAGTGCCTCCATCTCCAGCGTGACCGCATTGGCGACGCAGCGGCCGCCGGGAGGCAATGCTTTCAGGGCGGCATCGAACACGCCGGCATCGGTGCCGCCGCCGCCGATGAAGATGACATCGGGTGCCGTGAGGCCGGACAGCGCTTTCGGAGCCTCGCCTTCGATCACCGTCAACTCCGGCACGCCGAAAGCAACGGCGTTGTGCCGGATGCGCTCGGCGCGTTCGGCGTTGGCCTCGATGGCGAGGGCGCGCAGCGAAGCATGCGACAGCATCCATTCGATGGCGATGGAGCCGGAGCCTGCGCCGATGTCCCACAACACCTCACCCCGGCGCGGCGCCAGCGCGGACAACGTTATGGCGCGCACTTCACGCTTGGTGATCTGACCGTCGGTCTCGAACAGTTCGTCCGGGAGACCGGACGCCAAGGGAAGGATGCGCGCCTGAGTTTCCGATTCAATTTCAAGCGCCAATATGTTGAGCGGATTTATGTTTTTGAGATTGAAGGCATCGGCGCGGGAGCCGCGGACGAATTCGTCCGGACCTCCGAGCGCTTCCAGTGCAGTCAGCCGGGACGGACCGAATCCCAGTTCGGAGAGTAGCGCTGCCAGCCTGGATGGTGCCGCCCCGTCAGAGGTCAGAGCCAGGATCCGCGCGCCGGGTTGCAGCAAAGGCCTGATGAGATCGAGCGGGCGTCCATGCAGGGAAATCGTCTCGATGTCCTGCAGTGCCCAGCCAAGCCGCGACGCAGCGAGCGAGAAGGATGAGGGGGCAGGCACCACCACCATGTCGGCGGCGGCCACTTTACGCGCCAGCGTCACCCCAACGCCGTAGAAGAACGGATCCCCGGAAGCCAGCACGCAGACGCGGCGGCCGGCGCGGTCGAGAACCGCTTCCATCTCCGGATCGAAAGGTGTCGGCCACGGGTGCATCTCGCCGGTGACCAGGGAACCCGCGAGTTCGAAATGACGCTTGCCGCCGAAGACGAACTCGGCCTCGGCGATCAGCCGCTTGGCCTCGTCGCCCAGACCCGCTACACCGTCCTCGCCGAGGCCGACAATGGCGAGCCAGGCTGGCAAGGCACGCGTTTCTTTCTCAGCAGGCATGATGTCCCACCGTATTCTCATCCTGGGCGGCACGACCGAGGCGAGGCAACTGGCCAGCCATCTGGCAGCGAGGCCCGATGTCGAATTGACCCTTTCGCTGGCGGGCCGCACCGAGAATCCGCTGGCCCAGCAGGTGCCGACGCGCGTCGGCGGTTTCGGCGGCGCGGAAGGCCTGGCTGCCTATCTGCGGGACACCGGGACAGATCTGCTGATCGACGCGACGCATCCATACGCGGCGCGTATTTCGGCCAACGCCGCCGAAGCCGCGCAACTTGCCGGCGTGCCGATCCTGGCGCTGCGGCGCTCCGGCTGGGAGCGAGGAGAAGGTGACCGCTGGACGGAAGTGGACGATGCCGCCGCTGCCGCCGTCGCGTTGGGCCTGCCCGCCCGGCGTGTCTTTCTGACGCTCGGGCGCCAGGACGTCGGCGCCTTCGAGAGCGCAGCCCAACACCACTATCTGCCGCGCAGCGCCGACCCGGTCGAGCCGCCGCTCGGCGTTCCGCATGTCGACTATCTTCTTGCGCGTGGACCGTTTCGCGAGGCGGATGAGCATCGATTGCTGCTCGAATACGGCATCGACGTCGTCGTTTCCAAGAACAGCGGTGGTGAAGCGACCTACGGCAAGATCGCGGCGGCGCGGGCACTCGGCATCGAGGTGGTAATGATCCGCAGGCCCATCCTGCCGACGGTGGCTTCGGCGCCAGGCATCCCGGAGCTGCTGGCCATGCTCGATCATTCTCTGCGTCCCGTCGCCGAACGCGGCGTGTAGACCAGCGCCGGCTTGCCGTTGCGCTTGATGATACGGGTTTCAGGCGATCCGATAATCACACAGGTTGCCATGTCCGCCATGTCAGCGCGGGCGAAAGCCAGCGAGGCGACTTCGATGCGCTCGTCGGGACGGCCTGCGGCGCGACCGAAGATCACCGGCGTGGTGCCTGGCAAAACAGCGGCGAGCGCCTCGAAGGCGCGCCCGAGCTGCCAGGGGCGGGCCTTGCTGATCGGATTGTAGAGCGCGATCACGAAACCCGCGCCGGCTGCGGCGAGCAGCCTGAGTTCGATCAAATCCCATGGCTTCAGATTGTCGGACAGCGAGATGGCGCAGAAATCGTGGCCGAGCGGAGCGCCGGCGCGCGCAGCTACGGCGAGCATCGCGGTAACACCCGGCACGATCTGCAAGTCGATGTCACGCCATTCGGCAGGACCTTCCTCGATCGCCTCGCACACCGCCGCTGCCATAGCAAAGACGCCAGGGTCACCACCAGAGACGACGGCCACAGCATGACCTTCGGCGGCCTTGACGATCGCTTCCTTGGCGCGCGCCAGTTCCTCGCGGTTGTCGGAGGCGACCGGGGTCTGATGCGGCTTCAGCTCAAGCCGGTCGACATAGGGCTTGTAGCCATAGAAGAACGTAGCCTCCGCGACCGCGTGGCTGGCTTGCGGCGTGACCTGGTCGGCGTTGCCGGGGCCGAGGCCGATGACATAGAGACGGCCGCTCACAGGCTAACCTCCGGGCGGCCAGACCAACCTGCGACCAGCACCACGGCGAAATAAGGCGCCTTGTCGTCCAGCTTGTCCTGCAATCGCATGGAGACCGAACCGGGCATGGTGCCGCGTTCGACATAAATGGCACGGGCAAGCTTGCCGGTGGTTTCCAGCGCGCGACGGATTTTCGGCAGGTTGCGGCCGACCTTCATGATGACGGCGGCCTCGGTGTCGACCATCCGCCGGGTCAGTTCAAACTCATTCATCGTACCGGGGAGCACGGTCAGCACATCGTCGCCCTGAACGATCGGCAGCCCATTGGCCGACCAGCAGCCCGACATCGCCGTCACGCCCGGAATGACTTCGGTCGGGTAGCGATGCGCAAGGCGCACATGCAGGTGCATATAGGAGCCATAGAACAGCGGGTCGCCCTCGGAGAGGATGGCGACGGTGCGGCCCTGGTCGAGATGTTCGGCGACCCGCGTTGCCGACTCTTCGTAAAAGCCGGTGATCGCCGCCTTGTAGTCGTCGCTGTCCTTGTCGATCTCGGTGGTGACCGGGTAGACCAGCGGCAGCTCGATCCAGTCTGGCCGATGATGTGCCCCGACCATGGTACGGGCATTGCCGTTGGCGCCGCGCTTGGAAAAATGCGCCACCACATCAGCCTCGGCCAGCGCACGCACGGCCTTGAGCGTCATCAGTTCGGGATCACCGGGGCCGGTGCCGACGCCGATCAGGCGGCCTTTTGCCGGCGCGCTCACAGGCCGGGCCTCGCCAGTGAATTCAGCGCGGCAGCGGTCATGGCACTGCCGCCCAGCCGGCCGCGAACGATCGCGAACGGCACGCCGTAGGAATTCTCGGCCAGGGCATCCTTGGATTCGGCCGCACCGACAAATCCCACCGGCATGCCGATGATCGCGGCCGGTTTCGGCGCGCCGTCGCGTAGTTTCTCCAGGAGATAGAACAGTGCCGTCGGCGCATTGCCGACCGCCACCACAGCCCCTGCGAGCCGGTCGGTCCACAGATCTATGGCGGCGGCCGAACGCGTGTTGCCGATCGCCTTGGCGATGTCGGCGGTACGGGGATCGCGCAGGGTGCAGATCACATCGTTGCCCGCCGGCAGGCGGGCGCGGGTAACGCCATGCGACACCATTTCAGCGTCGCACAGGATCGGTGCACCTGCCTTGAGCGCGTCACGCGCGGCACCGGCGAAATCGGGCGAGAAGACGAAATGCCGTGCCGCCTCGACCTGGCCGCAGGCATGGATCATGCGAATGGCAATATCGGCCTCGGCCTCCGAGAAGCGCGACAGGTCGGCCTCGGCACGAATAATGGCGAAGGAACGCTCGTAGATGGCGTTGCCGTCATGGATGTAGTCATAGGCGGCCATACTCAATCCGTACCCAATCTCGCGAAGGCGTCGGTGATCGCCGCTTCACCCAGCCGGGCGAGGCAGGCGGCCACGGTTTCGTTGCCGTGCCTGGCGCTGCCGGCCAGCGCGGCGACGCGGCCAAGGCCGCGCGCGGCTTCATATCGCGGGCTGTATCGGCGCGGAAGAGCCTTTGCCGTCCCGTCCACGACAAGTCCGGCTCCGTTTTCGCCGCCGACCAGCGTAAGGGCGGCCGTTGCGGGGTGGGCACAGCCCTTGGCGCAGCCGGAAACATGCAAGGTGAAGGAGCCGTCGAGCAGAGCGGCGTGGTTTGACGCTACCGTTTCGGCGATCTCGCGGGTCCTGATCCTGCCGGAGGCGCAGGCGGGCTCGCCCGGGCAAGCGGCGATGTGCAGGCGCGGATCGCTGGCTTCGGTCACGAAGCCGAGCCCACGGGCGGCCTGCTGCAAACCGACCCGGTCTTCTTCGCCCAGCCCAAGGAACAGCAGGGTGCGTTGAGGCGCGGGGCGGATTTCGACGGCGCCGCGTGCACGTGCTTCCAGGCAAAGTTTTGCGATCGTTTCGGCAGGCATCGAACCGAAGGGCAGGGCGATGCCGACGGCGTGGGCATCGTTGGTCAAGGCAAGGATTCCAGTGGGAGCAGAATCGCTTCGACGGCTTTGCTGATCTGCCGGTGCAGCGCCGTCTGCGGGCAGGACTGTGGCGCTCAACTCGCGTGCGCGGCCTTCCCGCCCGATGGCGGCAATGGCTTGAAGGATCGTCAAAACCCTATCGCATGCGTCTGTCTCATCCAGCAAAGCCAGCGGCCGTGCGGTGGCCGCAGTGCCGCCAATGGCAAGATGCCATCTTGCCTGGCTGCCGTCCCGTGTCGCGACGAGCCGGATGTCGGCCAGGATCGCGTCCAGGCCGATGCCGCCGCCACCGTCGACGACAATGGAGACTTTCGGCCCGAGCCTGCCTGCCAGATCGGTTTGTTCAATCGCCCTGCGCAGGGCTTCCGCGAGTGGGCGTGGATCGGCAATCTCGTGCATGTCCAGCCCGGCCAGCGGGCCGGTTTCGACTGGAACGCCGGTTCGCACGGCGATGCCCAACGCGTTCACCTCCGTGGCCAGCTGGCCGGCCCCTGCAGTGGTCAGGCCGCGGATCTGGATCGAACCGCGGGCGGTGACTTCCATGATGCCGTTGCCATGCCGCGTGGCGGATTCCGCGAGTCCGATCAGAGCCTTGGGAGAAAGTCCTCCAGCAACCGGATTGAGACGCACCAGAAGCCCGTCGCCGGTCTGCATCGGCGTCGACAAGGCGGGGCAGTCACCGCGGCGCTGGAAGGCGTTCATTCGGCCGCCTCCGCTCCCTTTGGCACACGATCTTGAGCTTCTGCGATCAGGGCGGCCAGATCGTCGTCGACCGAGTTGCGCAGCGGGTGCCACAGGCCACGCTGCCTGGCCGATCGGAAACGCTCGGCAATCAACCTGGCGGCCTGAGGGTTCTCGGCAAGCAGAAACGCGCGAACAGCCTCGTAGCCCAGATAGGCATAGTGCACGGCGCCGATCAGATCGCCGGCAATGGCCTGGGTGGTCTCTGCGAAGCCGATCAGGCGATCAACCGTCTCGGCGAATTCCGAGGCACCACGCGGTCCGTGCCGCATCTGGCCCTCGATGAAACGCCGGTTGACGGCGCGGGCCCGCACCACGCGCGTGACGGCTTCCGATACCGAGCGTGGTTTCGGCCTTGCAGGATCCGTGGTGTCAAGCACGATGACGTCGGCGCTTTTGCCAAGCGCAGCGACCGCCGCGGAGAAGCCGCCGATGAAAGCGACATCGGCCGAACCTTCGAGGATGTCTCGCCCCG
>VFQN01007212.1_pt1 | contig 12082 bp, 13 predicted proteins | sample 3512371 | NCBI WGS metagenome assembly VFQN01 (sample SAMN10412370, study PRJNA504923) | tailings metagenome | isolation source: Replicate 2 from Balatoc abandoned mine | place: Philippines: Itogon, Benguet | collected 2017-08-28
TTTGAAATTCAAAGTACTTTTAAACATTAATTATGAAAGATTTAATCATCGAAAAAATGTATGAATGGAGTAAAAAACCATATCAAAAGTTCTTCAAAAAGAACGAACCTTGGAAAATTACTCCAAAAGATTTGATTTTGCTTCCTAACGACAGTTTGGGTTTTCACATGGGTTGTTTTTTGCTGAAATACAACTTTGAAATGCAACCCAAATTAGAAGATCACGATGTCATTCATGTACTGACCAACACCGGAGTTTCGGTGGTTGAAGAAATTGGAATGCAATATTATCTGTTCGGAAATGGTAAAAAAAGTGCTTATCTGTTTATGGTGATTTTTGTTGGAACAATCTTCTACCCTAACCGACTGAAGACGTTTTACAAATATTATAAACGCGGTCAAAATGCGTATCAGTTTTACCATTTGTCTTTTGACAAAATGTTGTACAAACCGCTGAAAGAAATTCAATTCACCTTTAATATTCGATAATATGAACTTTGCTTTAAAACTGTATCGTCAAGACAAAAAAGTAAATCAAACGCTATTTCTATACATGATTTACTGTCTCACACTACTTTTGGTTAGAGCCAAAATCACGCAATCTGTCTATTTATTTTTCCTGATTTGGAATCTGTTTCTTGCTTTTGTTCCTTATGTAATCAGTTCTTATTTTCAATCATTGGACACAAAAAACAATCCTAAATTTAAACGCTATACTTTATTGACAGTTTGGCTTTTATTTATTCCAAATTCGTTTTACATCATTACCGATTTGGTGCATTTGGACAATTCTGACGGATTTATTTTTTGGCTGGATTTAATCATCATCAGTTCTTATGCATTAATTGGTTTCGGATTGGGATTATTATCGCTTAGTCATTTTGAAACAACGCTTAAAACTATCATTTCAAAGAAATACGTAGCAATAACAATCTTTTGCATTTCGTCTTTGTGTGGTTTCGGAATTTATGTTGGACGAATTCTTCGCTATAACAGTTGGGATATTATTAGCAATCCGTTTGATTTAATCGTTGACCTTTTTATTGCTGCAACTTCCAAAACGTCTTTATTCTTCTCCATTCAGTTTGGAATTTTCATCTATTTCGCCTTTTTGATTAAAAAAAATATCACTTCTAAATAAATTACTCATGGAAACATTTTCTCTCGAAAATCAAAAACCCGCCGGATTTTCAACCTATTTAGCGATTGGTTCTTTTGGCATTGGAACAATTATTTTAGGACTTTATTTTCTTTTTCCTCATAAAGACGGTATTCTAATCTTGGGCTTTTTCTACACGCTTTTTGCCATTCTTATCAACGGAATTACTTTTCTGAATTTACTCTTTCAGTTTTTCATCAAACCCAAAGAACGAGAAGATTTAGCCATCAAAATACTGATTATGTTGGCTAACATTCCAATCGCAATTTTATACATCTACATCGTATTTCACAAATTTTAATCAATTATAAAACTCAACATCATGGAAAATCAAGAAATTCAAAACCAAGAACCAAAAACGTTCTTTCAATCGACTACTGCCAAAATGATTATGGTAGGTTTTTTAACATTAGTCTTACTCATTCCGCTATTTTTTGTGCAAGATTTAATCTCAGAACGTTCGCAACGAAAAAATGAAGTCACGCGAGAGGTTTCCAATCTTTGGGGAAGCGATATTCAATTTTATGGTCCGATTTTAAAAATTCCTTACACTTCGTATGACAATTACAATGTTACCGATACCAAAACCGGCGCAACAACCATTCAAAAAAAAGCAACAACCAATTATGCCTACTTTTTTCCAAATGAATTGACCAATTCGTCCAAAGTGATAAAAAACGAATCGCTGAAACGTGGTATTTTTAACCCAATTGTGTTTACAGCAAATATGAATTTTAAAGGAAATTTCACTTCGCCTGATTTTGCAAAGTTGAATATTGCTCCCGAAAGTATACTTTGGGATAAAGCTTCGATTATAGTAAAAACAACCAACTTAAAAAGTATCAAAAGTGAATTGAAAGTAGAACTAAATAGTCAAAAACTTTCGTTCGAACCTCAAAACAACGACAAAACCAATTATAGTTTGCTTTCCACTTCAGTTTTTGATTATAAAAGTTTGGCAACCAATGACAAAATCAACTTCAATTTCAACATTGTTTACAACGGAAGTAACAGTTTGAAATTTGTTCCAATTGGAAAAGTAACCAATGTTTCTATAGATTCTGATTGGCAATCGCCGAGTTTTGAAGGAACTTTTGCCTCAAACGATACAACAAAGAGCATTTCTGCAACAGGTTTTCACGCCGATTGGAAAGTTTTAGACATCAACAGAACGTTTTCGCAGCAATACAGCAACGTTTTGCCTGATTTGGACGATTATCTCTTTGGCGTAAAATTAATTGAAACAGTGGACGAATATCAGCAAAATGAGCGCGTTTCCAAATATGGTTTCCTTGTGATTGATTTAACCTTCTTGATTTTCTTCCTAATTCAGTCGATTAGCAAAATCAATATTCACATTTTTCAATATTCCATGATTGGAATTGCGTTGATTATGTTTTACACTTTGTTAATTTCAATTACCGAACACAGTAGTTTCAGTTTGGCGTATGGCATTTCGGGAATTGCAGTTGTTGCTTTGATTACGCTGTATTCAGTTTCCATTCTTAAAAACAAAAAATTCCCGCTTTTTATTGCCACATCACTTTCGGTTTTATACTTATTTATCTTTGTTATTATCCAAATGGAAGATTATGCTTTGCTTGCCGGAAGCATCGGTTTGTTCTTTATTTTGGCAGCTGTGATGTATTTTTCAAGAAAAATCGATTGGAGTAAATAAAGTTTATTAAGCATATTTGTCATTCCGAGGAACGAGGAATCTCATAATCTGAATATTGTTATGTGATTCCTCGTTCCTCGGAATGACAATTTTGAACATAAATACATTGAGAAACTTCGTGAAAAAACTTTGTGAAACTTTGTGTTACAAAAAAACTACAAATCAATTTTCCAACCTAATTCCGGTTTGTACCAAAGCTGACCTTTTTCAACCACCAGCGGAGAATCAAAATTGTTAGTATATAAACTTCCTGTTCCTAAACCTTGCGGCATTATTGTATTCAATGTAAAAGTAAATTGTGCAATCGCATTCAAACCGATATTACTTTCCAAAGCCGAAGTAATCCACCAACCAATATTGTATTTTTTTGCCAATGCAATCCATTCCAAAGTTCCACGAAATCCACCGATGAAACTTGGCTTTAAAATGATGTATTGCGGCATAATTTTTTGCAACAAATTTTCTTTTTTGGTTGATGAAAACACGCCAATCAGTTCTTCATCCAAAGCTATAGGTAAATTCGTATTTTTACACAAAACTGACATCGTGTCAGTATGATTTTTTTGTATTGGCTGTTCAATACTATGTAATTTAAAACCAGTTAATTGATTTATTTTATATAAAGCTTCATTTTCATTAAAAGCACCATTAGCATCAACCCGAATTTCAATCGTATTTTCATCAAAATTTTGACGAATAAAGCTCAATAATTCCAATTCTTTATCGAATTCTATCGCTCCGATTTTCATTTTTACACAACCAAAACCTTGCGCAATTTTATCTTCAATTTGGCGCTTCATAAACTCCTCATCACCCATCCAAACCAACCCATTTATTGCGATAGATTTTTCTCCGGAAATAAATTCAGAAGGAAATAATTCAAACGGATTTTTACTTCGTAAAGACAAAAAAGCCATCTCTACTCCAAACTGAATTGACGGAAATTCGATTAACTCTTGCCATAACTTTTCCTCGCCAAGATGAATATTTTCGCATGTCCATTGCAGCTTTTCTTCATAATCAACTCTATCATCAGCAGAAAGCCCACGAAGCAAGCCACACTCGCCTATTCCTTTTTTGCCGTTTTCTTCAAGAATAATAAACCAAGTTTCTTTTTCCGTCATAACACCTCGCGATGTTCCTGAAGCTTGCTTAAATTGAAGAATATGCTTTTTATACGTTGCTTTTAACATGGCTTTTATTCTAAGATTCGTAAAATTTTCTTGAAATCATCGGTTGGCAAACCATTTTTCTTGAAGTCTTCAAAATTTTCTTTGGTTGCTTGAATCCAGCTTTTACTGGAACTTACATTATTTGAACGGTGTTTTTTATGAATATCTTTCGCATCGCTTACTCGATCAGAAAACAAATAAACATGTGCCAAACACAATTGATGTTCAATATTAACACTATCCATTGAAATAGCTTTCTTAATCGCGACTTCTGCTTTTATGTATTGCTTTGTCATCAAATAAAAATCACCTTGCAAACCATAATCCAAATCGGTTGCTCTGCCTTTTTGAATGATTTCGTTTTCAATCAACGACATTCCTTTTTCATATTCTTTAGTGTTCAAAAACTTCCTAGCTTCCGCACGAATTCCATCCAAATAACCCTTCATCAAACCCGACTTTTTCAAGCTTTCATTCATTATATCGTTGAACGATTTTGCTTTTTCTGCCGGAATTATTATCTTATAATCATTGTAATTATACTTTGAAGTAAAAGTTTCAATAAAATAACCTAAAAGTTTTTCTTTCTGATTTATAGATTTAAAAATTTCATTGTTTTCAACTTCCAAAAGCAATTCCTTTTTTGCAGTATTCGTCCAGCCATTTTTAAATTTGTAATCTATCCAAGGTACGACTTCAAAAACTATTTTTTGCTTCATTATCCAATTATCACTTTCAAAAACAAACCATAGGTTTTGATTACCGCTTAAACATTTCGATTTCTCCGAAAGTAGCTTTGCTTCTTTGTTTATGGGTTCATTTTGAACAACGCAAGCATTTTTCAAAACACTTGACTTTTCATACTCCAGCGCATCTTTTTCATTGGTAAAAACAACATATTTGCATTTATCATCACCCGAAATAGTTGAAGCCAAAAAAACCGCACCAGCTGAACCTTGACTAATTCCTGTTGGATCAGGAATTGCTTTTAGCACCGAAACCAAACTCAACGAAATCTTTTGATTATCATCTAAAATCGAAATTCGATACACGACTTCGGTTGTTCCAAGCGGAAAATCGACGGTTTTAATCATTTTCTTTTTTCCAGCACCAAGAACAATCGTTTCATTGGTTGTTCGAATATTATCCCAATAACCATCTTTAGGTTGTGCTAAAACCAAAGAAGAAAACAACACAAACAAGACATTCGTTTTTACATTCATATACGTGAATTTTGATTTTACCTAAAACAATAAGAGTGCCAAAACTTGACACTCTTTATTTTTATTATTTATTTGATTTACAAATCGATACTTTGCCCTATCTCAAGTAACATTAAATCCTTTCCAGCATCGAAAAATTTCTTTTTTGCTTCGTCGTGATTAACCATTATAAACCCAAAAGTATCAAAATGACAACCCAAAATCTTATCGCATTCTACAAAATCGGAAGCTGTAATCGCATCTTCGACATCCATTGTAAAGCAATTTCCAATTGGAAAAACAGCCAAATCCAACTTGGTTCGCATTGGAATTAATTTCATATCCATCGTTAATGCAGTATCGCCGGAAATGTAAATATTCTTATGCTCGCCTTCGATTACAAAACCACCAGGGTTTCCACCATACGTTCCATCAGGAAAAGCACTGGAATGAACCGCAGCAACATATTTTACTTTTCCGAAGTCAAAATTCCAGCTTCCGCCTAAATTCATCGGATGATACTGAAAACCTTTATTTCCAAAATGCATTGCAATTTCCCAATTGGAAACGATAACTGCATTTGTGTTTTTTGCAATCGCTTCAACATCCAAAATATGGTCAAAATGTGCATGAGTTATCAAAATATAATCAGCTTTTAACGAATTTATATCGATGTGCGCCGCTTTTTCATTGCCCGAAATAAACGGATCGATGATGATATTTTTTCCACTTACCTCAATTCCGATGCAAGCATGACCGTAAAATGTAATTTTCATAACTTCTTTTTTTATTTTTCTATTTTAAAAACTTCGCCAAAAATCTTTTCAAGCTTTCTTTTTTTTCGCCACATATATAAACGAGTGAAAACTACAAAGAAAACAATCACTGCATTCGCCATCACAAAACCATCACTATCAGCTGATTGCGCATGAAAGCACAAAACTAAATTAAACAAAGGAATTGCAATTAAAGGCATGTATCTATTCCAATAATAAACAAATCCTAACGGTTTTATTTCATAATTCACTTTTGTTTGATTATTACTTTTTGACTTGTAATCACCGCTAATTCTATATGTATTTGGAAATAATAAGTCGAAATTTTCGGTGATTTCAAAATTATTCTTTCCATACGTTCCAAAAAACATTTTATCAGACTTTACAAGTAAATAAAACATGTGAAATGGAGTTCCTTTAACTTTTATATCTCCAAGCTCAACATTCGCCTTCAATCGTTTTTCAAAATCATCCTCGCTTATATTTGAAATCATTTCAAATCTTTTGTGTTTTTGATAAAAATCTTAAACATAATTAACAACAATATCCGATATAAAATATATCAAACACAAAGCTAAAAGTACCGCTAATAAAAATGTACTTATTGCTAATTTCTTTAACTCTGGATCTAAAAGTCGTGGTGTTTTGTTTTTATAAACCGTCATCAAATGACTCGTTAACGGAAAATAAGCTACCAAAAAAATGTATTGATCAAAATGAAAATCATTCAGAAAAGCAAAAACCAAAACCAAGACCATCGCCGAGACAACCAAAAAGAAATGATATTTCTTTGCCCAAACTCCGCCATTTTTTACAACAATTGTGTTTTTTCCAGCTTTTCTATCGCTTTCTTCGTCTCGCATATTATTTAAATTCAATACCCCAACACTTAAAAACCCAATTGAAGTAGCTGGCAATAACAACAACAAATCCAAATACTTAGAAAACATAAAATACACACCAAATGTACTTACTAACCCAAAAAAGACAAACACAAAAACATCACCATAACCACGATAACCATAAGCACCTTTTCCAACTGTATATCGAATTGCAGAAGCAATTGCCAAAATTCCCAATGCTAAAAAAATCAATGAAAACAGCAGGTATTTTTCTTTGAACGCAAAATAAATCAATGTAACGGCGAATAATAATGTTATAACAGATGTTATCATCATTGCTCGTTTCATTTCAGCAGGAGAAATTACGCCGCTTTGAATAGCTCGTTTTGGTCCAATTCTATCATCGTTATCTGTACCTTTTATTCCATCACCATAATCGTTGGCAAAATTGGATAGAATTTGCAATCCCAAAGTAGTTAACAAGGCAAAAATCACAATATTCCAATTGAACATTCCTTGTGACATCGCATAAAAACTTCCCACAATAATTCCCGATACAGAAAGCGGCAATGTTCTCAATCGCGCAGCTTCAACCCAATGCTTCATAATATAGATTTCTAGAATTTTAGACTTATTAGATTTTTAGATTTACATCCAATTGTTATCATTTTTTTCAATTTGATACAACCAAAGATTTACATATTGATTGATTTTTTGAAAATTCCCCAGTTGAAAATGTACATTTCCTCCAGCGGTATGAATAGTTAATGAACCAATATTTAAACTTTTATGCCAAAATAATTGTGATGTTGTTATGGCTTGTATTTTTTCTGTTTTAATAATTTCGTTATCTACATCCCAAGCACCGCTTTGCATAATTACATGTTTATCATTTATATGTAAACTATTGTTTTTAAAACCAAACAACAACCCGATAAATATAAAAGCAGTATAAAATACCGCTATACTTTTGTATTCAAAAATGGAATTTACAAACCAATTTCCTATCGTTAAATAAGCAGATAAAGGTAATACAATTAATATAAAGATTGAAAATAGAAGTTTACGAAAATTTGGTTTTAATTTTTCGCCTTTTTTCGGGATTTCATTAAAAATCAATTGCAGGATTTCATTACGTTCTATTTCATTACAACCCGGAATTTCAATGGTTGATTTGTCTTTCTTGGTTTCATCACTAATGGTTTGCTTAATACTGATTTCAAGGATTTTTAGCTTTTTCTGAAAAAAATTCCGTGTAATCTTTACAATTTGAACTTTTTCCGGCTTTAAAATCGTGCTTTGCGTAGCGACTAATCCATAAGACATGATGAGTGAACCTTTTTGCTTTGCGATTTTAAAACCATAATATTTTACCAATGTTCTAACGATATTGATGATAAAAATCACCGTGAACAACAGCAATATCGCCACTAAAACCGAATAAACAGCGGTATAATTTACAATAAAATCTTCCACTTTACTTCCATCAATGAATTCATCTGCGCCGGCATGATTAAGATTTTCATAAATCGTGAAGAAAAAAGTCAGTAACAAACCTATACTTTTGGCATAATTGGAAGTAATTCCAACTTTCAGCAAACTGATTAAATCAATTTTTAAGAACGGTTGGTTTTCTTTTTCTTTTTCAATCTCAACTGAATTATCAACAACTTCAAATCGTTCGTTATCCAAAAGCTTTGACTTTAAAGCCATAGCAACATCTTTCGAAACAGCGTTGATTACCGCTTCTTTTTCTTCACTTCCAGCAGAATCAATATTTAGTTGATAAACATTAACCATCCGATGAATAATGTTTTGTTTTAGATTTACTTGTTGGATTTTGGATAATTGAATAACAGTTTTTGTTTTGTTTAAAATACCGTGTTGTACAATAAATTCATTTTGCTCTTCATCAATATAGAAAGTAAATGTGCGGTATTTTAAATAAGAATAAACTCCGAACCCCAATAAAACCAAGACAAAAATTCCAATTCCCAAAAAAACATCTGTTGTTTTTCCTTTCAGAAAAAAAATAATTAACACAATCCACATCGCCTTTAAAAACTCAAAAAGCGAATTGGTAAACAATACGAGTAAACCCGTTTTGGATTGTCTTTGAGGTGTGGAAAATTTCGATTTTACCATAGTTGCTTTTGAATCTTACCCATTAACAATTGTTTAATATCTTCAGCTTGTTCTTTTTTAATTCCCGGAATTGCCACATCACTGGAATCACCACCGGCAGTGAAGATTTCGACTTTTGCTAAATCAAAATAACGAGAAATAAAACCTTCGTGTAGCGCAACGTGTTGTACTCGATTGTATGGAATAATCATCGTGTTTGTGGCTAAAATTCCGCTTCGATAAATCACATCGTGTTCTCTAAAGGTGAAACCTCTTTTTTGAAACGAAATTTTACACAGCAAAAATGTAAATCCCACAAACAAAACATAGACCAATCCAAAAAACCAAGCTAAGGAATGAATTTCTTCAACAAAATAGACAATTACAACTAAAGCTATCCCAATTATTAGGAAAGTTATACTAATATTAAACACAATTACATTCCAATATTTTGGTTGCAATACATTCAGATTTACTGCTTCATATCTTGGTAAAGCTGAAATATCGATTGGTTCGTTGGTAAAATTTTCCATTTTAAATATTAGATTTTAGATATAAAATATTAGATATATTGTGTTGAACAATATTTTAATATTTAAAAATTTGATATTTAATATTAAATTACGGCAACCACTTTTTATCAAAATTTGGCTTTCTTTTTTCTAAAAAGGCATCTCTTCCTTCTTTGGCTTCATCAGTCATGTAAGCTAAACGTGTAGCTTCGCCGGCAAAAACTTGTTGTCCAACCATTCCGTCATCAGTTAAATTCATAGCGAATTTCAACATTTTAATAGATGTTGGCGATTTTGCCAAAATTCCCTGTGCCCATTCATAGGCAGTATCTTCCAATTCAGCATGCGGAATTACAGCATTTACCATTCCCATTTCAAAAGCTTCCTGTGCTGAATAATTTCGACCCAAAAAGAAAATCTCACGAGCCTTTTTCTGTCCGACCATTTTAGCCAAATACGCCGAACCATATCCACCGTCAAAACTCGTCACATCAGCATCGGTTTGCTTGAAAATAGCGTGCTCTTTACTTGCCAATGTCAAATCGCACACCACATGAAGTGAATGTCCGCCACCAACAGCCCATCCCGGAACTACACAAATAACCGCTTTTGGCATAAAACGAATTAATCGCTGTACATCTAAAATATTCAACCTATGATAACCATCATCGCCTACATAACCTTGATGACCTCGTGCTTTTTGATCACCACCGGAACAAAACGACCAAATTCCGTCTTTGGAGCTCGGACCTTCAGCAGAAAGCAATACTACTCCAATAGATGTATCTTCTTGTGCATCGTGAAAAGCTTGTAAAAGTTCGGAAGTCGTTTTTGGTCGAAATGCATTGCGAACATCAGGACGATTAAAAGCTATTCGTGCTACTCCATCGCATTTTTTATAGGTTATATCTTCAAATTCTTTGACAGTTACCCAGTTGATTGTACTCATATTAGTATCTGATTTTTAAATTTACAGTTCTTATTATTTAGTTAAAAAAAACAGCTTACTGATGAAAACTATTATTTTAGCGTAAAAATAAACGATTTTACACTTAAAACTAAACTATCTATTATAATATTATGAATAAATTTTCTCTCTATTTGGGAGCTTTATCCCTAAGTTTTGCTTCCTATTCGCAGCAATATGATTTCCAAACTATTAAAGAAATTAACTGTTTACCTATAACTTCACAAGGAAATACAGGAACTTGCTGGAGTTTTTCGAGTACATCTTTTTTAGAATCTGAAATTATTCGTACTACCGGACAAAAAGTAGATTTATCCGAAATGTACAATGTTCGTTTTACTTATTTGGCGAAAGCTGAAAATTATGTGATGCGACAAGGTAAAGCACAGTTTGGTGAAGGCGGATTAAACCACGATGTTATCAATAGTGCCAAAAAATATGGACTTGCTACCGAAGCTGTTTTTAGCGGCAAACTTTCTAGTGATGCCAAACACGATCATTCAAAAATGGTTCCAGAATTGGAAGCTATTGTGAAAAAAGCGGTAGCCGAAACACCGTTAAAATATCCAAATTGGAAATCAGATTACAATGCTGTTCTGGATAAATATCTTGGAAAATTAGATAGTGTTAAACCTAATGTCGCAAAAGATTATGGTATCAACTTAGACGATTATGTAACAATTACTTCTTTTAATCACGCTCCATTTCACTCTAAATTCATTTTGAATATTCCGGATAATTTCTCCAATGAAAGTTTTTACAATGTTACTTTAGATGAGTTTATCAAGAATATTGACAATGCATTAGATAAAGGTTTTACTTTAGCATTAGATAGCGACGTAAGTGAACCAACTTTTTCGGTAAAAAACGGTGTTGCTGTTATTCCTGAAAATAGCGATGATGTAAAGACTATTTTAACCGAAATCAAACCTGAAAAACAGATCACTCAGGAATACCGTCAGGCGGAATTTGAAAATTACAATACCGTTGATGATCACCTGATGCACATTGTTGGAAAAGTGAAAGACCAAAAAGGAAACATTTATTACAAAGTAAAAAACTCTTGGGGAACCAATTCAGGAAAAGACGGTTTTATGTATATGAGTGTTCCTTTTATAAAGCTCAAAGCTATTTCTGTTATGCTTCATAAAGATGGTTTGACCAAAGAAACTCGAAAAGCATTGAATATTTAATAAAAAAGGAAGCAAATCGCTTCCTTTTTTGTTATCCTATTTTTACTGAAGTCATCGTTAACGAACCACCAACAGCTTTATCATTGAAAAACGAAATTTCATCTTTATTATTTTGTAATCCTAAAGTATAAAGTAACGGATAGTAATGATCCGGTGTTGGGATTGCTAATCTAGCAGCCATTCCAAGCGATTGATAATTGATTAAAGATTTAAAATCATTGGATAAAATTTTCTGTTTAAAAACCATATTCATTTCATTTGCCCAATCAAAACCATATTCCGGTTCCCTGAGTTTATCCCAAGCTACCATTCTAAGGTTGTGTACCATGTTTCCGCTACCGATAATCAAAACACCTTTTTTTCTCAAAATAGCCAACTCTTTTGCTAAATCATAATGATATTGTGGCGGTTTATTGTAATCAATACTTAATTGCAACACCGGAATATCAGCATCGGAA
>VFQN01007213.1_pt1 | contig 12082 bp, 9 predicted proteins | sample 3512371 | NCBI WGS metagenome assembly VFQN01 (sample SAMN10412370, study PRJNA504923) | tailings metagenome | isolation source: Replicate 2 from Balatoc abandoned mine | place: Philippines: Itogon, Benguet | collected 2017-08-28
CGTGGATTTGCTTTTTCTTTTTGACCTTCAAGGATGCCTTTAAACAACAGGATTTTGGCTTTTTCGTTCTGCTCCGTACCGATATAAATATTAACAAGGTCGCCGATGGCTTGGTATTTTTCATCAAAAAATTGATTCTTTTCGGCTTCTTTCAAAAGCGTCAGGTACGACTTTACGGCTAGGTCGATTTTGCCGTCGTATTCGTAGTAAAAACCCATAAAACGATGGTAATAAAGGGCTTCTTTTTTTAATCCGATGCTTTGGGCATCGGCCCGAATTTGTTCAGCCATCAGTTTGATGGAGTCCTTTTTCGATTCGTAGAAGGTCAGCGTTTTGTCAATTTTTGCCCGGATGGATGTTTCGGTAACTTGCCCAAAGACGGGCTTTAGACAACCCATAAAAAACAAAAGAAAAAATAACAACTGTTTCATAATCAGTGGAGTATGTAATGTTGTTAATTGTCAATCAAATTATAGTTGATTGCGTATTTTACCAGACCTACGGTATTGCTCACCCCCAGTTTGATCATAATGTTTTGCCGGTGCGTATCGACGGTACTTACGCTGATAAACAGTTTAGCGGCTATTTGGGCACTGCTGTATTCCTGACAGATGAGGGTTAAAATTTCTTTTTCGCGTTTGCTCAAAATAACGCCCGAGTTTTTGGTGATGTATCCATTTTGGTGAATGGATTGGTCTTTTGAAAAGTCAAGCTCAATGTTTTTGGCGTAGTAAGTTCCGCCGCCAGCCACCGTTCTAATGGCCTCAAAAACCTCCTCGTAGGTAGCATCCTTGAATAAATATCCCTGAAAGCCAAGTTTTTGGAGTCGATGAAACAGGCGTGAGCCGCGTAAGATGGTAAGGTAAATGACGGGTAATTCTGGATGCGTCGCCCTGATTTTCGACAGCAAATCTTCGGGGTCGGAGTTGGGTAAATTTACATCCAGTACTAAAATGTCAATACAAGGTTTTGTGGCCAAAAAGTGGATGGTGTCCTGGCCAGAGGTACAGGTTTTAACCACCTCAAAATCATGCTGTGTTTCGATGATAGCGGCCAATCCGCGTAGCAATAATTCGTGGTCATCTACTAGGCAGAGCTTAATCATAGCGGCTTCTTTGAGTCACTTTTTACTTCTTTTTCGCTATTAAAATTAGAAAATGACTCGCGCATCTACAAACAATGGGCGGGCCGAAAGCTTTAATTGACCCGAAAATTTACTTAACGGTTCTGATTCACTAGAATATACTGTTTAGTCAACCCTCTCTGGTGTTATTATCCCTATTTACACTATGTTTTGGCATGGATATAAATCTGAAATTTGCCAACAGAAAATTTCTGCGGACTTCATTCTATGTTTGATAATCTCCCTAATCATATCTTACTGAAACCATGAAAAAGCGCTATTTGTCATTCGTTTTATTATTGACTGTCTTGGCTTCTTGTTCCAAAAAAGAAAACGTAAGTCCTTTCTTTTTCTCGTGCATGATACAAGGCAATAAATACGCCATTGAAAATGAAATAGGTGCCTATGCGGTGGTTTTTAGCAATACGTCCAATACTATCTATGGTACTGAGTTGGAAAATGTCAAAACCGCTACGCCTCGTACCATGTACATCACTTTGGAGTCTACTAAGGGCGTAGGGGTACACCAATGCAACGGCAAAAACTCTATCTTTTTTGAAGATACCGACAAAGTGGTGTATCGAACCAATTTTAACAATGGTTCGGGCCAAATCGAAATCACCGAGAAAACCGCCGAAGTTATAAAGGGAAAATTTTCGGGCATTGCCAAATCATTTACCAATCCCATAAAGACCATCAATATCACCGACGGAGAGTTTTCTGTGCGGTTTCGATAACAGACGCTTTTATTTCCATCTTGTACCTCAACTCTTAAAATCATGCAAAAGCTATTCATTCTTTCTATTTTTAGTTTTTTAGCCTCTAATTTATTGGCTCAGAGTGTGTTGATTACGCCCAGCAAAATGGAGTCAAAGCAAAACTCGCCCGGTGATAATCTCATTTTACAGGGCACTAATGCCCCCAATATCTTTGCAAAACGGCACAATGGTACGCTTGCGTTGCCTACGGCGGTTCTTTCGGGCGATAATATTTTTATTCTTCAAGGTGCGGGGTACAACGGAACTACATTTACGCAAGCAAAAGGAGCTATTCGGTTTGAGGCTACCCAAAATTGGACTACCACCCAAAACGGAACTAGAATGGTATTTTTGACAACTGAGAATGGAAGCACCGTACAAACGGCCCGTATGACAATCAATCATGACGGAAATGTAGGAGTCGGAACTGAAATACCGCAGGCAAATTTTGAAGTGGCGGGCAACGCTGGTATTGGCGTACGCACCTACGGGGCTGGTAATACTTATAACTCCCACATCTACGGAAGCCATGCAGGCGGCACGGAGAGTGCCCCTACGGCCTCGACCAACGACCAAATTTTGGCCCGTTTTGAAGGGCTGGGCCACAATGGTAGTTATTTTGAAGAAGGAGCCCGCATGGAAATCCGCTCAAAGGAGACCTGGGCAAGTGCCGAAAATGGGGCCGAAATCAACTTTTATACTACGCCCATCAACAACGACATTCCCCTCAAACGGATGACCATTGCCGAGAATGGAAATATCGGAATCAATACCAGTACGCCGACTTATCCGCTGGAAGTGTTGGCAACGACCGATGATGGAATTGCCGTGAAACGCTTCGGCGACGCTCCCGCATTTTTTGGGGTATCGGCAGGCGGAAATATAAATACTCCGGGGCCTTCGTTGAATGGCCATATTCTGGCCCGCTTTGGGGCGCGAGGCTACGACGGAAACAATTTTACCAACGCCAAAGCGCGTATTGAGATGCGAACCACCGCCGACTGGAGCCCAACCAGCACGGGTGCCGCCATTGATTTCATAACAACCACGGCCGCAGGTACTACGCCTCTGGTAAATATGACCCTGTCGGGGCCAGGTAATTTGGGTGTTGGACGACTGCCAACGCTTAGCTATCGACTTGAAGTAGAGGGAAATGCCTATAAAACCGTGGGCGGTGGTAACTGGGACTCGCCCTCCGACCGCCGTTTGAAGAAAGATATTACTTACCTCGACAGTCAGGAAATACTCCAAAAAGTGCTGCAATTGAAGGGCGCCAATTACCGTTGGATTGACGAAAAAAAGGGCAAAGACCTGCAATTTGGCTTCATTGCGCAAGAGTTGAGAGAGGTGTTCCCGACCAAAGTTCAACAACATGCCGATGGATATTTGTCGGCTACTTACGGCGACTTTGACCCGATGCTGGTCGAATCCATTAAAGCACTCAAGGCGTTGATTGATGAACAGCGGGAAATGATTGCGGAGCAACGGGTAGAAATTGACCAATTAAAAACGGTTGTTTCGGCCAAGAATGACGTATCGAATCAATCGAGCAGAACAAAAGAGTAATGATATGACGATGATTCTCTTTACTTTAACCTCCTTTGAGGCGGGTCAATACGTTGATTTTGAGAAGGTTGTTTGTATTACTGGTGACGGGAATTACTCCTGTATCCATTTGACCGACGGACAGAGATTGTTGGTGTCGAAGTGTTTGGAACAACTCGAACCGCGACTGCCGCACCGTCAATTTCTCCGAATTCATAAGCGTTACCTCGTCAACCTACGTTTTGTGGAAAGTATCTTTCCGAAACAAATCAAGCTGACCGACGGAAAAGTCTACGCCGTGGCCCGTAGGCGGTGGCCGAGTGTCAATTCTTATTTTAAACAGAAAATACGACGCTAAAAAACAACTGCATCTACCCACCAAACATTTGGCAAGTAGATGCAGTTATCTGCTCTCCAGAATTGTAAAGTTATTTTTGGGGGGCCGAAGCGTGGGAATTTACCATCGGCTCTGCTTCTAACTCTGAGCCAGGCGTATCTTTTGTTTTACGTTTGAAAACCGCTTTTACCACAAAATAAATAATCAAAGCCGACAGAACACCCGTCAGGAAGTCGGTCAGCGGAACCATAAAGGCCGTGTAGGTCATCATGGCAAACTCAAACTTGCCCTGATGCTTGATTTCGCGGATTTCGGAGGGTTTGATCATGTTGCTTGCCACCCAAACCAATATCCCTCCGATACAAGCCATCGGAATCAGTTCGAGATATTGGGCCAAATTGTAGGCCATGGCCAATTTTAAAGCTGCTTTGAAGTAACCTGCCAACGGTGTTTGGGCACCTGCTTTGATGCTCGTAGCAGTACGGGCCAGCGCTCCAGTACAGGGAAATCCCTGAACCAACGGCGTAAGGATTTGCACCATTCCTTGTCCAAAAAACTCTTTGTCGGGATTAAAGGGCGTTCTTTGGTTGTTGGCCAATTTATCGGCCATGGATGAGCACAGAATACTCTCTACGCCCGACACAAACACGATGGCACAGACAAAATAGATAATATCAACAACGACGCTGCCGTTCAGTGCGGGTAGCATGGGCGGAGTAAACACGAAGAAATTGTTGGGGATAGAGCCGTAAAGGTCTTTGACCAAAATGATGTTTTTATCGGCCAGAAAGGTGGCCGAAAGCAGCGTAGCCAGTCCCATCGCAATGACTGGCCCGGGAATAAAGACCGAAATTCGGAGTAAAGTTTTGGTTAAAGCGAAAGTCATCAACCCCAAAAAAATGGACCAGCCGTTGATTTTGTCGATGTTCCCAAACGCCGTAGTCAGGTTATGAATCAAACCGCCTTTGATGTCTTCGTCTTGACCCAATAAATCCTTGAATGATTCGATGCCCAGAATATCTTCCACGTTGGTGAGCGCAATCGCCACCGCGATACCGATGGTAAAGCCCACAATAATGGAATTGGGAACGAGCTTGGCGTAGCGCCCAAAACCATAAATACCCATCACAATGAGTATAACGCCAGAAATCATCGAAACCAAAATCAAGAACCCGTGGGCCGTTTCAAAATCGCCACCATTGGCGGGTCCGTATTTGGTAATCAGCCCCGCAATGACGGGAATGAACGCGGCGGTAGGCCCGTAGACTTGGTATTTGGAGCCGCCGAAAGTACGTCCTACCACGCAGGCCAACGCGCCCGCAATGATGCCGTGCTCGGGGCGCATTCCCATTGCCATCGCAAAGCCCATCGCCATCGGAATGGCCGTCATGGCCACAATCAATCCCGCGCTAAAATCCCGATAAACGGTTTTGGCCCAGTTGTCTTTTGTCAGGTCTTCCCAGCGGGAATCAAACAAGGTGAAGAAGAGCTTCAGGCGGCCAGCAGGCGTGGTCGGAAATAATTTCTTGTTCATTTCATTTTAAATAAAAAGTGCAATTAATTGTTCTTGTTCTGATTGCTTGTAATCGGTGCCCCAGTTTATTTCAGTGACGGGAACCTTCGCTTTTTTTAGGATGGGTAAGGGGTTAAATCCATTTTTTGCGGGTTTTAATTGATAGGTTTTAGGAAGGTAGATTTCATTGATTTTGTTTGCGTCTACGTAGTTATTCAAATAGCCATTGGTGTTCATGGTCAATAACTCAATTGAAATATCCAATAGCTTGCCTTCAAAGCGATTTTTAATGATTTCGAGGGCTTCTTTAAACTCATTGGTGACGAGGGCTTTTATTCTATTTTCTGCCGAATAGAATAGTAATTCAGTAATAGAATTGTCGGGGTATTCGGCATAAATAAGCACCACCCGGGTGGGTTGGTCGATATGAGATGCCAAAGCGAGTTTCAAAGTGTTGAGCGATGCAACACAAAAATCGGTAGGGATTAAAATAGTTTTTGTTGCCATGCCTTGCGTTAGGTTATGGACACAAAACTATTTTGGCGTTATTAAGAGCCTCTAAGAACGAGATTAGAAATTGATAAGAAAGGTATTATTTTGCCGACTAAGCCGGTGGGACAAGGCAAAACACCGCCTTGCAGTATAGGGTAAGTAGAAGGAATCCGTGGTCTGTGTCACCACCTAAAGTATCAACACATCTTTAGTGATTTCTTTCGAGAGTAAATAACCTTGATATTTATCATAGAATCGCTGTAATCCAGTAAAGAAGTCAGTCGGTCCGCTTTTTTACACGTTCCACTAAATTCATCAATACTTTTGTCAGACGTTTATCGGGTAAGTTCATTCCCCTAAGATAATCAATACTTGTGTATATACTTTAGGTTAATAACAGACCACGGTGGAGGGTATCAAATTCGGCTAAAAAAAATGTGTATATACTTTAGGTGAAGACACAGACCACGGTGGAGCCTATTTGTATTTACAATCATTCCAATAGGCTGGCTTAACAGGTGTTATGGGTGGGTTACAGAAGTTATTTCTTTGCTGGTCCAACCCATTCCAAGTATTATCGATCATATTTTTAATAAAAGTTGATGATTGACAATCAAAGCCAAAATCAAACTGTCTGTTAAGTACTGCTCTGTACCACCAAATATGCATTCCATAAGGGGATAAATTATTTATATCATATTGGCTATCGCAACGATTTGAGCCTGCTACACAACAGCTACTATGACCAAAGCCGTCTAAATGCCGGGTTTCATGCAGTAATAAAGCAAAGTTGTTCATGCTCCAGGCTAAGTATAGGTCTTGAATTTCAGCATTGTTTCCAAATGGATTATTTTTTAAGGCCCCAACAGTTATAAATTGCTTTCCATTATAAGCTACACAACAGTAGCCTCCGTTTAAACCTGTTTCTATATTGATACCACCAATCTTGGATTTCAACCAATCATAAATACGCAGATTGGTCCAAGGCAAATGATTGCTTTGCCCATAGTCAAGATAAAAAAGAATACGTAAGGTTTGCAGCCACCTTATTTGATCATTATATTGAGCGGCTGTCATTGGGTAATATGAGCCGCTGCAAGGAAAGGAATTAACCAAATTACCATCAATCCTAATCTGGAAATCCGTTAATATCTGATTGATATTGGGATCATCCGTAGGGCACTCTTTTATGAATTCATCAAAGTTGGTAATGTGTGCCGTAGTCTTAATTTTATAGATACGAGAAGCGCCATTTTGTGCCACTACCTCATAATTCAGTTCAGAAGAGAAGTTATTACTGGTAACGCCGCTTACTTGTGTGACACCATTTAGTTTTAAAGTAGCACCCGGTGATAAGGTAAAAGTAGAAACAAAGTTGGTTTTGGATAAATAAGGATTACGTATAAGAACCTCATTATCGGTTTTAGTGATTAAACCGATCATATCTTTTGCAATGCCAGTATTCTTAGCCGCAGTAAAGGAAAAAGAGGTAATAAAATTTTGACCACTTAAGGCAACGTTTGCCGAAACAGCATAAGTCTGTGCTGTCGTACCGTTTTGGGCGGTGACAACATAGTTCAAAGGTGATGAGAAATTATTTGCCGTTACATCACTTTGTTGCTCAATAGTTCCGATTTTAACTGCTGCACCTGTAGAAGTGGTAAAAGAAGCAATGAGAGAACTTACTTGGGTGAATGCGGGAAGGTTAATAGTAACTTTCTTTAGTGCCTCATCAATTAAACCTGTATAATCCTGAGAGAGTGAAAGATTGAATTGCTTTTTTAAACTAAAACTTGTCAGTTTTGCTTCGTTGCTATTAACGGCAACCGTATAGGTTTGTTGCGTTCCATCTTCCGCAGTAACTGTATACAAGACAGGATTTGTAAAAGTATTTGCTGTGGTTCCACTTTGCTGTACAATTGTTCCAACTTTAATAGTGCTTTTCGGAGAAATAGAAAAGGTGGCAATCAAATTGTTCACTGCAGTAAGGGGCGGAAGTGTAATCGTAACAGTTTTATTAGATTCATTAACAGTCCCAGATACATCCTGGGTTAAACCTTGATTGGAGGCTGCCTTAAAATCGAAACTCAATAGTTTTGCTTCGCTGCTTTTTGCAATTAAGTTTGATTCTTTTTTTGAGCAATTTATTCCGACTAGTAATAACACCGTCATAGACAGTGAAATGATAAAAGGAAACTTTTTTTTCTTCATATATGCAAGTTTGATTTAATTGATTTTTATAGAAATATATTGAGTATTGAAATCAAGTAACTTCAACGAACAGGGCTTTCTTATAAAACACTTTGTTGGGTGAGGAACTGAATCAAGGTGTAAAATTTATCGGCAAAAGTTTCTAATTGAGCGACCATATTTTTGACCTTTAAGCGCTCTAATAAGTTAACAACCAAGGTGCGTAAGCTACCCAAAATTCGACTGACGGCTGCGTTGCCTGTTTGTAAATCATCTTCAGCCAGTGCCACATCTCTTTTGTGGTGCATAACTTCAACCCCCCAATGTTGAATAATGCTTCCATTAAACAAAGTTACTTAAAAGCGGCAATTTAAAACTACAAATGAGAAGCTACTTTGGCACTTACCGTGTTACAAACACTCTATTTATTTTGCGTTCGTAGTCTCCCTACGTAAGACAACGAACAACAGGGGGGGCTCTATTTAACCACTGAACCGCCACTTTTGGGTAGGTGCTGTTAGCTGTATGGATTCGTTCTATATTTTGGTAAAGCTTTGTCATTTATGGCTTTACGGTTCAATTAAAGGGTAAAGTCGAATTGCACCACTCTTTGTTTCCCAATATGACCCAGACTTACTTCTGTCTGGCAAAGTTCCATTTATTGGGCAAACCAATAATTCAGCTAATTTAATTGTTGATTTGGCAAAATCCTCAATATCACTATCACTGACTAAAGCACCGTCAAAAGTAAAGTGAGCCCCAATCTGATTCCTAATAGCTTTCAGGTTCTTAATCTCATCTATAACTGGTTTTAAAAAAACTTCATCATCTACGTTATTGTTACAAAATTTCCCATCTTGTAAACGAGCCATTTTTTGCACTTTCAGTATTTTAAGCAAGTCTTTTGATAGGCAATCTAACAGTTCACTCAACGAGTAATCATTACCAGGTTTTCTTTTCAAGCGACTTTGAAAATTAAATGTTAAAAAATCTAGAATTGCTTCTAAAAATCTGCCCGTAGCTCCTGAAAGATTTTCACGGTGGAAAAACTCTGGTGAACTTAAATAGTACTTTATTTCATCTAAAACTAGTTGCGGTTTTGCAATTGTAATGCCTCTTTCCATTGTCCACCCTCGTAATTCCAAAAACTGAATATTGAGATTTGGTGCCCTGTTATTTCTATATCTTTCCCGCCAAGGTCGGTAATGTGTAGAAATGAATACATGAGCAAAATTTTTGGCTTCATTATGTATAAGAGAAATAATTCTGTCTAAATGTCTTTCATCTACTGACATTACAACGTCATCCAGTATGAGTATAACATCTTTATTACTCTCCTTCTTTGCAAGTGCAATAAAAATACATAGCCCTAAGGTATCTAAGTGGGATTCACTATAAACAGATTGTGGGGTAATATTTGATTCTGTATGGAAATTGGCAGAAAGATTAAGTGAACTTTGAAACGTATGATTTAAGAAAAGCTTCACGTTCCCTAATCCTTCATTCGGATGAATTTCCTGATACATTGTTTCAACTTCATCAGAAATGGATTGTAATTCGCTGTCAATAAATTTTTTCCGTGTATCCTCTAATATACCTAAAGCGGCTTTTGCCCGCTTTAATAATTCATCTAGCTCACTACATTTTTTTTTGAGTTTAAGGATGCTTTCATAATTAGAATTTATTGAATTATGAAGTACAACCGACTTATTAACTGCTTGATTATGCTTTGTTAATTTTTCTATTTCTGTCGTGAGTTTTAAAAAAACATCATTGAATAAATTGTAATTTGCTTTGGTAGTGTTAGTTTCTAAAATTTCACTTAATTTATCGGTGAATTCAAAATCAGGTAATTTAACAGATGAGTTTTTGAAACCTATCAATTGAGTATTGAAAGGTTCAATCTGCCCCTGCAATCTGTTGTATAATTTATCTCTTTCAATCTTAGATAAGTTAATAGCTTGTGTCAGTTTATTTAATTCCTGCATTTTTGCTATTCTTCCATCAATATTTTGCAAGAGCCTCTGCTTATCATTGTCCTTTTCACACACTGGACATCTGTCAACTTCTATTTTTGCTGAAAGAAATTTTTTAGTTTCATTTAGAACAGAGAGTAAATCAGTTTCTGAATTAGGATTTTTAAGCAGATACTCCTTAAATTTCTTTTCTGCCTCTACTAAATTAATTTTAGCTGTTACATATTTTACATTTTCCGTTTTAATGCTTGAAACAATAGTTTGCAACGAACTCCATTTTTGTAAAACAGAATTGTTTTCTTGAAGTTCTTTAGCAAGTTTTGAATTGTCCTTTTTGATTTCTGACTGAACCCAAACTTTCAAATTACCAAGAGGATTATCTTCCTTATTCCAAATATCAGTCAATGTACTCCTAGCATCCGAAAGACTTTTACTGTTTTGTCTAAGTTCTTTGTCTAATGTTGTAATTAGCTTCTTTAATTCTCCTTCTGATTTTTGAATATTTGAAACGTCAATGAATGACGAAAGTACCTTATACCTTTCCGATGGTGTATCTTCAATAAAAGAGGTGATTTGTGCTCTTCTTAGCGCTTTTACTTTCGGTAAGTTATCACTTGGGTTTTTTATTATTTTGTTTGAATTTGCTGAAAGTGTTGCCTTATAACTTTTAGAATCTGTTTTAAGCTCAATCAATAAGTCAGAATTATTTGCCCCTAAAGATTTTAGAAACGAATAATCTTTATTCGATTTGTCATCCAAAGAACCAGTGCCATCAGTACATAAACAGACTAAAGCATCAGCAATTGATGATTTGCCATTACCATTTTCAGCATAGATTAAAGTGATATTTTTGTCTATGCTAAAATTCAAGGTAAGAGGTTTAGTTGCACCTCTAAATGCTTTGATATGTAAACTATTCAGTTTCACCCTTAGTTAGTTTTTCTGAGTTTATTAATTGATTCTCAAAAATTATTTTCCAAATAATTTCTCGGATAGTCCCGTTAGCAATTTTACTTTCCAAATTAATTTCTTCATCTGAAATTAATTTTTCTGCTTTTAATTGCTTTACTATTTCTTTCGCAACTATTGAATTATTATCACTCATAAGTTTACTATTCTATTTTCAGTCATCTTGGTTTTTTATCCTTAAAGCTAACGTTTTGGCACTTGGTGTAGTGGCGGATTTCGGAGTACAAAACTGTCAATACACCACAAATGTTGATGCGATGTAGAATGTTCAATTAACCACGTCACCCGCCATTGAGCCAAACGCCTGTTACCTGCTGGTTTTCTATTTCGGATTGCTAATTTTCTCTAATGTCTGTTCGTAATATTTGCCCCAATTGAAAGTCTTTGTGTCAGGATTTGTCTTTACTACTTGAACATTGAATGAATTTAAAACACCTTCTTTTTCGGATTCAATACTTGTCGAGTAGTAGAATATTTTGTTTGAAATATGAACTGATGTCTTTTTGTCGTTCATAATTCTTGCTCTCTTGTTTAATATCCACCAAAGGTCGGTTTCGCTGTATTCAAGTGATAGTCCTAAAATATGAATGTCCGTATTGAAAAATAATTCTACCCAAGAATAATTGTCAAATTGTCTGCTCTTGATTTTGTCAGTTATTGATTTAACTCTGATTGGTTGTTTATTGTCTTGAAATTCATAAGTCCCTTTTAAATATGCGTCAAGTTTACCTATAGAACCACAGTAGTGATCAAGTCCAAGCATAATTGATGGTGGACGGTCAACTTCTCCGTGTATGTTCCAGATTTTGCATTCTTCTTTTCCGTTCTTATTTAGGAAGGAAGTGTTTCTCCTTATGCTGTAAATGTCTTCGGTGCTATTATTTTTAGAAAAAAATCCTTTCTCTTCAATTTTCTTGTTTAATGAGTAGTCGTAATTTGTTGTCAAGTAGTTTTTAAAGCCAAGATTATGCACTAACTCATAATATTTGTTTGTAGAGATATTTCGCATTTGTTTGGCAATTTCTTTCTTAATGTTGCCTTCTACTGCAAAAATTCCGTCAGCCAATTTTGGTCGCTCCATTAAAATTCTTTCATAAATCATTGTGTTTGGAAGTGCGAGATTGTCGAACTTGTTTTTCTTTTTGATATTGTCCAACAAGTCTTTCCAACTAATTAAAC
>VFQN01007214.1_pt1 | contig 12077 bp, 9 predicted proteins | sample 3512371 | NCBI WGS metagenome assembly VFQN01 (sample SAMN10412370, study PRJNA504923) | tailings metagenome | isolation source: Replicate 2 from Balatoc abandoned mine | place: Philippines: Itogon, Benguet | collected 2017-08-28
GCAATCCTCCCCTGCTCCCCAGCTTCCCCTCCCCTGGCTTCCCCCGCCCTCTCCCCTCCCTCTCCCAGCCCTCCCCCTGCTTCCCACCCTGAGACCCGGGAAGCTGATCACACGGCCCCGTCGCTTCACCACCACACTAGACACTTATGTTTGCAAGTTCGCGCAGTTCCTCGCATTTTGGCAGGCTGGCCTTATATTCCTGCATGTCGAAGTCCAGACGCGAGAAGGCCGCCTCGAATCAAATGCGTCTCAGCACGCGGGCTCGCGGGCTCCGCACACAGTCCGCACGGGTAGCATACCGTTGTCCTGATGGTTGCCTACGTCGCCACGAGCCGCGCAGCCGCCATTACCGCCCGTCTAACATGCAGCCAACAAGCCACACGTGAAAGCCGTCTTACGCAGGCTTCCAGGCTTTCCCGAGGCATGACGCTACCAAGGGTAATTAAGGGGTTCGGACAGCCTTGGACAGCCAGGGAGGCTGTCCGACCCCCAACCCTCCCCCCGAGCGGCACCTTGGCGTCCGTGGCTCCACCGCCGGCATATCACATGGCAGTAGTTACTTTTCGCGTCTGAGAGCTTCTCACAGGGACGAAGCTAACCGAGGCGAGGCAGCCATGTGAAGGTTACATTGTCACAAGGTGGCCATAAGGGGAGAGGATCAACGGTCATCAACCGCCTCTCGTCAACAGCGTGTTGAAATCGCATATACGGTTTGGGTTTAGGAGGGGATCCGGGGCGGAAGAAGGGAGGGAGGATGATACGGTAGATGGAGGGCAAGCAAGCAGGGACAGTGCTGGGGCCAGTGCTCAGCGCGCTGTCCCGTCACCGTCGTGCCCTGGGCAAAGGGCCTAGCGTGGGCCTGTCACGGGATCGCCCCGGCACATCGTACGAGAAAGCGAGGCCATTGCTATGAAGCCATTGCTGCTATTGGTGCAACACTTGCCGTTAGACTGCACACTCCTGGCTGCACGCCCTGCACAGTTGCCCATGTGCAAATCAAGCCTTCCTGGGCACACTGTCTTGTTGCCAAGAAGCTGATGGAGACACCACCTTGCGGCCCCGCCAAGGCACAACATCATCATGTGCAGCATGTACCGGTACTGCAAGGGCGCAGATGGCTCTGCCGCCGTGGTGGAGGCTTGGTACAGTGGCCATACCCATGGTATGATCACGCACTTCACGTCTCACGCCTCAGCTGACGACATTCCGCAGTCGCACGGCTCCGCTGCGGACTAAGCCACGCATCGCATCGCACCGCCCAAGCCTTCGTCCCTTGCCCCCGACTGGAAAACAATCATGCCCCTTCCCACCATTAAGACACATGCGCGCGCTTGAGCGCCAGGTACCGTCCTCAGCCCGCAGCTCCACCGCCGCCCCCCTGCCCTTGCCGCTGCCCGGCCGGCTTCCGCCCCCAATGCCACCCATATCGGACAAGTGCTAGGCTTGGTACAGTGGCCATACCCATGGCATGATCACGCACTTCACGTCTCACGCCTCAGCTGACGACATTCCGCAGTCGCACGGCTCCGCTGCGGACTAAGCCACGCATCGCATCGCACCGCCCAAGCCTTCGTCCCTTGCCCCCGACTGGAAAACAATCATGCCCCTTCCCACCATTAAGACACATGCGCGCGCTTGAGCGCCAGGTACCGTCCTCAGCCCGCAGCTCCACCGCCGCCCCCCTGCCCTTGCCGCTGCCCGGCCGGCTTCCGCCCCCAATGCCACCCATATCGGACAAGTGCTCGCCAGCCCCACGCCTCGTCAGCACCCCTACCACCGCTCTGCATATTACCGTCTCCTTCACCCTCGCCTGCATCGCCAGCCGGGCGGCTTGCAGTGCGGCGCTGCCGCCCCGACCCCTCGCCGTCTGCCGCTGATGGCACCGGCTCTCCGCTCCGTGCTTCTGTGAACACCGCGTGGTGTGTGCTGGTCCCTCCAGCTGGCACTTCCACCGCTGGTCCCTCCAGCTGGCACTTCCACCGACCCCATCCGGCTCTCAGGGGCTCCATCGCACTTCCACCTAATGCCCCGTCCGCGGTCCCGCTGGTGCCCTCTCCTGTGGTGCCCTTCCCTTCCCACCGACCTCCTGCTGCTGCTGCGCCTGCAGGCACATGCGCCCGCGGCCCGCAAGCGACGGCACGACGGCTGCGCTCCCCATGGCCCCGCGCCCATGCTCACAGCGCCCTGCGCGACCGCGGCGACAAGCTGCATGCGTGCTGCCAGCCCCGCTGTCACTTGGCCCTCGCCGAGCGCCACAAGGGCGCCAGGGCCAGGGCTGGCTGCCACGAGCCGCACGGTACCGCCAGCGGCGCGGTGACGGCTTCCTGCCACTGCCGCGGCGCTGCCCGCCCCACGCGCCGTGGCTGCGGGCACGGGGCAGAGGAGACCGCGTGCCAGCGCATCCTGGGCGCGTTCGCCTTCGTGTGCCAATGTGGCGGCAGCGCTCTTCGCGGCGGTGGGTACCGGCTGCTGGGCGGGGCCAGCGGCGGCCGGCGCGTGACCAACTGCACCAACCACACCGCCGGCCGCCCTGGCGCTGAGAGAAGCGCGGCGTCGCGTCTAACTTGGCCCTAAGGCTTGCCAGCGAGGACGCGGCCGTGCAATTGCTACAGCTGCCGCGCCCGCAGCCTCCCGGGCCCTCCCAGCCTGCTGGGCCGCACGCGGTCGGCTGCTTGCAGCTGCGCGTGCAGGGCTGGGTGCCTGCACTTTCCGCACAGCTGGCCGCGTGCGAGGGCCTGCTGCCCAGGCATCTACCCCGCCGGTAGCGCCCGCTGCAGGCCTCTGCACAGCCCGCGAACGGGCGGGCAGACCGGCAGCAGCCCTGCTGAGAAGGCAGCTGCTGGCCACCGGACTGCGGAATGCTGCTTGCAGAGCTGCCGGCCATGAGGTAAGCCAGGGCACCCTGACCGCTGCCGTACCCAGCAGGCGCCTGCTCTTGGTGACGCTCGCCGGCGCTGCTGCGCCCACCGCCATTCTCGTGACCTTAGCTGCCGCTGCCACGCCCATGCTCTGGTGTTGCTGGCTCTGAGTCTGGCAAAAGGCCTGGGGCCGCGGCAGCAGCCGCATGCTCGCTGACTCCCGCAGCGGTCCCTCCTCCACCGCCACCGCCTGGCATGCGTTGCCCCAGCGCCAGCTGAACTCGGCGGTACATCAGGTGCGTCTCAGCCCCGCCGCCCTTCCCTCCAGTGGAGCCCCCGCAGGAGGTACACGTGTCCCCTACGTCGCTGCCGCCGCCCTCTGCATGGCCGCCGCCGCTTCGCTGGGCTGCTTTTGCAGCGGGCGCGCTGCCCCTCCGAGCAACGATGGCCGCCACGGCTGCTGCAAGGTCTGCAGCGTTGCTGCCGCGGCTGTCGCGCAATGGCACAACGGCCTGACACCAGCGCTGCTAGAGGTATTGTGTCAGCTGCAGCGACGGTGGCTGCTGCAGGTCTGATAGGCGCAGCATCCCTGCCTCCTGGGGCGGCCAAGGCGCTGTCCTGGCACGCGTTGCGTCCAGGTGTTCGGGGGGAGGCGGCGGCATGGGCTGGGCTGGGCTGGGGGCAGCCACCGGCGTGCTGCGGCTGGGCCTGCAGCAACGCCTCGAGCTGGAGCTGCGGGGCACGCAGCAGGAGGGACGGATGAGGTAGGGCGGGAATAAGACAGAACGCAAGGGAAGCTGCTCCCGCGTGGTGCAGCAGCAGGCGTGGTTGTGTACAAATGCACGCGGCCGCGCGGCAGCGATGCTTCTTGAGCTGCGAGCCGATGTTATGGTATGCTGTGCAGCCTCAGTTCAAGTGCTGGTGGTCGCCTTGCACGTGCCCCGCTTCCGCGCCCACCAGCAGCGCCTCCCCCAGCTGCCCGCCCGCCCGCTGCGACAACAGCTCGTCCGACTGTTGCAGGCGTAATGGCGTGTGCCATCCTGGGACGCCCTTAATAAGACCATGGAGCGGAAATGAAGTATAAAGATCCGCAGAGACTTCCTGTGCTACGACACATGAGCTCTGAGCGGCTAAACGATGCTTTGCTGGGTCACTGAGTTGCACAGAGTCGGGACGTCGCGGCGATTACAAGGGGTGCAATCAGTGAGCTCCCCTTGCACCCTTCGAAGGTGTGCTACCTGAGGCTAGACACATCTCTCAGTTCTTGACAAGATCACTTGCGTCACTTGCCTATGCCGGCTGGCAAGTGTGTTACTGCCAGCCCAGCAGCAGTCCACAGCTCCGTTGCCGAGAGCCCAACGACCACAGGACACGGCCGACCAACGGCCCAGTAGTGGCCTCGCTCACCCTCTCTGGACGACTTATTCCGCTCTAGTCGAATGAACACGAAAGTATGTCCGCAACTATGACACGAGTAAGCACCACGCACACAGAGTAGCGCGCTTGTGCAGCACGCGGTACATCATGCACAACAGCACGGGCTCGCTTTGCAGCAATGGTCCACCATGTGTCCTTGCCATGAAGACATGTGTGCTAACCGGCTGTTGCTCGCACGCATACTTCCTTACCCGGCTCGCTAGAATGGCAGCCCCCAACGGTATGTACATGCACACTTTGTTACGACTGCAACTGCCCCAGCTATGAAAGCAGCAGCCCCAGGTTGACTGCCTTGATGACACCCCCGTCGCCTGAGCCACCACCAGGCCCCGCACCAGCAGCCCACGGCGCCGCCGGCCCCACCGTCCTGCCCGCCCCGTTGGGCGAGAACGACTGCACCTGCACCGCCCGCTGTGCTGGGCCTCCGAGCTGCTGGTGGTGCTGCTGCAGCTGCAAATGCTGCTGCGGCGCCGTGCTGGGGTGGTGCCCCGGGCCTGCGGTGTACTGTTGTTGCTGCTGAGGCGCGGTGCTGGGGTGGTGCCCCTGGGGCTGCATGGAGCCGTAGAGCTGCTGCTGTTGCTGCAGCAGCAGCTGCTGGGCGTGTTGCTGCTGTTGCATGGTGTAGGCACTAGAATGCTGCTGGGCAGCCATACCGGCCGACACCACAGCTGCTGCTGCATCCCCATCACGGCTGCCAATGCTGCGACTGCGCATGACGGACGAGTGATAGTGCGGAATGGGGCCGGTGGGCGGCGGGCCCATGCCGTACGGTAACACACCAGGCTGTGCCTGCTGGTGCTGCTGCTGGCCCTGGTGGTGCTCTATCACAGCGCCTCCAGGGTACGCAGCTTGCTGCTGCTGTTGTTGTTGGTAGTGACCCGAGCTCGACCGGTCAAAGGAGTAAAGGCTGGGGCCTGTGAAGCTGCCGCCGCTGCCGCTGGTGCTTGAGCGGGCTTGGCCCTGGCCTCCAGCCATGGCTTGTGGGTATATGCCGACCCCGGGTACACCTTGCTGCTGCTGCTGCTGGGTTCCCTGCTGCATGCCGTAACCCACACCCATGGCAGTGCGTTGCTGCAGCCCCGACCCGTCGCCGCCCCACGCCATCATGACCGGCTGTGCACCGTTCATGCTGGCCGGCACACCCACCATCCCCATGCCACCACCCATGCCCGCGCCCTGGGGCTGTTGCATGTACGGCATGCCGCCAGCACCAACGGCAACACCGCCCGCTGGCATGCCTCCGGGGGCGGGTACGTACTGCGGCACGTAGGCCATCTGCCCCGTGGGCAGCATCACAGGCACGTACGCCACCTGCTGCTGCTGCTGCATGGGCGCAAACGGCTGCCCTCCTCCCGTGGCCATGACACTCTGGCCGCCCGTGGGAGGCATCACCACATGGTGCCCCATTATGCCCAGGTGCTGCTGCAGCTGCTGCTGCTGCGCCACTGCGTTGGCAGCAGGTCCCGGCCCCGCGGGGGCGCTCCCCGGCGCCCGCCCGCCCGGCGGCCGCGGCGGCATGCCGTGCGGCTGCCCCGCGGCGCCCGGCGCCATACCAGGCAGCACCCCAAAGCCTTGCGCCCCAACGGCACCATTACCACCGCTGCCGCCGCCCGCCATGCCGTACATGGCCGTGCCCGGCATGACGTCATGCGCACCCGACGTGCCGATCGCCATGCCTCCAGCGGCTGCTGCCGCGGCGGCGGCGGCCGCCACCCCGCCCACAGGCGCTGACGCCGGCTTCGCCGGCGCGGACGACGGGCCCCCTGGCCGCGCCGCAGGCGGCGTCGCCGCCGCGCCCCCGCCAACGTCGCGCAGCTGCTGCTGCCGCTGGTCGCGGATGGCCTTGGCCTTGTTGGGGGTCGGGGTGCGGGACTTGGCGAGGGTGGCGGGGGGCCCGCGGCGCTCTTCCCGCTCCTTAGACGGCGTGGTGTCTCGCCGGCCGCCGGCGGGGGCTGGGCTTGCGCTGCCGGGCTTGGTAGAGGTAGGGGTGGGAGCTGCCGAGGGCGGCACGCCCAGCATGCAGGCGCGGTCTGTTGGGACAAGGACGAAAGTGGGTTCACCGAAGGTCAGTACAAACAACTCAAGCGCATACTTGGAGCAGCACCGGGGCCAGCACGTGACAGATGCACCACTGCCGTACGGCTTCGTTAGGGAGCACAAACCGCGAACTCACCCTCCATCTTCCTCCTCAGCGCCCCCAGCTGCACGTCCAGGCGCTCCAGGCTGTCCCGCAGCTGATCCTGCTGCATGCTGTTGGTCAGGTTCACCGGGCGGCCCGGCCCGCCTTTGGCCGGCCCGCCCTTGGCACCTCCCTTGCCGCCCGCGCCCGTTTTGCTGCCCGCCGCCGCTGGGCCGCCCTGGTCGCCCACCAGACCAGCTGCCGTCAGCCCCTGTGTGGGATGCAAAAAAGCGTGCCCATTAAATGATGCGCAGGGGCATGGGTTTGTCTTGAGCATGCATGTCTTACGCAGAGCCACGTTCATACCCCGACGGCATTTATGATCGTGCCTCAGAGAGAGGTCCACTCCTTGGCCTGGCGTATCCGGGGCGCCTCTCCCCTGTACTGAAGCTCCCCCCGTTCCGCTCACCCTCTTGAGTATGTCTGCGTCCAGGCGCTTGAGCGACTGCAGCAGCTTGTCCTCCTCGTCGCTCAGCCGCGTGGGGTGGCCCTGCGCGTACAGGAACAGGTGCGTGTGTGTGACCACTATATCAGTTGCTGAAGACAGACGGTTCAGGCACCCGAAGGCTCTTCGCGCTTGTCCTCTTTCTCTGTTCAACGTCCAGCAGGAGTTCATTGTGTACCATGCACATGCTGGGGATAGACCAACAAGGCACCCGAATGCCCTTTCCCCCCTCACCTGCGCGTCCAGCAGTCGGCCCACGAACCGGGCCTGCTCCAGCGGCGCGGAGCCTGGGGAGGGCAGCAGGCAACGAACAGCGAAGGTCAACTTCAGGCGCATGACAGGCAGCTTCCGTGTTGTGAGAGTACATGTCACCAAAGCAAGCAAGATAAAGTTGAGTTCACTGCGCCCCTCGACGCGTTGTGTACGGCAACTGTGCACGGGGTAACAACAGGCCCGGGTCCCAGCATGGCGGCTGTGGGCAGACGAGTTGAAGGCCCCCCCCCCCCGCCTTCAGCAAGCGCACACCCCACCTGGCAGCCCCATCAGCTCCCGGATGGCAGCCGTGAAGGGCGTCGCCGGCTTGGACGCACCCCCCGCCCCGCCGCCCCTGCCGCCCGCAGCACCCTTGCCCGTGGGCACCGCGTGCGATGCCACGGTGCTCGCCGTGCTGGCACCTCCCATGGGGGTGGCAGCACCCGAGGTGGGGATGCGCAGCGGCCGCGGGCGTGCCTCCGCCAGGCGCTCTCGGTACAGAGCGGCGGCCGCGCTGGCGCCGCTGGTGCCCCTCCCCGGGGATGCGAACGCCTCCCGCCGGCCGGACAGGGTACGCTGGGCCGCTTGTCTGGGTACTTCCGGGGACGAATCTATGCCACTGGCTGTGTCCGAGTCGTCCGAAGCGCGTTCGAGAAAATCAAAGTCAGAGTCAAAGGAGTCGGAGACTGCGGCGGGCTTTGTGGAAGAGCCCAGGGGAGGCTGGCGGGAGGGCGGGGGGTCCTGCGGGCGAGCCTTGGGCGGTGTGGGGATGCGCGAGGCGGGGGGCGTTGAGCTGCCTGCTAGCCGGTGCTGCTTCTGCTGCTGCTGCTGGCCGCCGGTAGGCGTGCCCCAGGCAGCCTTGGAAGGGCCGGGCGGTTGCGCGTCCTGCAGCGGGTAAAAAGACAGGGGCAGCGCAACCACATATGCACTCAGTCGGCCAAACACGGTACTGACATCGATTATCAGTATGCGGGCAAGCAATGAACGCAAGCTATGACGCAAGGGCAGTAGGCGCTTTGCAAAACGGAGCCACGCATTCTCGCGCCCTTGACCCCTCCGCTCAAATCCTGACCCACCGGCGTGCCCCAGCCGCTCGCCGCCCGCTGCGTCGCCACGCTGCCCGGCGTACTCGCCAGCGACTGAGGCTCCGACACCCCTCCTGCCCCCCATGCCGCCCCCGGCCGCTCCCGGCCCGTGGACAGCGCCCGGGCCGGCCCCGGCGGCTTCACGTACGACCCTATCGTCGACGGCGCCTTGGGACCCAAGGGGCTCCCCTCCTTGGGCCCCGCACCCGGGGGCGAACCCGCCCCTGCCCCCTGCCCCGCGCCGGCGCCTGCCGCCCTGTCGGACTTGGACCGCTGCAGAGCCGCAGCCTTGGCCGCTGCGGACTCCGCTTTGAGGGCCTCCTTGGCGGCCCGCTCCCGCTCCGCCCTCTGCCTGGCCTCCAGCGCGGCCTGCAGGTAACTGCCCTCGTTGACCTGTGGCCTCTCGGGCTCTGCCGCGGCCCTGTGTGCGGCAGGGCTGGCGGGAGAGGGCCGCGGAAGGGCTCCCTTGTGCGTCCGGGTGCCTGTGGCTCCGGGGCTGTCCAGCGCGCCACGGGCGTATGAGCCTGCACTCTGGGCTGTTGGGGATTTGGCTGGGGCGGGGGCGTGCTTTGGCTTGGGGGAGGAGGAGGCGGATGGCGTGCGGCTGGGGCGTTGAGGCGGAGGGCTGACGCCGCGGGTTGAGGTGGGGGCGGGGGCAGGGGCGGGGCCGGCGGGAAAGGGGGCAGCGGGGATGACCCATTGCAATGCGGGCTGTGGTGGTTGGTGGGAGGTAGGAGACTGGGGCCCGTGTGAGGCAGGCGGAGGCGGGATGACGGGTTCGGCGATGGGCAAGGGCTGCAGAGGAGCGGTTAGGTTCGGGGCGGCTGGGATGCCGCTGTGGGGCTGGAGCACTGGCGCTACCATGGTCACGGGAGGGGACGTTAAGTCCTGAGGGCCGGAGGGAGGCATGAAAGCGAAGGAGCGGTTGTGCGGGTCGGGGCTGGCCGGGTCCGGGTAGAAAGCGGCGTCTGAAGCCGGCGCGACCCACTGCTGCTGTTGCTGCTGGAGTTGCTGCTGCTGCTGCTGCTGGTAGGCAGGGTGCACAAGGGGTTGAGGTGCAGCAGCTGACTGCCCGGGAAGGTTCCACTGCAGCAGCGGCTGTGGCTGTTGCAGCTGCACATGCGGTGGGGCCGGCGGGGCCGGCTGCGGCTGCTGGGCTGCCGGCTGCGGGGGCGGTGCAGCCTGCTGGCCCGCAGTGGGCATGCCCGACCACTGTCCTGCTCCGGGAGCTTGGGTGCCCACCATGGTATGCGGCTGGTAAACCGCATGCTGCTGCTGCAGTTGCGGCTGGGGCTGCTGTTGCGGCAGGGGGTGCGGCTGCACCGGCAGCGGGTTGATCTGCGCGTGAGGCGGCCCTGGGACGTCCACAGGCGCAGCAGCATGGGCAGCAGCCTGAGTTCCTGGACCTGTCCCCGTTGCAGCTGAGCCCGCCTGTGCCAGCATGAGGGCCGCGGCAGGCCCGGGCAGGGTCTGCATGCCCGCCACCACCTCCCCGTGGCCCATGCTCTCGAACTCCGCCTTGAGCGCCTTGCGAAGCGCCGACAGCTGCTGGATCTCTCGCATCAGGTCGTCGATGTCCGAGGGAGCAGCAGCAGCTGCAACAGGTACGGGTGCAGGTGCTGGCGCTGGTGCCGCTGCTGGTGTAGGGGCAGCAGTAGTCGTGGGAGGTAGTGCTGCGGCTGTTGTGCCGACAGGCTGCTGGGCAAGTCCTGATGTGTGGTGCTGGTAAGGAACGGATGCAGCCGGGTGGGGTGCGATGGCGTTGGGGTGCAGCGGCGAAGGAGCGGGTGGAGCAGCGGACGCAGCAGGCTGCATCCCCAGTAGCGGCACGCCAGCGGGGACTGATGGTCCCGGTGCAGCTGTCAACGGCGCTTGCTGGGGAGCGGCTTGAGGGACACTCTGCGGCGCCAGAGCTCCTTTCTGCTGCTGCTGCTGCTGCTGCTGCTGCATTACGTCCCCTCCAGTGCCACCTCTCAGCAGCATCTGTATCCGCCCCTCGTCCTCGTCATCCTCCAGGGGCTCCTCCTCAAACGGCCTCCATCCCTCACCATCCCCATCCTCCTCCTCGTCCTCCTCATCCCCGCCGCTGATCGCTGCCTTCCCACCCGCCGCCGCCGGCTGCAACACATGGAAGCTGTTGGGCTCCCTTGGCTTTGCAGCAGCCGCTGCTGCCGCGTGACCTGCACCCACACCCGCATCCGCCTTGCCCGTGTCCGGCGGGTGTGAGCCCACAGGCCCATGCAACAAGCTCATCCCCGCCGGCGCAACCGCCAACGGTGCCTTGCCAAGACCCGGACCCGAGGAAGGCAACGGCGCGGAGATGGCAGGAGCCAGGGCCGAAGCTGAGGCTGCAGGAGGCGGCACAGCCACGGCTGTCTCCGGTCGGGAGCTGGCTTTGGTGCGGAAGTCAAAGCTGTTGGCGGAGTCATCAAGTCCAGAGCCGGACCTCCAGCCGTCCCGGCCGGATGACCCAAAGCCTGCAGGGGCTGCCCCGCCTGGCCCCGACCCCGGCCGTGCGCTGATGTGGCTGCCCGACATGATGCTGCCTGCCGTACCAGGCGGTTGGCCGAGGGAGTCAAATCCCGCGTCGTACGGATCGTACGGCAGGCTCTCCTCGGCCGCGATGCCGCCGCTGGCGTCGCCGCTACCCTGCTGGCCGCCCTGCTGCTGCTGCGGCCGCTGCGGCTGCTGATCCTGGCCCTGCGCTGAGTGCGGGCGAGGCACCGGCTGCTGCGGAAGCGAGCTGTCCGCGTGAAGCGGCGGGCTGTGGGTCGGTTGTGTGGTAGCGCTGGGCGGCCTTGCCGCAGCGGCCAGCAGGGCCGCCTGCTGGGCCTGTTGCAGGTCAGGCGGCAGCAGGTGCAGCGGGAAGGAGGCCACGGGCGCCCGGGGGACGACTGGAGCTTGGGCGGTCTGCGGGGCCGCAGGTGCGTGCAGAGCAGGCAGCCCTGCATCGTCGGCAGCAGCTTGTGCGGGTGCAGTAGGTGGCGGAGGGGTGGAGGAGGGGGCGGTGTGGTACCTGCTGGGTGACGCCAGGGTGGTGGACACGATGCCTGGCATGCGGGGGCTGGCGAGGGCAGGGGAGGAGGGGTGCTGCGAGTCTGGCTGGACGTGCAGGCGCAGGGGCGGCGGAGGCGGAGCCGGTGGCCCACTAGGGAGCTGGGCCTGCCCAGGACCGTATGCCAGCCCCGTGTCTGTACTGGTGCTGGCTGCTGTTGGGGCGGGAGCAGGCGGCGCTGTCCCCGGCGCAGGGGCGCTCCCGCCGACTGCCCCGCCTGCTAGAGCGGATGCGGGCGGCGGGGCGCCGGATGCGGACAGCTGCCTGTGGTACCGCTGGGGCGTGGTGCTGCGCCTAGGGGAGTGGGGGGGAGAGGGCGCCCGCACTGGCGGCTGGGGCTGCGGCTGCAGCTGGGGCTGTGGTGGTCCTTGGTTGGGAGGTGCATGTGGGGAGCCGAGCCCCGAGTTGGACAAGGAGGACAGGTTGGTGGCACTGTTAACTGTGGAGAGTGCAGCGTGGAAGCCGCTGGGCAAGGGAGGGAGCTTTGCGCTGCCGGACAGGGGGCGGGCAGGGGAGGCGGTGGGGGCTAGCCCGGCCTCTGAGGCCCGGCGGGCGGGAGGCGCGCTGGGATCTGGGGGTGCGTGCTGGGGAGCGGGCTGCGGGGGTGCCGAAATGCTGGTTGGAGCGTCGGCAATGGTAGCCACTGCATCTGCGGGTACGGGCGGCTGAGTGGCTTGTGGGAGGGAGGCGGATGCGCCGGCGCTGCTGATGCGACGGGGTGCGGCATTGGTCGCCGGCCCGGGTGTAGGGGCGGCTTGCAGGGGTG
>VFQN01007215.1_pt1 | contig 12077 bp, 18 predicted proteins | sample 3512371 | NCBI WGS metagenome assembly VFQN01 (sample SAMN10412370, study PRJNA504923) | tailings metagenome | isolation source: Replicate 2 from Balatoc abandoned mine | place: Philippines: Itogon, Benguet | collected 2017-08-28
CCCCCAGCCCACCCTAGCTCACCTCCTCCCCTTCCCAACTCGCCCCCGGCCCCTGCACCTCCCCGGCCGCCTCCGTCCCCGCGCCTGCCCCCTGCCCCATCCCCGCCGAGGCCACCTGCGCCGCCGTCTCCGCGCCCGCCGTTCCCACCATTTGTGGCTCCGGAGCTTACCGTACCGGATTCGTACATCAACTCCGCCCAACCCCAGGTCTGTTCACCTTCATTGGTACCACATCAGCACCAGGGCTGTGGTCCTCTCCTCCTTTTGGATGTTCAACCCATGACCGCCATTGTGACTGACTGGTACCGCTCGCGTCGCCTCTGTACTGCTCTGTACCGCAGGGCTACCTGTCTGTCGTACAGACGCTGGCCCTGCCGTACGGCATGGTGTCCGGCCCCGAGGATCTGCTGGGGCTGCTGCCCGCCGCCAGCGCCGCCAACGTGACGGCCAACTACGTGCGGGTGCCGCTGGAGGTGACCACGGAGGCCAGCGCGGTGGCGCTGGTGGAGACATCCCCTGGACTCTTCACCCAGGTGCAGGTGCGTCGCCAGACCCTGCGCAGTCTGCGTCTTGGTCAACCCTTCGTGCGCACCGTAGGTTTAGTGTAGGACCAGCATGCCGGGAGTCTTGCATGGCTGGTAGCCCCGTGCCCCCTTGCTTGCCCACGGTGCCCACACCAGGTATCACCCGGCCCTGGGCTAACCCACTACGGTGCTAGGTAGCACACAAGGCATGCTGCGTAGGGTGCTGCGTAGGGTACCCATCTAAGGCGTGAGGTTGCCACCAAGCAAGCGTGGACCTAGCAAGCTGCTAGCGCGTCCTGCCGGGTTGCTTGCCTACGCGGCTACCAATGCACGTGTGGGCGTGCACCGGGCCACGTCTGTGTCCCCCGCAGGTGACCTGCTCGCCTGACTTCGTGGCCGCCTTCCGCTCCGAGCTGCTGCGGCGGTCCAACCTGACGGGCGACGGCGTGGTGGACGTCACGTGCGGGGCGGGGGGCGGGGGAGGAGGCAGCAGCACTGGCGGCGGCGGAGCAGCTGCGCACCGGCACCGGCAGAGGCGGCTGCAGCAGCAGGGCGGGGAAGAGTCGCCCCGGGCACCTGCCGGGTCCCCCTCCGTCGGCTCTTCTCCTGCCTTGCCGGCGGCCGCGTCGTTCGTCTGCTCGTCCAACTCGAGCCTCGACCTGCTGATTCAGCTGCGGGTGCCAGCCAATGACACCACCCCCGCACCCACTTACAAGGCAAGCCTTTGATGCCATGGTTTAGCGTACCTTCTTATGAAAGCCACTTGGTGTACGTGCTTGTTCGCAGCACTGCCCAGGATGGCGCCAATGGCATGCAGTCAGGGCTGAGTGCTACCACGAAGTTGAATCAGGTTAAACTCACGCGTACGCGTACTCCAAGACCACGTGTACAGAGGTACCTGTGGTCGGGCTGCGCGAGTTTCCACATTTAATGCACGCGTGTCGTTCCGCGCAGGCCCGGTTGCAACAGACGCTGGAAGCGTGGGTTGCTGACGGAGGCGCGGGTGGGCCGTTCGCCCTGCGGCTGTGCCCGCCCAGCGAAGACCGCATCACCATCACCACAGAGGCAAGTACTTTTCCAATATTGTACGCCTTCATCTGCACGCTTGAGCACTGCTTGTGCTGCATCGCCCGCTACAGGAGACACGCAGCGCAGCCGCTATGTCCCGGCGCCCACCATGCACCTTACTGGATGCTGCCTGGCACGCGTCACGTGACACGCACGCGTGGCTTAACCCTTAACCCCATGCCGTTGATCTGTGCACGCGCAGGCGGAGGTGACGTACCAGGTCCCGCTGAGCGCCGCCGGCGTGGACGCCTACAGCTCGGTGTGCGGGCAGGCCAGCACCCAGCAAGTGGGCAACGCGCTGCTCTCCAGGCCTGGCGACGCGGCGTGCCAAATCGTGCAGCTGACCCCGCCATCAGGCGTAAGCAAACTGTGTATCCTACAAGGACCTGCCGCGGTCTGTTTGCCCTCTGCTTGTGTATGCCGTAGTTTGCCGTGGTGACAAGGTCATAGCGTGGGATAGGGTTGTGGGTGCGTTGCCGACGCATGTGAGCCTGCCGGTACTTGCGTTGGCCCGCCAGCCCGCGTGACTTGTGCCACCTGCGCGGCTCCTGCCTGCAGGTGCGGGAAGTGGTCGCACCCCCGCCACCCGACGCCGCACCTCCGCCCCCATCCAACGGCACCGACTGGCTGCCGCTCATCATCGCGGCAGCGGCCGTGGGCGCTGCCCTGGGCGCCTGCTGCTGCTGCCTTATCGTGTTCTTGCTGTGGAGGCGGCGGCGGCCAAGGAAGGAGGAACAGGAGCCGTACATCGCAAGCATGGTGAGCATCGCTTGCGCAGCAGTATACCGCTAGCCTGCCTGCTTTGTGAAGCACTGCCCGGTGCGTTGCCGGCTTTGCGATGAACCGTAATGGTTACCGTGCTGTGTCCTTGTGTTTTCCCCCACCGCGCAGAAGTACGGCACGGCTAAGGGAATGCCGGGCAGCACCCCACCTGGCGGCGCTACACAGGGTGGCTTGGCGGCAACCAGCACCAACAGCACCCAAGCCTACCTGCCAGCACCCGCCGCCGGAGACGCCGCCGTGCCCTGGTTCGCCCTCTCCACCCGACAGAGCCCCGACCTGCCGTCACACCTACAGCCGGAGCAGGCCTCCCCCGCACGTGCCATCAGCCTCAGCGGCATCAACCCACGGGTCGCAGCAGGCCCGCCGCCGTCTCCCGCGCTGCCGACGCGCCTGTTCCAACACGTGGCGGCCGGCGGCGCCGAACCCGCACGTGCCAAGTCACACAGCGGCTGGGCGCCTGTTGCCAGCTCCGGCAGGGACCTTGGCGCTTCGGCTCAAAGGCCGCTCTCCAGCTCGGGGTATGGGTCCTTCTCGCCAAACGGCACCCTGTCCGGAGCGACTGTGCACCTGGCAGGCGCACCAGCAGCCGCGTACATGGCTGGCGCCGGCCTTTCCACAGCCGGGTCAGCCGCCGCGGGAGCCCTCGTGTACGACAATGCCGGCCGTACCGGGAACGGGCACCGGAAAACGTACTCTGGGGCGGCCGGTACGGCGGGAGCGGGCGGCGACGGCGGAGTGCGACAGCCTCCCGCCGGTGCTTCGCCCAGCCCCCTGCGATCCGTGGCGTCCTTCAAGATGGGTTGGGGCAGCAGCAACCGCATCGCCGCCGGCGGGAGCTTCCCGGCAGCAAGGGCTGCATCTGTTTCGTCGGACGGTCGGCTGAGGCTAGACGGCGTTGACCCATCGTTGACGACCGAAATCGAAGCATTAGGAGGCAGCCGCCAGGAAGCGCAAGGCTACACTGGCATGGCGAGCAGCACGCACCCAAGGGCTAGGCAGACGGCCCCGTCCACCGGCGATCAGCAGACGAACCGGTTGTCCGCCGACGGCAGTTCAAGGACGAGCAGTCCAGTGGTCCCTTCGGCACTCTCTGGCGTTGCCGCCCTGCGGGCTGCCGGCGGCATGGCGGGCGCAGTCCGCACCCGCAGCCCCGCCTCGCGACCCAGCCGGTGGACGGCAGCCTCGGAGTCCGGGACGGCGACGGGAGGGTCGATCCAGGCGCCGCTGCTGCCGTCCCCCCGCGCCTCGCCGCTGCTGCAGGACCGTGAGAGGGCCGCGGCGGGCGCAGCAGGTGCTGCTGCGGGCGGACCCACAGCTCCGGACGATGCGGGCCGGGTGGGGGCGGCTGGCAGCGGCAGCGGCGGCGGCAGGATCACCAGCCGGCTGCGTGGGGTCGGTGGCGCCGGCAGGGTGTCCTTCAACGGCGCCGTCCCGACTGCTGACGCTCCCGCATCCGTCCGCGGCCCGCCCTACCCCTCAACGCTTTCCCAACCGGGCTCGCCAACTCAGCCGGGCTCGCCGCTCACGTCGCGCTTTTCCCCTTCCCTGGCGAGCGTGACGGCGAGGGCATCCCTTGGTGGCTCGGGACAGGCGGCCGCGGCAGCTGTGCCGTCGCTTGAGCCGCGCACATCAACCAACGGTGAGGGCGGCGGCGGCGGCGGCGGCAGCGGGCGCGCAGCAGCCGCCCGCCTGAGCAGCCCACTTGGCAGTGGCTTCTCCCGGCTGAGGGCCGTGGTCAACGCGAATGCGGCTGCCGTTGACCCAGCCGCAGCCCCTGCAGCCCCGGGCTCCTCGTCTGCGTTGACGGACAGGCCGTCAGCACCCAGTTCGTCCTCATGGCTCGCTGCAGGGCGGAGCAGGCTGTTCACCAGGACGCAGAAGCGCCTAGTGACCCCGCCGCCTCCGGCAGCCGCAACCGAGGCGGCGCCTCGGAGGTCCACCACATCTGTCGGCATGATAGGTGCAGGTGCATCCGGAGGCCCGGGACATGGGCTGCGGCAATCTGAGGGTCGTCCGCAGGAGCAGGGCCGAGGAGTGAGTGCAGGCCAAGTCGATTTCGGGCTCCGCGCCACGCCCCTGTTTGGTCGCCGTGCGCTCCAGGGTCAGGCGGCCGGTGGGGAGGAGGGGTACGTCATATCCGCGCCCTCGTCTCCGTCCGCGCGGCCTGCACGTGCACAGCTGCTCCGCGCGCAGCAGCAGCGCAGTGTGCGACTGGCCAGGGAGGCAGGCAGTGGGAGCGGGGGCCCTGTGGAGTGGAGGGACAACATGCTGGCACGGATGCAGGACAAGGACTGACATGGTGTTGATGAGCTTGCTGCTGGTGGCAGTGCGTTGCCATCAATGGTAGCTATTAAAAACAAAGTATCCAACGGTAGTCAGTGAAAAGAAAATAATTGATTCATGGGCAGGCCTGCAGCTACCAACGAGCGACCGCGCCTCGTGTTCACGCACGTGCACCATGTGGCCTTGTGTGCGCCTGTGTCTGAGGTGCATGCGGATGGCCGGAACGAACTCGGAGGTGTGCATGGCAGGCAGACGCTTCTTGCAGGCGTGACAAGCGGAGTGTGAGTGAGCTTACGTGGATGTGGACGTAACGCTTTGCCTCGTTGGCAAGTAGCATGCAAAGTTAACTACCGGCGCGCCCAAGTAACCCCCAATCTAGTAGGCCGCGTGCTGGGGCCCGGACGGTGTTGTGCATTTGGCCAGAGGTACTGCGCGGTTGGCTGCGCTTCCTGTGCCTGTTTGATTTGCTGACGCGAATGGAAGGTAACAGCCGGCACAACAGTGCGGCAACCGCGAGCAAACGCGGCACTGCTGCGCCTGCTGCGATGTGCTGGCTGTTTGGTACGGTCGTGTCGCAGCGTTGCGCGCACGCAGCTGCATCAGTGCGCTGTGACGATGTGGGGCGGACAGCTGCTGCTGCACATGGCAGCCCGCTTGCGCATGTGCATTGCAGCTACATTTACGTGTGTGTGCACAGCGAGCCCGGATACCTGTCGTGTACCGTAGCACATGTGGGGACTGGGGAGCCCGATGTACCTGCCGTGTGGGCCGCCCTGATCAACACGCGCGCGTGCTATGTACAGTGGAGCGGTGTGAGTCAATGCGGTGAGTGCTGTGACGCATGGCAACGCACGAGGCAGCAGTGGACAACAAAGCGCTAGGCTGCTGTGTGTGGGCCGAAGCACGCATACTTGTTCATACAGTTGTCCTGACGGCCAGGAGTAGTAAGGGCAGCTGCTGCATTCACGTTATCTCAGACGGCCTCTTTTCACTGACCTGGACCGCCTATCTATGTGTGCTCGTGCTGTTTTGGTCCCCTTCCAGGGCCCCGCTTGGGAAATAGGGCTGGTCCCGGCCATCAGGGACACGGGGCTTCCCACCCCTCTCGCTGTACAGGTGACTGTGTGCCACCTGGTGCCACCGACACGTCAATGCGGAGACACACCACACTCAGCGTTTCTGAGACTCCCTGACACGATACTAGTAGGGAACTTGAATTCCTCTTCCTGCACGCGCACTCTGCAAACAGGACAGCGTGTCAGAAGTTCATGGTGGCCCCAACGCTCAAGCAAAGGATGGCCAAACTGATGGCAACGGGCCCCCTGGCAGTGGCGCCGTACGTCAAGGGCTGATAACGCACGGCATGGCCCCAGGGGGCATTCCCTGCAGGCACTGGTGCACCTGTGCAGCCATACGGCACTTTGGCGCTGCAGTAGACAGTTCCAGCTTGAAAGAGCCCCAGGGTTGGCAACTCGGCGACCCTGTGCGACCCCAGCCACTGGCTAGGATCACGCTACACGCAGACCAGTGCTTGCGCCAGCTTTGGGATAGGTGTACAAACGCGAAGCGGCGGGCCGGCGGCCAGGTAACAGGAATGGAGACCAGCAGTGCCTGCCGTACAGGATACGGGTGGGGTGGAGGCTGGCTCCTGTGGCCACCTTAGCCTGGGTCCCGTGCAGGGGACCCGGCCTTGACCCCAACCAGAAGGCATGTGAGTGCCGTGTACATCTGCCTAGGAAGCTGCAAGTACGGGAATTGCCTTCCACCACCAGTAGGTTACAACAGGCCAGCCAAGGGGCAGGGCAGACATCGGGGTATGGTCCGCGCAGATCTGCACTTTGGTACTTTGCTGCCAGAGCCAGCTGCCTGGCCTTGGTGCAGATCTGCCTATCGCCCCGCCCCTGGGGTGCCCGTGCTTTGGGATTGCCGGTACCCACCGCATCGGCGTAGGATCGGGTATCAGTACTTCACTGTTGAGGATGCGAGCAGGGGGGTACATGTGCTGTTGTTGTCGTTCTGTCTTTCCCGAACTGCCCTCAGCTGCCTTTCTTTTCCTGCCGGAACTGTAGGGCCTGGGTTACGTTACGTCAGTTACCGCCTGCGTGATAACCATAGCTTGGGAGCTGCAATCTGTCTTCACCGCTCTTCTCTGTATATTATGCATAACGGTTGTGCTTGTTGGATGCAAGCACCCCTGCACGGTACACAATACGACACGCCGCCAAACACAATGCGTCAGGTTGCGAGTGTATAAGAATGTATAAGATTGCATCAACAAAAGAGTAGTATGACGCACTCCTGTCTTGGTCATGGAACTAACTGGCGTACTCGTCCAAACAGGGGAGGGCCTGTTACATTGGCGTCCTATGCTGACCTTATGTAGGTCACTATTTGTGATGTGCGCTGTTGTTTCCACCCGATGGGGTGCCCTCTATCTATCCTAGAATCTATCGCTAAAACAGCACCCTGCCTCTTTACTGTTTTGCGGCAGCGAAAAATGCTGTTTTATCCAAAGTAGCGGACTCCTGGCTTTCAGCTGAGGTGTCAGTGATGAAGGAAGGGAGCGGGCGGTTGCAACCGGTCCCACAGCCGAGGCGCAAAACGGCAAGGACGGAGGGATGCAATGCGCTCTTTTGCGTACTTTTGGTATTCTTACATCCTACCAGCGCAGTCCCTGCTGAGGCCACGGGCTCCTCAAGGCGCTCCAGTAAGTCTGAAACGCGCGCGACCTTGTGACCCGAGCGGTGCTAAACACTGTCATATACACATACGAGGCGCTGCACTGTTGCGTCCGGTGCGTTTCCAACCGACACACGCCGGGCAGCCGTTAGCCTGTAACCCAGCGCACTCTGCGGAAGTCAGTCACTGATACTGATGGAAGTCAGTCACCAACACGATCTGCACAGTGTAAGCGATGATAGTGGTGGTCAGCGCATGCAATTTACCCCTCCCGAGTGGGAGGAAAGGCAGGGCGTTGCTGAGATGGCCTGTGACGCCCTATGGCTGACGGCGGCGTGCCGGGCCAGAACGCTGTGTCTGCCCTGCAAGCGCTGCAGCACGTCGCACCCACTCACCTTCCGTGCATCCCCGAGGTTCCTGGTAGAGCCCCAGGTTGCCATCTATGCGGGAGAACCCTGCCTCCACACGTTGGCGTTGTACGGTGGTGGAGTTGTATGTCCTCATGTGATGCATGTGTCGCACTGTTCGTACCGTATGTGGTGCGACATCACAGCAACACTGTGACGGGGCACACGTCAAGCTCGTCTTGCCGCTGCCTCTGACTCCACTTTGTCGCCCTTGTGCGTCTCCATGTGTCTGCCACCCACGAACCGCGCAGTCCAACAGGTCTCGTCACCTCCCCCGCCGGGCGGTCTCCAGAGGCCAAAAGGCGGCTTTGTAATGATCAGCACAGGTGGGTACGGTACCGGTACAACCCTGCCCATGCGTACGACCTAAGCTGTATAGCTGCTGCACACCGGTAAGTCTAGCACCAAGCCGTTGGGTACGGCGAGGGCGGTTGCCGGTTGGGCGCATGGAGGCGTACCGGCACAGGACGCTGGCCCACCTGGCCTGGCTGCCGGTGGGATCTGGACCAGCAGGCAGAGACGTGGACGTTGAGCTGAAGCCTTTTTTGGCTCCTCCTCTTGTGGACGATCGACCAAGGCACGTGGCTGGTTGCCATTCAGCAGCACCACGGGACAACGGTGCCAGCAGCTGCCGTACAACCACTTGACCCCCTAGCGCCCTAGGTAGCTTGCCGCTAGCGGCACAGCGGACCAAAGCAGATTCATGCCGGGTTCATGCTCCTACGCCTTCCTGGTGCAACGCAACAGATAACAACGAACGCCGTAAATGCATGCTGGGAAGTGCCCCTGCTTCCAGGCTCACCTCGACCGCACAGCTCCATACCGGCGCCTGGCAGCATTGGCACTACTGCGTCAGTGTGATCAGGGGTCGCCAGGTGAAGCCAGGGGCACTTGGCGGGAACGTTGCATACCTGTGATGTGGTGTACGGCATAGGACCCTGTGCAAACCACCTGCCCACCGTGCGCCCCCCAGACGACGCCGATGACAAGAACCACTGTGAGGGCACCGGCTGCGGCTCGCTATACATCAACACGATACAGCGTGGCTTAGCGATGGCGCCTGCGGATGCGACGGGCATCCTGGCGGTCGGCAACTTCTCCGCGGGGTCGCAGGCGAGGTCAACACTGGAAGGTAGGAGGCTGGCTGCTGCGGTATGCGGGTTAGACCCCAGGGAGACCACAGGCCAGCTCCTGGCTAGGGCACGCCTGTGTAGTAGGCGGGCAGGCGAGGACTGATGAGGAGAGTTGGTGTGGGCGTCCCTGCAGTTATCGTTCTGCGCTGTTGCGCTGAGCGAGTTGCGATACCTGCAACGTGGGGTTCAAAGGATCTGGCGGATTTATATTTGGTACCGGCATGTGGGACGGAGGTACCGGCAGGCGCCAGGAAACGCACAGTCGCGTCCGCGTTACCTGCTGCAGTGTCAGCCGCGGGAGGATGTCCATGTTCCTACGTCAGCACACTGCTGGGTACGAGGGCAGGCTACTAGGACACCAGTGCTTTACGCCACTTGGTGGTGCCGCCCAGCGGCGCGCAGGGTTTCAGCAACTACGAGCAAAACGGCAGGCATGGCTCCGCACACGCCGTACTCTCTCGCTTCCTGTTTTTGACGTGGCCAAAACGCTCCCACTGCTTGGCACGCTATGGGTCCAGTCTACACCCATGCATGCGGCAGCCGCCCGGCACCAGCTGGTAAGCAGCGCACCACTCGCCGCAGTACGTAGTACACTCCCTACGTTCTATCCTACCTGGAGGCGCAGGAGGTCGCGGTGACGTTGCAGAGCTACTGGCCCACCCACGGTAGCGCAGGCAGCGTACGACTGACCTGTGACATGTGACATGTGACGCCGTGCTGCCACTGCAGGGTGGGTGGGCGCCAGCGCGCCGATCACCTACGCCACCACGGTGGCGGCCGTCCTTAACGCCAACCTGACGCGGTACAAAATGCTCTACATCCCCAGGTGCGCACATGCGCAGCACATGTATTCTTCTCCCGCTTGTCCACGGAGACCGTTGCTCACGTTCCAAGATAGGTGTGGATAAGTGCAGAACCACTGGACCCCTGGCACACAGCAGACCGGCAACCGTTCAAACCGACCCCGGACTACCTGTAGCGACCGCCCTTGAGCCCAACATGTCCGCTTGATGTGTGGCACCGGCAATGACCTTCGGCAACTGCATACCGGGACAACCAGATACGTAACGGCTCCTGGTTTGGCCCTTCGCACACTTGCGCAGCGATGATTCCAACACTGTGGGCGGCATCTCCTCCGCCCTCAACGACGCCCTCACGAGCATCAAAGCCAAGATCCTCAACTTCGTCAACAACAGGGGTAGGCGTGGGGCATTTGGGCGTACCATTCCTTGCAGTAAACCTTGCAGTACATCGGCCTGGAAGGTCCCCGTTCTCAGAACGTGCGTGCGTATGTGCATGCAGTGACGCATGGCCCATGCCTGTATGCGCTGCTGGGTGGACGATATCATCAGTCCGCTCCCCGCCCGTCTCCTGACCTCATTTGTCTTACTTCCACCCTGATGCTCGCACCAGGCGGCTCTCTGGTTGTCCTCATTCAGTCGGGGGACTCGTCGGAAAACAGCGGCAACGGTGGCACAACCACCTCCAACAACACCTACAGTAAGGGAACCGTATCGTACGTAGGCATGCACGCACGCACGCAAGCTACAGCTCTTGCCCAAATGCCAGCAGCCCCACAGCTCCCGCAATACAGCTACGCTTGCTGCTCTGTCGTCACCCCCACCTGGTCCGGTCTCCTTGAACCGCATGTGGTACCGGTAGTAGTGCACTAAGATACGGTTGGCGCCTTCCCACGCGGAGGCATGTCAAGGCAGGGTCACGTAAGGTCCGCATGGGCTAGCCAAGTAAAGCGGCGTGACGGCTATGAAGTCCGGCGGCGCAATGCGAGCTGCCCTCGCTTGGCTCCATGGTGCCTGCCCCCGCAGATGCGTACGGCTTCCTGCCGCTACAGCTGGACTTCGTGTCCCAGCCGTACAAGGACGTGTCCATCACGTCCGACATGACCAAGATCTCGCCGAATTCCACAAACACGTGAGCACACGCCGTGGACCAGCAGGGAAACGTGCCTGTACGGCAGGCGCTGGGCAAGATGACCGGGGTGCCTCAAGTCTCAACTGTACTTGTGGAAAGGGCATGCCCTTAGGGCCGTAGCCCAATTCATGTGCATGCCATCGTGCACTTGTCACCAGCAAAGGCGATGGATCTCCACACAGATACATGCAAGGGAGGGTGAAGGGCCACCCAGCACCATGCCTGTGCAGGCCCGTACCTGCTTTAGCTTCCTTGGCCAGACAGGCTTCTCTTTTTAGACAACGACGCACCGCCCCTTGCTGAACCGCAGGAACTTGGATCATAACTCTTGGCATGGCTACTTCACAGGGCCCGTGGGCTGGGTGGGGCTGCGCGTGCTAGCCTACATCACAGGGTACTGCCCTACGCCGTACGGCCCGAATACGTACTGCGCGGCCAGTGTACTGCAGGCGGATCGCGCCGTACTAACCGCCGAAAACTGCTTTGACGGCATCGACAACGATGCGGACGGTCTGGTTGACAAGGCGGACCCCGACTGCTGGAGATGTGGAGACGGCGTGGTGGATCCTGGTGAAGAGTGCGAGTGAGTGGTCTGCTGGACACCTTACAACGCCAACACCTTGAGAACTGTTGCATGGTACTGCCCCCATCCTCCATTGGCATGGGTACACATCCACATTACACACCAGTTGCGCACAGCATGGCGGTTCGAGACAACAAACACGACAAAGCACTTCGACCCTGCAATTTGGCAGTGCTTACGGGCGCGGTTCCCACACGCGTCTGTGCCTGCGGAGGTGCTGCAGGTGCGAGCACCATACTCCTAGCAGGGTCCCCTCGCCTGCGCGTGCCCCTCGCGCGCTCAGCCCCCATCCTCTACTACCTGTTCCATTACGCGGACTGAAGCGGACATCCCCACCCAAACCCTCTTTCTCCCTCCTCCAGTGACGGCAACATCCTGGACGGGGACGGCTGCACGGGAGACCTGTGCCGCAGGGAGTATCCCCCGCCGCCACCGTCGCCACCGCCTAGCCCTCCCAGCCCCCCACCGCCCCCCAGCCCCCCGCCGCCTCGGCCCCCTCCTCCCTCGCCGCCTCCGCGTCCTCCCCCGCCCCCTAGCCCACGGCCACCGCCTAGCCCCCCACCGCCTCCCAGCCCCCCACCGCCCCCAAGGCCCCCACCGCCCCTAAGCCCTCCCCCTCCTCCCAGCCCTCCACCGCCCCCTAGTCCTCCACCGCCTCCCAGCCCCCCACCGCCCCCAAGCCCCT
>VFQN01007216.1_pt1 | contig 12076 bp, 23 predicted proteins | sample 3512371 | NCBI WGS metagenome assembly VFQN01 (sample SAMN10412370, study PRJNA504923) | tailings metagenome | isolation source: Replicate 2 from Balatoc abandoned mine | place: Philippines: Itogon, Benguet | collected 2017-08-28
ATAGCCAGGTGTCCGCTCGGGGGGGTGTGGGGGGGCGGAGCCCCCCCACCAGGGGGCAACATGCATGCCCCGTGCACCGTACCGTATGCCCTGTGTTCCTGATTGGTTGCTCCCCGATCCCAACAGCAAGGTGTCCGCTTGGGTGTGTGTGTGGCGAACAGTCCAACCGCCTTAAAGCACAGGGGGTCTCCTCCCATGTGCTGCCAACACCAGGGGAGCTCGCGGCAAGGCATTGCGGCCTCTAAGCCACGAGTTGTCGAGGCATGACAAGTGTCTGACATATGCATATGCACATGTTGTGGTGTGGTTTTGCTTGCACCTGGCCTCTCTGGGACCTCTGTGGGACGCTCCTGGTGCGTGTGGCACTACCACATGCCATGCCAACCCTGGACCGCAGACCGCATTCCTCTCATGTACGGCAGGGAAAGGCCATATTCCGTACACGCACGTATTCCGTACATATACACGTACAACGTACTGTGCAGCCCAGACATACGGCACGGTCTAAGCCATGGCGAGGCTCGAGGAACGCCCAGCATGTCCCTGATTGCTGCCGCCGTCCGTCTACCGCATCATCCTCAGTCCCTGCTTCTGCCCCTGCTCCGTGCTCCCCCTCATATCCCCAACCGAACCCCCCGTGTGTGCGGTTTCAACCCTGTGTTGTGCATGCAACAATACATAGCCTTGCAAATTTGCCTGCGACGCCATACTTGGAAGGCCTGGACACGCCGGTGTCGCAGGGGGGGGGGGGGCAGGGAAGGAGGTTGTGTGGGAGCAGCACAGGGCTGCAGTTGGGCGCTGGTGAGTTCCATTCCATAACCAGTGGCACTAATTTGCACGCTCACCACGTGTTAAGGTCACACCTGGCCATCCGTAGTCGTAGGCATCCTCCAATTGGAGCTTTCCGTTTCTGGCATATCTTTCGCTTGGCCATGCCTTGATGCCCGCATGCAGGTGAGTGGAGACGTATGCGACTCAAGCAGATGACCAGGAAATGCATGTGGTTCATACTGCATGTGGGGATTTCTTATGCACGGGCTTTGGGTGCACAGGAGCACTTGGTTGGTGGGCTGGAGCACGTTGGCGCCTCCTCCCTCCCCACCGACCTGCCACAACCAGCACGGGCCCACCCAGGGAAGCCCCACCACCTGCTCGTCCCCAGTTGGGTGCTTTGAAGCTTACAGGCATGTTGTACCACCCTGTGCTGTCAAGGGAGCGCTCGGAAGCGCATGCTGCGTGCATGAGCACGACACGAGGCGCATGGGACAGGCACGGGGCCATGCCCATCAGTCTGTGCACCGAGCATCATTGCACGTGAATGTCTCCTTGTTTCCTCTTTTATATTCTACACTATCTTGAGTACCTTTGCTTCTACCGCAACGACCCGACGCACAAGAAGCTGCATATAACAAGGGCTGACTACGGCTCAAGCGGCTGTTTATGACCACCTCTTCATTGATATTAATTACATTGACATAGTTGCATCCGCCAATCAGGAATAGAGAAGTGGGTAGCGACAGCTGAGGGCTACCGGCGGTTTGCCCTGCCAAAGGCAGGGCCAGCACAATGTCTATCTATGACTTGATGCAACGGACAAACCACATATTGAAGAAGTAAGGCGGTCGTCTGTGGCAGTTGTTGTTGTGGACAAGGGACTTGGCTGAAGCTGTCCGGTCTTCTCCTGCCTCGCGCAGATATGAGAAGTATGACGCTCCAATAAAGACGAGAAGCAACAAGAGCGATGACCCGTTTATGGAGATTTACAACGAAGTGGAGGCAGAGCTTGAGAAGCTCCTCGACGTGGGTAACATCCCACCCTAGTGTGCATTTGAACCTCCAGCAAGGGTGTGCCTAGGTCACGTACCCACACTGTGTTCCGACCTGCTTGTGCAGGCTGCCACTGAGGTCGGCCTGGAGCAGAGCCGCGCCCTCATTGCTGCCAAGAACGCTGAAATTCGACGAGCTAAGACTGCGCTGCTTAGCGAGGCCGTTCGCGAGTTGGAGAAGAAGGTCAAGAAGGGGAGGGGAGTTACCAAGCAGCTTATCGAGGACCGCCAGCAGAAGGTACGTCGTTGTGCAGCAGGAGCGTCCCACGGGACGCTAGCGGGTGTTGCCGTACCTCTCGGCCCTGCTCCCTACGAACGCTTACGTGGCCTTCCTTACTCGTTAGTTCCTCGTTCTTTAACGCACGCGCTCGTGCCAATGCAGATTAAGGACCTCATAGAGAGGATTTACGCCGTGCCAGACGGCATGAGCATGGCCGGGCAGCGACGACCAGGGCGGGTAGGTCGATGTTGGTATCAATGCGGTGCATCCAGCCTCAGCGGCCCTCCCTTGGTGGCATTGGGGTGTGGCTGCGCTTGCACGGTTGATCCCCATCTCAGTCTTTGGCATGGCTAGTCTGTACACACCGGCGTACGCGTTGCTGCTGGCATGCTGTGACGCCGTGCCATGCAACAAACAGCCCCGTCATGTCCTTACCTGCAGTACAGTTGGCATGCCTGAGGTGCAGCCCCTGTATCGACATTTGTTCTCCACTGCTGCCGTACAGACGTACGTCAAGGGCAAGAAGGGCGAGGCAATCTACCTCAACGGGGACATGGAGTCCAACCCGGCCAACCAGGACGGGTACTACTCGCACACGGAGATAACGCAGAAGTTTGAGCGGGTGCGTACCGCAATGGGCGCCGTACGAAGGACTGTTGCCGCCGGGCTACAGCCACGGGAACGGGCGGATCACAGGAGGGCGCAGGGCAGGTGCCCCACCGCCTGCACGCACAACGCCTGGCCTGTCCGCAGCGTCACGCCCCTTCGTGCAGCCACGCACGCACCGGCGTTCAGACCACCGGCACACCGCATGCCGTGCACAACCTAGCGCTCACTCCAATCACAAGCTCCCTATGCGTCGTTTCCTGAATGCACCCCCAACCCACCCGCTGCTTGCCAAGCCCCACGCGCAGCTACGTTCCACCCCCTCCTGTCCAGCTTCCTCAACATCCCCCTCGCCACCTCCCCCCCCCTGACCCCTCCCCATGCTCTGTTCGTGCATGCAGGAGTGGGACGAGGCCCGCAAGGCGCAGGACAAGCGGCTGGACCGCATCGGGCAGGCGGTGGACGAGCTAGGCGACATGGCGCGCGGCCTGGGCGAGGAGGTGGACCGCCAGGCGCCCGTGCTGGACGACATCGAGCAGCAGATGGAGAAGGTCACCAGCAGCCTAAAGACCAACAACGCCAAGCTCAAGGGCATCGTCGGCAAGATGCGCTCAAGCCGGAATTTCTGCGTGGACATCATCTTGATAACGATCCTGCTGGCGATCGGCGCATACATCTATGCGATGTTCATGTAGTGGGTGTGTGGGGTGAGGGCGGGGAGGGAGTGGGGCGTGGGGAGGGCGTGTGGGGTGGGTGCAGGCGTGGGGGAGCGAGGGGAGGGGTGCGATGTTGGGTGGTGTGGAAGGGAAAGGGTGGGGTGTCAGAAGGGGCGTAAGTGAGGTGGGTGGGTGCAGGTTGTGGTGAAGGGTGAAATATCTGTGAGAGTTTTGTGACATCCTGTGAGCATGCAAGTTTGGCTGCATACCCACGCATCGTATATATATGATTCTTCTTTACTTTTCGTGACTGTGTTGCGATTGGTGATTGTGGCCAATCCTCTGAATGATTTGCATGAACTAGCTAACACACGTAACGCCATGTATAGCGTTATGATGCCATGTCATACGCTGCGGGCGGCGGCCGCGCTCGAGCCAAGTGCCGCACTCATCTGGGCTGTGTCTATCGCCCAGGCCGCCATACCGGTAGTGCCTAGCGGCGCAACGCCTTTGTAGGTGTGCCCTACCGGCAAATATGCAGCTGGTTCTGCTTTGGGTCGTGCGTGGTACGGCACGTCGTAAGGGTGCTTGGCGCCAGCGGCTCAGACCACGTGGCATAATCATATGCCTGCATTATGTAAGCAAGTCCACATCCTATCATTTTGCGTGGAAGCCATATGCGCAGCGAGCGAGCCTGCGGTAGCATAGAGCGGCCGGGAACAGTCCAGTGGGGGGCGGGGCCTGATGGGGTCGGGGGCAAACCCATGGTACTGTAGTCGCACGCGGGGCAGCGTACAGACTACTAGGTACTGTATGAGGTGGGCGGGATGGGGTGTTGGAACCGGGGCGAGGCGCAAGGGAGGGCCCACATAATGCAGCACGCGGAGTATTGCTGGTACAAATCGTGCACTGTCACGGTCCTGCAGTGAGGGCGTGTACGGCTGTGGGTATCGTGTGCGTGCCGGTGGGACACGTGTGCCCTGTTGCATCGACACCACATAAGCCCACGGCCCTTCGACCCCCCCAAATCCATGCTGCGCTTAGAAGAAGCGCCCTGCGTCCAGCTCCTCCCCTACCTGGCGGCAAGCGCACCCTCACCATACGTGCGCTCAGCATGGAGCTGCATAGAGCCCCACTTTGCTGCATGGACCTGCAGCAGGCATGGCTCCTGCATGGAACCCCGCGTTGCTTACTGGCGCTCTCGCCAATCCTTTGCACCTGGCACACGCGTTGGACGGGTTGTGCAAACTCCGACTCGTCTGCTTGCTCCGTTCCGCAGGCCGTTGTCGTCATCTGCCACGAGGTGGCCCAGTGGTTTGGCAACTTGGCCACATGCAAGGTAAGCACACGTCAAATGCTGCACATGCATTGCTGCTGCGCTGGCCCGTATAACGGTAACCGGTTGAGACACACATGTGCCCTTCCCTGCCCACACCTCTCGACCCCCCGCAGAACCAACGTCCCGTACAACGAGGGCGTCGCCTCCCACCTTGAGAAGGACTGCGCAGCCTTCGTCCTCTCCGCACACCTCTCTCCCGAAACCACCACCTTCGCCCCTCCCTCCCCGCTCGCGCCTTCCTCTCCACCACCCCCAACCACCCCAAGCCTTCCCACCACCGCTCCCCTCCCCCCACCCTCGTCACCCGACAACCCTGAGGGCTCCCCCGCCACCCCCTCTCCGCCCCCGGCCTTCCCTGTTCCTCTTCCTCCTTCTCCCCCTCCACCCCCGCCCGCACTTCCTTCCACGCCACTGCCCCATCGCTGCCGTACTCCGCTGGTACGTGCGACCTCCGCTCGAATGCGACACAGATCGTCGACCCATGGTTCAGGCGATGGACGACACGCGCGTGCCGCCGCCGCCGTCGCCGCCATCGCAGCCGCCGTCACTGCCGCAGCCGCCTTCTTCGCCCCTGGCCCTGCAGCCACCACCAAGCCAGCCGCCCCTCCGCTCCACCCCCACAGAGGCCACCTCCCGCCGGCAGCTCCTGCAAGACTCCTCCACCACACCCGACTCCCCTCCACCCGCCTCCCCCGCCTCCCCCACCGTCCTCTCCGACGCCCCCTCCTCCCCTCCTCCAATCGCACCGCCCACCTCGGGCCCTCCCTCCCTCCCACCACCCACGCCCCCCACCACCCTGCCGCCTCCCTCCCCGGAGCTCCCCCCCACTCCCCTGCCTCTCTCCCCTCCCACGACCCCTCCCCTGGCCCCGGAGCCCCCCAGCCCGCCCTCCCCCGGGGCTCCCCCTTCCCCCCAGCTCGCCCCCGCCCTCGCCCGAGGCCCCCTCGCCCCCACCCCCCGCCATGACCACCCTCAGCGCATCCCATGTGCGATTGTGCGCCTGGGGCCTGTGGCCAACAGGTAGGTGTCCGCAGCTGAATGCGCCGTAGTACCCCTTTACCTGTCCCCCTGCATGTGCGACTGGTGACTTGTACTGTGCAGCCGGTCAGCCGGCGTAGGGCGCTGTGCGTCTGCAGGACCGCACACGACTAGTGGGCATCCGCATGGGAGTAGGGGCTGGGGCATGGGAGTAGGGGCTGGCATCAGCGGCGAGCTGCTCGTCCTAAGGCTTGCTGGTTTCCCACCTCCCGATACAGCAATGCACAGCTGGCCCTACCTCTTAACTCTCCCCCCGCCAGCGTTACCCCTGCGCGCCACCCCCTCTCCCTCCTCCAGACTTCGACCCCACCTCCGGCACCGCCTACCCCACGCCCACGTGCCCCTGATCCGCCAGCACTGGCGCCGTCCTGTCAAGTATGGTGTGCAACGACACAAGCAGCAGCAGCCGCAGCAGCAGCAGCAGGTGGTGGCTGCCCACGGCCGTGGCCCCTGTGGATGAAGTGGCGGCGGCGGCGGTTGGGCCGTTGGTGGCCATGAGCGCAACCGCAACCGACCGGCAGAAAGTGCGTACGGCAGCAAACGGTGCGCGTCACATCGGGGTGCCCGCACCTGCGCTTGTGTGAGCAAGACCGGCAGTGCAGTGCGAACCTACCCATAGAGCATGCACGGCTTGGCTTTACCGCTGACCTCGTATGTAACAACAAATGTCAAAGGCCAAATGTACGTCACCCCCTGCCCCAAACAATATGTGCAGCTGTCCGTGCCGTCGTACGTCGCCGCCTCTTCGTGGGCCCTGCGCCGTACCACCTTCACGGAGATGTACGTCACGCAGTACGGCGGGCGCACAGCTGACGGAGGAGCCGGTGGGTGTGGGTGGGTTAAGGGCGGGAGTGGGTTAGGTCTGGGAACAGTCCCTGTCCTTCAAGGAGGAGACAACTGCCGCAAGGTACTTTTGCGGCATAGATGCCCTTTAAGTCGTTCTAAACAGAACGTGCGCTTTGTTAGACATGATCCTTAAACCGCACGCAACTTGGCGCCTCGAAGCTTCGCCGATAGCGAGCGACCCATGGGTCTGCAGGAGATGCCACTTGCCGACTGAGCCTTACAGCTGCTCCTTATAAGCTCACACAGTGTCATATATCAAGCTTATACGCGTACATCAACGGCTTTGTTTCTCAACTGGGCGTGGCCACGCTCCGCACAACCATGCAGCAAAATTTCGCCCCTTCCCGCCACCATGGCAGGCCTGCTGGAAAGCTGCAGGGTGCTGAGACACATCCATAAACTTACTGCCTCTCATCATCGTGATCGCAACAAAAAACACAAACCCCAGTAATAATAGCACCTTAGCCTGCCTCGTTGTTGCCCTTTTTAGCGCCAATCAAGCTTTGGTCGCGAAAGCCCTTGCAACTTGCAGCGTCCAGCCTTGAACGGTGTGCCTGACCTATCCGCAACCCAACAAGTCAACAGTCAGGACGCTTGCAGAGGCGGAGCGGAACCATAAGGCCTCGGCGCCCCCAACACAACTCGCGGTGCTTTGTCGTCAGCGGTGAGCGCTGCTTGTGAGGGCCACAGGAGCTACAAGCATCATACGACGCATGATATTGCTGCACAGGACCGCATTCTGCTGTCCTGCTGGGGTTCCGTCGTTCGGGGTTGGCTGCCTCAGCAAGCTTTCTAGCCCGAAGCCGGTCAGCAGTCGCAACGATCGTCGTCGCGCACAGGAACAAGACTGTGACGGCATACCGTAATATGCGATGGCAGAGTGGACAGCACGGTGCGCTCCCAGCGCGCTAGGCTAGGCGATCCGCGCTCTTACTGCACTGCGCCCCTCCGCCTCTCTTGTCCGCAGACGGTGGGGTACGAGCACCTTTCCTCCAACTGCTGCGTGCGCAGCTCAAAAACCCAACCCACGCAACCTATTGCCGTCTTCGCAGCCGCGAGGCCGCAAACGAGGGCAAGGGGGCCCTAGCTGTCCCTCAATCAACGGCTAGTCAACACCGGGACGCTCTCCCGGCGATAAGGCAAGCCGGCGCCCTAGCCGCGCCGCAGAGCCCCCTCGGCAAGCCCCGACCCACATCCACCAGCAGCCATGGCTGCGGCTGCTCTGGACGATGCTGCGGCCCTCGACGCACAGCTCGATGAGTGAGTCGTGGGTTGCTTGGTGGCTGACCACGCCACTGACTGGATGGTGTGCGTAGGGGCACGGCCTGGGCGCACAGGGGGACAGGAAGGGTACCGTGCGTAGCTCTGGCTGCAGTCCTTCTCTTACTTACCTTGTCACCGTCATGGCCTCTGTTCCTCTAGTCTAGGATCGGATGAGTCCGCATGAGCATGCTGGGCAAAGGGCGGATCTGTTAGGTGATCTGGGTCAGGCCAGCACCTTGAGGCTCGCGTAGTGGCAAAGCACGGCGCGGCGTTGCCCAAATCCGGGTGTGGAGTGAAACAACTAGGCAAGCCTCATTCTGAACTAGGACTGCATATATCTAATCTGGGTCAGCACGAAAGCATGTCTCGCGTACAGCGTTACCTGCATTGGGGCGGACTGCTGCCGTACGCCTCCTTGGTTGACCCGCACACCCTGCCAGCGCTCCCAGAGCTACGTGTACGCCTGACCCACATCGTCCCGCCTGGCCCACTGACCCGCGTTCCCCATGCTGCCCTTCCCACCCCACCCCTCCTCCCCGCCCCGCGCTCCTGCAGGGCTGTGGACGCCGACTTTGAGGGCATCGATAAGCTGCAGCAGTTGGGCATCTCGGCAGGTGCGTGCTGATGCAGGGTAGCCCCGCCCCCTGGTGCAAAGTAAGGGCGCTGCAAGAAGTTGAAAATAGTCGACGGCCGCATGCCGCGCGTGCCGGTACCTGTTGGAGTCTTGAACGGTGGATGGGGGCCACCTGGGCGCGTCCCGGGTGCAACACACCCCACCTCCTCAACCCACGCGGAGGTGCTTCGCCTCCCGCGTTAGTATTATTATTAATATTGGAGTCTTGATGCACATGCCGTAGCACACAAGATATAACCCGCTGACGTAGCGCGCACACCTGCAGTGCCACAGATAGTGGCGGCCCGCCGTGGGCCCTTGAGCGCTTGCTTGCTTACCACCGCCCGCTCTGGGCCTGTCCCTGCATTGCGCATGTATGGGTTGCGTCCTGAGCCCTGCACTCATCCCGTACCCCGCCTTTCTTCCCCTGGTACCTCACACCTGCGCAGCGGACATCAAGAAGGCCAAGGAGGGCGGCGTGCACACAGCGCAGGGGCTGCTCATGCTGCCCAAGCGGGTGGGTGGCGGGGGCGGGGAAGGGGGCGACCTGACCAGGAGCCCTAGCGTGTGTGTTACGTCGGATGCGGGGGAAGGGAGGGCTGGCAACGCGCCCTTGGCAGTGCCACGTGCCACTGCCACACCTCGCCTCGGGGCTCATGAGTCATGAGTCATGACCCGGACCCACATAACTTGCAGGCCTACTGCCTAAACTGCACATGCCCACGCTGTACTGCATGACGAGGACCAGCACCACTGCCTGCTTTACCGTACACTACCGGTATACGGGCTGTTGATACGTATATTCAGTCGCACCGTTCTGCCACCTCCCTCCTGCTCTATCTGTGCTCGCAGCACCTGGCTGACATCAAGGGCCTGAGCGAGGCCAAGGTGGACAAGATGGTGGAGTGCGCCAAGAAGCTGGTGCCGGGGGCGGGATGGCGCACCGGCACAGAGGCGCTGCAGGCGCGCGCCAAGGACATCATCCGAATCAAGGTGCCGCTAACTATATATGCTTGTTTCTGGGGTTTCGTTAATTGATTACGTGCGTCAAGGGGCAGTGAATGTGCCGGGTGGTGGCGTGAGGCTGGCGGTGGGAGAGGAGCATGTGGGTCTACCGGTTGCGGTGGGCAGCAGCAGGACCGACCGCTCGGGCTTGGCGGCCGGCGCAAATTAGACGTTGTTGTGGGTCACGATGCGTAGTGCCAATGTGTAGCAGGATGCCGGGAAGGGGATGACAAGGCAAGGTTCAGAGCACTAGCTGAGGCTACTAGACCGCGAGGCCATGATGCGTAGTGCCTGTGTGTGCCACTTGGCGCCAACGCGGTAGCTGGGGAAACGGCAGTGGACGACTCGAGCGGCGAGGCTCTGTGGTTTTTCCCCAGTGCCCATACCGCTGACCAACTCCCTTCTCTCCCTGCGCAACACCATTCCAGTTGACTGCTTCCCTAGCGCTCCCTCTCCCCCTCCCTGTCCCTCTCGCCCTCTCCCTCCCTTGCCCCCCAGACCTGCGCAACGGCCTCTCCCTCCCTTGCCCCCCATGCGGTGGGCTGCTCCACCTACCCACCGCCAAGGCTTTCCCTTCCCCTCCCTTGCCCCCACGTGCCTTGCCCCCACGTGCCTTGCCCTCCCAGACCGGCGCCACGGCCGTGGATGAGCTGCTGGGCGGCGGCATGGAGACCAAGAGCATGACGGAGCTGTTCGGCGAGTGGCGCTGCGGCAAGACCATGCTGGTGCACACGCTGTGTGTTACCACACAGCTGCCGCAGGAGGACGGCGGAGGAGCGGGCAAGGTGCGGGGTTGGGGTTGGGGTTGGGGCAGTGTGGCCATGGGGAGGCGCGGGCAAGGTGCGGGGGCAGTAGGGGCACGGGAAGGCGCAAGGGGCGGGATTGGGGGCATGGGAGGGCGGGCAAGGCGTAAGCCGAGCCGCCAGCGCTAGCGCAACCTTCCCCTTCCAGCCCAGCAGGCTGCCTCCAAGTCTTACGATTTTTATATTGCATGCACGACGCTACTAGAACTGTGCATTTCAATCCATAGCCCCAGGCCGCGTTCATCGACACGGGCCGCCTACAACCCACACTGTCCCGCCCAACTCCAGCCTGTGTGCCGTTGGAACCCAACAACTCCGTCTGGCCCTGGCCCCCACCTCCCAGGCCGCGTTCATCGACACGGAGGGCACGTTCCGGCCCGAGATCATCACCCGCGTGGCGGAGCGCTTCGGCCTGGACCCCGAGGCGGTGCTGGGCAACATCGTGGTGGCGCGGGCGCACACCAGCGAGCACCAGGCCGGTGGGTGCACAAGGGGTGTGTGCGTGTGCGTTAATACACATGTTGCGGTAGGACCCGAGGCGGTGCTGGGCAACATCGTGGTGGCGCGGGCGCACACCAGCGAGCACCAGGCCGGTGGGTGCACAAGGGGTGTGTGCGTGTGCGTTAATACACATGTTGCGGTAGGACCCGAGGCGGTGCTGGGCAACATCGTGGTGGCGCGGGCGCACACCAGCGAGCACCAGGCCGGTGGGTGCACAAGGGGGGGGGGTGCGTTAATACACATGCCCTGGTCATACGGTTTGGCTGGTACCAGGATGGCCCTGGGCAGTCTCTGGCATGCAGCCTTGATAATGATACGGGGCTGACCCACAGGCGCACAATCACACTCACTCCAACACCACACACCCTGACCTGCTCTGATTCCCTGATGATACCCGGTACACACAATCGCATGTGAACCACGGCCCGCCACACTCAACCACGTGAACATACACGATACACCCTCACAGACCTGCTCATCTCCCTGACGGCGCTGATGGCGGAGGAGGAGTGCTTCCGGCTGCTGGTGGTGGACTCGCTGACGGCGCCCTTCCGCGCCGACTTCACGGGGCGCGGGGAGCTGGCGGAGCGGCAGCAGCGCCTCAACGGCCTCCTCAACAAGCTCAAGAAGGTGCGCATACGGCATACCCTCTTTAGGGCAGTGCGGATGGCCATAGCACAATCTTAACGAGGTCAAGGAGATGCGCCTCGCACTGTGACACGGTTCTTGCATCCACCGCCGCCCCGGGTTGTGTGCTTACGCGCCTGGCGTCCCCAAAGGGTTTTTTCGCTGCCTGGCGAACACCCTGCAACACCGCACCCCCATCGCGCATACAGCATCCCCTCGTTAGGACAGTTTGGATGCCCATGACACATACGTAACGAGGTCAAGGGAGGTGCGTCCCTCCCTGTGACGCACTCGCCACTGCTCAACAAGAGCTCGAGGTGGTGCGCTTCGCCCTGTGACGCGCATGCGGTAACCGCCGCCGCCCCGGAGTTGTGTGCGCACGCGCCTGGCGTCTCCCAAGGGGTTTTTCCTGCCACCTGCAGGACACCCTGCAACACCGCACCCACATCGTACCGCCTGCACTGCCAGGCGCATGGTGTTGTACATGTGTAGAACCCTCCTAACCCACATACCATTGCCCATGCCCGCTCATACCGCTGTCCCCCGCGCAATGCGCGCTCCGGGTTCCCCACTACCATCCTTCGGGTATTCTCGACTCCCCGCCTGGCCCCCGCGCTCCCCGTTCCCCGCCCCCTCCCCCCCCCCCCCCCCCCGATCCCCGCCGGGGTCAAAATGGATGGTGGTTTGACCAACCCAGGGGGGGTGGGACCCGCGGGGCGCGCCCGCTTTTTTC
>VFQN01007217.1_pt1 | contig 12075 bp, 14 predicted proteins | sample 3512371 | NCBI WGS metagenome assembly VFQN01 (sample SAMN10412370, study PRJNA504923) | tailings metagenome | isolation source: Replicate 2 from Balatoc abandoned mine | place: Philippines: Itogon, Benguet | collected 2017-08-28
GGGGCGCCTTCTTCGGTGCGGCCTTCTTCGGTGCGGCCTCGCCGGGCGCGGGCGTCTTGGCCTTGAAGCCGCACAGGTCGCGCACCACGCACTGCGGGCAGTCGGGCGTGCGCGCCTTGCACACGTAGCGGCCGTGCAGGATCAGCCAGTGGTGGGCGTCCATCAGGAACTCACCGGGCACGCGTTTCAGCAGCGCCTCCTCGACCGCGCGCACGTCCTTGCCCGGCGCCAGGCCGGTGCGGTTGGCGACGCGGAAGATGTGCGTGTCCACCGCCATGGTCGGTTGGCCGAAGGCGGTGTTGAGCACGACGTTGGCGGTCTTGCGGCCGACGCCGGGCAGGGCTTCCAGTGCCTCGCGATCGGCCGGCACCTCGCCGCCGTGCTTCTCCAGCAGCAGGCGGCAGGTGGCGATGACGTTCGCCGCCTTCGCGTTGAACAGGCCGATGGTGTTGATGTGGCGCTTCAGGCCGTCTTCGCCCAGCGCGAGGATCGCCGCCGGCGTGTTCGCCACCGGGAACAACCGGCGCGTGGCCTTGTTCACGCCCACGTCCGTGGCCTGGGCCGAGAGGATCACCGCGATGAGCAGCTCGAACGGCGTCGAATACTCGAGCTCGGTGGTGGGCTTGGGATTGAGTTCGCGCAGCCGTTCGAACAGCTCGCGTCGTGCCTCGGGTTTCATCGGGTTCCTTCGCGGCGGAGGCGCCAGGCCTGGCGCAGGGCGACCAGCGCCGCCAGCACCAGGAAGGCGCCCATCGGCAGCATGGCCAGCAGGAAGCCGGGATAGCCCGCCACCGACACTTCCAGCCAGCCCAGGCCCAGCAGCTTGCCGGCGCCGGCGAACAGGCTGCCCTCGCCGATCGCCTCGCGCAGGGCGCCGATCAGCAGCAGCACGGCCAGGAAGCCGGTGCCGGTGGCGAAGCCGTCGAGCGCGGCGCGCGCCGGGTCGTGGCGCGAGGCGAAGGCCTCGGCCCGGCCCATCAGCGCGCAGTTGGTGACGATCAGCGGGATGAACAGGCCCAGCACCGCGTGCAGGGCCGGCAGCCAGGCGCGGATGGCCAGCTCGATGGCGGTGACCACGGCGGCGATGACGACGACGAACATCGGGATGCGCACGTCGCGGCCGGTGAGCCGGCGCAGGGCGGCGACGGCGGTGTTGGTGGCGGTCAGCGCCAGCACGGTGGCCAGGCCCAGGCCCAGCGCGTTGACCGCGGTGTTGCTGACCGCCAGCAGCGGGCACAGGCCGAGCATCTGCACCAGGCCGACGTTGCCGCTGGCCAGGCCGTACTCGAGGATGCCGCGCGGGGTGGGGGCGGGCGCGTTCATCGCCGGACCCCTTCGTCCGTCGGCGCGTCGGCCGCCTCCGCCGGCGGCGCCGCGGGCGCGGGTGGCGCATCGTCGAAGCGCTGGCGGCTGCCCGCCGGCGCCGACCACACCGCCTCGCCGTGCGCGCGCACGAAGCCGAGCGCGCGCTGCACCGCCTCCACCACCGCGCGTGGCGTGACCGTGGCGCCCGCGAACTGGTCGAAGTCGCCGCCGTCGCGGCGCACGGCCCAGCGATCTTCCGGCGGATCGCCCAGGGCGCGGCCGGTGAACCGGGTGATCCAGTCGCTGCGCCGGGCGTCGATGTCGTCGCCCAGGCCGGGGGTCTCGCGGTGCGCGGTGACGCGCACGCCGAGGATGCGGCCGCCGGCGTCCACGGCCACCAGCAGGTCGATCGGTCCGCCATAGCCGTCGGGCGCGGTCACCGGCAGCACGAGGGCCGCGGGCCCGCCGCGCAGCCGCGCGCGCTGCAGCCGGGCGTGGCCGCGGCCGAGCCAGGCGGGCGCCTGCACGTCCACGGTGTCGGCCAGCGGATCGTTGTCGTAGGTGCGGGCCGGCAGCACGATGCCGAGCGCATCGAGCGCGGCGCGGCGCTCGGCCGCGGCGATCGGTCCGCGGGTGAGCGCATGCACGCCGGCCAGCAGCGCCGCGGCCAGCAGGGCCGCCGCGCCCAGGCGCAGCGCCGCCGGCAGCGGTCCGCCCGCGCTCATCGCTTCGCCTCGCCGAGGATGCGCGGGCGGGTGTGCAGGTCCAGCCACGGCGCGACGCAGTTCATCAGCAGCACCGCGAAGGCGACGCCGTCGGGATAGCCGCCCCAGCGCCGGATCGCCAGCGTCAGCACCGCCACGCCGGCGCCGAACAGCAGCCGCCCGCGCGGCGTGGTGCAGCCGCTGACCGGGTCGGTGGCGACGAAGAACGCGGCCAGCACCAGGCCACCGCTGAACACATGCTGCAGCGGGAAGGGGTGCAGGTCCGGGTCGTAGAGCCAGAAGGGCAGGCTCAGCAGCACGGTCGTGCCCAGCACCGCCGCCGGCACCTGCCAGGGGATGACCCGCTTCCAGAGCAGGAACAGGCCGCCGAGCGCGAAGAAGTTCGCGATCCACTCCCAGCCGCGCCCGCCGAAATCGCCGAACAGCGGCTGGCCCCGGATCTCCGCCAGCGTCGCGCCCTGGCTGGCGAGCGTGCGCACGGCGTCGAGCGGCGTGGCCTGGGCCAGCGCATCCCAAGCCCAGGGCGCCGGCAGCCGGCCGGTCAGCACGGCGACCAGGCTGTCGCCCAGGCCAGGCATCGCGGCACCCGCGAGGCCCGAAGGCGGCAGCCACTGGGTGAACTCGCGCGGGAAACACAGGATCACCACCGCCACGCCCACCATCGCCGGATTGAACAGGTTGTGCCCGAGGCCGCCGTAGAGGTGCTTGGCCAGCAGGATGCCGGCGGCCATGCCGATGGCGGCGATCCACCACGGCGCCAGCGGCGGCACGCACAGCGCGAACAGCACCGCGGTCAGCGGCGCGCTCAGGTCGGTGAGGAAGGGCCGCAGCGGCCGCCCGCGCGCCTTCAGCGCGATCGCTTCGAAGGCGAGCGCGAAGCCGGTGGCCAGCACGATCTGGATCCCGATGCCCGGGCCGAAGAACCAGGCGTGCGCGGCGACGCCCGGCACCAGCGCCAGCAGCACCAGGCCCATCACCTGCGTGACGCTCCGGCGCGGCGGCAGGTGCGGGGCGGGCGCGGTGTCGAAGGTCCTCATGCGTCCCCGCCCTCCTGGCCGGCGCGGCGCGCCTTGGCGCGGGCGATCGCGGCGGCTACGGCCTCGGCGCTGGTGGCGGCGGCGCGGGCGGCCAGGCGCCGGTCGCGCTCGGCGGCCTCGCGCTCGAGCCGGTGCTTGCGCGCTTGGAAGCGGTCGCGGGCCGCGTCGGCGGCGGCCGCGGCCTCGTCGGCCTGGCGCAGGGCGGCGCGGCCATGGCGGAAGTGCGCGGTCAGCGGGATGTGGCTGGGGCAGGCGAGGTCGCAGCAGCCGCATTCGATGCAGTCCGGCAGGCCTTGGTCGCGCGCGGCGTCGAGCTGGCCCGCGCGCACCTGGCGCAGCAGCAATTGCGGCAGCAGCCGCGACGGGCAGGCGTCGGCGCAGTCGCCGCAGCGGATGCAGGGCATTTCGGGCCCGCGTGCGGCCGGGGCGTCGGCGCCGAGCACCAGCACGCAGTTGTGGGTCTTGCCCAGCGGCACGTCGTCGTGGGGCAGGGCGATGCCCATCATCGGCCCGCCCAGCAGCAGGCGCGAGGCCGAGGGGGTGTAACCGCCGGCCTGGGCGACCAGGTGCGCCACGGGCGTGCCGAGCGGCACCACGTAGTTCCCCGGCCGGGCGACGCCGGGGCCGGTCACAGTGACCACGCGCTCGACCAGCGGCTCGCCGTGCGCGACGGCGCGCCAGGCGGCGCGCGCGGTGCCGACGTTCTGCACGAGCACGCCCAGGTCGCGCGGCAGGCCGCCGCGCGGCACCTCCTGCCCGGTCAGCACCTGGATCAGCTGGCGCTCGCCGCCCTCGGGATAGATCGTCGGCACGACCACGAGTTCGACCTGGTCGCCGCCGTGCATCGCCACCGCCTCGCGGCAGGCCAGCCGCGCCGCCGGCATGCTGTCCTCGACCGCCAGCAGCACCCGCGCCGCACCGCAGGCCCGGGCCAGCACGCGGCCGCCGAGCACGACCTCGTCGGCGTGGGCGCGCAGCAGGGCGTCGTCGCAGGCGATCCAGGGTTCGCATTCGGCGCCGTTGAGCACCAGCAGTGCGCGCCCGGCGGCGAGCTTCTCGGCGGTGGGGAAGCCGGCGCCGCCGAGGCCGGCGATGCCCGCGTCGGCGATGCGGGCGCGCAGGGCCTCCGGTGCCTCGCGCGTCCAGTCCATGGCCGGCAGGCGCAGCGGGTCGCCGGCCGGCGCGGGGGCGATGACGACGTGGGTCGCGCGCTGGCCCGGCCACTGCGGCAGGTCTTCGACGACCAGCGCCTCGACGGTGCCGGCGACCGGCGAGTGCACGGCCACCGCGCGCCCGTCGTGCGCCGCGCCCAGGCACTGGCCGCGCCGGATCCGATCGCCCACGGCCACGCAGGCCTCCGCCGGCGGACCGGCGTGCTGAAGCAGCGAGACCCGCAGCCGCGGCGGCGGCGGGCAAACGCGCAGGCCGCCGGCGCTGGATTCGGCCTTGTGGCCCTCCAGCCGCAGCCCGCCGTGGAATCGGTGCAGGCGCATGCGCCGCCCGGCTCAGCGCCCGCTGAAGCTGGGCTTGCGCCGGGCCAGGAAGGCGCCGGTGCCTTCCTTCATGTCATCGGTGGAGAAGGCGAGGGCGAAGGCCTGGGTCTCGTAGTCCAGCCCGGTGTCCAGCGGCGCCTCGCCGCCGAGCACGACGGCGTCGAGCACGCCGCGCAGGGCCTGCGGGGCCGAGGCCGCCAGCTGGTCCGCCAGCGCGTCCACGGTGGCATCGAGCTGGTCGGCCGGCACCACCCGCGTCAGCAGGCCCAGCTGGTGGGCGCGGGCGGCGTCCACCGGCGTGCCCAGCAGGCACAGCTCCAGCGCGGCGCCGCGGCCGGCCAGGCGGGCCAGGCGCTGGGTGCCGCCGAAGCCCGGGATCAGGCCGAGGTTGACCTCGGGCTGGCCGATCTTGGCGGTTTCGGCGGCGATGCGCAGGTGGCAGGCCATGGCCAGTTCGAAGCCGCCGCCCAGGGCAAAACCATTGATCCGGGCGAGCACCGGCTTGCCCAGGGTTTCGATCCGGCGCATCAGGCGCTGGCCGAGGCGGGAGAAGTCGCGCGCCTGCACCGGGCTCAGGCCGTTCATCTCGGCGATGTCGGCGCCGGCGACGAAGGCCTTGGGGCCGGCGCCGGTGAGCACGACCACGCGCACGGCCTCGTCGGCGGCCGCGGCCTCGAAGGCCTCGAGCAATTCCGAGAGGGTCTGGCGGTCGAGCGCGTTCAGCTTGTCCGGGCGGTTGAGGGTGAGGCGGCGGACCGCGCCGCGGTCCTCGGCGAGGAGGGTGGCAAAGGCCATGGAATGGCTCCGGGAATGGGGGCGGGAACTTCGGCCCAGCGCGCGTGTCCGACCCGGGGCCCGAGGGGGTTCCGTGTCAGTAGCGGTTAAGCCCTGCGGGGGCTATCCTAGCGCGGCCTCGAAGGGCACGCGTATCCCGCGTTTCCACCATTGGAGAGTTCCTGATGAAGTTGCGTGTGTTGGCTGCCACCCTGGTGGCCCTTGGCTTCGCTGCCGGCCCCGTCCTGGCGCAGGCCCCCGCCCCGGCGCAGCCCGCCCAGCCGGCCCCGGCGCCGGTGAACAAGCAGGTGCTGAGCTACGCGATCGGCTATGACCTGGGCCGCGACCTGGCCGAGCAGAACGTCGACGTCGACATCAATGCCGTCATCCGCGCGGTGCAGGAGGGCTTCGCCAAGAAGGCCCCGGCGCATCCGCAGCAGCAGATGGACCAGCAGCTGGCCGGCCTGCAGCAGCGCATGGTCGCCCAGGCCCGCGCCGAGATGGAGCGCGTCGCCCGCGAGAACGCCGCCAAGTCCAAGGCCTTCCTGGATTCCAACCGCGGCAAGGCCGGCATCACCACCCTGCCCAGCGGCATCCAGTACCGCGTGATCGAGCCGGGCACCGGCGCCAAGCCGACCTCGGCCAGCGAAGTGCAGATGCACTACCGCGGTTCGATCTCGACCGGCCAGGAGTTCGCCAACACCTTCGCCCAGCAGAACCCGACCCCGGTGAGCTTCAAGGTGTCCGAGTTCCCGATCGCCGGCGTGCGCGAGATCCTGGTGATGATGCCGCAGGGCGCGCGCTGGGAAGTGTTCCTGCCGCCGGAAAAGGCCTTTGGCAACGACCCGCGTTCGCCGGTCGGCCCGGGCCAGGCGCTGGTGTTCGACATCAGCCTGGTCGGCGTCAAGTAAGTCCGGTCCGCCGCGCCGGCCCCGTGCCGACGCGGCGACCCGTTCCCCGCCCCGATGTCCACGCCTTCGTCCTTCCGTGCCGTGCTCAGCCCCTGCGTGGGCGTGTGCGAGCTCGACGACGGCGGGCACTGCCTGGGCTGCCACCGCAGCGTCGGCGAAATCGCCCGCTGGTCCCAGATGAACGACGACGAGCGCCTGCACCTGATGGAATCGGTGCTGCCCGCGCGCGAGGCCCTGCGGGTGTGAGCCCCGGCGACGGCCTGCTCGACCGCCTGCCGCGCGCCCTGCATCCCCTCGCCGAGCCGCCGCCCGGCGCCGCCTGGAACCTCCCCGAATTGTCCGACCTGCTGCCGCGGGGCGCGCCGCTGCGTCCGGCCGCGGTCCTGGTCGCGCTGGTCGAACGCGCGCAGGGTCCGCAGGTGCTGCTGACCCGCCGCACCGACGACCTGCGTCACCACGCCGGCCAGGTCGCCTTCCCCGGCGGCCGCATCGAGGCCGACGACGCCGATCCGGTGGCCGCGGCCCTGCGCGAGGCCGAGGAGGAAGTCGGCCTCGGGGCGGCGCTCTCCTCGCCGCAGGGCTACCTCGATCCCTTCGCGACGATCACCGGCTTCCACGTGTTCCCGGTCGTCGCCCGCGTGTCCGGCGGCTACCTGCCGCGGCTCGATCCCTCGGAAGTCGCCGAAGCCTTCGAAGTTCCGCTGGACTTCCTGCTCGACCCGGCCAATGCGCGCGCGGTCGAGGTGGATTGGCAGGGCCGTCGCCGCCACATCCACGAGTTCAGCTTCGGCGGCCACCGCATCTGGGGCGCCACGGCATCCATGCTGGTGAACTTCCGCCAGCGCCTGGAGCGCTTCGCGTGAGCGCCGTGCTGGTCCGCGCCGAGGACCTGCACGCCCGCCTGGGCCAGCGCGGGCTGGTGCTGGTGGATTGCCGCCACGTGCTGTCCGATCCCGACGCGGGCGAGCGCGCCTGGCGCGAGGCGCGGCTGCCGGGCGCCGGCCATGCGCACCTGGACCGCGACCTGTCCGAGCACGGCCGCGCGGCCGGCGAGGGCCGGCATCCGCTGCCGCGCACCGACACGTTCCTGCGCGCGCTCGAGCGCCTGGGCATCACTCCGGGTTCCGACGTCGTCGCCTACGACGCCGGCGATGGCGCGATGGCCGCGGCGCGCTTCTGGTGGCTGCTGCGGCTGCTGGGCCACGACCGCGTGGCCGCGCTCGACGGCGGCTTCGCGCGCTGGCGGGCGCTGGGTTTCCCGGTGGCCACCGAGGACCCGGTGCCGCCGCCGCGCGGCCGCTATTTCGCCCGTTTCGACGCCCGCCGCGTCGCCGGCACGGACGAGGTCCGCCAGCGACTGGGCGAGGCCCCGGGCTGGCTGCTCGACGCGCGCGCGCCCGAGCGCTTCCGCGGCGAGGTCGAGCCGATCGACCCGGTCGCCGGGCACATCCCGGGGGCGCTCAACCGTCCGTTCTCCGCCAACCTGCGCGATGGCCGCTTCAAGCCGGCGGAGGAACTGCGCGCCGAGTTCGAGGTGCTGCTCGCGGGACGCGACCCGCGCGAGGTGCTGCTGTCCTGTGGCTCGGGCGTCACCGCCTGCCACAACCTGCTGGCGATGGAGCATGCGGGGCTGGGCGGCGCGCGCGTGTATGCGCCGTCCTGGAGCGGCTGGATCGCCGACCCGGCCAACCCGGTCGCCACCGGCGCCTGAGTCAGAGCGAGAGGCTGTCGCGGTCCGGGCCCACGGGCAGGATGTCCACGCGCATCAGTTCGACGCCGTCCACGGTCATGCGCCAGCGGCCGTCCTCGCCCAGGGTCGGCGGCGACTGCACCTCGAAGTCGGCGCCCAGCGGGCCGATGCCGATGCGGCGGATGTCGTCGTCGAAGCCGTGCACCGGGCCCTCGATGGACACGCGCTCGCGGTCGCGCACGCGCTCGTAGTCGCCGTGGCCGCCCTCGGAGATCACCAGCAGCATGCTGTCGCCGCGCCAGTGGCCGACGTAGTCGCGGTGCGCCTCGGGCACCGGCCGCTCACAGCCGGCCAGCAGCAGGCAGGCGGCGAGCCATCCGGCGGCGGCGCCGCGGGCGCTCATTTCTTCAGGCGGGCGACCAGGGCCTGCAGCGCCGCCTGGGTCTCCGGCGCGAACCAGCCGTCGACGAAGCCCTCGAGCTCGGCGTCGCTGAAGCCGGCCAGGGCGGCCACGAGGTCGGCGCGGGCGATCCGGCGCGTGGCGAGCATGGGGCCGGACGGCAGCTTGAGCAGGTCCTCGAGCCAGGCGCGGGCGCGCACCGCCACGTGCTCGGCGTCGGTGAGCTCATCCACCAGGCCGATCGCGTGCGCCTGCTCGGCCTCGATGAGCGCGCCCTGCACCAGCAGGCGCTCGGCACGATAGGGGCCGATGACGCGGCGCATGAGGTGCTGGATCGCATCCGGCGCCACCAGGCCGACCTGCACTTCGTTCAGGCCGATGCGGAAGGGGCCGCGCGCCATCACCCGGTAGTCGCAGCACAGCGCCAGCACGCAGCCACCGGCCGGGCTGTGGCCGCCGATGGCGGCGACCACGGGCACCGGCGAGCCGGCGATCGCGCGGCCGGCGGCGAACAGCGTCGACCAGGCGGCGGTGAGGCCGGCCCGGTCGAGGCCGACCATCGCCGGCACGTCCATGCCGCCCGAGAAGACGTTCGGGCCGCCGGAGATCACGATGCCGCGCGCGCCCTCGCCGGGGGCCGACTGCACCGCGATCTTCAGCGCGGCGAGGAGCTCGGGGTTGAGCGCGTTCACCGGCGGGCGCGCCAGCCGGATCTCGTGGACGGGGCCGTGGCGGTGCAGTTCGAGCATGGCGGTCACTGGGTCGGGACGTCGGGGGCCCAACGATACCGCACCGTGTAGCTCAGGCGCGCCTCGCCGCCGGCCGGCACGGCCAGGTCGAAGCTCGCCGACTGCGCGTCCTTGCGCACCGCGGGCACGCTCGAGGACACGATCTCCCAGTCGCTCCAGCGCGGCATCGGCTCGTGCACGCGCACGGTGGCGGCGCCGGCCTTGGCGTTGCGCACGGTGAATTCGACGGTCTCGACCATGCTGCGGCCGGCGCGGTCGAGTTCGAAGGCGCTGCGCGTGCGCGTGGCGGTGAGGTCGAAGGCCGTGCCCAGGGCGACGTCGACGCTGCCGCCGGCCGGCACGTGGCCGATCATCGCCTCGCCCAGCAGGGCGCCGCCGTCGGCCACGCGCAGGCGGCCGGCCGGCAGCGGCAGGCCCAGGCCGGTGCCGCGGTTGCGGAAGGCCAGGCGCACGGCGACCGGGCGCTCGCCGCCATCGCCGTTGAAGTTGCGATCGATGATCGGCTGCGACGGCGTCCAGCCGATGCCGGCCTGGCCGACCTCGTAGCGGCGCTCGCAGGCGATGCCGCGGGCGGCGTCGACCAGGGGCAGGCGCTGCAGGCTGCCGTCGGGCAGGTCGCCGGTGCCGGGCAGGCGGTAGGCGTGCGATTCGCCGGCGGCCTCCGGCGCGGGCGCCGCGTCGGCGACCATCATCTCGGCGCGGGCGGACTTGACCATCGGCGCCGGGATGCCGCCACCGCTGACGCGGTTGGGCTGCCCGGCGACCAGGGTCAGGGCGACGCCGCGGTAGTCAACGCCCGAGCGGTTGGCGACCATCGCCGCGCCCTCGAAGTCCATGCGGCAATCGCCGCCCTGGCCGGACACATCGGCCTGGTATTCGGCGCGCCAGCCCAGGCCGGCGGTGTCGTAGGCGAAGTCGAAGGCCTGGCGGCCGGCGCGCGGCACCGCGAGGGTCCAGGTGAGCGTGGGTTCGTTGACGACGCCCTCGGGCAGCATCGGCAGCTCGAAACTGGCGTAGGTGGACAGCACCTTGATGCGGCCGTCGGCCAGGCGGAGCGTGAGGCCATTGCCGGCGGCGAGCAGGGTGCCGGTGTGGGTCTGGCGGGCATCGCCGACCGACTGCTCGACGGTGACGACCTGGCCGAGGGCGCGGCGCAGCAGTTCATCCTGGCCGGCGACGGCGAAGTCCAGGCGCTGGCCGCGGACGCGGGCCTCGCCACGCGGGCGCAGCAGCACCGAGCCGGGGTCGAGGGCCAGCGGCAGGCCGCCCAGCGATTGACGCGAATCGCCGGCGGCGAGATCGAAGGCCAGCTGCGATTCGTAACGGGCGAAGCCGGGGCCACCGGGCATGGGGCCGGACTGCGCGACGGCGTCGAAATCGCCGCTGTAGATGGTCAGGCGCGGGGCCTCGGCCTGCGCGGCGAGCGGCAGGCCAAGGGCGAGGGTGGTGGCGAGGGCAAGCAGGTTCGGGCGCATTCACGGATCCTCGTGGGGGCGGATTTACTATAGGCCCATGAACGCATATCGCCTTTTCGCGGGGTTGCTCCTCGCCCTGTCCGCTTCAGCCGCCGTTGGGGCCGAGGCCTGCCGTCCGGTGATCGAGCAGCCTTGGGTGCGCGTGGCGCCGCCGGGAGCGGCTTCGCTGGCCGGCTACCTGGTCCTTCGCAACCCCTGCCGGGCGCCGGTCGAGGTCGTGGACGTGGAGAGCAAGGATTTCGGCATGCCGATGATCCACCGCACGGTGGAAGAAGGCGGCATGAGCCGCATGCGGCCGGCGGGAAAGCTGGTGCTCGCGCCGGGCGATGCGCTGCGCTTCGAGCCTGGTGGCCTGCACCTGATGCTGATGCGGCCGCTGCGGCCGCTGGCCGAGGGTGACGTGGCCGGCGTGCGCCTGGTGCTGGCCGACGGCCGGCGCGTGTACGCGGACTTCCCGGTGCGGCGCGCGCCGCCGGAGTGATCCCGCCTTTCGCGCCGCGGCGCCTGGGGCCTAGGCGCAGGCGCCGCGCACGGACGCCGGCAGCGGCACCGACTCGCCCGCGCGGGTGATCCACACCAGCACGGTGTGGCCGTCGCAGTACAGCACGTCGTCCCGGGTCGCCGAGACGATGCGGTGGCCGACCGTGAGGCTCTTGCCGCCGACGCGCTCGGCGAACAATTCCACCCGCACCGTTTCCGGCCAGGTGATCGGCCGGCGGTAGTTCATGGTGACCGCGGCCATCACCGGCGCGGCGGCCTCGGCGGCCCAGTCGGTGCTCAGCGAGGCGAACCAGCGCACGCGCGCCTCCTCGACGTAGCCCAGGTAGCTGGCGTTGTTGACGTGGTTGAAGGCGTCCATGTCGCGCCAGCGCAGGTCCATCTCCAGCGTGAACAGCGGCGTGCTCATGCGCGCTTCTTCCGCTTCGGCGCCGGCGCGGCGTCGCCCAGCAGGCGGGCGAGGAAGCGGCCGGTGTGCGAACCCTCGGTGCGCGCGACCTCCTCGGGCGTGCCCTCGGCGATGATCATGCCGCCGCGGTGGCCGCCCTCGGGGCCGAGGTCGACGATCCAGTCGGCGGTCTTGATCACGTCCAGGTTGTGCTCGATCACCACGATGGTGTTGCCGTCGTCGCGCAGCTTGTGCAGCACGGCCAGCAGGTGCTCGATGTCGTGGAAGTGCAGGCCGGTGGTGGGCTCGTCGAGGATGTAGAGCGTGCGGCCGGTGTCGCGCCGGCTCAGTTCCTTGGACAGCTTGACGCGCTGGGCCTCGCCGCCGGACAGCGTGGTGGCCGACTGGCCGAGCTTGATGTAGCTCAGGCCCACGTCCACCAGGGTCTCGAGCTTGCGCGCCAGCGCCGGCACCGGCTCGAACAGGCGCAGCGCGTCCTCGACGGTCATCTCCAGCACGTCGTGGATCGAGTAGCCCTTGTAGGTGATCTCCAGCGTCTCGCGGTTGTAGCGCTTGCCGTGGCAGACGTCGCAGGGCACGTAGACGTCGGGCAGGAAGTGCATCTCCACC
>VFQN01007219.1_pt1 | contig 12073 bp, 8 predicted proteins | sample 3512371 | NCBI WGS metagenome assembly VFQN01 (sample SAMN10412370, study PRJNA504923) | tailings metagenome | isolation source: Replicate 2 from Balatoc abandoned mine | place: Philippines: Itogon, Benguet | collected 2017-08-28
CCCATCCATAGTCTGGTCCCACTATTGTTAGGATGTTGACCGGGAGACTTAGCTGGGCGCGCAGGTCACGGTTGCTGTGAGTGGACAGTCAACGAGAAAGCGTGACACTCAAAGCGGCGCACCACTCAACGCAGCGGCATGCATATGCTGCCTGCTCATGTTTAACGCTTATACCTTGTGGGTGTAGCGTAGTCTTCAGCGGGTGCATTTGTTCGGGATTTCGCAAAAGATGAAGCTAAAAGCGACGGCTGCTGATAAACTAATAAAAACAATATACATATACTATATTTCGAGGTTTAGATGGAGCGCGCTGCCAGAAATGGATTGTATGACCACGCGGGCACGGGCATGCCCCCTGGCGTCAGGCATCCAGCCAGGGACCAAAGTACAGCCTCGCGCAGAAGCGTGCAGCTGGTCTCTACAGAATCACATGGCGAGGACATATAGACGGAACCTGTGCCCATCCGTTGCCTCGTGCGAAGTAGGATTGTACACGCGACGGCAAATCAACTGGTGCATCAATTATGCCTTCTGCCACGTGTCGAAGCGCATGCCATTTGAAGGGAAACATAGCTTGAATAGTGCTACGATGCTTCGACACTTCCACTGACAGTGCTGCAGGAGTAGTGGAAGCATGCACCTGCATGCACCAGGGGCATCCCCTGGCATGCACCAGGGGCATCCCCTGGCATGCACCTTCTGAGTCGCCGCATAACTGCAACCGACGGACCAGCCTGGATAACCCGTACGCGCATTTGATTGCCCAGTGTCTGCAGCAGACACGACATTGCGTAGAGTGCACCTTGCGGGTCTGTGCGTGCTAGACGAAGTAAAGGACACACATTGCCCGTTCTTCAGCCAGCTTTAGCCCAGTTGTTACACGTGGCAGGTGTAACTCCGTAGGGCCCTGGGGCTGTTGCCCGTAGCTGCCCGTACGGCAGAAGCCCGAAGGCGTGACCTTAGTGTACTACCGTGCTTCTTCACATGAGTGCACGCGCCCTCGTACTCTCATGATTTGCTACAACAACTTGACGACCTCACATTCACTGACGGTGCTTCATGCATGGAGCAGCGGCACGAAGGCTTGGCTCCCTTGCCTGCTACATGCCGCACATTTAAGACAATAATGCCGACGTCGCACGACACGCTCAGTCTTTAAGCACACCCACATACGCTTGCTACCCAGACGCACAATGCGCAGCACGGGAATGCTGAGTCCCCTTGCCAACCTGCTGCTGCTATTAGCCTACCAACAGTCCGTATCCTACTGGTCATTACTAATCCCTTCCCCAACCCTCCCGCTCCCTTCAAGGCCGTTCAACCTCCCCCGATGACTCTGCCGCTTCCGTCCTCACCAGGCCCCTCAGCCAGCCCCAAACGCCACTGCCGACGTCTACACCCAGCCACTCACACGCCTCCTGCAGGTCCCTACAGCTGCCAACGGGCGCACCCTGCTCCACCAGCCAGTGCAGAGCCGCAGTCGCAAAGCCGTCGCGGGCTGCCACGCTTACCGCCACATCCTGTGCACCCCACGGCACGCCCAGGCGCCGCAGCGCAGTCAGGGTTGCTAGGTCTCCCGCTGCAGCAGGAGGGACGTACGGTGAGGGGCCTTCCGGAGGCAGCGGCGCCAGGCACCCCGGCTGCTGCTCCACCAGCCACTCCAGCAGCGCCTCGCAGCCGCCAGCTGCCGCCGCCACCAGCACACTCCAGTCCGGCTGGTACCTCTGAAGGTGCTGCTGCTGCTGCTGCTGCTGCTGCTGCAGCAGGTACTGCACCAGGGCCAGGTCGCCCCGATTTGCAGCCGCTTTGACCAGCCCGGTTGTGTCCCCCCAGCCTCGCCAGCCTGCCTCGTCCACCAGCAGCTGCACCGCCTGCAGCAGCTCCCTGCTCGTTGCAACCGTGCAGTCGCGGGGCCACCTCGCCACCACACTGCTCAGGTCCAGGCCTTCAGCGGACACGCCAGCCTCGCACGCCAGCCACCGGACTATCGCCAGACTGCCGGCGTCCGCTGCCGTTATGTAGGCCACAGGTCCGAGCTCCACACCAGCTTGGTGCAGGAACTGCACAATTGGCACGCTGCACGAACGCATGCCCGCATAAACTAGACCTTCGGGCATGGCCCCGGGGCCTAGCATGGACAGCGCGTGTCGCACCATATCCACCCGCCCCGCATCGGCAGCTGCCACCGCCATGCGCTGCCAGTGGCTGGCTCGCAGTTGGCTCCCCCGCCGCTGCAGCAGCCAGCCCACCTTGGCCACCCCATCCGGGCTTCTGGCAGCGGCTCCCAGCAGGCTGCCCCAGCCCACTTGGCGCTCATCCTCCAACCCACCGACCCCAAACACTGGCTCATCCCACTCATCCTCCTCATCTGTGTCGTTATCAGTACCTGCCACCGCCGGCAGCCCGCACCCCGCCTCGTCCACCAGCCACTGCGCCACGGCCAGGTCCGCATACCGCAGTGCATCCTCTACCATTTCCAGGCCCCCCATGGGGCATCCCCGCTCCCGCAGCCACCGCAGCCGGCCCAGGTCCCCCGAGCACGCAGCAGCTGCTGCTGTGCTCTCCTGCGGTTGGAACCTCCTTCCACTGACGCCCATAAGCCACTCCATTTTGGCCACGGCATCTGGGGTGGGGTACTCGGCAGCCGCGTCGAGAATCCAGCACTGCCCTGCCGGGTCGACGGACAAAGCGTCAAACACCGCCTGCAGCCCCACCAGGTCGCAGTGCTTGGCCGCGGCCGTGAGCACCTGCCTGCGTTCCACCAGCCCCGGGCAGTGGCTTAGCAGCCAGCCCAGCAGCTGCGGGTGGCCAGCCGTCACCGCCGCCACGCCGGGGTTCGCTGTGGATGGCACATGTGTGTAGGCCCATACAAGGTCATAGCTGTGAAGCAGCTCCGGGAAGATGCTCGGCTGCAGCATCGCCAGCGCCGCCTCCAGGTTGACCTCGCTGCCACTGGCGGCGGCCGTGCACAGCAGCTGCAGCTTGTGCCGGAAGGGCAGCTGCCGCACGTGCTGCTGGCTTGCCTCTAAGGCCCAGGGCACGGCGTGGGGCGGCAGCGGCTGGGATAGGGAGGCGGCGCAGTGCTGCGGTCCGCCGAGGCCAGCGGCTGCGTCCGGGGACACCAGGCGGCCGCTGAGGGCGCGCTCGTTGGGGGGCAGCAGGGACAGGATGTGCAGCTGGAGGGCTGCAGGCAGCTGGCGGGCTGCAGGCAGCTGGCGCTGCAGGCCTATGCTTGCTTTGTCTTTTTGCATGGCCGTGGCAACATACAGCGTATCGGGCTGAGTGCAGGGGCCTAGGTCTCCTGCGCAGGGAGGGAGGGAGCAAGGAAGCGTAGTGGGTGCCCTGTCGCAGGAGTAACGGCTGTGGGTAATGGAAAGGCGGGAAGGCGCGACGCTTGATGCAGCGGCATGCACCGCTTACCTGCAACTTGTGAAGCTCGTTCATCTTTTAGCTAGAACGTGATTAACGGCGCATGCTTCTGAGATATGCGCTCGATCGCAAAGAGAAAGCTAAAGGCGAGGGTTGCTGATGTCTACAATGAAGACCGACTACATATATGCAAACGGAGTACATTGTATTCCTTGCGCGTGCCAGGAAAAGGTTTGTATGACCTCTCCTGCACGGGCGAAAGAGGCATGAGGGCACGGCGTGAGGGCGTGCATGCCCCATCAGGTCCGGCTGGGTCAGGTATCCAAGGGACCGCCGCACACCCCCGCACAGGGGCAAGCAGCAGCTATTGGATACAACCTGATACAACCATGTCGTGACGCCAGGGCTCTGCGCTGGCGGTGCAGGTGGGGCAGTGGGCAGACTGGCCCCGGCGCTTCTACCCCAATACCCCACCTCCATGCAAATTAGCCCACAGCCGTTAACCCACACGCACCCGCCCGAAGCAGCTGGTGCTGGTGGGCAGCTTGGACCTGGTGCTTCCTACCCCAATGCCTTCAGTCCTAGACGCTCCACCTGCCCGCGCACCGCCGCCTAGGGCTGTGGGAAAGCAATGCTTCAATCTTTGGTGGTTGTTTACACTGGGCGCAATCAAGTAGCTTGTACGCAATCAGATGCGGCGGAAGGCGGATGTTAACATGGCAGTAGGGCAGGCACCAGCCCTGGTCGAGGCGTATTCCCAGTGTCTCTAAGGCTAAGGGTGATTACGTAAACGGCACGTGAGCAGCGCGTCACGAGACTCTTACGTATGCTTATGTGCTGTCCCACATGGCACGGGTACCGTACGCGCGTACGGGCTATGCTGGGCTATGTTACAAGGTGTTACGTCTGGCCAGCTGGCCACACCGGTGTGCCAACGTATACGTGCTACGTAGCCCTTGAGCACGTAAGGCGGACACGCACCAGGTTGCATGCGACGCTGCGACACCTGGCGTGCCCTGTTCACATCCGTTCAGTGCGTCACGCACTCGTGGACTTGCGTGTTGCTTAATACACCTGCTTGCACACTGGACTGCGTCACGCACTCGTGGACTTGCGTGTTGCTTAATACACCTGCTTGCACACTGGACTGCGTCACGCACTCGTGGACTTGCGTGTTGCTTAATACACCTGCTTGCACACTGGACTGCGTCACGCACTCGTGGACTTGCGTGTTGCTTAATACACCTGCTTGCACACTGGACTGCGTCACGCACTCGTGGACTTGCGTGTTGCTTAATACACCTGCTTGCACACTGGACTGCGTCACGCACTCGTGGACTTGCGTGTTGCTTAATACACCTGCTTGCACACTGGACTGCGTCACGCCTGCAAGGCACGTCAGTAGCAGCACGCCAGTCCCTGCGAGGCAGACGGCACACCACTGCTTCCATGTAAGACATGTCACCACGCCCGATGCCACGTGGCACGTAAGCCACACCCGTAAGCTTCACGTTGTGTACATTAGTCCTGTACTGCACGCATACCGCATGCCGCTCTCGTACTACGCCCTGGCATTGCGACACGTGCGCCACGCTAGTGTACACGGCGTAACCAACTACTGTGCCGCGCCTGCTTCTCTTGTGTAGTGCACGCGCACGAAACACCTGCCCTCTTGAGGATGCACAAGCAGTACGAAAATGGGCTTCGCCATGTGCGCTGGCAATGCGTTTAAACACTACATGCCTACATGGAGCCTGATCAGTCAACGAATGCCTAGCACCCTCCCGCAAACCACATCCCACGGTTGTGCGACTAGTTACAGCAGGTATTTACTCGATCTCCTCGCTCGTCGCCAGCTCTTCTTCTTCATCGTCCAGCTCTTCGTCGTTCGTCGCCTGCGGATAAGGAGCAATGGCGATTGAGCACCCATGGACCGGTGTTCCCTTTGCGTTCGACCAAACTCCGCATGCACGTACGAGAGTGAGCCTCAATGCGCAATTCCAAGTACAAGGAACGAACCCTCCGGGCAAGGAAGGCGCTGTTAGCACGATGAGGCACGGCCCAGTCAGTATCTTGTTAGTATGCGATGCCACCTGAAAACCAAGTGCGGTGCCCGGTTTGTGGCAACGTGCAGCTCAAGGCGGTCAGGCCTCCCCCGATGCAGCTACCGCCCTCACCAGGCCCCGCAGCTAGTCCCCAGACACAGTACTTTTGATTTGTCGCATCTTGGCATTCGGCCATCCTGGATACACTCTGGCATTCAGGCCTCCTTCGCTGCCGTTACCGTTGGCCCCAGCGACTGCAGCCCGGCTGGTATGCCCCCGCCGATGTCCCCTGGCGAACCCGCCAGAACACGCACCTCCGGCCAGTCTCCGGGTGCACCCTGCTCCACCAGCCAGTGCAGAGCCGCAGGCGCCAAGCCTGGCTTAGGCCACACCACAGCCGCCATGTCTTCAGCTCCCCACGGCACGCCCATGCGCCGCAGCGCAGTCAGCGTGCCCAGGTCTCCCGCCACGGCAGGAAACACGTATGGTGAGCAGCGCCCCGGGGGCACCGCCAGGCACCCCGGGTGCTGCTCCACCAGCCACTCCAGCAGCGCCTCGCAGCCGCACTGGGCTGCCGCTAACCCCACCCTGAAGTTTGGTCGGTACCGTGGCCGCCGCTGCAGCAGGTACTGCACTAGGGGCAAGTTACCCCGCTTTGCAGCTGCTTGGATCAGCACGGTCCTGATCCTTCCGGCTTGGCCCCCCGCCGTCTCCATCAGCAGCTGCACCGCCTGCAGCAGCTCCCGGCTCGTTGCAGCCGTGGGGCCGTGGGGCCACCTCTCCACCACAATGTGCAGGTCCAGGCCCTCAGCGGACACCCCCGCATCGCACGCCAGCCACCGGACCATCGCCAGGCTGCCGGCCTCTGCCGCCTTGATGTAGGCCCAATGGTCAAACGCCACACCGGCATGGCGCAGGGTCTGCACCATTAGTACGCTGCCGGACCTGACGGCTGTGTGCGCTAGACCTTCGGGCATGGCTACTGCTGGTCCCAGCACGGACAGCGCGTGTTGAACCATCTCCACGCGCCCCTCCTCGGCAGCTGCCACCGCCATGCGCTGCCAGTGCCTGGCTTGCAGTTGGCCCCCCCACCGCTGCTGCAGCCAGCCCACCTTGGCCAGCCCGTCAGAGCCCCTGGCAGCGGCCTCCAGCAGGCTGTCCCAGACGTGATGCTCACCCTCCACCATACCCTCATCGTCTGTGCCTACCGCCGGCGGCAGCTCGCACCCCGCCTCGTCCACCAGCCACTGCGCCACCGCCAGGTCCGCATGCTGCAGCGCCTCCTCCAGCACACCCCAGCTGCCCATGGGGCAACCCCGCTGCCGCAGCCACTGCAGCCGGCCCAGGTCCCCAGAACGCGCTGCAGCTGCCGCGGTTCTCCCTTGCAGGCGGAACCGCCCCCCGCCAACGGCCATTAGCCACTCCATTTTGGCCACTGCGTCTGGTGTGGGCGACTCGGCAGCCGCGTCCAGGATCCAGCCCTGCCCTGCCACGTTGACGGACAGAGCGCCAAACACCGCGTGCAGCCCCGCCAGGTGGCAGTGCTTGGCCGCGGCCGTGAGCACCTGCTCGTGTTCCACCAGCCCCGGGCAGTGGCTTAGCAGCCAGCCCAGCAGCTGCGGATGGCAGGCCGTCACTGCTGCCACGGCGGGGTTGGCTTGGGGTGGCGCATAACTGTTGGCTTACTCGGGGTCGTAGCTTTGAAGCAGCTCCGGGAAGATGCTCGGCTGCAGCAGCGCCAGCGCCACCTCCAGGTTGACCTCGCTGCCGCTGGCGGCGGCCGTGCACAGCAGCTGCAGCTTGTGCCGGAAGGGCAGCTGCCGCACGTGCTGCTGGCCTGCCGCCACAGCCCAGGGCACGGCGTGGGGCGGCAGCGGCTGGGACGGGGACGCGGTGCAGTGCTCCGGTCCGCTGAGGGCGGCGGCTGCGTCCGGGGACACCAGGCGACCGCTGAGGGCGCGCTCATTGGGGGGCAGCAGGGACAGGATGTGCAGCTGGAGGGCGGAAGGCACATGGCGCTGCAGGCCTTGGCCGGTGCTTTCACTGGTGGTCGGCATGGATGTGGTGTATGAGAGCTAGGTCTCCTGCGCAGAGAGGTAGCAAGAAGGCCGCGCACGGTTGCTGTTTGGTGACGGTCGATTGCTCGGGAAAGCGTGGCACTCGACGCAGCGGCAGCGGCATGCTTGGATTGCTTGCATATGCGTAGCGCGTATACCTTGTGGCTAAAGCGTAGATCTGGGCGTGGCCTTCTGAAGCTTGTGAACCCTAACGCGAAAAAATTGCTGAACTCAAGTGCTGCTGGATGCAATGCATGAAGACGCTTTACTAGCAGTCTCGTTTGAATATACTCTCAGCGCTCTGCAGGAAGAAGCGTTATATGTGCTCTCGGGTAATGGGCGAGCGCCTTGGCATCTGGGCGTGCATGCCCCATGGGTCCAGGGCCCACCGAACCGCCTCGCACAGGGTCATGCAGCGGCTCATATAGACTGTTTCGACATACCGTACACACCAGACAGGTTTTCATGTGGTCGAATGTCTAGCGCCTGCAGCAGCAGGTTTGGAACTACGTCGGCAGAGCAGCAGGCTCGCCTCAAGAACATGTCATCCCAAAAGGGGCAAGGGCAGGTGTTGCAGGCCTCGCCCGGCACATGTTGCTGCGTATCAGCTGACGCGGAACTCTGTCTTAAGGACTTAATGCACACAAGGAAGCACACGCATCGCACATGTTTCAGCCGGTCTCGGAGCCCAACGTGCCAACGTGGTCACCACCCAGGGCGTACACCTAGAGGAGACACCAGCCGCCACCAGCCAGAGAGGACACCCCCGTGTGCCTGTGCTGACCTTGCATACCGTAAGCTTCATCCGCATGCATGTACGCAAGTGACCTCAAACGCAAAGCGGAATCCAAACATAGGGCACGACTGAGCCCTACTTGCGAGGGAGGTGGGCAGCACGGCGAGCTACCGCCCAGGCACCTATTCCGCCGGTCAGCAGTGATGCTACCTGGGATGCACGTGCTGTGAGATGCACGTGCCCGGCTTGTAGGAACCCCCACTCACGTCGCTAGTCAAGTGGCGGACACACAGCTACCACCCGAACCAACAGGGCTAGCAACCAGGTCGGGTACGGTACGGCGGTCAAGGCAACATGACAACAAGCATGCGAATTGTGGGCACACCGCCCCTTCAGTACGACAGTCGCCGACCATCCATCCGCCAGTCGCCGTCCATCCTCGCCCAACCGCTGCTACGAGCCTACCGACAGGCCATGCCCCGCTGCCCACACCCCACCCCTCCCGCAACGCTGCCCTCAAGGTAGGTAGGCCTCCGCAGATGACTCTGCCCCCTCCACCGTCACCAGGCCCCGCAGCCAGTCCCAAACGCCCCGGCCGACGCCCCTGCCAACGTCTAACCCCCAGCCACTCGCACACCTGCTGCAGGTCCCTGTAGCTGCCAACCGGCGCACCCTGCTCCACCAGCCAGTGCAGAGCCGCAGTCGCAAAGCCGTCGCATGCTGCCACGCTCACCACCACACCCCGTGCACCCCACGGCACGCCTAGGTGCCGCAGCGCAATCAGTGTGCCCAGGGTTCCAGCCGCAGCGGCTGGGACGTATGGCGAGGGGCCCCCTGGGGGAGCAGTCAGGCACCCCGGGTGCTGCTCCACCAGCCACTCCAGCAGCGCCTCGCAGCCGCCTGCCACCGCCGCCTTCCCCACACTCAAGTCCGGCTGCCACCCCGGTGATGCTGCTGCAGCAGGTACTGCACCAGGGCCAAATCGCACCTCTCTGCTGCAGCCGACACGACGAGCAGCACGGCAGGATCCTCCATGCACTAGCACTAACGCCGCCATCCGCTGCCAGTGCCGTAGTTGTCCATCACGGCACCTCCGCCGCCTATGGATACAGAGCAATGGAGATCGAGCACCAATGTATTGGGGACCACTTTGTGTATGACACAATTTCGCACGCACGCACGAGAGTGAGCCTCAAAGTGCAATCCGAGTGCACGAAACGAGCCCTTCGGGCGAGGATGGCGGTTAGCACGGCGACGCACCACCCAGTCAAACGTACAACGGTGCCAACGGTACCATGCATGCCACCTGGAATGCACCAAAGTGTGGTACCCGGTTTGTGGCAACGCTCCGCTTAAGGCGGTCAGGCCATCTTGGCATCTTGGCATGAGGCACCATGGCTCCCCTCCGCCCCAGGCATTCAGGCTGCTGCCGTTGCCGATGCCCCCAGCCCCTGCAGCCAGCGTCTTTTCATGTCCCCTCTGCCTGTACTGCAATCTACGACAAAATGCCACACACCTTACAAGTACTCCGTTTCCCCTCGCCCGATCACGCACCTTCTGCCAGTCTCCGGGCGCTCCCTGCTCCACCAGCCAGTGCCGAGCCGCAGGTGTCAAGCCTGGGTAAGGCCACACCATCGCCGCAATGTCTTGTGCACCCCACGGCACGCCCAGGCGCCGCAGCGCAGTCAGGGTTGCTAGGTCTCCAGCCACGGCGGCCGAAACGTACGGTGAGGAGCTCCCGCGGTGCACCTTCAGGCAGCCCCCCACCAGCCACTCCAGCAGCGCCTCGCAGCCGCCCTCGGCCGCCGCTAACACCACAGCCCAGTCCGGCCGGTACCGCGGCCGCTGCTGCAGGAGGTACTGCATCAGGGCCAGCTCACCCCTCCTTGCAGCGGCCGCGACCAACCTGGCTGCATGATTGCAGGCTTGGGCCCCCACCTCGCCCACCAGCAGCTGCACCGCCTGCAGCAGCTCCCTGCTTGTTGCAGCAGTGGGGCCGTTGGGCCAGGGCTCCACCACCATGCTCAGGGGCAGGCCCTCCGCGGGCACCCCCGCCTCGCACGCCAGCCACCGCACCATCGCCAGGCAGCCGGCCCATGCCGCCTTCAAGTAGGCCCGATCGTCAAACTCCACGCCGACATGGCGCAGGAACTGCACCAATGGTACGCTGCCCGAGCCCGCGGCTGCTAGCGCTAGATCTCCGGGCATGTCTGCTAGATCTCCGGGCATGTCTGCTAGATCTCCGGGCATGTCTGCTAGACCATTGGGCATGTCCGCTGCGGATCCTAGCACGGACAGCGCGTGTTGCACCATCTCCAAGCGCCCCGCCTCTGCAGCTGCCTCCGCCATGCGCTGCCAGTGGCTGGCCTGCAGTTGGCCCACCCGCCGCTGCAGCAGCCAGCCCAACTTGGCCAGCCCATCCGAGCTCCCGGCAGCGGCTTCCAGCAGGCTGCCCCAGCCCCATTCATCCTCATCGTCTGTGTCATCATCCGTGCCTCCATCCTCCGGCAGCTCGCACCCCGCCTCGTCCACCAGCCACTGCGCCACGGCCAGGTCCGCGTGCTGCAGTGCCTCCCTCAGCACACCCAGCCCCTCCATGGGGCAACCCCGCGCCCGCAGCCACTGCAGCCGGCCCAGGTCCCCCGAGCACGCAGCAGCCTCAGCGGTGCTGCCCTGCGGGTTTAGTCTCCTCCCACCAGCCCTCATCAGCCACTCCATCTTGGCCACAGCGTCCGGGGTGGGTGACTCAGCAGCCGCGTTCAGAATCCGATCCTCCTGTGCCGGGTCGACGGACAAAGCGCCGAACGCCGCCTGCAGCCCCGCCAGGTCGCAGTGCTTGGCCGCGGCCGTCAGCACCTGCTCGCGTTCCACCAGTCCCGGGCAGTGGCTTAGCAGCCAGCCCAGCAGCTGCGGGTGGCTGGCTCGCACTGCTGCCACGCCGGGATTGGCGGAGGGTGGCACATAAGTTTTGGCCCATCTGTCGTTATAGCTGTGAAGCAGCTCCGGGAAGATGCTCGGCAGCAGCAGAGCCAGCGCCACCTCCAGGTTGACCTCGCTGCCGCTGGCGGCAGCCGTGCACAGCAGGTGCAGCTTGTGCCGGAAGGGCAGCTGACGCACGTGCTGCTGGCCTGCCTCCACGGCCCAGGGCGCGGCGTGGGGCGGCAGGGGCTGGGACAGGGAGGCGGTGCAGTGCTCCGGTCCGCTGAGGCCGGCGGCTGCGTCCGGGGACACCAGGCGGCCGCTGAGGGCGCGGTCGTTGGGGGGCAGCAGGGACAGGATGTGCAGCTGGAGGGCTGAGGGCAGCTGGCGCTGCAGGCCTATGCTTGCTTTGTCTTTTTGCATGGCCGTGGCGATCTGCAGCGTAGCGGGTCGGGTGCAGGCGGGCTAGGTCTCCTGCGCAGGGAGGGAGGGAGCAAGGAGGCGTAAGGGGCGCCCTGTCGCAGGAGCAACGGCTGTGGGTAATGGAAAGGCGGGAAGGCGCGGCGCTTGATGCGGCGGCATGCACCGCTTACCTGCAACTTGTAAAGCTCGTTCATTTTTTAGCTATAGCGTGGTTAACGGCGCATGCTTCCGAGGTATGCGCTCGATCGCAAAGAGAAAGCTGAAAGCGAGGGTTGCTGATGTCTACAATGAAGACAGGCAAATTATATGCAAACGGAGTACATTGTATTCCTTGCGCGTGCCAGGAAAAGGTTTGTATGACCTCTCCTGCAGAGGCATGAGGGCACGGCACGGTGAGGGTGTGCATGCCCCATCAGGTCCGCTGGGTCAAGCGGGTACCACTTGGCCCAGGCACTGAGTACACCGCAAGGGGTACCTGCCAAATGCAATAAACCCCCCCAAATACCAAAAAACAAGGACACCAC
>VFQN01007220.1_pt1 | contig 12073 bp, 24 predicted proteins | sample 3512371 | NCBI WGS metagenome assembly VFQN01 (sample SAMN10412370, study PRJNA504923) | tailings metagenome | isolation source: Replicate 2 from Balatoc abandoned mine | place: Philippines: Itogon, Benguet | collected 2017-08-28
TCTCCCGAGTGGGACGGGGCTGGGCCCTGGAAGGGGACCAAAACTGTAAATCCATACATATATATGCGCAGGCAGCCTAGGTGGATACCGTACGAGCATACGATCGTAGAACGTTAGGTGCTGGTTGGGTGGCACTGCCCACTCTCGACGCTGTTAGTTGCATGAGTCAACAGAGCCAACACCTGCTCCACCCGTTGGCCGTCGCCCTGCTTGGGGCTGCTTGGGGCATCAGTGCTGCGTGCTGCTTGCAATGCCTGCTTCAGCCTACGCATTAGGATTACCAAACCATTCGGGAGTCGGCTGGTGCTGCAACCCATGCCCCAGTCCTGCCTGGCCCTACCTGTTCCGACCCCTCCCTATCGCTGATGGCTAGCCAACACAGTACCCCTGCACCGTACCCTACCTCCTGCGACCAAGGCTCCTCAATAACCTCGCAAGCCAGAACGCCCCAGCCAAGCTGGCGACACTATGAGCATCTGCGACCAACCCCCTGTAACCACTAGTAACCACCTGTAATCACCGACACACCGCTCTCCAGCTACACGCCCATCCACCTCCCTCCTCTCTCTTTCAACAACCAGCCGCTCCCCCCCTCATCGTATGCGGCCCCGCCCGGCAACCGATTGCACCTGCCTGCAGCCTCTGGCCTCCCCCACCCCTCATCCCTCCCCCCTTCCCCCCTAGAAGTCCCTGAACGACATCTTGGGGTCGTAGTTCTTGTCCCGCCCCCTGCCCCGCCCCCTGCCCCTCCGCCCCCGCCCCCTGCCCCGCCCCCGCGGCCCCATGCGCCTCGCCGCGAAGGCGTGCCCGTGCTTGACCTCGCACAGCGTCGCCACCTCCTCGTCGCACACCACGCACACGCCCGGCAGCAGGGTGCCCCCGGGGCCGCCCTCCGCCTCCGCCTGGGCCGCCAGGGAGGGCGGCACGGCGCCCTTCTTGAAGTCCAGGTCCAGCAGCCGGGAGCCGCAGTCCTACGGGAGAGATAATGTAACAAGGAACAATTGACGAGAATAGTGTTGCTCGAGTACGTTTAGTAAGGGGAGGTGGGCCCTTCTTGAAGTCCAGGTCCAGCACATGACCCGCACAACCGGGATCCGCAACCGTTTGGAGGAGACGCTAGGCAGATGGCAGACCAGCAGTGCGGAGACGGAGCTATGAGCCAGAGTGGAGCGGCCGGGGCTAGGGTCTAGCAATTACCAGCTTCTAGCAGCTGCACACTGGTACGATGTACGTAGGCCCACCTCGCACTTCTCCTTGGCCAGCACCTTGACGTTGTGCAGGTTGGGCGGCAGGTAAATGAGGAAGTTGCAGCGGTTGCAGTCCAACCGCCACCGCGGCGCCGACACCGGGTCCAGCACCACCACGCCGCCACTGTTGGCCCCACCAACACCGCCCCCTGCCCCGCCGCCTGCCCCCGTGTCGCAGTTGGGGCAGGGCGTGACGCCGTTGGCCACCACCGAGTGGGGGCACGTGGGGTGCGGGCACGTGGAGCACGGCATGCCCGCCTTAGAGCCCACGGCACCCTCAACGCCCACCTGGGGAGGGAGGGAAGGAGGGAGGGGAAGGGTGGATGAGGCATAACGCCTAAGTAGCGGGCCTACTGGCAGGACAACCCAGAAGTAAAGTTGTGGGTAAGGTGCAATGAATCTCCTGGTGCAAGTCGTGCCACTCCATCTTCGCTCCACCCTCCACCCTCTATCCGCGCCTGCGTCGCACCCCGCCCCCTTGGCAACCGCAAACTGCATTGGCCCGCGTGCTCGCCGCATCCCACGAGACCAGCTCCCGTCAGGGAGCGCCCGCCTCCACCCCAGTTGACCGCCCCGCAGCTAGACGTCCCCACCTTGGCCACCCCCTCGAAGGGCGGGCTGTTGTAGCAGAAGGGGCACAGCGGGTAGGTCTTGCCGTCCGCCCCCGACAGCGAGAACAGAAGCAGCTCGTAGCCGTCTAGCGGACACACCAGGCTCTTGTACAGCTTGATGGCCCCGCCCTGTGTCGTACGGCAGTACGGCAAGTCACGCCAGGGGCGAAGTTGTGCGGCATCCACGGTGGAACAGCAGCGTTTAGATGCGTTCTACTTTGCTCTCAGCCCTAGGTGGTGGCAAGAGCGCTTGCAGTTCGGCACAAACCGAGTGCCGCGACTCAACCCACGCGCTCTCCCGCAGCGGCTGCCGGTAACCACATCGCTGCAGGTGGGTCAACTTCAACGTACCCCACGCACGCAGAGGGCCTCCTCTGTACGCACGCCATGACGATCTGGTGCTAACAAACAGTGTTACGCAGCAGCATGCACACCCACCTGCAGCAGCAGCACCGTTGCCATCACACATGCACCCCCATTTCTCGTGTACCGCGTTGTGCACCACACTCAACACACCTGCGGCAGCGCCAGCACCGTCGCCACCCCCGCCCGCGCCTCCACCTCTCCTGCTAACACACAGTGTGCACCGCTTTGTGCACCACGCTCTACCCACCTGCGGCAGTGCCAGCACCTCCTCGCAGGTGGGGCAGTACAGCCGCTGCGGCCGCGCCGAGATGTACTTCATGTACCGCCGGCACTTGCCGCACTTGGACAGCGGCTTGCCTGTAAGGCAGGACGGCGTACATCATCTGACCGGCATGGCGCGGCGAAGCATCATATGGCAAGGGACGAACACATATACAGGTAGGGGGCCCACGGGTGCCAGAGGGGCGTGCAGCGCCCGTCCCACGCAATGCCACAACAGCTACGCGGTCACTAACCCCTTAGGCCCCAGTGCCGCCCCCGCCCCCAAGGCGACCCACCGCTGCTGGCCAGGGGCGAGAATGACGCCTCGAACAGGGAGTCCATGCGCGCCACCCGGGACACGAAGAACAGGAACTTGGCGCGAAACTGCCGAGGAAGGGATCATACGACTATCAGTCACAGGGTTTCATACTGCGTGCTATAGAAGGACAGCTATGGTATTACACTCGCATGCCGACGCAAACGTGTGGCCTAAATAATAAAAGCAGCGATCCGACTTCCCGATTAGTTTGGGAACCATGTACCGGAACTGGCGTCTGGGAGGATGCTGCGCCCCACGCACCTGCTCCACCGTGTGCGCCACCACCGCCTCCTTGTTGGCCCTGCCCTTGGCGATGAGGTCCAGCTGCTGCTCCACGTGCGCACGGACCTGGGGCCAAAAAAAACCGGTGTGAGTGTGTGCCATGTGTATTAGCGTGGGGGTGTACCAGGGTGGACGAGGGCGTGGTGGTGGGGGGCGGGCCATAACAGCATTGCCAGGCGGTGGTTTACGCAAACGCGGTACAAAAGGTGTGGCTGCAGGCCTGGGCGCATGGGGCGCATGATGCACGGTCAGGTGCATAAGCTTCCTGTCCCCACCTGCGGCCCTATCCCCACCTGCGGCCCTATCCCCACCTGCGGCCCTATCCCCACCTGCGGCCCTATCCCCACCTGCGGCCCTATCCCCACCTGCGGCCCTATCCCCACCTGCGGCTTGCACAGCTCCGGGTCGATGAGCTGGTAGCCCCTGATCAGGGTGATGCCCAGCTCCGTGGGGACCACACGCCGCCCGGACTGGATCTGCATGTGGGGGGGCAGGACACAGGAGGATTCAGTTCTTGGGATACGGCCCCCAAAACCGCCACACCCGTCCTACTCACTGCCCACCGCCTTGGGGACTACAAACCCCAGAGGGCCTGGGGCCCCCAAGGCCCAGCACGCGCACCCGCACCCGCACCCACCGACACGTAGTTCCGCTCGCATATGTTGTTGATGTGCACGGGGATGGAGGCGTCCGTGCCGATGCAGTGCTTCTCCATCAGCCCGATCAGCTCCGCCTCAGTCAGGTAGTCGGGCGGGGCGGTGCGGCCCTGGGGGTTCGGGAGGGGGAGGGGGGTACCGGTAGAAAGGCGAAGCAGCCGGTCGCCAGGGGGGAGGTTACGTACAGAGGAGGGGTCGGGGGAGGCGCAGATGTATACGAGGTACGGTATGCATCTGTCGCGGTGCCGTGAGGCTGGTCTGCGTCAACATTTCCGGCCTCAGCCAGGACGCCCGAAGGCGAGGCACGTCCCTGGGGTTGGGGCCAGGGACAGGGTTATGCTTGCGACAGGCGGGAAGACTGGTATGCCATAAGGCGTTCTAGTTGTGCCCCGACTAGGTGCCGCCAGGCCATGGTCGGTCCCCACCCGGTGGCCAGATGGTATGGGGTGGAGGTAGCAAGGGTTGGAGGCGCGGACCCGCGGTCTAGTCATGGCACGGTCCCAGGACACACGTGCCACTGTACGCGCCGTACTTGCTGCTGGTGCCCTTGAGTTCCCGCCGTCCCACACACCCCCACACCCACCCACCTGGTACAGCTCCACCTCGGTGATGGGCAGGTGCTCCCCCGCCGTGAGGGTGGGCAGCGGGTCGGACGGCGTGGCCTGCGGGGGCAAAGCAGGGAGGGCTGGTGGGCGGGGTTGTAGCGAACAAATGGCGTCAGCCGTTAGTTGGGGGCAGGCCAAGGCCCGCGTAACACCAACCCTCGTGCCCTTGCCATGCACAGTCGGAGCCCCCCCGCCACCCTCACCCTTCAGGGCATGATGGCTGGAATGCCCTCGTCATGCCTTCCCTCTTCACCTTGTGCCAACCTCCCGTGCCACCCCCCACCCACACCCGCGCCCTCACCCTCCAGGGCATGATGGCTGTGAAGCCCGGCCGCAGCACCACACTGCCGGTGGCGGTGAAGGTCTCCCCGCCCGCCTCGAACGTGGCCTTGGTCCTGGGGGGAGGCGCATGGGGAGGTGATCATCCCATAATGTAAACAAGGGACGCGAGCGGCGGTGCATGGCCCGCAAGTGCGCGCTGCGCCCCATTTGTCATGCTACCCTAGGCCATACAAGCAGCGCCAGCCGCCTTGCACGCATGATGTCTGATATGCCAATGGTAGCAGCTCGTCCGCAAGTAATGCGTATCTATGCGTATCTATTTAAATGACGCAGTAAAGAAGCACATTGATCGCCCCTCCTCCAACAGCCCGTCCACCCCCCGTGTGATGCACCCACTTCTTGTACACTGCGTCCGGCGACACGGATCCCAAAAAGTGCCGTGCCACAAAGTCGTACAGCCGCCACGCGTCCCCTCCGCCCAGCTCCTCCTCCGTGGCCGCACGCACAGGCGTGATGGGCGGGTGGTCGCCCACGTCCGTGCCGCCCTGCGTGTGCAGGACAGGGTGCGAGACAAGTTTGCAATGTGGACCCCGCGGGGGGAGGGGCAATGGCAGGACCACCTGTGTGAGCCTTGGCAGGGTGGTGCCGGCCCCACGGAAAACGCAGGGTAGGGGCAGCGGTCGTCCGTGCTGCACTGTGCTGACCACGGATAGCTAACACACACCTGCGGGTGCTTGATGCCCTGCTGCAGCAGCGCGGCGGCGTACTGCCCCCACACGGGGTGCGACCGCTGCGCCGCCACGGTGCCGGTGATGTCGAAGTTGGGCGGGTAGGCGCTGCTCTCCGTACGCGGGTACGACAGGTAGCCGGACGTGTACAGCCGCTCGGCGATCTGCACGGCAAGGGGCGCAGCGGAGAGCGCGAGGCGGCATGGTATCGATGTACGTACGGGCAAGTCAAAAGAGTGCGGGGTTAGGCAGGTGGTTTCGGTCGCAGGACCCCTACGGTGCGTGGACGTGCGAACATGCGGAGTGCCTGGGCCTGCCACGTGCCGGACACCGTGGCGTGTGGCCGTGTGCGCATGTGTGCCCTGAAGCGACCACGTTAGCGCAGGAGCAATGTTTTGGGCGTGCACACGTCGCCATCACCTCTCTCCCGGGGTCCTTGCCTCAGAGGTTCACCACCACTCGCTTCGCTCCTTAGCCCACACCCGCATCCCACGTCGTCTCGTCGCCAACCCCTCCGGCGCTCACCATCATGGCGTGCGCCGGGCCCATGTTGAGGGAGGAGGAGGCAAACTGCGGTTAAGACAATGATTCAAGGTGGAGGCACCGGTTACGCATACGGGGCGGACAGACTCACTTGGCGAACGCGAAGCACCTGTCAGTGACAGCCCTGTCGGCAAGCGCATGAACCCCGGGTACTCTTGTTGCGACACACCATCTAATCTACCTTGAGCACCTCCACCGTGCCCTGTCCTGCTGGTCCCTGCTTGAACAGTGAAAGCAAAATTAACACACATCCCCGGGGACACTTGGCACCCACCCACCTTGAGCATCTCCACCGTGTTGAGCCCTGCCGGCCGCTGCTTCCTGTCCTCCTTCTCCACCACGTCCACCACACGCAGCCGCTTGGCGTCGCGGACAAGGGCCGCGAACATGCCGCCAACGTCCTGCGGGTGAGGTAGAGGAGGGCGCATGGGTGTGGTGCGACTGTACGTGCAGATTAGGGTGCACACGAGTGATAACGGTGCATTGCCTCCGCGCCGTAACCGTCAACATGCCGCCAACGTCTTGCGGGTGAGAAAGGGGGAGGCAGCAGCGATGCGTGTGTGTGTGGCGGGTGCCATTGTGTCCACACGTTGGCATCGCATAGTAGGTCTCCCCTGCTTAATACTTGCAGACCAGCGCCGCACCCAGGCCAACAATGTTGTAGCGTAAAATATGCTACCTGAACACAGTCTGTTGAGGGGCCGGACTGCTGTTGAACTATTGCTGATTTTCACTTATGTGCTCTACAATAAACAAGAAGAGGAGCAATACGTTGTTTGAGGTGTTGAGGTAAAGATCCCTTCCTGTGTTGTGTCGGTGCGTCGTGTTGCAGGGAACCCACATGCCGACGCCCATCCTCCTCACCTGATCCAACACCCTGCCCCGCGCCCATCTTCGCGCCCCGGCCCCATCCTCTCACCTGGTCCAACACACTGCGTCACTGCCCTGCGTCCAAAACAACTCCCGCCCCCACACCTGTTCGAATACCACCCCCACCATGCCCCTCACCTGGTCGAACACCCTGCCCCGCGCCCACTCCAGCTCCAGGCGCTGGCCCCCCTTGGAGGCCTGGGGGCGCACCGCCCAGAAGGGCTCCGGCTGGAAGGACGTGATCACCTGGGGGGGAAAAGGGAGGGCAGCAGGACACGGACTGGAGGTGCTGTAAGGTTGGGGTGGTACAGGTGGTGGCCGGAGCAGGGTGTGCATGTACCATGCAAGCAAGCAATGCAAGCATGTAAGGCTGGGACGACGATGGGCACGATGACTTCTACGGCGACCCACAGTCCACACGCGGCACCCGTTATGTGCACCTCCCCTGCCCAGCACGACTGGCAAGCTTGTGGAGCTGCGACTGCACATTAGCGCAACACGCGCACACACAGCGCGGACACACATGTGCTGCACTTCTCCTCCCTTCCCTCCCCTCCACCCGCCTGGTGCCTCTCCACGCAAAAGTTGAGGGTGGGCGTCTGGCAGGGGCCGTAGGAAATGACGGAGGCGTCCAGGTTGCCGTAGCGGCCCTGGAGGTAGGGAGAGCATGGGGACGTGCTCTGGTAGTCAGCTGCTTGGCAATGGTGCTGGCATGTGTGGCACACGTCATGTGCGCATGCCATGCCGGTGTCCTCCGCACTGTGATGGCACTTTCTCGGACAGCTTCGAGTACTTCGTACCGCTCCTGAGGTGCCAGATGGAACTGGCGATGTCCCCACGCCTCCGACAGAACGGTATGGTGGCATACCAGCGCCTTTCCCTACGCACCTGGAAGAATCTCGTCTGGAAGCGCGTGAAGCTGACCCCCACCCGCAGGTCCAGCTCCTGGCGGGCGTCCACCGCCTGCGCCTCGGCCTCGTTGGGGGACACCAGCGAGGACTGGGCAGGGGAGGGGAGAGGGGGAACGAGAGGGGGGAACAAAGTACTGAGTACGGAGCGAGGGTATGAGGAATGACAGGGTGGGGGTCGCTTGCCAAGGGCACAGCAACATGTCAACACATGTCGACACCAACAAGATTCAGTTCCATCCACGGAAGTACCACGGTACATAGGACCAAACTTTAGCAGCCTCTACACCCTGCTTGTAGGTCCTTTCGCAAGCCAAGCCCACCATGGCGGTGCGGATCTTGTGCGCCGTGGCACGCGTCGACCGGTCTAAATGGAGGCGAGTTAGACGCCACCCTTAGGCACACCCCGCTCCACTCCCCACACCACGGCCCACCCACCATGGCTGTGCGGATCTCGGGCGCCGTGATGGCCGAGAAGCGCGCCCGGAGCACCTGCTGCTGCCCCCCTGCCCCTGCCGTCCCCCTCCTGGCCATGTGCGGCAGCACGTTGTCCATGACCTCGAAGCAGATGTTCTCGCCCTCGCGGTCGCAGTCTAGCCACAGCACCAGCACGTCCGTGCCGCGGGCCTCGCGCTGCAGGTGGTCGCACACGTGGGCCTGGGGGTAGGGCGGGTGGCCGTGGGGACCAAGTAACCATTTACAACACTCCTTTTTCAGTCCTGGAGGGGCCGAAGGGCCCTGACATGAGGATTGGTAGTAGTGCAGAAAGGCTACGTAGTAAGTTCGGTTATTTTGAAGTATGGGAAGACGTCCCTTCCCCCACCGCCACATGGAGCCTCGACACCCCTGGCCCACTCCGGGCCACCTTGTATGAACCCGCCAGCAGTGGACCCCATCCCTCTTCCCCGCACCTTGGGGTTGGCCTCCAGTTTAACCGTGGGCGCGTCGTACAGTTGGGCGGGGTCCACCTGGCACGTACGGCAGATGCAATGCAAGTACGGCAGCGTCAGAACCGTACCTGTCACACGTGCGTTCCCTTGCCACCATCCTGCGCTCGAGGGCCCTGGAGCCAAGCTCGCACGCACGTTGCAAATCACCACAAAGAATGCCCCTATGTGCGCTGCTGGCGCACCTTGTCCCAGTTGTTGAATGCGGCCGTGAAGTCTATGGAGTACACGTGGCCGATGACGGACGTCATCTTGAAGCGCGCGGCCTGCCCCCTGAAGCGCCCCTCCCACTCGTGCACGTCCAGGGCGGCGCGACGGGAGTACATCTGGGTCCCCAGCGTGATTGTATTTCGAATGTTGGCAGGGGTGGCGGAGGGAGGGGCGAGGGGTGGCAGGTGAGGGGAAACACGGTCACGGGTAGCTCGGCATGGGTATGGTGCCGTACGGGGAAGGCGCCGCTGGGGTGGGCTTATCGGATGGGCTAAATAGCAGGCGGGAAAGTGAGGGCCGCAGGTGGACGCAGGGCGCGAGGTGCGTCAGGTGTCATTTTAGGGAATAGGGGGGGGGGGGGGGGGAATGATAGCTGCAGGTTTCGGGCGACCCGCTCGAGGTGCCACCCTCCCCCCAACATCCACATGGAGATGCAATCGAAGGCCCATGATACAAGTTACATGCCCAGTAAGGACCAGCACAAATGATGAATCCGCAGCACTCAGTGATAGCTGTCTGTCGGCGCTTTTCGGGCGGCTGGGGTTAGGGTACCCTCAGCGCCACGCCCCTGCACCCGGTGCTCCTCGCCCCCACAGCCCCTTCCCCGCCCCGCCCTACCCGCCCCTCCGACAGGATCTGTGCAATTGATTGCGACAGACTCGGCTTCTCAGCCACCATGAGCACGTTGAGCGCCATCGCCCCAACAGTAGCAGCTGCCACAGCTGCCGCAGGGCAGGACCAGCTGAGAAGGAGTGTCTTGGCTTCAACCGCTACAGTAATAGCATGCGAGCTCTATATTTGAATCTTGTTCTCTGGAGCGGTTGCATGGCTTATTGACTGATGTTGAGGTCGGTCGCCAGTCGCGGTTGAAGCCGGTCAGTGTAGGTCGGTTTGATGTCGGCTTACAGTTTACAATGAAGCAGCACAACAAGTATCACTTGGCTTTACGCTCGAGGAATGAAGCAGCGGTGATGCCGCGCACCTCAATCCGTACTGGGTCACCTGGGCAGACTTGCTGACCTGTGCCCTTGTTGCCGTTCTTGTGCCGTGCTGCTGCGCAGCACGAAGCAACAACAGGCAGGTTGTCAGTATCTTTCCTGCGCCTGTGCTGATGTCGTGCTGTGTGTTCCAGGCAGGTGCAAGACCAGCCAAGACAGTGACCAGTTGGTGGCACGTGCTGCGCCTTCAGCCTCAGTTGTTGCATACCGGTACCGCCTGCCAGACCGCAGCATGGTACCGTACGTCGGCGACCCTTCCACCACTGCACTCGAGGCACCCCGGTGATCCAGTGTTACACTGTGGGCAAGAGTCAGGGGTCCATAACCGGCACCGAGACACCATCAATGGCCTCTTGGGCCAAGGCACGAGCCAATAGGGCTCGGAACACGGGACTACGCCCTCCCGGCAGCACACGCGGGGGTCTACTCACCTAGGGCAGAACGCGGCCCCAAGACCGTACAGGCTGGAGGACAAACCTAATTCGCAAAGCCAACACCCGCACACACAACGCCAAGAGAGACCAACGACAGGCAGTACGCCAGGGCGGCAGGCAGCGCACACCAAGAAGAGCACAAGTGCCGGGAACAGCCTTCCTGCGCGCCCGAGCCACACGCAGCAAGGCAGCACAACACTTGCCAACCCACAACAGCGTACACGCCCCAGGCAAAAAAGTATGGGCCAACCTACACCTATAATATGCAACGCACGGTCTAACTACCATCGCACGCAAGGCACCCTTGGACTGGGTGCCGAGTGGCTTGCAGTCGCGCTACTGCTGTCCTGCATGCACGCTATACGAACCGAGCCTCCGCCCGCTCGCCTGCATTAAGTGCGCAGATGTGCTCCATCGCTGCCTGATGACGCACGGTCGCCACCGACGCCAGGGTGCACGCCCGCTGGCGCCAACCCCTTTCAGGAACCACAGAAGGCCCCATGCTTCACGTCTGCCTTCCGTATAGCAGGGGGGAGTGAAACCCAATACAGCTTGATCACACTTCACAAAGTCTGCCGCATCCCCCGCGCACAGCGCATTGCAATCACGTGCCAACGCTGTGAAGCTGCTCCGCTGGCCTTCGCTGCCACTGCGCACACGGCCGCGCGCCCCGTTTCCACGCCTTTCGCACGCACACCAGTGAAGCTCCTTTTGCACTCCGTCTACGCCGTCTTCCAAGGACCGTCCAGCTTCGCCGCCGCTGCCTCCAGCGTGGCGGGCAGGCCACCTGCGTGAGGGTAACAGGTAAGCACAACATGGGTTCAGGGGCGCTGCAAACAGGTCGCACAAGCCAACCCGCACGGAGCTACCCGTGCTGCAGCCAGCAAAACCCTTCCGCCAGCGCCGGTTGCAGCGGCCCCGTCAGCCCTACACTGTGTGCGATACACCTCTCAGCACGGCCGCAGGCACCGGGGCAGAAGGCACACAGGTGGTAGGCACGGCGCCTCACGCGCCACACAAGGCCTGGCGACGCACTGCTGCCCGTCCACTTGTGGAGGTATGTAGACAACCCGCAGTGCGCAGGGGACATGCCTCCAAACGTCTGGCGGCGCCAAGCCGACCGGCTTTGCTACCATACCTTTCTCTTGTCTCTAGCCATACGTTCCCCTCCCCTCCCCTACGCATCCCCACGCGCTTTTCGCCGCGTTTGCTCCTGTCCAGTACAGTACGTTGCCTCTCCCATTTCCCCCAGCGTGCTGCCGCGTGCTCTCACCCACTGCCTGCGCCGCCGCCTGCTTGGCCAGGTGCCTCAGGCTGGTGCGCACCACCAGCTTGTGGTCAAAGGCAAGGGGGGGCAGCGAGGACACGTCGAACCAGCGGGCGTCCTGGGCGTCGTCCTGTGTGGGGTGGCACCAGGTAGGAAGGGGGGAGATGGGAGGGCGGTGTGGGGGTTGCGCTGGTGGGTGCACGCCATAAGTCACACGCCATGCGGCATGGTGGCGAGCGCATCGCCCACCCGTCTCGCGCCCTCTCCCGTACAAACACATGACCACACACGTACAGCAGCCCACCAATCCTCCCCGCCCAGCCCCCTTTCCCCGTGCCGTTGCTGCTACCCCTGCCCCAACCCCTGCCCAGCGCTGCTGCTGCTGGTGCAGCACCTCTCTCTCATGCCACTGCTGCTACTGCTGGTGCTGCTGCTGCAGCTCACCACCGCCTTGACCCTCCCGGCACGTGCACCGCCACCACTGCTCAGTCCCCCCCCCCCCCCCCCCCCCCCCCCCCCCCCCCCCCCCCCCCCCCCCC
>VFQN01007221.1_pt1 | contig 12072 bp, 10 predicted proteins | sample 3512371 | NCBI WGS metagenome assembly VFQN01 (sample SAMN10412370, study PRJNA504923) | tailings metagenome | isolation source: Replicate 2 from Balatoc abandoned mine | place: Philippines: Itogon, Benguet | collected 2017-08-28
TCGAACTGCGCGAACGCATCAACGCCCGGCCCGGCATGCGCGCCATGCTCACCCGCGACGGCGACTTCTTCGTGCCGCTGCAGGACCGCGTCCGCAAGGCACGGCGCGTGCAGGCCGACCTGTTCGTCTCGATCCACGCCGACGCCTTCATCAACCGCCAGGCGCGCGGCGCCTCGGTCTACGTGCTCAGCGACGGCGGTGCCAGCAGCACCGCGGCGCGCTGGCTGGCCGACAAGGAGAACGCCGCCGACCTGGTGGGCGGCATCAACGTCAAGAACCGTCATGCCGACGTGATGCGCACGCTGCTGGACATGAGCACCACCGCGCAGATCAAGGACAGCCTCAAGCTCGGCCGCGAGGTGCTCGGGCGCATCGGCCGTGTCGGCAAGCTGCACAAGCCGCAGGTCGAACAGGCCGGATTCGCGGTGCTGAAGGCACCGGACATCCCGTCCATCCTCGTCGAGACCGCGTTCATCTCCAACCCGGAAGAAGAACGCAAGCTGCGCGACCGTCAATTCCAGGAACGGCTCGTCGACGCGCTGGAAGACGGCATCGTGCGCTACTTCGCGCGCCATCCGCCGCTGGCGCGCAACCGGCAGCTGTAGCTCCGCGCCGCGACGGCATGGACACGCCCGTCGTCCTGTTCGGCGCCTTCGACCGGCACAACCTCGGCGATTTGCTGTTCCCGCACATCGCGCAGGCGATGCTGGGCGAGGTGCCGCTGCGCTTCGCAGGGCTGGCCGCGCGCGACCTGCGCGATGTCGGCGGCCACCGCGTCGAGGCGATCGGCGAGCTGATCGCCGGCTGGGGCAAGGCGCCGGCCCGGCTGCTGCACGTCGGCGGCGAGACGCTCACCTGCGCGGCCTTCGAGGCGGCGGTGATGCTGCTCGACGGCGCCGGTCTGCAGGCCACGCTGCGCCACCTGGACGCGCATCCGGCCGAGCGCGCCGCCTGGCTGCACCGCATGCTCGGGCGCGACCGTCCCCTGCCCTATGTGCTGTCGCGGCGCGACTGGCCCGCGTTGCAGCGTGTCGTGCATGCCGGCGTGGGCGGCGCCGAGCTCGATCGCCTCGATGCCGTGCAGCAAGATGCGCTGCTGGCGCGGCTGCGCGAGGCCGACGCCGTGGCGGTGCGCGACCTGCGCACGCAGGCCGCGCTGGCCCGACACGGTCTGGCCGCGGCCCTGATGCCCGATCCCGCCGTGCTGGTGGCCGAGCTGTTCGGGGAGCGTATCGCGCGTCATTCGGCAACCGGCGAGCCGGCTACGCTGCGCGGGCACTTTCCGCGGGGTTACCTGGCCGTGCAGTGCAGCGCCGTGTTCGGCGATGACGCGACGCAGACCGCACTGGCCGAGGCGCTGGCGCGCAGTGCCGCCGCCAGCGGCCTCGGCCTGGTGCTGTGGCGTGCCGGCGCCGCGCCCTGGCACGACGATGCGGCGATGCTGCAGCGCCTCGCGGCGCGGCTGCCGGCCAGGGCGATCCAGGTGGCGAGCACGTTGAACGTCTGGGACCTGTGTGCGCTGGTCGCCGGCAGCTCGGCGGTGGTGGCGAGCAGCCTGCACGCCCGCGTCGTCGCCGGCGCCTTCGGCCGCGCCTGCGTGAGCCTGCAACCGCCGGCGGCCGGCCAGCGCATCACGAAGCTGGACGCCTGGGTCGAGGCCTGGGAACCGGAGCGCGGCGGCAGCATCGCCACGCCCGCGGCGCTGGCGCCGGCCCTCGACGCCGCGCTGGCGGCGCCCGCGGCGGCGCTGGCCGAAGCATCGCGGCGGCTCGCGGCAAGCGCACGCGCCGGCTACGCCGCCTTGCTGTCGGCGCTGCGCTGATCGGGCGCCAGCGCGTCGCGCAGCCGGTCGCGGCCGCTGCCGCGTGCCGACAGCCGCGCATCGAGCCGTGCCTCCAGCGCATCGATGTGCGCCTGCATCAGCTGCTGCGCGCGCTCGCCGTCGCCGGCGGCCAGCGCGGCGACGATCTGCGCGTGGTCGTCGTTGGAGTCCTGCGCCTCGCTGGCCGACTGGTACAGCGCGGCCGCGAGCACGGTGCGCGCCGAGAGATCGACCACCATCGAGGTGAGGAAGCGGTTGCCCAGGCATTCGGCCAGGCAGACGTGGAAGTCGGCCAGCAGCACGCTGCGCGTGGCCGGGTCGGCATTCTCGATCGCGCGGCGCTCCTCGGCCACGTGGGCGCGCAGCCGCTTGAGCACCGACTGCAGCGGCTTGCCGGATTCGCGCAGCATGCCCGACTCGATCACGCGGCGCGCCTGGTAGGTCTGCTGGGCGTCCTCGAAGCTGGGCTCGACGACGAACCAGCCGGCGCGCGGCTTCACCTCCACGAATCCGCGCGCCTGCAGCTGCATCAGCGCCTCGCGCACCAGCGTGCGGCTGACGCCGAACAGGTCGGCCAGGTCCTGCTCGCCGAGGCGGTCGCCCGGGCGGATCTTGCGCTCCAGGATGGACTGGACGACCTTCTGCGCGATCGGCGAGAGCGTGAGCATGCGAGCAGTTTCGTGTCGGGATCAGGCCAGGGCCGGCACCGCGCGCGGCCTCAGGTTGGCCAGCACATAGTAGACGGCGCCGCCGATCGCCACGCCGAAGAACCAGCCGTAGGTGCCCCACCAGCTCGGCAGCAGCGTGGTGAAGTGGGGCAGGATGGTCGAGAACACCGCGCCGATGCCGGTGGCCACCAGCGCATTGACGTTCCAGCCGCCCTGGTAGCGGTACTCGCCGTGCTCCTCGTACAGCGCCTGCACGTTGATGCGGCCGCGCGCGATCAGGTAGTAGTCGACCAGGATGATGCCCAGCAGCGGGCCCATGGTGGCGCCGATGGCGTTGACGAAGTTGGCGGCGTTGCCTTCCCAGGGCGCGAAGGGGTAGAGCACCAGCGCGATCGCCGCCGCGATGTAGCCACCCTTCTTGAAGTCGATCTGGTGCGGGAAGACGTTGGAGATGTCGAAGGCCGAGGAGACGAAGTTCGCCACCACGTTGATGCCCAGCGTGGCCACCGCGAAGGTCAGCGCGGCGATCGCGGCCAGCACCCAGCTGTCGAACTTGGCGGAGATCTGCTCGGGGTGCAGCAGCACCTCGCCGTAGACCTGGAAGGCGGCGATGGTGGTCACGCCCGCCACCAGCGAGAACAGGATCAGGTTGACCGGCAGGCCCCACAGGTTGCCGCGCGTCACCGCCTGGCGATTCGAGGCGTAGCGCGAGAAGTCGCAGAAGTTCAGGTACAGCGCGGCGAAGTAGGTGATCCAGGTGGCGCCCACCGCCATCAGCGCCCAGAACGAGCCGGGCTGGCCGCCGACGCCGGCGTCCTTGGTCTTCTCCAGCAGCACCTCCATCGGGATGCCGTGATCGAACGAGAAGCCGCCGGCCTTGACCACCAGGCCGATGGCCAGCACCAGCATCGCGATCCAGACCGCGGGGCCGGCCCAGTCCTGGAACTTGCGCACCGTCTCCATGCCCTTCTGGATGATCAGCAGCTGCAGCGCCCAGATGATCACGTAGCAGATCACCTCCAGGCCGCTGTGGCCGAGCCAGTGGGTGGTCTTGTGGAACTCCAGCATCGCGTCGTTGCGCACCAGCAGCGCCACCAGCGCGCCGGAAGCGGCCGCGGTCTGCGCGCCGTACCAGAAGATCGCCACGATGGCGCGCACCAGCGCCGGCAGGTTGGCGCCCCACACGCCGAAGGAGGCACGTGCCAGCACCGGGTACGGCACGCCGGTCTTCTCGCCGGCCCAGCCGATCAGGTTCATCAGCACGAAGATCACCAGCGAGCCCAGACCGATGGCGATCAGGAAGTTGGTGAAGCTGCCGCACAGCAGGAACAGGCTGGCGGCCAGGTAGTAGCCCCACAGGCTGTGCACGTCCGACGTCCAGACGTTGAAGATGCTGAAGGCGCCCCAGCGCCGGTCTCGCGCCGGCGCGAGATCCTCGTTGTAGAGGCCGGGGGACGGGTTGCGGATTTCCATGGGCTCCTCCTCGGTGAATCAGCCATGCAAGCTGGTATACAAGCAGTGTATGCACTGAATCGGGTCTTGCTCTCCGCGTAAACCCGGGGCCATCGGAACGCCGCCTTCAGGACAGTCGCAACCGCCGCGTCGGCAATCGACGCGGCGCTGCGGCATGATCGGCGGGCACTTTCACCGTCGACCCACCATGCTGCATCCCCACGCCCGCGCCCTGCTCGACCTGATCGCCGAACGCGGCGTGCCGCCCACCCACACGCTCACGCCGGCCGAGGCCCGTGCGGTCTACCGAGACCGCCGCGGCTTCACCCAGCCCGCGCCGCCGCCGGTGGCCTCGGTGAGCGAGCTGGCGGCCGAGGGCCCGCACGGCGCCATCCCGCTGCGGCTGTACCGGCCGCTGGGCACGCTGGCCGAGCAGGTGCTGCCCGCGCTGGTGTACTACCACGGCGGCGGCTGGGTGATCGGCGACCTCGACACCCACGACACGCTGTGCCGCGAACTGGCCAACCATTCCGGCTGCGCCGTGGTGTCGGTGGATTACCGCCTCGCGCCGGAGCACCGCTTCCCGGCCGCGGTGGACGATTCGATCGCCGCGGCACGCTGGGTGAACCGCCAGGCGGCCGGGCTGCACCTCGACCCGGATCGCATCGCAGTGGGCGGCGACAGTGCCGGCGGCAACCTGGCGGCCGTGGTGGCGCTGGCCGCACGCGACGCCGGCGACCTGCCGCTGGCGTACCAGCTGCTGATCTATCCGGCCACCGACCAGCACCGCAGCGCGCCCTCGCACACCACCAACGGCGAAGGCTACCTGCTCACGCGCGACACCATGGCCTACTTCACCGGCCACTACATCCCCGAGCCGGCGCACTACGCCGACTGGCGCGCCTCGCCGCTGCTGCACCCCGATCTGTCGCGCCTGCCGCCGGCGCTGGTGCTCACCGCCGGCTACGACCCGCTGCGCGACGAGGGCCTGGCCTACGCGCAGAAGCTCAGCGAAGCCGGCAACAGGGCCACGCACCTGAGCTTCGAACGGCAGATCCACGGCTTCATCCTGATGGGCAAGGTGCTCGACGAAGCGAACACCGCGGTGCGCCTGTGCGCCGCCGCGCTGCGCGACGCCCTCGCCGCCTGAAGCGACCGGCGCGATGCTCGGCCTGCGCCACGCGCGCCGCTTCGCCGACCGGCTCGGGCCGGGACTGATCACCGGCGCCGCCGACGACGATCCGAGCGGCCTGGCCACCTACTCGCAGGCCGGTGCGGCCTACGGCGCCGGCCTGCTGTGGACGGTCGCCTTCACGACACCGCTGATGATCGCGGTGCAGATGGTCAGCGCGCGCATCGGCTGGGTCACCGGGCGCGGGCTCGCGGCCAACCTGTGCCGCGTGCTGCCGCGCTGGCTGGCCATCGCGCTGGTAGCCCTGCTGGTGCTGGCCAACACGCTGAACATCGCCGCCGACGTGGCCGCGATGGGCGACGCGCTCGAACTGGTGGTCGGCGGCCCGCCGCACGGCCATGCCCTGCTGTTCGGCCTGGCCTGCGCGCTGCTGCCGGTGTGGCTGAGCTACGAGGCGATGGTGCGGGTGCTCAAGTGGCTGACCCTGGCGCTGCTCGCCTACGTGGCGGTGGCGTTCGCGCTGCACGTCGACTGGGGCCATGTGCTCTCGCGCACGCTCGTGCCCACGCTGGCTGGCGGCGGCGGCTACTGGACCATGGTCGTGGCGGTGCTTGGCACCACCATCAGCCCCTACCTGTTCTTCTGGCAGGCAGCGCAGGAATCCGAGCAGCGCCAGCAGCTGGAGCGCAGCGGCACGGCCCCCGTCGCGTCACGGGCCTTCATGGCCGAGCATCTCTACCGCATCAGGCTCGACACCGCATTCGGCATGGTGTTCTCCAACCTGATCGCCTTCTGCGTGATGCTGGCCACGGCGATGACGCTCAACAGCCACGGGATCACCGAGATCCAGACCACGCGCGACGCCGCGCTGGCGCTGCGGCCGATCGCCGGCGACCTCGCCTTCCTGCTGTTCGCGCTCGGGGTGATCGGCACCGGCATGCTGGCCGTGCCGGTGCTGGCGGGCTCGGCCGCCTACGCCGTGGCCGACGTTTTCGAGTGGCGCGCCGGCCTCGACCACACCCTGGGCGAGGCACGCGGCTTCTACGCGGTGCTGGTGTCGGCCACGCTGATCGGCACGGCGATCGACTTCACGCCGCTGGACCCGATCAAGGCGCTGCTGTGGAGCGCAGTGGCCAACGGGATCGTCGCGGTGCCCATCATGGTGGCGATGATGTGGCTCGGCAGTCGGCCGGAGATCCTCGGCGTCCACACGCTGTCTCGCCGGCATCGCGTGCTCGGCTGGATGGCCACGGCCACGATGGCGGCGGCCGTCGCGGCGATGCTGGTCGCGCCGTCCTGAGCGGCGCGTCTCAGGCCGCCGAGCGCCGCGCCTTCCAGGCGCCGAAGATCACGATCAGCCCGGGAATCAGGATCGCGCCCCAGATGATCTTGTCGAGGTTCTCCTTGACCCATGGGATGTTGCCGAACAGGTAGCCCGCGGTGACCACGCCGCACACCCAGATCGTCGCGCCGACGATGTTGTAGAGCGTGAAGCGGCTGCGCGTCATCGCCGCCACGCCGGCGACGAAGGGCACGAAGGTGCGCAGGAACGGGAAGAAGCGCGCCAGGATGATGGTGATGCCGCCGTGCTTCTCGTAGAAGGCATGGGCCTGGTCGAAGGCGTTCTTGTTGAAGAAGCGCGTGTTCTCCCACTGGAACACCTTGGGCCCGAAGTAGCGGCCGATGCTGTAGTTGCACTGGTCGCCGAGGATGGCCGCGGCGGTCAGCAGCGCCATCGCCAGGGGGTAGTTCATCAGCCCGGCGCCGCACAGTGCGCCGACCACGAACAGCAGCGAATCGCCCGGCAGGAAGGGCATCACCACCACGCCGGTCTCGACGAAGATGATCAGGAACAGCAGCAGGTAGACCCAGGTGCCGTAGGTGGCGACGAAGTTCGACAGGTGCACGTCGACGTGCAGGATGAAATCGATCAGGAAGGCCGCGATGTCCATGGCGGGCGATTATGGTCGGCGCCCTTCCTACAATGCCGCATGACCATCGAATCGCAGAGTGACATCGAGGGCCTGCAGCGCGTGGGCACCATCGTGTCGCGCGTGCTCGCGCGCATGCTCGACGCCCTGGAGCCGGGCATGACCACCGCCGAACTCGACGCCCTCGGCGAGCGCTGGCTGGCCGAGGCCGGCGCGCGGCCCGCACCGCGCCTGGCCTATGGCTTCCCCGGCGCCACCTGCATCAGCGTCAACGAGGAGGCGGCGCACGGCATCCCCGGCGCGCGGTTGATCCGCCGCGGTGACCTGGTCAACGTCGACGTCTCCGCCGAGCTCGACGGCTATTTCGCCGACACCGGCGGCACTCGGGCCGTGCCGCCCGTCACGCCGGTGCAGCAGCGGCTGTGCCACGCCACGCGCACCGCGCTCGAGCAGGCGATGCGCCAGGTGCGCGACGGCGCGCCGCTCAACGCCATCGGCCGCGCCATCGAGCAGACGGCACGCGCGCACCGCTTCCGCATCATCCGCAACCTCGCCAGCCACGGCGTGGGCCGGGCGCTGCACGAGGAGCCGACCGAGATCGCCGGCTACTTCGAGGCGAACGACCGGCGCGTGCTGCGCGAGGGCATGGTGATCACCATCGAGCCGTTCCTGTCGACCAAGAGCACGCACGTCGAGGAAGCCGGCGACGGCTGGACGCTGGTGGGCGCGCCGGGCAACCTCAGCGCGCAGTACGAGCACACGATGATCGTCACGCGCGGCGCGCCGATCGTCGTCACCCGGCACTGAGACCATGAGCGCCGTGCTCGACGCGCCGGCCCGGCGCCCGATCCGCGAGCTGCCCGACGAGCTGGTCAGCCAGATCGCCGCGGGCGAGGTGGTCGAGCGGCCGGCCTCTGTCGTGCGCGAACTGGTCGACAACGCGCTCGATGCCGGCGCGACCGAGATCACCGTGCGCCTGACGGCCGGCGGCATCCGCGCCATCCTCGTCGAGGACGACGGGCTGGGCATCCCGGCGGCCGAGCTGCCGCTGGCGCTGCGCCGCCACGCCACCAGCAAGATCGCCTCGCTGGCCGAGCTGGAGAACGTGGCCACGATGGGCTTTCGCGGCGAGGCGCTGGCCGCCATCGCCTCGGTGGCCGAGCTCAGCATCGCCAGCCGCACGGCGGAGGCGCCGCACGCGCAGCGCCTGGAGGCGCGCTCCGGCGAACTCGCCCCGGCGGCGCGCGCGCGCGGCACCAGCGTCGAGGTGCGCGAGCTGTTCTTCGCCACGCCGGCGCGGCGCAAGTTCCTCAAGACCGAGGCCACCGAGCTGGCGCACTGCATCGAGGCGGTGCGGCGCCATGCGCTGACGCGGCCCGACGTCTCCTTCACCGTCTGGCACGAAGGCAAGCTGGTGCAGCAATGGCGCCGCGCCAGCGCCGAGCAGCGCGTGCGCGACGTGCTCGATGACGAATTCGTCGCCGCCAGCCGCGAGGTCACGCTCGAGACCGGCGTGCTGCGCATCCGCGGCCGCGCCGGCCTGCCCGAGGCGGCGCGCTCGCGGGCCGACCAGCAGTACGTCTATGTCAACGGCCGCTACGTGCGCGACCGGCTGATCGCCCATGGCGTGCGCTCGGCCTACGAGGACGTGCTGCACGGCGCGAAGCAGCCGAGTTACGTGCTCTTCATCGACATCGCGCCCAGCCTCGTCGACGTCAACGTGCACCCGACCAAGATCGAGGTGCGATTCCGGGACGCCCGCGAGGTGCACCAGATGGTGCGGCGCGCGGTGGATGCGGCGCTGGCGATCTCGCGGGCCGGCGAAGCGGTGGCGCCCGCCTTGCCTGGGCAGGAGGTCGCGCCGGTTGCGGGGCAGGCGCCATCGACCCCCGCCCGCCTCTGGTCCGCCACCCCGCCGCAGCAGGCCTCGCTCGGCCTGCAGCAGGCGGCCGTTCTGTTCGCCCAGGAAGCGCCGCCGGCGTGGGCAACCGCCGCCGCGCCCTCGGCCCCGGCCGCCGCGCTGCCCGAAGGCGACTGGCCGCTGGGCCGCGCCCTCGCACAGGTGGCCGGCGTGTACATCCTGGCCGAGAACCGCCAGGGGCTGGTGGTCGTCGACATGCACGCCGCGCACGAGCGCATCGTCTATGAGCGGCTCAAGGCCAGCCTCGCCGGCTCGGCCATCGAGTCGCAGCCGCTGCTCATTCCGGCCGCCTTTGCCGCCACGCCGCAGGAGGTGGCCACCGCCGAGCAGCGCGCTGAGGCGCTGCAGCGCCTCGGCCTCGACGTCTCGCCGCTCTCCCCCACCGTGCTGGCGGTGCGCGCGCGGCCGGCGGCGCTCGCCGGTGGCGACGTGGTCGAGCTGGCGCGCAGCGTGCTCGCCGAGTTGGCGCAGTACGACGCCAGCAACGTGATCGAGCGCGCACAGCATGAGATCCTCGCCACCATGGCCTGCCATGGTGCGGTGCGCGCCAACCGGCAGCTCACGCTCGACGAGATGAACGCCCTGCTGCGCGACATGGAACGTACCGAGCGCGCCGACCAGTGCAATCACGGCCGGCCCACCTGGCGCCAGTTGACGATGAAGGACCTGGACGCGCTGTTCTGGCGCGGCCGCTGAACTTTTCGCGCCGAACCGCGCTCTGTGGTCGATGCCCCGCTGGACTGCCCTGCTTCGCTGGCCGCTCGCCCTGGTGGCCACCCTCGCCCTGCTGGCCGGCTGCGCCACGCTCGACCAGAAGCAGCGCGAGTGGATCTTCCAGCCCAACCAGAACGCCTGGTCGACCTCGCGCGCCGAGGGCATGGAAGACGTCTGGATCACCCACCGCTCGGCCGAGAGCGGCCGCGACGTGACGCTGCACGCGCTGTGGCTGCCGCATCCGAAGGCCGATGCGCCGGTGCTGCTGTACCTGCACGGCGCGCGGCGCAACATCTGGGGCAGCACTTTCCGCATGCGCAACATGCAGGAGCTGGGCTTCGCGGTGCTGGCGGTCGACTACCGCGGCTTCGGCCAGAGCACGGCGGAGCTGCCTTCCGAGGACAGCGTGCTCGAGGACGCCCGCGCCGCCTGGGGCTGGATCGCGCGCGAGCACCCCGGCCGCCAGCGCTACATCTTCGGCCACTCGCTGGGCGGCGCGATCGCGGTGCAGCTGGCCGGCGAGGTCGACGACGCGCGCGGGCTGATCGTCGAGGGCACCTTCACGTCCATCCCCGACGTCTTCCGCAGCTTCAAGTGGGGCTGGCTGCCGCTCACGCCGCTGATCACCCAGCGCTTCGACTCGGCCCGGCGCATCGGCGAGGTACGCGTGCCGGTGCTGGTGGTGCATGGTGCCAACGACGGGCTCATCAAGCCGGAGCTGGGCCGGGCGCTGTACGAGAAGGCGCCGGAGCCCAAGCGATTCGTGCTCGTCGAGGGCGGCACGCACTACAGCACCAACGGCGTCGGCCAGGCGCTCTATCGCGACGCCCTGAAGGACCTGTTCGGCCTGGGCGGCTGACGCGGGCATGGTCCAATCGCGGCCATGGCCACCCTCAAGCTGAAGAAACCCGCGGCCGGCAGCATCGCCGGCCGCCGCGCGCCGCTGCGCGGCACCGGCGCGAAGCCACGGCCGACACTCGCCCAGGCCCAGGCCGATCGCGCCGAGCGCGCCGCGCAGCGCGCCCCGGAGGCGCCGCGGCCAGCTGCCGCGAAGAAGCATTCGCCGGCCCGGCCTGCCCCCGCGCGCCCCGCCCCGGCCCGTCCTGCTGCCGCGCGCCCGGCGCCGGCACGCCCTTCACGCCCTGCGCCGGCACCGCTTCCCCCGGCGCGTCCCGTGGGGCCGAACACCGCCTTCAGCAGCCGGGCGAAGCCGCCGCCGCCACCGCCGGCCAGCGGTGCGCCGCACCCCGAAGGCAGCGTGCGCCTGTCCAAGCTCATGAGCGAGCTCGGCCTCGCCTCACGCCGCGAAGCCGATGAATGGATCGAGCGTGGCTGGGTGCGCGTCGATGGCCAGGTCGTCGCCGAACTCGGCGCGCGCGTGCTGCCGGGCCAGCAGGTCACCGTCGACAAGCGCGCACGCAGCGAGCAGGCGCAGCGCGTGACCGTGCTGCTGAACAAGCCGGTGGGCTACGTCAGCGGCCAGGCCGAGGACGGCTACGAGCCCGCCTCGGTGCTGATCACCGCGGCCAACCACTGGCGCGACGACCCCAGCGGCATCCGCTTCCAGCGCGAGCACCTGCGCTACCTCGCGCCGGCCGGGCGCCTCGACATCGACTCGGTCGGCCTGCTGGTGCTGACGCAGGACGGCCGCGTCGCCAAGCAGCTGATCGGCGAAGACAGCACGATCGAGAAGGAGTACCTGGTGCGTGTGCAGCCGCTGGCCGGCCAGCCCTTGTCGGCCGAAGGCCTGCGGCTGCTCAACCACGGCCTCGAGCTCGACGGCGAGCCGCTGAAGCCGGCGCGCGTGGAGTGGGTGAACGAGGATCAGCTGCGCTTCGTGCTCACCGAGGGCAAGAAGCGCCAGATCCGCCGCATGTGCGAGGCCGTGGGCCTGAAGGTCACCGGGCTGAAGCGCGTGCGCATCGGCCGCGTGATGCTCGGCGACCTGCCGCCGGGGCAGTTCCGCTACCTCGGCGAGGGCGAGTCCTTCGCCTGAGCCTGCAGCGAGGCGAGCAGCGCGCGGGCGCGCTCGGCCCAGGCGGCGTCGGCCACGGCCACGGCCTGCCTCGCCGCGGCGAGCGCCGCATCACGCTGGCCGAGTTCGCCGCGCGTGCTGGCCAGGTTCATCCAGGCCGGCGCGCTGTCCGGGTGCCGGCGCGTGGCCTCCTCGAAGGCCTGCGCCGCGGCCGCCTTGTCGCCGCCGGCATGCAGGCTGTTGCCCAGGCCCATCTGCAGGCTGAGGCTGCCGCCGAAGCGCTGCAGCGCGCTGCGGTAGGCGCGCACCGCCTGCGCCGGGCTCGCGGCTCGCTCGTAGCCCACGGCGGCCTCGACCACCGCAGACTCCTCGGCCGTGGCCGGCCACTGCCCCGGCGGCAAGGCCACGAAGGCCCAGCTGCCGGCACGCACCCAGGTGTGCTCGAAGGTGCGCATCG
>VFQN01007222.1_pt1 | contig 12071 bp, 11 predicted proteins | sample 3512371 | NCBI WGS metagenome assembly VFQN01 (sample SAMN10412370, study PRJNA504923) | tailings metagenome | isolation source: Replicate 2 from Balatoc abandoned mine | place: Philippines: Itogon, Benguet | collected 2017-08-28
GCTGGTGCCGTTCGACAACGTGCTCGACACCGACGCCGTGATGCAGGTCAACGAGGACCAGCTGAAGATGGGCCGGATGTGGGGGCAGTTCGTCGTCGACGAGCTGAAGGCCAAGGGCGTCACTTCCGGCAAGATCCTCGAGGTGCGCGGCCTGCCCGGCAACTCGGTCGATCGCGATCGCTCGATCGGCATCAACGAAGTCCTGTCCGCAAGTGGCGGCCCGTGGGACATCGTCCAGGTGGTCGGCAACTGGGACGACGGCACCACCCAGAAGGTCGTGGCCGACGCGATCGCCGTGCACGGCCAGTTCGCTGCGGTCGTCGGCCAAGGCGGCTCCAATGGCGTCATCCAGGCACTCAAGGATGCCAAGCACCCCTGGGTTCCGGTGGCCGGAGAATCCGAGAACGGCTTCCGCAAGGCGATCGCCCAGTATTCCGCCGACGGCTTGAAGGGCATCTCGATCGGCCAGTCGCCGGGCCTCGTCGCCATCGCGATGAAGGCGGCGGTGTCGGCGCTGGAAGGCAATGTGATGCCGCAGCTCATCTCGGTCCCGCTGCCGGTCGCCACCTACGACCAGCTCAAGGACGGCGAGAACTACTGGTCGAACCTGCCGGACAACTTCTTCACCGTGAACGAATTCCCGCCCTGCGGCGTGAACGTGTCCGGCCCGGCGATCATGTCGCAGAGCGAAGCGGACGTGAAGTAGCTTCAGGCCCAGCCAGAGCCACGGCCCCGCCCATTCGGCGGGGCCGTTCCCGCCTTCCGGAAACGCATTCCGCATGTCCGATCCCGTCGTCGAATACCGTGGCATTTCCAAATACTTCGCCGGCATCAGGGCGCTGGAGAACGTTGACTTCTCCTGCCACGCGGGTTCGATCCACGGCGTGCTGGGCGAGAACGGCGCGGGTAAGTCGACGCTGATCAAGATCATGGCGGGCGTGCTGCGCCCCGATGCGGGCGAGATGCTGCTCGAGGGCAAGCCGGTGACGTTTTCCGAGCCGCAGGCGGCGACCCGGGCCGGCGTCGTGTGCATGTTCCAGGAACTGTCGCTGGTGCCCGACCTCTCGGTCGCCGACAACATCGCGATCGCCGATCCGCCGCGGCGCTTCGGGCTGATCGACCGGCGCGCGCAGGCTGCACGGGCGGAGGAGCTGCTGGCGCGCGTGCGCTGCGAGGACGTCGACCCCAACGCGCTGGTGCGCGAGCTGTCGCTGTCGCGCCGACAGATGGTGGAGATCGCCAAGGCGCTCGGCCGCAGCCCGAAGGTGCTCATCCTCGACGAGGCGACGTCCGCCTTGACCTCCCGCGACGTGCAGACGGTCTACGATCTGCTTGCCAGGCTGAAGGCGGAGGGGGTTTCGATCCTCTACATCTCGCACCGCATGAACGAGGTCGATGCGCTGTGCGACACGATGTCGGTGTTCCGCAACGGCCGTCACATCGAGACCTTCGCGAAGGGCGACAAGACCGAGCGGCAGATCGTACAGCTGATGATCGGACGGGACGTCGAGGCGCAGTTCCCGCCGAAGCCGCCGCTGAAGCCGGCGGACGAGCGCGGCGAGCCTTTGCTGCGGGTGCGCAACCTCGCCTGGCAGAACCAGCTCAGGGGCGTGGACCTCGATGTGCGGCGCGGCGAGATCGTGGGTCTGGGCGGGCTCGACGGCCAGGGGCAGAAGGAGCTGCTGCTCGCGCTGTTCGGCGTGCTGCGCGACGTGGACGGCGAGGTTTCGGTTGGCGGCAAGGCCGGAATCCCCGCCTCTCCCGCCGCGGCGCGGGCGGCGGCGACGCGCATGGCGCTGGTGCCCGAGGACCGCAAGACCGAAGGCCTGATGCTCGGCATGTCGATCTCGGACAATCTGCTTGCCGCCTCCTTCGCGAAGATCTCGCGCGGGCCCTTCATCGACCGGCGCCGCGCCGAGGCGGCGGTCGTCGACGGGATCGAACGGCTGCGCATCAAGCTCGGTTCGCCCTCCGACCCGGTGATGACCCTGTCGGGCGGCAACCAGCAGAAGGTGGTCATCGCCAAGTGGCTGATGATCGACCCCGACGTGATCCTGCTGAACGACCCGACCCGCGGCATCGACGTGGGCACCAAGCAGGAGATCTACCGGCTGATGCGCGAGCTGGCAGGGCAGGGCAAGGCGATCCTGTTCTATTCGTCGGATTATGCGGAGCTGATCGGCTGTTGCGACCGCGTCTCGGTGCTCTATGGCGGGCGCGTCGCGGCGGAGAAGGAGGGCGAGGAGATCACCGAGGAAGGTCTCGTCGCCGCATCGCTCAACATCGACGTCGAGGCCGCGTGATGGGGATGTCGGGCTGGTCGCGCTGGCTGCGGCAGAACCGGGGATTCGCGGGGGCGATGCTCCTGCTGTCGGTGCTCTATCTCTCCTACAACATGCTGCACCCGCGCGGCTTCTCTTCGGCGGTGGCGATCCAGAACGCCAACGAGGCGGCGGCGATCGCCTTCGTGGCGATGGCGCAGACGGTGCCGGTGCTGCTCGGCGGGCTCGACCTGTCGGTGGGCTCGGTGATGACGCTCACGAACTGCATCGCGTCGGTGCTGGTCAACGGGTCGCCGGGCGAAATCATTCTCGGCATGCTGCTGACGCTGCTGTCGGGCACGGCTTTCGGGTTCCTGAACGGGCTGATCGTCGTCTACGGCCGCATCCAGCCGATCATCGCCACGCTGGCGACGGGCGCGGTGGCGATGGGGCTGGCCCTCCTGGTGCGGCCGAAGCCGGGCGGCGAGGTGGACGGCGATCTCTCCTGGGCGCTGACCAATTCCGTGTGGGATTTTGCCGACACCTACGGCATCGCCGACGGGGGCGACGCCTGGTGGCTCGTTCCCTTCCGCGACATTCCCGTGCCGGTGATTCTCGTCGTCGCGGTCGCGGCGTTCGTCTGGGTCCCGTTCCGGCGCACCGTTACCGGCCGCACCATCTATGCGATCGGATCGGCCGAGGGCGCGGCCTTCATGTCGGGCCTGCCGATCGCTCGCGCGAAGATCGCCGCCTTCACGATGGCGGGGTTCTTCGCGGCCTGCGGCGGGCTCTATCTGGCGATCCAGACCTCATCGGGAAATGCCGACATCCAGCAGGCGGGCGCCTATACGCTGAACTCCATCGCGGCGGTCGTGCTGGGCGGGACGTCGCTGCTGGGCGGTATCGGCAGCGCGATCGGCTCGATCGTCGGCGCGATGATCCTGCGCGTGATCGCCTTCTATTTCCGCATCCTCGACATCGACCCGCTGCTGCAGCCGCTGATCGAAGGCGTCGTGCTGCTCGTCGCCGTCTCCTTCGGCGCGATCCGCACGCTGAGGGTGAAGAACAAGCTCGATCTGTTCAGGTAGCCGCCATGCGCCTCGCCGTTTCGCCCGAGAACAAGCCGATCGCGATCGCATCGCTCTTCATCCTGGCGATCCTGGTCGCCGGGACCGCCTATACGCTCTCGACCACGGGCAACGCGCCGCTGCTCTCGCCGAACTACCTGCTGCAGCAGCTGCAGACCGGCTCGTTCCTCGGCATCTGCGCGGCGGGCATGATGATGGTCATCCTGCTCGGGCATATCGACCTTTCGGTGCCCTGGACGCTGACCGCCGCGGCGATGACGGCGACGGCGGTGGGCGGCGACCTCGCCCTGCCCACGGCGCTGGCGGTGGGGATCGCCGTCGGTCTCCTCAACGGGTTCGGTGTCGCCTACCTTCGCATCCCCTCGATGATCTTCACGCTTGGCGTCGACACGGTCCTGCGCGGTCTGATGGTGGCGCAGACGGGCGGGTTCGCGCCGCAGGATTCGGCGACGCCGGCCATGCTGTTCCTGGCCAAGGAGCGGATCCTCGGCATTCCGGTGGCGATCTTCGTGTGGGCGGCGGTCTCCGCCGTGATCGCGATCATGCTGACGCGGACGGGCTTCGGTCGGTCGATCTACGCGACCGGCTCGCGCGAAGGTGCGGCCTATCTCTCGGGCATCCGCACCCGGCGCGTGATCGTCGGCGCGTTCCTCGTCTCGGGCATCTGCGCGTCCCTGGCCGGCGTCCTCCTGGCCGGCTATTCGGCCAAGGCCTATCAGGGGATGGGGAACGCCTTCCTGCTGCCGGCGATCGCAGCGGTGGTGCTGGGCGGCACGCACATCCTGGGTGGGCGCGGGCGCTATGCCGGAACGGTGGTCGGCGTGATCCTGATCGTGCTCCTGAACTCCGTGCTCTCCATCACGCAGATGCCGGAGGCGGGGCGACAGATCATCTATGGCGCAGTGATCATCGGCATGCTGCTGGTCTACGGCCGCAACAGCCGCGTGACCTCCTGAGATATCAGGGCTGACGCGCGGCCCAGTTGAGGCCGCGCCGCACGATCGTGCGCATTTCGGGCACCTCGAATTCGGACGCGACATGGCCGAGCGAGGAGTAGAAGACGCGGCCGTGGCCGTGGCGTCGCTTCCAGACCACCGGCATGGTGACGCCCTCGATCCACCAGGCGTGGTCGCCGCCGAACGTCGTGGTGGCGAGCACCTCGTTCGACGGGTCGACATGCATGTAGTACTGCTCCGACCGGTAGGCGAAGGAGGAAATGCCCGCCATGACGGGATCGTCGGGGCGGGTAATGTCGACGCGGTAGTCGATGATGTTGCCCGGGTGAGCCACCCACTGGCCGCCGACGATGAACTGGTAGTCGACGCTGTCGCGGAAGGCATCGCCCATGCCGCCATGCCAGCCGGCCATGCCGACGCCATCCCGCACCGCCGCCGACAGGTTCTCGGCCTCCGCCTTCTCTATCCTGGACATGGTGTAGATCGGGACGACGAGATCAAGATCGCGGATGGCGGGATCGGCAAAGGCGGCAGTGGTCGTCTCGACACGCACGTCGAACCCGTCCTCCGCCAGCATCGCACCGACGATCGCGGCGCATTTCTCGGGTTCGTGGCCCGCCCAGCCGCCCCACACGATCATCGCCTTCCGCATCGACGCCTCCCTGAAAGCGCCATCATGCACAGCGGACGATCGCGCCGCAATCCGGGCTCAGCCGCCCCAGACGACCGCCTGTTCGTGGCGCTTGATCAGGTGGGTGAGGCGCTGGAAGCTCTGGATCGTGAAGCGGGCAAAGGCTTCCACGGCCGGAGAGCGCGGCGCATCGGCGATCCGCAGCAGGCCAAGGGCCCGCTCCGGATGGGGGATCGCGACGGGCAGGGCGGTGATGTGCTTCTCCTTCCGGTAGGCGAAGACGACGCCGTGCGGCAGCACGGTGAGGGCATCGGTGCCCTTGAGATAGGTGATCGCGCTTGCGAGCGACCCGCCGGTATAGCGGATCTTGATTTCCGTGGCGCCGAGCGAGAGCATCAGGCTGTCGAGGTCGGCCCTGAGCGGACTGCCGGGCGGCGGCGCGATCCAGGGGTAGTCGAGCAGGTCGCTCTTGCGGATCTTGCGCTTGAGCAAGAGCGGGTGCGTCGAGCCGCAGGCGACCACGTTGCGGCCGGGCAGGATCTGCTCGAAGGTCAGGCCCGAGCCCTCGTCGAGAATATCCATCGGGCAGACGGCGAGATCGAGGCGACCCGCGTGCAGGGCTGCCTGCAGTTCGGGAACGTAGCCGTAGCTCTGGTCGATGCGTACGTCGGGGCTGACGGTCTGGAACTCCGCGATGACGCCGGAGATGAGAGCGTCCATGAAGAAGGGGGTTCCGCCCACGCGGACCACGCCCGCCTTGCCCTGGTAGAAGCTCTCCACGACCTCCGAAGCGCGGCGGGAGGCTATCAGCATCGTCTGGCCGAGCTCTGCGAGCATGCGGCCGAGCGGGGTGGGCTGCAGCGGCCGCCGCCCCCTGACGAAGAGGCTGTCTCCCAGCCTCCGCTCGAGCATTCCGATCGTGCGCGAGACGGCGGGCTGGGACATGCCCAGCGCGGCCGCGCCTTCGGTCACTCCCCCTGCCTCGACCACCGCGGCGAGCTGGATGAGGTGACGCTCGTCGAGTTTCATAACCGATCGCTATACTAATTCCGCGAGAAATCATCAATCCGGATCGAGGGGCTTGCTACGTTAAGGTCGGAACGTCGTGGAGGAACATGGCGTCCACCATGCCGCAGCCTTTGCTGGAGCAGAATTCTGCCGACCTCGTCGCGCGGCGCCTGTCGCAGGGCGCGGACGCGGAGCTGGGGCGCGCGCTGGCGACAGTGGTGCGCCATCTGCACCAGGTCGTGCGAGAGCTGCGCCCTTCGCCGAAGGACTGGCGCGCCGCGATCGACTTCGTCACCGAGGTCGGCCACGCGAGCGACGAACGGCGGCAGGAATGGGTGCTGCTGTCGGATCTGCTCGGCGTGACGCAGCTGATCGAGGAGATCAACGTGCAGCGGCCGCGCGGAGCGACGCCGAACACGCCGCGCGGGCCGTTCTACCGGGCGGACGCGCCGAAGCTGCCGCTCGGCTTCGACATCTGCCTCGACGGGATCGGCGAACGCCTGTCCGTCACCGGCCATGTCAGGGACCTCGACGGCCGGCCCGTTCCGCTGGCATGCGTCGACACCTGGCAGGCCAACCCGCAGGGGCATTACGAGAACCAGCAGCCAGACCTTCAGCCGGAATTCAACCTGCGCGGCCGCTTCCTGGCCGACGAGCATGGCGACTTCCACTACAGGACCGTGCGGCCCGCCGGCTACAAGGTGCCGGACGACGGGCCGGCGGGGGAACTGCTCGGCAGGCTCGGATATCCGCTGTTTCGGCCGGCGCACCTGCACTTCATCATTAGTGCGCCCGGCTTCGACACCTTGACGACCCATGTCTACGACCGGGCTGACGCTCATATCGGGGACGACGCCGTGCTGGCGGTGAGACCGGAGCTCCTCGGCGATTTTCAGCGGGTCGGCGCTGCCTCGGGCGGTGTCGAGTGGTCCGTCGATTTCACCTTCGTCCTCGCGCGCGCCCAGGGTGCGCCGGCAGGGCGTGCAACGCGGTTTTCATGAGAGGGGCCGCACCGACGGTGCGTCTCCACAACTTTGTTTCGTAACGCTCGACATACCATCAGGGAGGAGACTTCATGGCATTCGTGAACGGGTACCACCACGTGACGCTCAGCGTCGACGGCGCGCAGGAAGACTTCGACTTCTACACCAAGCTGCTCGGCATGAAATCGGTCAAGAAGACGGTCCTCTTCGACGGCACAACGCCCGTCTACCACCTCTACTACGGCAACGAAGCCGGTGATGCCTCGACGATCGTGACCACGTTTCCGTTCCGCAAGCCCGGCGTGTTCGGCCGGCGCGGGACCAACCAGTCGAAGGTCATCCAGCTCGCGGTGCCGAAGGGCAGCCTCGACTTCTGGGTCGACCGTCTGAACGCGAACGGCCGCCCTGCAAAGAAGGTTGAGAGGTTCGGGCTCGGACGCGTCGCCTTCGAGCATCCCTGCGGCATCCCGCACGAACTGGTCGCGGCCGAAAACGACGACCGCGCACCGATCACCGCCGACGGGATCTCGGCCGCCAATGGGATCAAGGGTATCTTCGGCGTCGGCATCGCGGTCTTCGACAAGACATCGATGGACGATTTCCTGGTGGTCGGCATGGGCCTCGAGAAGGTGGCCAACGACAGTGCGGCGATGGCCTTCCGCCTGCCGGGCGCAGGGCCGCACGGCGCCGTCGAGGTTCTGCACGAGCCGAACCTGCCGCAGGGCACCTGGACGCTGGCCGGCGGCACGATCCACCACCTCGCGCTCAACACGGGCAACGAGGAGAACCAGCTGGCCCTGAAGGCGCATCTGGAAGGGTTGGGCTTCACCGACGTGTCGGACCAGAAGGACCGGAACTATTTCAAGTCCTGCTACGTCCGCTCGCCGGGCGGAGCGCTGTTCGAGATCGCCTGGTCGGTGCCCGCAGGCTGGACGGTGGACGAACCCGCCGGACAGACGGGCAAGACGCTCGTCTTCCCGCCGTGGTTCGAGGACAGAAAGGCCGAAATGATCGCGGGTCTCGAAGAGTTCACCTGGTAGGACGAGCCGGTGTCGGGAACCGCATCACGCATGATCGAGGCAGGTGCGTCGCGCGAAGGCGCGGCCGCCGTCTGCGTATTCCTGCATGGCCGCGGCCAGACGCCAGAACTGATGGTCGACCATGTCGTGCGGCGGTCGGACCTGCCGCACGTGCTTTTCCTGCTGCCGGCCGCGGAAGCCGGCCAGTGGTACGAGGCGCGCGCGGTCGACGCCCTGACACCACGCACCCTCGGCCAGATCGAGGCGTCGCTGGCGATCGTCGACGAGGCGATCGCACGGGCGCGGGACCTTGCCGGTTCCCGGCCGGTGCTGCTGGCAGGCTTCTCGCAGGGCGCCTGCCTCGCCATCGAGTATGCCATGCGGCGCGGGAAGGCCGTCGACGCCATTGCGGCCTTCACCGGGTGCAGGGTGGGGCTGGAGGAAGACGAGCGGCCGACGCGCGGTTCGGCCGGGATACCGGTGCTGATGTCGAACGCACCCGACGATGCCTGGGTGCCGCTCGATCCTTTCATGGAGGCCTGCGCCACGTTCGCGCGCTGCGGCGCAGAGCTTACGGTCGAGGTAGTGCCCGGACGTGGCCACGAGGTCTGCGCGCGGGAGCTGGCCGCGTTTGCGGCACTTGCGGCAAAAGCAATATCGCGGAGCGCGAGCCGATGAACGATCCGGTGTCCTTCGTCTTTGCAGGCCTTCCCTCCCGCGTCGTCTTCGCGGCAGGCGCGGTCGAGCGGACCGCGGAGGAAATACGCCGGCTCGGGCGCAGCCGGGCGCTGGTCCTGTCGACGCCGCCGCAGGCAGCCGACGCCGAGGCGCTGGCGGCTCGGCTGGCGGACGTGGCTGTCGGCTGCTTTTCCGGCGCGCGGATGCACACCCCTATCGAGGTCACGGAGGAGGCGCTCTCGGCCTATGAGACGTCGGGGGCCGATTGCGTGGTTTCGCTCGGCGGCGGCTCGACGATCGGGCTCGGCAAGGCGATCGCGGTGCGCACGGGCGCGGACCACATCGCCATCCCGACCACCTATGCCGGGTCGGAAATGACCGACATCCTGGGGGAGACGGCCGGGGGCGAGAAGAAGACCAGGCGCGACCCGGCGATCCTGCCGGAGACGGTGATCTACGACGTCAACCTGACGCTCGGGCTCCCCGTCTCCATGACGGCGACATCCGGGCTGAACGCCGTCGCACATGCCGCCGAGGCGCTCTACGCCTCCGATCGCAACCCGGTCATCACGATGATGGCCGGCGAAGCGTTGCGCGCGATGGTCGAGGGGCTGCTGGCCGTCGTCGCCGCGCCGCGTGACGTCGCCTCGCGGGCGAAGGTGCAATATGGCGGCTGGCTCTGCGGCGTATGCCTCGGCGGGTCGTCGATGTCGCTGCACCACAAGCTGTGCCATGTGCTGGGCGGCAGCTTCGACCTGCCGCATGCGGAGACGCATTCGATCCTGCTGCCGCATACGGTCGGCTTCAACGCACTGGCGGTGCCGGACCTGATGGCGCCGCTGGCCGACGCGGTGGGAGACACGCCCGGCCGCGGCCTGCACCGTCTTGCCACCAGCCTCGGCGCGCCGACCCGGCTTGAGGACATCGGGTTCAGCCGGGCCGACATCCGGAAGGCGGCGGAGATCGCGCTGCGCAGCCCCTACGCAAATCCAAGGCCGTTTACGGCCGAAGACATCGCCTCGCTTCTCGAAGATGCCTTTTCGGGGCGAACGCCACCACACTGATCAACCAATTGTCGATGGGAGGAACACGATGATTACGCGCAGAAGACTACTCAAGACCGCAGCCGCATCCGGGCTCGTCGCTGCAACCGGCTCGCTGCCGATGCCGGCCATCGCACAGGGTACCAAGATCAAGATCGGCTATGTCACGCCGCAGACGGGGCCGCTCGCGGCCTTCGCCGAAGCGGACGCCTTCACGCTGGACGGCCTGAAGGCCGCCGTGCAGCAGCTCGGCCTCGACATCGAAGTGATCGTCAAGGACAGCCAGTCCAACCCGAACCGGGCCGCCGAGGTGGCCAAGGAGCTGATCGTCAACGACGAGATCCACCTCATGTGCGTTGCATCGACGCCGGAAACGACCAATCCCGTTACGACGACCTGCGAGGCCGAAGGCGTACCCTGCTTGTCGACCATGGCGCCCTGGCAGCCGTGGTTCATCGGCCAGCAGGCCAATCCCGGCGATCCGGCCTCCTGGAAGCCGTTCAACAGCTCCTTCCACTTCTTCTGGGGCCTCGAAGACGTCATCGCCGTGTTCACCAACATGTGGGCGCAGGTGGAGACCAACAAGGCGGTGGGCGGCCTCTTCCCGAACGACGGCGACGGAAATGCCTGGGGCGATCCGAATGTCGGCTTCCCGCCGGTGCTTTCTAAGCTCGGCTACGGCCTGACGGATCCCGGCCGCTACCAGAACCTGACGGACGACTTCTCCGCCCAGATCAACGCGTTCAAGCAGGCCAAGACCGAGATCATCACCGGCGTGATGATCCCCCCTGACTTCACCACCTTCTGGAACCAGGCCAAGCAGCAGGGCTTCACGCCCAAGGTGGCGTCGATCGGAAAGGCGATCCTGTTCCCACAGGCCGTCGAGGCGCTTGGCAATGCGGGTCACAACCTGTCCTCCGAAGTGTGGTGGTCGCCGAGCCATCCGTTCAAGTCGTCGCTCACCGGTGCCAGCTCCGCCGACCTTGCGCAGGGCTTCACGGAGGCGACCGGCCGGCCCTGGACGCAGCCGATCGGCTTCATCCACGCGCTTTTCGAGGTGGCCGCCGACGTGCTGAAGCGCGCCAAGGACCCGACGGATGCCGACGCCGTCGTCGAGGCGCTTGCCGCGACGAAGCTGGAGACGATCGTCGGACCCGTCGCCTGGGAAGGGACCGGCCTGCCTCCGTTCGCGACCAAGAACGTCACCAAGACGCCGCTGGTGGGCGGGCAGTGGCGTCTCAAGGACGGCGGCGGATACGATCTGGTGCGAAAGCAGCGACTGACAAAATCCGGCGCCGCTCCCGCGGCGGCGCCGGATCCTTTTCCTGGAAACCATCGGCCATGCCAATCCTCTCGCTCGAGAATGTGTCGAAGAGCTTCGGCGCCCTAACGGTCGCGGACGCGATCTCGTTCGAGGTGCCCGAAGGGCAGGCGCTCGGCATCATCGGGCCGAACGGGGCCGGCAAGTCCACCCTGTTCAACCTCATCACGGGGAACATCGCGGTCGAGCAGGGACGCATCTCGTTCGACGGGCAGGACGTGACGCGGATCGCCGCGATGCGCCGCTGCGCCATGGGGATGGGGCGCACCTTCCAGATTCCGCAGCCGTTCGGGAAGCTCACCGTATTCGAGAACCTGCTGGTGGCCGCGGCTTTCGGCGCCAACCGACCAGAGCGCGACGCCACGGAGGCCTGCGCCGCGATCCTCCAGGAAACGGGCCTGGCGCGCCAGGCGAACCGGGTGGCGGGCTCGCTGTCGCTGCTCGAGCGCAAGCGGCTGGAGCTCGCCCGGGCACTGGCGACCGACCCGAAGCTGCTGCTTCTCGACGAGATCGCCGGCGGGCTCACCGAAGGCGAATGCGGCGCGCTGGTGGAGACGATCCGGTCGATCCATGCGCGCGGCGTGACGGTCATCTGGATCGAGCACGTGCTGCATGCGCTGACGTCGGTGGTCGACCGGCTGCTGGTGTTGCATTTCGGCAAGGTGATCGGCATCGGCTCGCCCGACGAGATGATGGCCTCCCAGGCCGTGCGCGAGATCTACCTGGGGATCGAGATCTGATGGCGCTGCTGGAGGCACGCGGGCTGACCGCCTTCTACGGGGACTTCCAGGCCCTGTTCGGACTCGACGTCAGGCTGGAGGCCGGGGAGACGCTGGCCGTGATCGGCGCGAACGGGGCGGGCAAGTCGACCCTGATGCGCTCGCTGTCCGGGGTCCTGCGCAACGAGCCGGGGCAGGTTTTGCTGGACGGGGAGGCGATCGGCGCGCTTCCGGCCGCGAAGGTCGTGGCGCAGGGCGTCGCGATGGTGCCGGAGGGGCGCCGGCTCTTCCCCTCGCTCTCCGTGGAGGAGAATCTCCTGATCGGCCGCTACGGACGGCAGGTCGAGGGGCCGTGGTCGCTGGA
>VFQN01007223.1_pt1 | contig 12070 bp, 15 predicted proteins | sample 3512371 | NCBI WGS metagenome assembly VFQN01 (sample SAMN10412370, study PRJNA504923) | tailings metagenome | isolation source: Replicate 2 from Balatoc abandoned mine | place: Philippines: Itogon, Benguet | collected 2017-08-28
CATAGCTTTTCGCCAAAGACACACCCACAGAGCACAAGCAGCCCCCCTGTCGTGGCTCCCCACCACCCTTCTGCCCAGGAGGAACCGGATACGAGGCAGCTGTACGGGGGAGTTAGCCAGTAGCGGCCCCCCGGATGCTGCTTTCGCACCTCCTCCATCGAAAACCCAAGGGCCTCCCACGAGCACAGGCCCCACTTGTCCCGTAGCCGCCCCCCGACACAAGAGCAAACCTCCACACCAGGCAGGCAAACAAGGCAGTGATGTGATGTGCAGGCATTTCGCGTACGGTGCCGCTACACAGCCGCCCCATGTTGCTTGCCCCAAGCGTGCTCAGCATGTGGCCCTGTGGCACCTCACCGCCCAGCACTCCCAAGCCCTGATTGTAGTATCTACTTCGCGCCGCTGCGTGTTAGTATGGAAGTTAAACCCACCTGGAAGCTGTTCTTCGGCAAAATGCCCGACATGTCCTGCAGCACCTGGTAGTTCTCGTCCGGGGGCCCGAACGCCACCGTGCCCACGAACACGCGGTCGCGGCCCAGCAGGTCGCCCATGTGCTTGATCTTGTCCAGGCACGCCTTGTGCACCGCCCTGTGCACTTCAAGCCTGAAACGGAGGAGCACACAGCGCAGACCACTGTAAGATACTTCACTTTGAAAGGCCGTAAGCAGGGTATCTGGGGCAGGCGGTGACAGCAACATAGTAGCCGCATGGGCACACGCTGCTTGCCCCATGCCCCCGTCCCACAAGGCCGCCGCCGACCTTGCTCGCGTGGGTGCACCTGCCTCCCGCCCTGCACCCTCCCCACACCCGCAGTGCACCCGCCTCCCGCCCTGTCCCCTGCCCCACCCCACAGTGCACCTGCCTGCATGCGTTACTCCAGGGGCACTTTCTGAGTGCAGGCCTGCCGTTTCGGTGGAGCCCACCGTTGGGGTCCGGCTGCCACACCTGCACGCCATGCTTGCAGGCCATCTCCGTGTGGTCGCTGGGCGCCCCGTCCGACAGGAACACAAGGAAGAGCTGGTTGCTGCGGCCCGCGTCCTCCTTCATCAGCTCCAGGGCGGCGTCTAGCGAGGGGAGGTAGTTGCCGTGGGAGCAGGCGCGGGTGTACATGCGGGCCTTGAGGTAGGACAGGAGCGCTTGGTCCGCTGCGGTGCGTTGGCAGACCACTGTTGCCTCGTCAGCCATCTCGATGAGGGACACCTGGACGCGGTCGTCGGACATGGCATAACGGTTAGGTATAAGAAACTGTGCATGTGGTTACATTGCGGTCGACCAGGCGTTGGGGCCAGGGGCGGGCTTGTGGTGCGGTGGGCGCGTGCCAGTGCAAGGCGGCGGCGGCAGCGGCGCGTGCAGGGAGTTGGTAGTTCAAGAACGGTCAAGGGGCATATGCTGCCCAATATCTGCACAACGCCATGAACTACAGCGGCCGAGCATGGTCTGATGGACTCTGCAAAGGGTCTATCCTCCGCATACGGTACCGGTAGCTACGCACACCTTGAGGCTCGCTCGCACCCACCTGCATGCCCTCTCCTCCCCCGTTCTTGAGCTGCGGCTCCACCAGGTCCTTCGCCAGGCAGTCGTACACCGCTGCCGTACGGCTGTCGTACCCGGGCACGTCCCCCTTGCGCATGGATCCGCTGTGGTCCACGATCACCACCACGTGTGCGGCGGCCAGCCCCTGGCCCAGGGGTGCGGGCGGCGGGGCCTCCAGCGCATCGGCCATGCGCCAACTGGTGATCTCATGACGGCTCGTCTCATCAGTGATGTACACAATGCCCTAATGCAGGCAAAAATAAAAACGTTGTGTACGTAAGCTATAGACCAGCAGGGGCTCGGTTTTTGGGTCGTGTCTACGGGAGCAAATAACGCTTGTGGGCAAACCCCCATCGGTACAACGACGACAGGTGGCACTTCGACGGCACTGCCATGCAGTTCCACCAAATGGACAATACCGTACGTCAATTAGACGTGGCAAAGTACTGTGTGACGAGTGGGCCGTGGTTGCGCTTGCTCTCGATCTCTACACCACAGATACCACCTGATTCTCCAGGTGATCCTCGAGCATTGTGTCCAGGTACATCTCACCTCCCTAGAAGGTTACCGTACCAGTAAATGCCCGCGTCCCTCGTATCCCTTCCGCCCTTCAACACTGCACGCTAGGATGGTGCTGACGTGCTGTCTTGGTGCAACACGGGCGCCACGGATGCTACCAGGGGCAGGTGTGCCCTGGATGTGGCCATAGCTCACCTTGTAAATGTACCGCCACCTGGGCTTTCCATCCCGTCCGGGGTTGGCACGTTCCCTCCGTCCATACCTACAGAGGCAGAAACAGAAACCCGTACGACAGGGGGCGGGGTTCGGCAGTGGGCAAATCTGAGGTATCAGCAAGCTGATGAGGCGCGTGTAAGGTAGGTGCGTATCAGGTCATCTTGGCCAGTCCCTTCTCCATAGCTCCATGCGCCTGCACCCACTTGACAGCCTCCTGGAGCTCCCTCTTGTCGATGTCACGTTCCTCCCGCCTCTGCCGTCCGTGGGCGTGCGATATTACTGTCACAGCGCTGGTTGCTAGCTGTGGCCTCAACGGCTCTGTCGGCCTCGGTTCCGGCTTGAGTTCTGACCGGGCTGCCGGAGCGAACTCGGCGAATGGTCTTGCCACATAGCGGGCTTGTGGCTCTGCGTGGATGATGGATAGTCTCACATCGGTGGTTCATTTGTGAAAAGAAGTAGGCAAGCAGGGCGCAAGTATTGTAGCTGGTGAGAAGACTCACGAGGGGGCTTCTCCTCCTTGCCCAACCGCAAGCCGAATAGGCCACGCAGAAGGCCCAACATTGTGCCATACGAGTATTTCGCTCCCTGGTTGCTTTACAGAAAAGAAGAACGCGCTGAAAGCTAAACGGCGCCAACTCGTGATGACCCGTGACTTGACCGGTGACGTGACGGTTGCCGGTTGTACATCGAGGCAAATTGGAGGGCGATCTGCTCGTGTGTGCTGAAAATCTTCCAAACCATGTAACAAGTTCTCACTGCATGCTGTGTTTTTCGTAGGAGCACCGCAGTAACGGCGGGGCGCGGTTAGCAACCTTTTTCTGCACAAGGCGTGACGCAGTATTCTCTTTTGAGCTATGTATGAGCTCGCAAACGCGTTTTCTGGCCTATCCATACAACACAGAGGCCATAGTAATGATCTGCCAACGAGCTCAATTTCCATCATTTCACACACACACGGCCGCGAAAGACGCCACGAGCGTGGAATAGACAAGCGTGCGCTACAGGAAGCAATAAAGTATGGTCGGAAAGAACGCGCGAACCCTGGCCGCGATGGCAAGCCCAGGTGGAGGTACACATACAAGGCAAGCGACCCTGCTGAGGAGGAGACTTAGCAGCGGAAACACTACCGGCTGTTAGGAAGTGCCGGTGTTCCTTACAATGTGGCATGGGATGGTTATCACAAGCGGAACGGCCTTGGAGGTGCAACCCACCAACTGCCTGCCATCAGGCGGGCAACTGTGTCCATCCAGGGCAGGGGGTGCCCTTGTGTTCATGTCCTGCATCACTTTTGAGGCCCCAAGCAGCCAGGTAACCAAGCCGCTGCCTGCCCTGACCGCAGGGAGTTGTGTACATCACAGATGAGACCAGCCGCCACGAGATCACCAGCTGGAGGGTAGCTGACAACCACGAGGGCGCCCAGGCCCCCTCAGCTTCTGTGGGAGGGACCAACGCCGGCCTGGTGGCCGGGCACATGGTGATCGTGGTGGACCACAGCGGCTCCATGCGCACCGGGGACGTCCCTGGGCACAGGAACCGCTTGGCGGCGGTCTACGACTGCCTGGTGCGCGGACTGCTGGAGCCCCAGATGCGCATCAACGGCGGCGCGGGCCTGGAGGTCCGTGGGGGATGCATACAAAGCTGCAGATGGACGCTTCAGTAATTGGGGCAGCACGAAAATTGTCTTTCACTGAACAGCGTTTTAATCATGCTGCTTGGGAGGAATGTTTAGTGACGCATGCAGCGTCTGGGCCCGCCCGCTGTCATTCTCCGCGTAACACTTCTCCCCGTGCGCCGTTAGCCACGTGCATGGCCCGGCACGTGGTATATGCCAGCACCATGCCAACTTGAGTCATGCTTTGGACTTATGCCCTTGACGTTTGCACCACTTTTTAACCCGAATCAGGTTTCTTTGGTGGAGATGAGTGACGAGGCACGGGTCGCGCTGCGCCGCTACCCCGCCTGCAGCCATCTGGTGTCGTACCTCAAGGGCCGCATGGACTCGCGTGCCAAGAGCCACGGCTACTACCTCCCGGCCCTGGACCAGGCCCTTCAGCTAGCGCAGGGAGACGCCGGTCGCGCCAACAAGGTGTTCCTGCTGTTTCTGTCCGACGGCGCGCCAAGCGACCTCAACTACCTTGTAGGGTGGGTAGCTGGTGGGCCCACGTGTCCTGTGTGCAGAGGGGAGCAGGCGAAACCGGGGCGCGGGACTCGTGTTTAGAGGCAACAGCCGGGAGCCGGCACAGTAGGCCGCGTGGAGCTTGGGTTCGACTTGCTCACAGTTGTACTGCACGGTTGTAAGGTGTGACAGCGCACAGTCGTCGCATGCGCAGCATCAGCAGGCGTCAAGAGCCTGGCTGAAGGGGCTATGGCCTTGTCGGTGCACAGGCAGTTGTGATTTCTCCTTAAGAGCTCATTGTGTACAGCCACATTGCCGTCCGGCGTCGGGAGACTCACATGGCTCGGTGTGTTGCTGTGAACGAGCTATGCGTCTAAGTGGGCCAGGGTTCCTGATGAACCCCTTTTGGGTTTTGAAGTACGTCGTCATGGGGTGGGGGGGCTCTGACGTCTGGCCCACCCAGGTGTCCGGAACAGTTGTCATGCCCTGTGACACTGACGTAAGGTCTTACCACATTGCGCTCCTGTATGCTATAGGGTCAGGCGTCACCATCAGACGGCATTGCGTGCCTGCATGCCAACACGATCTGCTATGCCTGCAGGATGGCGGGCCAGCGCCATAACGTGCGGCAGGCGTGCGTGAACAAGGTGAAGCGCCTGGGCGACCTGCTGGGCCGCGACCGCGTGTTCGTAGGCACGGTGGCGTTCGGGCCCCCGGACGAAAACTACGACATCCTTAAGGACATGGCGGCGACACTGCAAAGGGGCAGCTTCGAGGTGAATTGCTCTGCATCTATTTATCTACTTTTTCAGCATGGTATGGTGCTGTAAAGGGCGGTCGCATTGTGACGAACTGCACTTGTGCGGCAGTCACACAATCTGTCCCGGGCTTGTTGCGGCGCTGAAGGGTTCCAGGCTGAGGGTTCCTCGCCTCGTGGCCCCTCCGTCGCCCCTCCTGGCCTGCAGAAGCTGGGCCTGTCGGCCTCGCGGCTGAGCCAGGCGTTCCAGACGCTGGGCAGCTCCTTTGCTACCATGCGCACCGAGTCCAGCAGCGCCCTGCACGGCCAGCTGACGCTGCGGAACGACCTGGCGGTCAAGGTGGGACAGCTGGCGCTGGGGGACAGGGGACCTCCCTTGCGCATGGGGAGTGCCATGTTTCTGCTTACCTGTACTCCGGAACGACCTGGCGGTCAAGGTGGGACTGCTAGGGGGTGGGGACCTCCCCTGGTGCGTGAACACCACCCGGGTCGCTTGTCACTCTGTTTTGGCCGCCTCCTGCGTCCTCCATAACGACCTGACGGTCTAGGTGTGCACTTGATCGTTTGCAAGCCAACATGGGCGTCATGCAGCCCTTTTGCAACCTTGTCATCCCTGTCAGACATCCTGCATCGTGTTGGTACGCTGGGCAAATTGACCTCCTCCCCGTGAAGGGCACACTGTTACACCGCACCGGTAGTGGTACCGATACTGACGCCCATGTGGGTCAAAGGCTGTAGAGGTGGATGGTAGCGGTATGCTGATATCCATGGTATCCACTGTCCCTCCGCAGGTGTCCCGGCAGGAGTACAGTGAGCACTCGACGATCACACACGGCTATGGCTGGGACCTGTACGTGGCCAGCCGCTGCGTCGCCAAGCGCTGCTACGATATGAGCCTGCGTGATTGGCGGACCGTGTCGTACACCGAAACCCCGTTCGTCAAGTCGCTGTACGACATGTACAGCTCGAGGGCCACCAGGGGCATCGCGCACGCCAAAAACATGTTTGGCGAGGGCGCGGAGCGCGCGGTGTTCCAGTGCAGCGAGGTGGTGTCGCTGGACGGGGGCAGGACGGCGTACTGCGTGGGGCCCAGGCTGGTGGCCAAGCAGGCCCGCTACACGCAGCACGTCAAAAAGTCCGCCGAGTTCCACCGGACCTTCTGCCGCACCCAGGGTGAGCCTGGGGCGGAAGTGGCGCATAGTCGGGTCCACAGGCACGCCAGCAGCGGTCCCCTGGTCGCAGTGGCGCTCTGGCAAGGGTCCCCGTCGCCTAATTGGGATCCATCCTTTGCACACCAGGCCCAAAAGTAGTAGACCGTAGTAGGGATGACATGACACGTGGCACGTTCTGCACATCGGCTGCGTGGCAGATGCTGCTGTTGTTCTTGCATGTTTGCCAGATGCAGCGGGAGTGCTCACCCACCTCCAAAGCGTACTGTTCGCAGGTGAGGCAGAGGAGCTCGCGCAGGACTTCAACAGAACGCTGCGGGCCGGCCCCGAGATGCAGGTGCATTTCCTGTCCTGCCACGTGTACACAATCTACGCACCGCAGTACGCGGAGCAGGGCTCCAGGGACGGCTACATGGACATCCTAGTGGAGGAGGAGCTGGAAGGCCGCTTCACAAAGTGGTGGGTAACGTAGTGCGCAGAGAGTGAGATCACCTGCTCTGCAGGGCCCGGTATCGGCAGCGCCCGGTGCTTGCCAGCGACACAGGAGCATACTGCACACCCTTACGGGCACATGACGGTAATTGTTCTTCCTGAGATGCCCTACTCACGGCATGCACAATTACGCTGCACAACAGATACCCCTAGTCTTCAGAGGGATAATTAGCAGGCGCGGTGGGCAGACGTTGGTGTGAGAAGTTGGGCAAAGTGCACAAATGGCGTAGCACACGCCTTTAAGCATGGTGTTACCATGTTGTCGGCGACGCACACGCGTACTTGCACGCCCTTGCTTGCTGTTTACGCTCCAACGCGACACGCTCCTCCATTCCACGGTTCCTTACACGTTGTTCGCGGGCCAAATTACCAGGAACAACAACGCGGGCGCGGTGCGTGCCAGCGGGCGGACGACGGGGCAGCTGGGCGGCGCACGCAGCGGCCTGGGGGCCATCGTGGAGGGCAGCGAGGAGGAGGAGGAGGACGAGGACGAGGACGAGGTGGACTCGCACGCGCACCTGGGCACCGTGGACGACGTGCCCCAGGCCTTCTCGCACTACACCTACGTGGCCACGGGCGGGAGGAAGCTGGTGTGCGACCTGCAGGTGCGGGGGCCATCAGGCTGGGGGCGTGCAGGGGAGGAGGCCCAGTTCCTGTGCTGCCGGCATGTCCAACTATTGGCCTTTGCCCTTCCCTTGGCAGTCTTCACAATCGTAGCTTGCAGCGCCTGCAACCTGTGTACCCCCACTCCGCAGGGCGTGTGGAACCGCGTTGACGGCTTCACGCTGACCGACCCCGTCATCCACCACGTGGCCGGCACCAAGCGCAACGGGGCCACGGACAAGGGCCGGGAGGGCATGGAGCAGTTCTTCGCCACGCACACCTGCAACGGCCTGTGCAGGCGGCTGGGGCTGCACGGCTACACCACAGCCACCAGGCGGAGCAACGCCTACGTGATATACTAGACAGGCTAGGCACACCAGCAGGCAAGTCTGCGTGCTTACAGTATTGCGCTTCAGCGGCACAGAAAGTTAATGCGTGGCCGGTACGTGACGTCGGCTCCTGGTCCAGTAGGTGTGGTATGACGTGCCGGTATGCAGGATACATAGCTCCCCTGGGCTATGCTGCTTAGCCGAGAGGTGGTGATAGGCAGTTGCTGTGCCACGCTGTGGCCAAGTACAGCGGTGCGTGATCGGGGTTGGCGCTTACTTATTCAGTGACTAAGAGCACCCGTGGTAAACGGAGCCCTCGTGTGTTGCGCTGTAGGCATCGTAGTGAACTGCAGCCCATGGCTATATCTGTACATGCGCGCAAAGGAGTGCAGGAGTCTGCTCGTCACTCGTGATCACTATGTAGCTTTGGCCGTGGATACTGTATGCTTTATGAAGTTTTGTGTACGGTACCAGGTGCGGTAGTTACGGGCATTCGTCCCCAATGGGCAGGGGCCGGGTGCCCAGCCATGGAAAGGCCAGCCCTGGTGTATGCTGCGCGGATCCCCCCATACCGGGCATACAGTGCATAACGTACGGTATACTCGTGTCCTTGTCATTTCACACTGGTGTTTTGGGGCTTCGTTCACCGTTGAGTTTGGTCGTACGACGCATGGCTCTGACTTGGATTGCTGCGAAAACACAGTACGAGCAAGGGCCTGGCTGGCACACGTCTGTACATGCTGTCAAGTGCGTGCTGATGCTATACCTGGTGCGCATGCAAGCGGTTTTATTTGGAGTTGCTGTTTGTGCTGTGTCAGTTGCAGTTGGTGTTGGTTGTCTCAAGTTGATCGTTGGGCACACGCACACCGGTGCGCGTAACGCTATTGCGTGGCGGGCGGAAGATGTCGAGGTGCGCCGGTGTGCGTCTTCTTTTGCCTTAGCTAGCCCCCCCGATGTGTAGGCTGCTAGTCAGGCAGCAGGCCCCAGCAGCGCAATGAGGGTGGGGCGGTGAGCTCGTGCCTGCAATGGGCGGGGACAAGAACTCGGCTGTCCTCGCCAGGCGTTGATGGAGGGGCCTTAAACGCCACGAGCTTACGTACATTCCGGTGACTGCTACGATTTGAGTGTATTGTAAGCTGTAAACACTTGAAGTACGTGTGCAGAGTGCGCAGTATGGCAGGCAGGGAGTAGGCCTGCAATTTCCACACCTTTATTGGAGCAGGGCCGTGCCAACAGCGGGCCAGTGTTGCGCCCCATGCCTGTTGTGCGTCGCGAGTTGCACGTTGCGCTTTAACATAAGGCGCTCACAATATAATGAAGTCCCACATGTGCCGTACCTGCCTGGCCGTGGTGTACCGCACTCAACATACAAGGTCTGAGCTTCCCTCCATCGTCCATCCCAGGCAATGCAAACGTACCGGCAACACCTACTAGATAGCAACTCACAGCACACAGCAACCCATAGCACACGTACAGCTCGTGTCGTCTTCGAGGTCGGAACACAGAAGTGCTGGTGCAAAACCTGAGACCAGGCCTGAGACCTGTCCAGCAGAGGCCGGCAGTACTCACATGAGAGCCCTAAGCGTGCTCGGTGCTTGACGTAGAGCAAAACAACGCAGCAAACCGTACCAGCCAATAACAACGCTGGTGTACGACACGCACTGGCAGCTGTAGCACCCTGGGCTGGTAGGCAGAGGCGGCAACAATCAAAGCACGCCGCACCGTCCTGCAAAGTGCTCAACGACGCATTCTGGTTCAATATGGCAGGCTCACACGGCAGACGCTGTGCGCAGTTGCACGAACTGCGCCTGCCTGAAACGCTGTAGCTGACCAGCCCATAACGCATTCGAAGTCTGCTCGATAACATCTCGGCTTCCCAGTGGGCCCCATAATGCTAGAGTCAGGCGAATACGAGCTGACATATGCTCTACCCATTCATCCTGCTTGACACAAGTGCGCATCCCAGGGTACCGCAGGCATGTCTTAGAACCCGTTGCTCATCAACTTGGGGTGCTGCGGCAGCCCCAGCCTCCTGCACAGGCCGTTGCAGGTGTGCGAGGCGAAGAACTGCTCCATGCCCTCCCGGCCCTTGTCCGTGGCCCCGTTGCGCTTGGTGCCGGCCACGTGGTGGATGACGGGGTCGGTCAGCGTGAAGCCGTCGACGCGGTTCCACACGCCCTAACAGGGCAGGTAGGACAGGTAAAAGGGGTTGGGAGGGCAGGCAGGCAGGAGGGCACGCAGGCAGCAGCCAGGCGTGTCAATGTGCACATGCAGTCGCGAACACGGCTTCCCGTTTCAGCCTAGCCAAAGCTGGCCGGTTATGCGGGCAGCAGTGCGCTTCCTGGGGTTCGCTTAGCCCCGGCTCCACGTAGGAATGGCGCCGGCAGGGCACGTGGCACTGGCGCCCAAATCGCTCCAGCCTTACCACCCAAGCAGAACAGCTTACAAACAGAGGAACCGGCGGTTGTCACTACCAGGGGAGACTGCTGCAACTCTACTGCCGACTGCAACCTTGGTACGATGCTACCGGTACTGAGCCACACCGCTTCAGGCCCCCCGCACCTGCAGGTCGCACACCAGCTTCTTGCCTCCCGTGGCCACCCAGCTGAAATGCGAGAAGGCCTGCGGCACGTCGTCCACAGTCACGTCCTGCTGCCCGCCAGCCCCTGCCCCGAGCCCGCCGTCTGCCTCCTCGTCCTTGTCCTCGTCCTCGTCCTCGTCCTCATCTTCTCGGATGGCCCCAAGTCCCGCGCCTGCGTCCCCGCCGCCGCCTCCGCCGCCCGCACCACCGCCGCCATCCAGGGCCATGCCACAGCCGACCGTGTTGACACCGCCGCCGTTGTTGTTCCTGCCACGCAGTAAGTATAGATCACATACGTGGCTGGCGCACGGGTGATGGCAGCTATCATGCATGCTCTGCTTGCACCGGCGTCGCTCCACACCTAATGTGCAGGGTTTGGCAGCAGTGCCAGTGCACCCGCGGACGCTCCTAGAGCTGGGTGCAAGCATACGGGTATCAGGCCCACAAGACTTAAAACCCATGACCATGTACGCATGCCAGCTTGGTACCCTACGGTCTACGCATGCCTGTACCGTAAGCCTTCCCCGCCATCCCCTGCCTCCCCCAGAGATTGAGGGTTAAAGTCAGCCTCTGACTCACCACTTGGTGAAGTGCCCCTCCAGCTCCTCCTCCACCAGGATCTCCATGAAGCCGTCTTTGTTGCCGTACCGCGGCTCGTAGATGGTGTACACGTGGCAAGGCAGGAAGCGCACGTGCATCTCGGGCCCCCCCGCCAGCCGCCGGTTGAACAGCTGGGCCAGGTCCTCCGCCTCACCTGTGGGGTGGACGGGCAAGTGTCAGAGCAAGCCCGTTTGTATGCAACTTTGGGGGCTTGGAGTGGATGCGGAACAAAGCAGTAACCAAAAACGCATGCGGCGCAGGCGGAACGCCATGGGTTCAGTAGCTAGCTCTTCAGCCTGGCATGGACACGTCTTGCATGCGCGCTTCTCTGCCAAATCGTGGCACTGGCCTATTATGAATGTTACGGTATACGTATCAGCTTTGTATTCCTGTTTCTTATTGACATGACTGTGCAATGACTTGACGCACAGCGTCCATGCACCCGGTACAATTGCAACCGGACCAGGGGAGACTCCAGTGGGGCACACACGCAGCGCACCCACCCTGCGTGCGGCAGAAGGTCCTGTGGAAGTCCTCCTTCCGCATGTGCTGCTCGTACCGCGGCTGCTTAGCCACCAGCCTCGGCCCCACGCAGTACGCCGTGGCCCCTCCATCCAGTGACACCACCTCGCTGCACTGGAACACCACCCGCTCTGCACCCTCCCCGAACTTGTACATAGCATGCGCAACGCCTTGGTCCACGGAGGCCTCGCCCCACTCCCGTTGCAGCTTCCGTACGTACGGCGTGTCGGTGTACGGCACCTCCTCCCAGGCCTTGGCGTGTACGTTGTACTGCCGCTTGCGGACGCACTCGTCCGCGACGTACAGGTCCCAGTCGATGCCGTTCTCGAGGCACGCCTCCTCCTCGTACGCCCTCCTGTCACCCTGCGGTGTGTACACATGTGAGTGAAAGGGCAGGCGGCAAAGTGTGAGGCACGTCAGGGTGAGGCTCCCCAGTACAGCTAGCTGCGCTAACGGCACGCCAGGCAGCGTTACACAGCACCGAAAATGCAGAAGGCAGGAGTAACGTGACTTGCATCCAAGGTGTGCCGAAAGCATGGAAGGTACTGCTGTTGCCTGCACACAGTTTCAGTGTATGTATGGATTTACAGTTTTGGTCCCCTTCCAGGGCCCAGCCCCGTCCCACTCGGGAGA
>VFQN01007224.1_pt1 | contig 12069 bp, 22 predicted proteins | sample 3512371 | NCBI WGS metagenome assembly VFQN01 (sample SAMN10412370, study PRJNA504923) | tailings metagenome | isolation source: Replicate 2 from Balatoc abandoned mine | place: Philippines: Itogon, Benguet | collected 2017-08-28
GCAGGTGACAAACGCGGTGCCTTTCGCGGAGGTTTGCAGCGCAGGGCAAGTGCGGAAGGTTGAGCGCGATGGCCTCTATTATAGTAATAATGCAGAACAAATCGCGCCTAAGCTCCGGTACAGTACCGCCTCTCACTCTCCATAGCCCGGGTTCCATAGCCCCCCATGCCGGGCGGGGCATGTGGCCAGGTGCGTTACTGCTCCTCTCAACCCAGCTCAGCCCTCCCTCTGTTGCTGGTCTACACAAGCACCGCTTATTATGGACCGCGTCACAACTGCTGGGAATGCAAGGGCCGTGACTAACCTTGCCCGTGTGAGCAGCACAACGGGGCACTGCGGGTCTGCGGCTGCGGCTGCCGACACCAGCGACCACCGCGGGGACCAACGCACAGCAGCTGCTGGCACGTTGGCGGTTCCCTTTTCTCGTAGATACGCACGGACTTACGGCAGCTCAACGCGAATGCAGGTGAGTATATTCTCTGGTGCGGTTCAAGGCGACTTCACGTCGAAGGGGCTAACGTGCCACTTGGCGTGCGTCCCCTGGTGCGGGAACGTGCCTTTATCCAGGGGTTTGCTACCCTGCCTCTGTCTTGATGTGCAAGACTCGCTTACCCGTGTTTTCCTTCAAGGAAAACTAAGGGAAGTGCCCAGATAAGGACCGTTACCGTTGTCGCAAGAAGTTGTCACTATCACGTGTAAAACCTCAACCTTAACGATAACTCTAACTGTAACCCTCTGCAAATGCCCGTGCTTTATACGTTTGCGACAATGCTGACCCTGCTACATGCGAATATGAATACTTGACTCTGAATGTGGCTCTGTTCTGTTTACCATGCCCAATCGCGCAAATGGTATCCGAAGGCGCTTCCATCGTCAGCGCCGCGCGCACCACCGCAGCCAACGTAGGATCGATGTGCCGTAATGAATAGGGAGGTCGTATGGAGGATGCAGCGTGAGGAGGGCTGCCCCGCTGCAGTCTCTGTCGTGTCCATGCCTAGGCTGGACCTAGATGCCCTGGCCTGGCGTGCAATCCGCCACCATGGACGGCCCAGCACAGGGGGTACGCGTAAAACGCGAGAACATAGGGGGACGAAGGGGTACAAACAGCTCCCCGCTCAGTGTTTGGGGCCGGGTGGATGCCAGGGTGGCGGGAGAGTGACAACCTTGAACGAGGTTCAGCTGAAAACCGGTGCTGCATAGCTGCACATGTGCGTCAGCACCTGGTCAGCACTGCGTGTGGGAGTGGGACGGCTTCTGCATTGCTAGCAACCAAACAGCGCAAAGTCAGGGTTGGGGTTGGGGTTGTATGGAGCGGCCGGGAGGGCCATCAGGCCCGCAACCCCACCGGTCACTGCCCAGGGGAGTCCCGCCCAGGTGGGTCGCCCGTCAGGCTTTGCGGCGTGGTTTCGGTGCCTTGTTTGGGCGGCCGGTGTTGGTGCTGGCAGGGAAGCATGCCTACGTGTCGCCACTGGTCGCCGCTCCGGTTTAAGGGTGCGTGTCCTTGGTGCGGCGTTCGGGCTGCTGTGGGTTGTGTCCGGCTCTGGCGGCTCTGCCGGTTGTGCCAGCCTCTTCCTTTTGCCGTTTCGACGGGTGCGGGTGTCTGGTAATGTGTCGGGGGTGTCTGGAGTGCCTCACGTTGGGCTTTTTACCTTTGGGTGAAGGGGTTGGGGTCGCGGCAGGGGTTGGGGTTGCGGCTTGGTGGCGGTTTGCCAGACGCCTTCCGGCGTGGGCTTGCCCTCTGGTTGCTGGCTCTTGGTGGGACGGCGGGTTACCTGTGTCGTGGGCGCTCTGAGTTCTTGTTGTGGGGGCGTGATTGTTTGGACCTGTCACCAAGCTTGTTGTTTGGACCTGTCACCAAGCCCGCCCTTGGATCCCTTGGTTGGCGGTGTGTTACGATCCGCGTGTGTTTGGGTTGGTGGTAGTTGTGTGCCGCACCTCCTTACGTCATTTGCCTTGCTTCTCTCCTTCAGTTCCTTCCTGCTGTCATCGCTTCCACGGTTCTTTGGGCCTGTTCTGTGTCCTGTCCTGCCCTGCTCGGTCCTGTTCTGCAGTCCTCTCCGTCCCTAGGTGTGCCCTCTATGCGGTTCGGGTTCACTGGTTTTGGGCGTTACGAGGTGGTGCTGGTGCTTCCTGTATATGCTAGCTGAGCCTTGGTTTCCCGCTGGCCTGTCCCCGTCTCCTTACCTGCAAACGAGCACAAGGTGCCCCCAGTCACACGCGCGCACCCGGCACCCCCAGTCATGCAGCCGCGCGCACCCGGCTGCATGACTGTGTACGTGTTGCGTGCTTTGCCACGGGTCATCCTGGGCGGTTAACCGTGCGCGCTGTGGATGAAGGACGAGAACCAGTGAGCCAGCCGGAGAGCCAAGGGGACGATGAGGACAACACGGATTGGGCCTGGCTTGGGGCATACAGGCTTTGCCACTAGCGCCCTACTCTCCACAGCCATGGAAAGCGCCCTCCCATAATGATGTATGCCTTTGTACAACGCCATTACCGATCTGTGCACCTGAAACTGGCTATACAAAGGGCGTGTTTACGAGTGGCATACGCTGCCCATGCGCAGAGCTGGTCCACCAGGCGGGCGGGGCTGGACGTACCATGCAGCTTCACACTGGTTCACACGACCACACACACAAACCCCCCTGTATGTAAAGAAAACACGGGTGCGCCGAGCTGGGCGAGGCCCTTACTTTGAAAGATAGGGATAGGATTGGTGAGGATCTGTTGTCCTTTAAGCTTCCTTTCCCATGTCCCCAGGCACGGCACGTGGGTAAACTGGTCTGCCTGACTAATCTCAACCGCCGAAATCGGAAACAAACTTGGACAGCTTGAGACATAACACCGCTCTAACTGGTACTGCTATGTAATACAAGCCTACATCAACCAGTACTATCAGCCTAGTATGTGGCGCCATGTTCGAGGCAAGGGCCGTTGTCGAGGCAAGTTTGCTGCGACGCGACAGGGAAGGATGAGCACCTTTATATTCTGGGTCGTCCACTGTTCTTATTCTCCCATGCTGGAGCCATCCGATAAAATCAGTTTCAAACAACAGCTGCTTCGCTAGGCCTACGCCGTTCAACCATAGTTTGTTCGCGAGGTAGGAACGCTGGCGCGCGACGGCCAAGACAAGCCCGCTGTGGCGCCGGGCAAGCAATTCTACAAAACTGTTCCCGTCTCATACGATATGGGCCATTACGACCCCAAGGAGAAAGGAAAGGGCATGTTCGGCGACACGCCGTGCGCCGTCCTAGCACATGAGCTCCTCAACCCTGGGCGCGGCGGCCGCGGCGGTCGCCCCTGGTCTTTCTACGCGCTCATCGCGGCATTGACAGCCGTGGTAATCATCGGAAGCCTTGACATCGCGGTCCATGTGGGGCAGCATGAGTACGATGACCACAGCGGATTCACCTCCGCCCCTCGGAAGGGCCTCCTCGGCCGTTGCAACTCCGCCAACACTGTGCGCCAGTGGGCCCCAGGCAACCACTTTGGTAAGCATCTCAGCACCCACACAGTTACTTTACCGCCTGCTAACACACTCTTTACACCGTATGCATACACGGCAACCTGCTTAACTGGTGCTGGCAGTCCACACAGACCGGTAATAGCGTTGGACGCCATAACGCATCGGATGCATACTTCCCTGCCGCGTAAGGTAGCCATCGATTCTTCGCCTCTTTGAAAAGGTACATGAAACCCACATTAAGCGTCTCGCCGATTGCCTGCACGCCCGTGACCTCACAGCACCCAACAACTCCCCACAACCCGCAACCACTCCCCACAACTCCGATCCTGGAACCCATCAGGTGGCCAACTTGCCTTTGCACACCCGCTTCTTATCGCTGTGCCCTTAAATCGCATCCAATCCATCTTCAAGAGCAGTACAAACGCCGCCCGCCCTGCGCACATCCATTGCAGCCGCTGCCCTCACTCGTGCCGCCTGTGCCCCCACCCTCACACCCTTGACGCCGCCCACCGCCACTAGCCACTAACCTCCCTAGCAACCGCCCATACCTTGCGGTCTCGTTGCCTTAGCTATGCTTTGTTACTTGCGTTGTCATCCGCTTCACCGCATCCTGCTACACCCTTGACGCCCTCATCGCCCACCACGAACACACCCTCCTTACACCAAGTCCCCAACCCACACGACACCATGATGCGCTACGACCCCTGCCCTCTGTGCTCGCACCCATGACACCACCAGTAGTAGCTGCTCTTCGTTACACCCTAAGCCCCCACCCCTCCAATCCCTGCCCCACACTCCCTTTCCCCGCACTCCCCCTCGCCCTCGACCCTACCTCCTGTCCCGTACTCCCCCTTCCCCTCGCCCCCACCTCCTGTTTCGCACTTCCCCTTCCCCTCGCCCTGCACTCTCCTGCCCCGCACTCCCGCTCGCCCAGCACTCCCTCTCGCCCTTACCCCCGACCCCTCAACCCCCTGCCCCGCACTCTCCCTCGCCCTCGCCCCCTGCCCCGCAGGCACCATCTTCCACTTGGAGCTGCAGTTGTGCCCCTCCCCCATGCACACCTCCTCCGCACCCGCGCCCCACACCCCGCACACAGCGTCTCCTTGCGCCCTACCCTCCCCACCACCACCAGGCACCGTCTGTCATCTTTCACCGTTTTCCACTCCCCCTCCCCCTCCCCCCCCCCCCCCCCCCCCCCCTTTCTCCCCTCTCCCCCGGTGTTCTACAACCAGCTGGAGACGCAGTCGGACGCCGACAAGCTGGCGGTCACGCTGCAGCGCATGCAGGAGACGGGCATCAAGACCGTGGTCTTCTCAGTCAGGTGAGCACGACGTGAGCCCAACACATATCGTAGCCTGGCATTGCGCTGCGCCCGAGGGCCATTACCCAAACGCCTTAATCCAAACGGTGCAAGCACACTCGCTTTTTCCTACAGACTGAGCCTGATGGAACGCACGACCTCCCACGACCACGACTTCCCTCAACCGCTGATGTTGTCCGCCCCCTGCAACACCGCCGCCGGCGCCGCCCCACCTGCCCCCGCTGCGTAGCCCGTGCACCCCGCCCCCGCCCCCACGCATGCCCCCCATCTCTACCCTCCACATTCCCTCCCTAACCCTCCGTACCCTCCATAACCCCCTCCCTACCCTCCCCGCCCCTACCCTGCCTCCCCTGCAGCTGGGAGTACGGGCAGCCCGAGCAGCGCGTGACGCGGTACGCCTACCTGGACATGATGATGCAGACCGTGTGCAAGAAGACGGACCTCAAGGTGGGTATACCGTATGGTACGGCACTGAACGGCCGAGCATGCATGGTGTGACTGTGTGGGTGTGTGCATGGGCTGCCCTCATCATCGACTTGTGAATACCGGTACCAAATGGCAAGTGCTGTTTGCCCAACCCCTCGCGTCGCAGGCCGCCCTCATCGTCGACGTTTGAATTTCAAAAATTTATTTAAACGCTTATATAATAATATTATATTATATATATGATCATTATTTGCCCACCCCCTCGCGTCGCAGGCCGCCCTCATCGTGGACATGCTCAACGCGCCCCACTGGCTGTGGGCCATCCACCCCGACGCCCGGCCCCTCGACTCGGATGGCCGCAGCTACCCCCGACTGTCCATGTACCACCAGGTGGGGGCACTTGTGGGCGCCTGTGTGCAATGGTGCCTGTGGCTGTGTCCGCATGCCACGTGCACTTGGCAGCCCCCCGACTGTCCATGTACCACCAGATGGGGGCAAGTGGGCGTGCGCGTGGGGGTTTTGCAGCTTCACGTGCTTGTACGCCTTTCATGAAAGGGACATCACACCTGCTTGAGCTTGTGCTCAGTGGATGAGGTGTGTGCCCTTGTCGGCCGCGTGCGTGGCCACGTCCCACGTTTGGTGTCTGTGCGTATGGGGGGCTGCATGCCCCCTCCCCTGGCGCTGTCTTTCTGTCCCACCTGCCCTGCACCTCACACCCCTCACACCCCACCCCACACCCCACACCCCACACCCACACCTACCACCCCCATGCCCTCCTTGCCCTCCCCCCAGATGGCCAACAACCTTGCGCTGTCCTTCCTGTCGGAGGTGTCAACCCACCTGGCGCGCCAGTACCCCGGCTGCTTCACTGCCGTACAGCCGGTGTACAACAACGAGTACGAGGCAAAGTACACGCAGGAGTACGACGCCTTCCAGGTACGGCGCGCGCAGTCGTACAGCTGTGACGGTTGCTGCCTTCCGTGCATGTGTCCACGTGCTTTTGCAAGAGCCATGCTGCTACCACAGTCGCCTGCGGGGAACGGAGTACGACTGGGTATAGGGGGGGAGGTTACGTGTGAAACGTGGGGGGTGCGGGGGAGGGGGAGGAGGTAACGGGAAGCAGCGGTGCGCCGGCACAAGCTCTGTGCCACCAACCCGCACCAACGCTGCAGGTGTCTTTCCCTGCCTGGTCTCCGCCTCCTCGACCCTAACCCACGTCCACCTCCCATACCGCACCCACACCCACAGGACTACAGCCCCTACGCCCTGATGGCCTACCGCGCCTGGCTGCGCGCCCGGCAGCCCTCCCTCCCCACCCTCAACACACGGTGGGGCACCGCCTTCGCCACGTGGGAGGAGGTGGCGCCGCCTGCGCTGAGGAGCGGGGACTTCATGGGCATGGACTTCAGCTCAAGGTGGGCGCCGTGCGTGTGTGTGTTAAGATGTGTATTAAGATGGACACCAAATCGTTGTAGGTGCAACAGCGTGACGGGGACTTCATGGGCATGGACTTCAGCTCAAGGTGGGTGCCGTGCATGCGTGTGTGTTAAGGTATGTATTAAGATGGAAGCCAGCTCCTTGTAGGTACGATAGTGTGACGGGGACTTGGTGGGCGTGGACTTCAGCTCTAAGTGGGTGCCGTGCGTGTGCAATGGGGTGGGGCAGGGTGTGGTAGCTACCGGTAGGTGGGTGCCACATGGACGAAGGTGGGGGTGGGACGCGGATGGAGCGGAGGGAGGTGGCTGCGTGTGTGATGGGGTGGGGTAGGGGTGGGGTGAAAGTGAGGTCCGTGATGTTAGGGGTGGGGCAAATGAAGGTAGGAGAACGGTAGGTCGGCAGGACAGTGGGGCTGAGGGCTAGCGGATGCCCATCGGGGCACGTGGCGGATGGGTCGATGGCGCATGGGCACGTGCGTGGCGCGTAGGCACGTGGCACGTGGGCACGTGTCCCGCGTGCTGTGTACCGGTAGCGTGGCGGTCGCAGGTAGGCGGGTAGGCGGAGGACAGAGGAGGCTGCGGGCTAGGGTTACTAGGTGCTGTACGGCATTGCCACGTGGGTGTCCATGCTGCAGCTGGCACCCTGCGCCTGGAGAGAGGTGCGACGCGAGCAGGTGGATTGATTGCGGGCATGCCCGTGGGCGTGCCATCGTCGAACACACAATTGATAAGACACTGTGCGCTTCCTGCCTCACCCAACCATCATGTGCCGTACTTCCCGTGCCCCCGCCCCCCTTCCTGAAAACCCCGTACGTAGGTACTGGGACTGGATCCGCTTCCGTGAGGTGAGGGCTACGTGTGCGGTGTGGCTGTTTGCTGTGTTGCGCTGTCGCCACAGAGAGCAGCAGAGCCGTAAGAGGACCGCAGTCATGGTCTCACATTTGAGCCGCAGTTGGTGGAAACACCCCGCCTGGGAGTTAACCTGTGGCTTCCATTTTTGCAGTGCTTGCTTAAATTCCGAGTCCCGGGTCTCGTCTCGTTCTTTTTCCGTACCCTCACTCTGAGCTTTCAGCTCTTTGCCGTAGTTTGCATGACCCTAACACCCGTGGCCCCCTTTTCCTGCTCTCAACACCCCACACCCCCAACTTCCACAACCCACACCCCCCATACACCCTCGGCGCCCACACGTTTGCAACACGCGTGCGCGACCCTTGGCATGCATCCCACGCCCCTTGCCCCCGCACCTCCCTGACATCCCACCCCCCCTGCCCCAAACACCCCACACCCCACGCCCCCTGCCCCAAACACCCCACAACCCACGCCCCACAACAGGTGTTCGGCGCCGAGACGTTCAACCGCGCCTGCGCCACCGTCAAAGCCGCCGGCCTGCAGTGCTTCCACCACTTCCCCGAGTTCTTCTCCGTCATCGACGCCATCTACTCGGCCGGCATGTTCAAGCACATCGCCGCCTCGCCCTACACGGACTTTGGTGCGTGACGTTTGCAACGCGTGCTGGGAGGTGCCAGGAGGTGTGGGCTGGGAGCCAGGTGCAGTATCGGTGCACGTTCGGCCGGCAAGGCTTGTGGGGCATTGGGCGGTGGGGATGCTGGGGGTGTGTGGGCTGGGGGGCAGATACATGTTTTTTTGCCGGTGCACGTTGGGCGAGCAAGGCTTACGGGTTATGGCGTTGTGGGCGGTTGGGCTGCTGAGAGCACCGTAGCTAGTGCAGCTAGCTAGCTGGTGTGCTAATTTTGGAGGTGGCACCTGCATGTTTAGGGAGCAGCCGGTGTGAAGCAGGCATACGGTGCGTTCGTCCGCCCTTCTTGCTTGCCCTTGACGTCCTGCGTCGTGCCTCCTGACGTACTTAAATCTCTCGGCCCGCCTCCTTTTGCCGCCGCATGATGCCCGCCCCCCCCGCAGTCATCATGGACTCCAACTTCATGGTGAGTTGCATGGACGCGCTGTGCTTGGCATGTTTGCACCCCGCACGGCTCGCCACTGAGTTTCGCCCTGAGTATGTCAGTATGCTCCGCCGACCCCGCATGCGTCAGCTAGCTGGACGTACCCCTCCATACTGCAGCGCTACCCAAGGTCCTTTGATCATTTCAACCTGGCTTGCCAAGCGCCAAGCCGTACACCACCACCGGTCCTGCATGTCTGCCATAGCACAGCCCCACTGCTGCCCGGCCGCGTACGCCACTTTCCACGCATTCATACTGCACCGCACACCACCCGTTCACTCTCATCGGGTGCCCTTCCCTCCACCCGCACAGACCCCGTACGGCACCCTCATGAACTTCGCCAAGCTGCGGCTGTACGTCAGCGCGGGCCTGCCGTACGGCAAGCCGGTGTACTTCGAGGCGGCGGTAGAGCGGTACAAGGACATGGGCGTGCTGGAGGGCGGCTTCATGAACGCCATGCTGGCGGGGTCCAACAACCTGGGCATCACAAACTGTGAGTGCCGGCATAAAACCAATAGGAACGATGTTACGTGACGGCTTTGCCTGCCGGTGTGCTAGGCATCATGAACTGTGTGAGTGCCAGACGAATCTTGCACATCGCGCGCTGGGCATCAGATTCTTCGGACGGCGCACGTGCTAAGGGCCCTTCGCAAGGCCTTGGTTGCATGCGTAGTTGGTTGTGGACGCCTTCACTTGTGCTCCTTGTCGTGAGGACGGGGATGCGGAACCGGCTGGCTTGCACAAGCCGCCCACCATGGCAGTGTTGCGTATCACGTGCTGCGTATCAATGACCTTGCTGCTGGTGCCCTGCTGCGCCCGCCGCACCTGCTGCACCCTCAGGGCACACGCGCGTGGACATGAACGCCTCCCTGGCACGTGCAATGGCGGCCGTGCCGCAGTGCAAGGCGTGCGAGCTGGTGGGGCGGGACTTGGGGAGGGGAGGGAGCGTTGTAGCGGCAGCTAGCTGCGGACGAGGGTCCACGGTAAAAGGAGCGTTTCGGCGCCGAGGGCTGAACAGAGGCGAGACAGGCCAAAGGGCTTCCTATCGTTTAAGCCATTGTGACGTTACAGGTCGCAATGCCGTGCTCTTTTTTTCCCTGCGCGTCCTCCCCACACACAGGTGGGGCTGTTCATCCACCTGGACTCGTGCGCGGGCTTCCACGGGCTGCAGGTGGGTTGAGACGCTTAGGGAGCGTGCAGGGGTGGCCCCGACGGAAGGAAGGTTTCACAGCGCCCGAGCTTGTGTTGCGATGTGGTGGTCTGGCATCGATGTGCAGGTGGGATTGGCGTTGACTTTTACCGTGACGTTTCAGTTGTAGGGGCCATTCGCCCGCGCGGGCAGTAGGCAAGGATGCGCGTGAGCGCTAATTGGGTATGTACTTGCTTCCGGACCTTGGAAGTTGCCAAGCGCTGGCCAAGGGCATTGGGGCCCAGCAACGCTCGCCCTGCCCTCCTGGTCGCAAACGTGTAAACCGCTATCCTACGCAAATCCGCTTCCAGCAACCTCCGTCTTCCTCCCCTCTCCTCACACCCCCAGTGGCACTGGTCCCGCCGCGACCCGCTGCACGACTTTGTGGAGGCCCTGGCGGAGCGCCTCACCGAGCGCTGCGAGACGGACGTGGTGGGTGGGGTGGGGGCCCTGTAGTGGGGGCGGGGCGCCCGTTGGTGCCGGTAGGGTGGGCTGCGGCGGCAAAAGGTGGGGCGGGATGGGGGTGTGGGCGCTGCGAGGCGGATGTGGTGCGTGGGGGCAGGTTACTGTTGTGGGGGCAGGGTTAACCGCAAAACGGGCAGGAAGTTAAAGGGGATGATCCACCTGGGTGAGACGAAGGCGGTTCGGGTGCGTGGGGCTGGGAGTGGAATTTACGGTTGTAAGGGAAGACTGTGGCAGGGCGGGAGGGTGTGAGGGGATGGACGGATGCTGTGCGCGGGGTGGGGGAGGGGGCCCACATATCATGGGGGCGCGGTTGGGTAGCGTGAAACTGCGCTTCCGGGGCCACGGCGGCCGACGCGGGACCGGCCCTCCCCACCGGCTGACAGTGCCCACGACAGTCGTGTACTCCCCTCCATACCTACTCATAAAGCCGCACCCTGCCCCGCAACCGCGTCCACACCCACACCCAGATCCAAACCCACACGCACCCCACAAAGCCTACATCTGCCCCACACCAGCCCACACCCCAACTGGCCCATGATGCATATACAGTATGGAGCTGGCCCGTCTGCCGGAGCACACCATTTCGGCCCTTCTCGAATTGTTGCAGCATGCACTAGAACAGACTCGTCTTCCGTGCCTACTCACCCCCCAAGTTGTGGCCGTGCTCAGTGGAGCTGGACCGGCTGCTGGACCCACACCCGTCTGCCTTGCCCCCAGGGAGTCATGCCTCCCCACCCCTCCACCCGCCCGCCCCCCACCTCCACCCCCTAGGCCGTGTACGTGGAGCTGGACCGGCTGCTTGCCGACATGCACAAGTTCGACCGCGTGGTGTTCGTGGAGCCCGTCGTACTGTACGGCAGCCGGGAGTTCTCGTCGTACCTGCGGGTCAAGGGCGCGCTGGCCCACGTGCCGCACGAGGTGCTCAGCCTGCCCATCAACGTCACCACGGGGCCGCAGATCATGGTCATGCAGGAGCTGGAGGCGCTGTCGTAATTACTTTTTTTGCATTAAGGAGTACGCTGCGATAGAACGGCTGCGAAACGGGAGCGGCTGATGTCGGCCGTGGCATGGGGATGGGCCTTTTGGCCTTCTCGCATACCGTACGTGTAGCCGTGTGCAGGAGGACCTGGGGTCCTGTCAGAAGCGCCGAGGGGTGCAGTGTGTAGGACCTGCAGAGGCTCTGTGTGAGGGGCTACCTTTGCATACCTGTCAAATCGGCCGTGGCATTGGGCATGGGCCTCCTCCGCCATCCTTCGTGCGCGTGGTTGCGCAGGAATTGCAGGCGCTGTCGTAATATAACCGCTAATGGATACGCTGGGAGGGAGGCTGCGAAAGAGTACGGCTAGTAACGGCCGTGGCAAGGGGGGATGGGCATCGAGCCGCGACCGATGTATACCGTACCGTGATCCTCCTGACCTCTGTGGTGATCATGCACGATGGAGCTGACAACGACACTGCTGTGTGGAATGCCAACCGATTGATTAGCGTACAGCACTGCTTTACGCTTGTACATAGCTGCCATTAGAGTGTACGATATCTGTTTAGGGCGGGGCGCTGCGGGCGGTGGGGATGCTGGCGCTTGAGGTGCTGAGCTTGGGCATTGAAGGAAAGCGTGCACCACGTCATATCCCCACCGTCCTTCGTGCGCATTTGTATCGCCCTGATACCGTGGGCATCGTATGTATCCTGGAGTCCTGGTTGGCAGTTGGAGCATGGACAGTTGCGCTGGGACCGGACATCAGCCCGTTTTTTTTTTTTTTTTTTTTTTTTCAGGAGAAGGGTTATGGGATTATCGGAGACCTATT
>VFQN01007225.1_pt1 | contig 12069 bp, 9 predicted proteins | sample 3512371 | NCBI WGS metagenome assembly VFQN01 (sample SAMN10412370, study PRJNA504923) | tailings metagenome | isolation source: Replicate 2 from Balatoc abandoned mine | place: Philippines: Itogon, Benguet | collected 2017-08-28
GGTATCCACTCGCCATCAACAAGATCACCTATGACCTGCTGCTGCGCGCCTGCGGCATGGTTCCGATCGCCAACAGCCACTTCACCCGCACCAGCCTGCTTGGCTTCCTGGCCACCGCCGAGGTGGCGCATCTGGGCATCAACCCTTGCGAGTTCCAGCCGGACTTGCCGAGCACGGCGCAGCGGGCCCGGCTGGGGCTGACACCCGCGGATGCAGTGTTCGGCGTGTTCGCGCGCCTGATCCCCTACAAGGGCCAGAAGGTTCTCATCGAGGCGCTGGCGGCGCGCAAGCACGTCCACCCGGACCTGAAGCTGCTCATCTGCGGGGGACCGACCGAAGGATCCTATTTCGAGGAACTGAAGCGCACAGTGGACGGGCATGGCCTGGGGGAAAGGGTCGTCTTCACCGGACCCATCGACGACGTCCGGACCCACTACGCGCTGTGCGACGTCATCGTGAACGTACGGCTCGACCCGGAGCCGTTCGGCCTGTCGGTGATCGAGGGAATGCTGATGGGCAAGCCTGCCCTCGTGCATGCCCTGGGCGGGCCGGCGGAAACGGTGCTGGACGGCAACACCGGCTGGCACATCGGTGCCCCAACCACAGCCGCGTTTGCCGCCGGTCTCGACGCCGCCTATCGCGACCGCGCACGCTGGCCGGAAATGGGTGAGGCGGCGCGGCGGCATGCTCTGGGACATTTTACCCATAGAGACGCGACGCGGCGGATCCTGGCCATCATTGCCAGGCATCGCCACGGAAAGAGAACTGGACCTGTCATCGGGGAACAGAGGTCATGAGGCTTTCAATGCAGGGATGGGCGACATGTCCGGCCGCAGGATTGCGACCTGCGTTCGAGAGGACCGTGTCTGATGTATCTGCAGGATAATACCCTGGCACCTTACCCGGGGCCGCTGCGGCTGCTGCGGACCCGGCGGCGTGCCAAGGTGGGCAACCGCCTGCTCATCACCATCTTTCTGGTTCTGGCGATCGCGTCGCTCCATACAGGCCTGGGGTTGCGCATCGGCGCACGGGAGCTATTCCCCTATATCGGCACGTTCCTGTCCGGCGTGATGCTGATCGTGCTGTGCCGCGCGACCATCAAGATGAAGAACGTCGCTTGGCTCGGGGTCTTCCTGCTGGTCGCGGGCTGCGTGACCTTTGGCAGCTTCGCGATCCATGCACCTCCAGGCGCTGGCTTCGGGGCGCAGGTGAGCAGCCTGATCGGTCTGGCGGTCGCCATGACGTCCGGCTACGGCATGTTCCTCGGGATCCGGGCGCTGGGCCGCATCCGTGCCGCCAAGCTATTCTGGTACCTGTGGCTGTTCATTGTCCTCTTCGGGTTCCTCGAGGTATATGGCGGACTGCGGCCGCTGAGCGATGCCGTGCGCGAGGGCCTGCGCCCGGATCGCTGGCTGTACGAGCTCGATCTCCGCGATATCGGTCGCTACGGCGCCCTGCGACCGAAGGTGTTCGCGCCCGAGCCCTCGATCGTCGGCTACACGGCGGGGCTCTGTCTGACCGCATGGTTCATCCTCGGCCTGCGCCGCCGGCAGTGGCACCGCCTGATCGAATTCGGCCTCATGGTCGGGATCACGTGGTTCTTCGTACGCTCTCCCGCGATGATCGCCTGCATCGCCGCCGGCCTGCTCGCCATTCCCTACCACGTGATGGGCCGCGGCCACTTCGCCACTTTCCGGCGCCTGCGTGGCCAGTTCCATCCGATCCTGGCCGCGGTCACGCTCGTGGGCATCGTCGCGGTCGCGATCGCCTCGGTGGAGCTGAGTGCACGCTACGGCGAAGAGATCGGCTTCTTCGGCACGGGCAGTTTCTTCATCCGGCAGATCGCCCCGCTCCTCACCGAGATCGAGGTCCTCAAGCGCCATCTGCTGCTCGGGGGCGGCGTGGGCGGCGACAGCCTGCTCTATCCCATCGTCGAGCAGGTCTATGTCAACAACAGCGCCTTCATCCGCTTTCCGCATCTGTTCGACATGCCGGCCGAGATCCTCGTCACCAACGCGTTCTTCAGCTACTGGCATGCGCTCGGCCTGCTGGGCGGCGCCATGGGCGTCCTCCTGCTCTACTATTTCAGCATGTCGACCCGGGCGCTGCCGATGTTCGTCCTCAGCGGCACGGCGGTTGCGGTTCATGCGGTGGGCGGGGTGAACAGTCCCCGAACCTGGGCGATCTTCTTCATACTGACCGCCGTGAGCTCGCTGGTGGCGCCGCGATTCATCACGCTCGTGCCGGTGGAACTGCATCCGGAACTGCATCCGGAAGTGCCGGCCGAGCCGGTGCAGCCCCGGCAGGAACTCGAAGACGCCGCGTGAAGATCGCCCGATGAACTGGTCCGGGCTCATGGGAGCCACCCTATGCGTAGGCCTGCTCGCCGTGCAGCCGGAAGCTCGGGTAGCAACGCTCTCTTCCCCTCTGGCGGAGGCTGGCCTGTCGTTCCGCCAGGCCGGATCGGGCGTGCCGGCCTGTCCGGATCCTGCTGCTCCGCTGCACGACCTTGCAGCAACCATGTATTACCAGGATCCCGCCGGCTCGGTGATCGATGCGGAGCGACACCGGCAGAACCGGGCCGCGGTGAAGCCGCTCAACGACTTCACGCACCAACTGCTCCAGCAGTCGGACGCCTACATGCGGACGGGAACGGCTGCGTCCGCTCGCTGCGCCTTCGGCCTCCTGCACAGCTGGGCGCTCGCCGATGCGCTGACCGGCGAGTTCGACCTGCAAGCCCAGTTCCACCGCAACTGGGCCACCAATGCCTTCGCCACCGCCTACCTGATCGTGCAGGCGCACGCTGGCGCCGAACCGGAGGAGGATCGGCGCGTTCAGGACTGGCTGGTACGCCTCTGCCAGCGCAACCAGGAACTGGCCGAACGGGTGAGCAACAACCACCTGGCCTGGTGCGCCGCGTCCTGCGCAAGCGTCGGTGTCGCATCCTCCCGGAAAGATCTCCTGGAATGGTCGGTCGATGCGGCGAAGCGGGTCCTGGATCAGGTCGATGATCTGGGCGTGCTGCCTACCGAGCTCGAACGTGGTGCACGCGCCTTGTCCTACCATAACTTTGCACTGGAGGCTTTGGTGGCGACAGCCGAGATGGCGCTCATGAATGGCAGCGACCTGTACAGCTACCGGGATGGCGCACTTCACCGGCTGGCGGACTTCGTCATCCGCAATGCGGCCGACCCTGGCGAAGCGTCCGAACTGGCCGGAGCCAAGCAGTCATGGCGTGGCGCCACCAGTGGCCGGTTCGTCTGGGCCGAACCCTATTACCACCACTTCAAGGATCCCCGCCTGCCCGCGGTCCTTCAGGCGCTGCGGCCGATGCGCCATGACCATTTCGGCGGCAACGCAACCCTGATGTACGGGCTTCCCTTGCCGGAGGTGCCACCGCGGGCTCCCGACAACGGAGAAGAACAGGCGGGCGGGCAGCAGGGGTGAGATATCTCTGGCTGACCAGGGTCAAGCCCTACCCGCCCCACAAATCCGGGGACGTCGCCTATACGCGCGGCCTCATCGAGAACCTGGCAAAGCTGGCGCCTGTCCATGTCGTCAGCCTGCGTACCGCCGAGGTGGATGCGCCCAGCGTCCCGGGCGTCAACTGGAGCGAGGTGGAGCACCGCCTGCCGTCGCGCGCGGCGAGCATCGGCTCGCGTTTCCCCCAGGTGGCCGCCCAGAACGTTTCTCCCTCCTATCTCGACCGCGTCCGTACCGCGGCCGCGGATGCCGATGGCATCGTGATCGACAATCTGGCGATGGCGTGGTGCGTGGCGCCCCTGCTGCGCAGCCTCGGGCCCCGGCGCCCGCCCGTCGTGATGATCAACCACAATTACGAAACAGCGCTGCGCCCGGGCCTGCGCACGGGGGCGGCATCACCCCTGCTCAAGGCGGTGCTGACCTGGGACGGCTACAAGGCGGCGCGGCTTGAGCGGGCGGTCAACCGCAGCGTCGACGGCCTCACCGCCATCACCTCCGCCGACCTGGATGCTCTCGGCCATCTCGCGCCGGGCAAGCCCACCCATCTGCTGATGCCGGGCTATTCCGGCAGCCGGCTGCCCGCCCGCCTCGTGTCCGGCGACACGCCGCGGAAGGTCTCCATCATCGGCGGTCGGGGCACCTTCTACAAGAAGATGATCCTGACCAACCTTCTCAAGGCATTGCAGGCGGCAGGCCTGCAGGATCGGATGGCGATCGAGGTGGTGGGTGGCGGCCTGGAGTCCGAACTGGAGCAGCTTCGCCGGGAGTTCCCGGGCTTTCAGTTCGTCGGCTTCGTCCAGGACCTGCCGGCCTACCTGCAGACTTCGCGGCTTGGAATCATGGCCGACACGATCGGAGGCGGCTTCAAGATCCGCGCCCTCGACCACGTGTTCCTGCGCCTGCCCATGCTGGCGCTGGAGAAGTCGCTCGGGGGCATGGGGCTGCGCCCGGGCCTCGACTTCATCGCGGCCGATGATCTCGACGATCTGGTACGCAAGTTGCCAGGGGCCATCGATGACCTGGACACGCTCAACGCCGTCCACAACTCCGCCTTTGCCCGCTATGCCGGCATGTTCGACTGGTCCGAGCGGATGCGCGGCTTTCATGAATTCGTGTGCAGCCTGAAGATGGCGCACGGGTAGAACGCATCAGGCCCGGCGTGGCTCGGTTCCGCAGGCGATCCGGACGATCTCGGCCGAGGACGCCAGCCATAGCAGAACAATCAAGAGGCCGAGCCTTGCCCGTTCGGTGATCGAGTATTCGCGCGTGCGCATGGCCCGCTTGAACTGCGCGCCCGAGATGAGGAAGGAGGTCCATAGCCACGACAGCGGCCGGCGCGTGACGCGTTCCCCGGCGATCCGTCCGCCAATGACCCGCCGCCTCTTCCGGATTAGGGCGCCGACCTCCGTGCGGACGGGATGACGGACCAGCATCTCGGGCACATAGATGATCGGCCTGCCTTGCGCGCGGATGCGCCGGGCGCATTCGGCATCGCCGCCTGATTTCAGCGAGCCGTCGAATCCGTCCAGTTGCTCAAGCAGGAGGCGCGGGCTCACCCAGTTGGCGGTGACGCACATGCCCGAGGCAACGTTGGCCGCCTGATTGAACGAGAAAAGGCGCTCGTACTTCTCGCACAGATCGCTGCCGTCGGGCGAGGCGCGAAACAGCTCGATGCGGCCGGCAAGGATGCCGAACCCCGGCTCCCTCACCGCCGCGACCATCGCAGCGCGGAGCCAGCCCGGATCGACGACGCAGTCGGCATCGGTGAAGGCCACATAGTCGCCCTGCGCGTGCCGCAGACCGAGATTGCGCGCCTGGTAGGAGCCGGGCCGAGGCTCGGTCAGCAGCGTAGCGAAGGGAAACCGCAGCACCACGTCGCGCGTAGAATCGGTCGAACCGTTGTCGACCACGATCACCTCGTGGCGATCCTTCGGATAGTCCTGGACGCTCAGCGACTGCAAGCAGCGCCCGATCGCCTCCGGCTCGTTCCAGACGGGCACGATCACGCTGACGAACGGGAATGCGGTCATGCCCCCTCCAGCCCGGCAGCTGGCATCGCTCCTGCACGGCCGCGGACGAGCTGGATCATCTGCCGTACTTTCTGGCGGGAGCCCGGCGGGACGAACAGGACCACCGCGAGATAAAGCAGCGCGGCTGGCAGGGTCACCGCCATCTGCAGCCACGGCGAGGTGACCAGGGTGCCGATCGTCAGCGCGATGAGGATGACCGGCAGCGCCACGACCAGGGCGACCGCGGCACCATCCCGGAGCAACACGCCCGAGTCGAGCGAGGCTACCCGGCCGGCATGGCGCAGCTGCGCATACCAGAAGAAGGCATAGGCGATGGAATGCCCGATCGCGACGCCAACGCCGCCCCAGGGCAGACCGGCCAGCATCATCGCGATGATCATGGGTTGCGTCACCAGGTAGAACGCGAACTGCCGCCCCGTCAGGCCCTTGGTCACGAAGATCCAGTAGGAAGCCTGGCCCAGGGCCCGGAAGATGCCGCCGACCGAGAGCGCCTGGACGATCGGCACCATCGCGAGCCACTGCTCACCCAGGGCCACCCGCACGAACGGATCCGCCAGACCGAAGATCAGGCCGTAGGTGGCGCAGCTGAAGAAGGCCGTGGCCGACTGCCCGGCGCGAAGGTAGCGCAGGAAAGCTGCCGGATCGTCGGCCAGCCGGGTGAGCACCGGGATCGCCACCCGGCTGAGCGGGGCGGTGAACTGGCCGAGCGGCATCATGACGAGCTGGTAGGCGCGCCCGTAAATGCCCAGAACCGCCGGTCCCCACACATAGCCGATCGCGACATTGTCGATGTTCTTGGTGACGTAGGCGAGCGACTGGGTCCCGGCCAGGCCAGCACCGAAGCGCAGGAGCGGCGCGATGGGGCTGTGCCGGTCCGGCAGCCCCGGCCACCAACGGGCCGTCAGCACCACGAAGGCGAGTCCGCACGCCGCCATGGTGAGCTGCTGCGCGACCAGTGCTGCATAGCTGCCTGTTTCGAGTGCCACGGCGATGCCCACGCCCAGGCCCAGCGCCTGCGGGACGAGTTCCGACAGGCTGAGCGCGGTGAAGCGCAGGCGCCGGTTCAGCTCCGACCGGAACTGGGTGGCGAGGCCGTTCATCAGGAAGGTGAGCGAGATCCACTGGGCAATCACCACCAGGTCCGGCTCGCCATAGAAGGCGGCGATCGGCCCGCTCAGCAGGAATACCGCGATCGTCAGGAGAAGGCCGATCGCAGCATTGATCCAGAACAGGTTGGATTTCTGCCCAGGCGAGAGCGTCTTCGCCTGGACCGCGGCCATCGACAGGCCGAAGTCGCGCAGCAACTCGCCGAAGCCGGTCAGGGCGACAACCATCGAGAGCAGGCCGACATCGCCGGGCGACACCAGCCTGGACAGGACCACGACCGAGCCGAGTTGCAGGAGGACCCGGTTCGACTGCCAGAACACGGTGCTTACCGCGCCGCGCGCGGCAGTGCTTCCCAGCCCCATCAGGACGATTCCATCACATGGAATGGAACAGGGGATGCCGGTGGCACTCAGGCGGCCAGACGGGCCGCGACCATCGCCCGCAGATCCTGGCCGACCTTCCCGATCATGTCGAGCGCCGCCTGCCGCGCCGCTTGTACTTCACCGGCACGGGCGTTGGCCGCGTGCAGGTGGCGAACGATCTCCGCCGCGCTCTGCCCGGCCACGTCGATGCTGGATCCGCGATAATCGATCGCGTCGAAATGACGGCCGATCTTGTGCTCCGGGCGGTCGACCATGCAAAGCGGAACCGCCCCCTCCGTGAAGGCCACGATCAGCACATGCAAGCGATCGCTCACCGCCAGGGCCGAGCGTGCATAGATGTCGCGCAGCCGGACCTCCTGCGCCATGTGGGTCTGGTCGTTCCAGTCGACCAGATAGGAGTCGAGTTCATAGGCCAGCACCCGGCTGCGCTCGCCATCCCGGCGCACCTGGGTCACCACCACCGGCTTCAGCCCGCTCTCCTGGCAGAACGCCCGCACCCCCTCCAGCCAGGCCCGGCCAGGCAGCGGCCGGTCGCCCCGCATGGAGATCGCCACGAGGTCGCGCACGCCGTCATGATTGGCTGGCGCTTCTGGACGCTGCGGCCCGAGATCGGCGAAGCCCCAGTCCGGCATCACCGCGCCCAGGCCGAAATGCGCCTGGGACTGCGGATCTCGCCAGAGTACCTTCTGGTGGTAGCGGAACGACAGGCGGAACAGCGACATCCAGCTGCGCGGCTGGGCGCGCGCGCCGATCCCGAGCTGCAGAACGAGGCCGCCGCCGCGGACCACGCGCCGGTGCAAGAACAGCCGGCGAAGGGCCCGGCGCAAGGCGACCCGATCGATCTGCAGTTCGCCCGGCTTGCCGATGCTCAGCACCGGCCCGCGCTTGGCGGCGCTGGCCAGCGCTTCCTTCCACGCTTCGTGGTCATGGTAGACCATGTCGTTCGGCGCCAGCGCCAGGGCCTGAACGAACTCGGCCGAGGCGTCCGCGAGAAACAGGTGCAGCGTCCCGAACGGCCGCACCTCGTCGAGCAGGCGGCGGCGCAGCACCACGTCGCCGATATTGTCGTCCTGGCCGGTGCACCAGACGAAGACCGGAAGCTTCCGGCTCAAAGGTTCGCCGGGCGCCATCGTCCACTCATGATCTCGCGTCTCCCTCGACCGGCCACGGAAATCCGGCAGTGCAGGAAGGCTGATAGAGGGACACGCGACGGAGGTTCAATATGGCGACCTGCCGCGATGGGAAGAGCATCCCGGCGGTGTGGCCCGTTCAGCCCCCGGGCGAGCGCGCGCTGGTATCGCTGCCCGCAGGAGCATAAGGAAGCGACAGGCGCCGCCAAAAAGGTTCGAAGCGTTCTTCCGTGTCCACCCGTGACCGTCGCGAACAGATCCTCGAGCGCGCGAGGCGCACCGGCTATGTGTCGGTCGACCAGCTCGCCGGCGACCTGCGGGTCACTCCGCAGACGATCCGCCGCGACCTGTCCGAGCTGTGCGAGCAGAACCTGCTACAGCGCTACCACGGCGGCGCCGGGCTCACCTCGTCGGTCGAGAATGTCGCCTATGCCGACCGGCAGGTCCTGAACGTCGAGGCGAAGCGGCGGATCGGCCAGCTCGTCGCTAGGGCGATTCCCAACCATGCCTCGCTGTTCATCAATATCGGCACGACCACCGAGGAGGTGGCGCGTGCCCTGCTCGACCATACCGAGCTCAAGGTCATCACCAACAACCTGAACGTGGCGAGCCTGCTCTCGCAGAACGCCAGCTTCGAAGTCATCATCGCCGGCGGCGTGGTCCGCTCGCGCGACCGCGGCATTGTCGGGGAGGCGGCGGTCGACCTGATCCGCCAGTTCAAGGTCGACTATGGCGTGATCGGCATCAGCGGGATCGACCAGGACGGCTCGCTGCTCGACTACGACTATCGTGAGGTCCGGGTGGCGCAGGCGATCGTGGCGAACAGCCGGCGCGTCCTGCTCGCCTGCGACGGCAGCAAGTTCGGGCGCACGGCACTCGTGCGCATGGGCCATCTCGGCCAGGTCCAGGAACTGTTCACCGACCGGGAGCCACCGGGCGAATGGCAGGCGATCCTGGAGGCCGCAGGCGTGCACGTGCACGTCGCGCCGGAACTCGGCGACGCGGACTGAAGTTCGTTTTCGCCCAGCAAATTTTCGATTGTGAACGTTGGACAAGCACGATACGCCTTCGTGCATCAGGGCGGCGTAAAGCCGGGCACGTCTCGTTCCTCCTTCAAGCGGCACCGGTAAAGGCCGCCGCGGGAACGATGGAGATGCACGGGCATGAAAGATGTCTTCGACCTGTTGGTTGTCGGAGGTGGCATCAATGGCGCCGGCATCGCGCGGGATGCGTCGGGCCGCGGCCTTTCGGTCCTGCTGTGCGAAAAGGACGATCTGGCCTCGCATACCTCGTCTTGGTCGTCGAAGCTGATCCACGGTGGCCTGCGCTACCTGGAGTATTACGAGTTCCGCCTGGTCCGCGAGGCCCTCATCGAGCGCGAGGTGCTGCTTCGCGCCGCCCCGATGCTGGTGCGTCCACTCCGCTTCGTGCTCCCGCACAGCCCCGAGCAACGCCCGGCATGGCTGATCAGGCTGGGACTGTTCCTTTACGACCACCTGGGCGGCCGCAAGATCCTGCCAGCGTCGGGCAAGGTGCAGCTCGGCGGAACGCCGGAGGGCCGCCCGCTCAAGAAGTGGGTCAGCCAGGCCTTCTACTATTCCGATGCCCAGGTCGACGACAGCCGGCTGGTCGTCCTGAACGCGCTGGCGGCCCAAAGCCGGGGCGCGGAAATCCTCACCCGCACCCGCTGCCGGCGGGCCTGGCGCAAAGGTGCGAGCTGGACGGCCGAATTGGAGGATGTACGAAGCGGCGAGGTGCGCACGGTGCAAAGCCGCGCCCTGGTGAACGCCGCCGGTCCCTGGGTGTCGCACTTCCTCCAGGAAAACCTGGCGCTCGACACCAAGAGCCGGGTCCGCTTGGTCAAGGGCTCGCACATCGTCACCCGGCGCCTCTACGACAACGATCATGCCTATATCCTGCAGAACGACGACAACCGGATCGTGTTCGTCATTCCCTGGCTGGGCGAGTTCAGCCTGATCGGCACCACGGACGTGCCCTATGACGGCGCACCGCAGGACGTGCAGATATCGCCCGAAGAAACCGCCTACCTCATCAAGGTGGTCAATCGCTACTTAGAGAAGCCGATCGCCGAGGCCGACATCGTATGGTCCTATGCGGGCGTGCGTCCGCTTTATGACGACGCTTCGGCCAATCCGTCAGCGGTAACCCGCGACTACACCTTCGATCTGAACGCGCCCGCTGGCCAGGCTCCGCTCCTGTCCATTTTCGGTGGCAAGATCACCACCTACCGCAAGCTTGCCGAGCATGCGGTGCAGAAGCTGGCACCGCATCTGGGGGCTGGCGGGCAAAGCTGGACAGCGGACGAACCGCTGCCCGGCGGCGACCTGGGCGATCCCTCCCAGTATGCGGCTTCGCTTTGCCAGAGCCGCCCCTGGCTGCCCCGCGAGCTCGCAACGCGGCTGGTGTCTGCCTATGGCAGCCGTGCCGAGCGGATCCTGCAGGGAGTCCAAGGATTGGACGATCTGGGCACCTGCTACGGCGCCGGCCTCTACGAGGCGGAAGTCCGCTACCTGATCGAGCAGGAGTGGGCGACCAGCACTCAGGATATTCTTTGGCGACGCTCCAAGCTGGGTCTGGTGATGGGCGAAGAAGGCGTGCAGCTTCTGCAGAACAGGATGGCCGGAACGGAGCTGGCCACGGAGGCGAACGCTGCATGGGCCTGACCCTGGCGGGAATCAGAAAGACGGCAGGCCGCAGCACGCACCTGCATCAGGTGGATGCCGATCTCGGACCCGGTCTTCATGTCCTTCTCGGCCCGACCGGAAGCGGCAAGACTTCCCTGATGCGCCTGATGGCGGGACTGGACAGCCCCTCCGCCGGCCGGATCCTCCAGGACGGCCAGGACGTGACGGGCGTGCCGGTGCGCCAGCGCAGCGTCGCGTTCGTCTACCAGCAGTTCATCAACTATCCTTCGCTATCGGTGTTCGAGAACATCGCGTCGCCCTTGCGCCTGTCGGGACAGTCCCGCTCCGAGATCGACCGCAAGGTCCGTGAGGCTGCGAGCCTGTTGCACATCGACCATCTGCTGGATCGACTGCCGGCGGAACTGTCCGGAGGACAGCAGCAGCGTACCGCCATCGCCCGCGCGCTGGTCAAGGAGGCACGGCTGCTCCTGCTCGACGAGCCCCTGGTCAATCTCGATTACAAGCTGCGCGAAGAATTGCGCGCAGAGCTGCGTGCCCTGTTCGAGCGCCGCGATGCCATCGTCGTGTATTCCACCACGGAGCCGGTCGAGGCGCTGACCATGGGCGGCTCCGTGATGGTGATGCACGAAGGACGCGTGCTGCAGGCCGGGCCGACCAGCACGGTCTATCACCATCCGGCCTCCGAAGCGGTCGCCAGCGTGTTCAGCGACCCGCCCATGAACCTGGTGAGCGTCCAGGTCCGGGAACGGGTGGCTCACTTCCCGCAAGGCCTGCAGTTGTCGCTGACCGGCCACCTCCAGGATTTGCCGGATGGTCCGTACCGCTTCGGAATCCGGGCGCCACACCTGGCGCTGCACGGACAAGCGGGGCAGGCATCCCTTCGCGCCGTGGTCGAACTGGCCGATATTTCCGGTTCGGAGACCTTCATCCATGTCCATGCGGAGAATCTGGACTGGGTTGTCCAGGAGGAAGGTGTGCACGAGCATCCATTGGGCGAGCCGGTGACCGTTTTCCTTGATCCCGCGCGCATTCATGCCTTCGGCCCCGACGGCCAGGTACGTGCGGCGCCGGTGCATGTCCGCATGGAAGGCTGAGGCGATGGCCAGGATCACGCTCACCGGCCTGGGGCACGCCTATCGCCCGGCCCCCAGCCAGGCATCCGACTTCGCGCTCCAGCCGATGGACTTCGCTTTCGAAAATGGCGGCGCCTACGCGCTGCTGGGTCCGTCAGGATGCGGCAAGACCACGCTGCTCAACATCATGAGCGGGC
>VFQN01007226.1_pt1 | contig 12064 bp, 23 predicted proteins | sample 3512371 | NCBI WGS metagenome assembly VFQN01 (sample SAMN10412370, study PRJNA504923) | tailings metagenome | isolation source: Replicate 2 from Balatoc abandoned mine | place: Philippines: Itogon, Benguet | collected 2017-08-28
CCCCACAGGCTGACAGTTTCCGGTTCCGTTACTTTGCGGCTTTGCCGTTACCCCCACCGCACCAGCCCACCTGCAGGTCCACGTGCTCGTACAGGCCGCCCACCCGCTTGTCCAGCTCCGAGCTGAGCGTGGCGCCGCACTGCGCAGACACCGCCGACACCTTGCCCTCCAGGCTGGACTCCACGCCTGGGAACAGGCGGTGCACATGCCCTCATGCCGTTGAAGCAGCGAAAGGTGCACAGTGGAGCTTGACGGCTATGCAAGGCGTAACACTGCAAGCGCGGTCACCGATACAGAGGGGGGCGATAGACGTACTCTGTATGCGCGCTAGGAGCCTGCGTTCTGACTCCTTGATGCGCGAGGTGGTCTCCGTGTCTGCCTCAAGGCGCGTGTTGGCGGCAGCCAGCGCCAAGGCCTGCGGGGAGAGGAAAACGGGGCCGTTCAGGAGCCGTGGCATCATGTACCGTAGTTGCATGTTTCAGTGCAACCGAGACCGTCGTACTCAGGCAGACCACTTGGAGGCCAGCAAGTAGGCTGCCCCCCTTGGATATCGTCCCGTGCATCCTGCATTGACAGGCCCCGGTGAGGACCCACACACCTGCTTGATGTCGCCACGGAGGTGCCCCATCTGCGCCTGCAGCCAGAAACAAGCAGCCATCTCAGGTACCCTTGAAGCAAATACCTCGCAGCACACGGCCCTTGCCTGCACAGCCCAACCCCCCCGTGCCTACCTCCAGCCGCGGTTCCAGCTCCCGCAGCCTTGACAGGAGCAGCGACGACTCATCCTGCGTGGCAACACAGCCAATGGTGTGTTCGCGCTCCACACCGCCATCGGATGCTGCATCGACATGCCACCCGGCCGACTTGGCCCTGAAGCAAGTGCCCGAGTGCCTCGGCCGCAGCCCGCACCTCTGCCTTGGCGCCCATCTCCGCCAGCGCGTCCGCCCTGCGCTCCAGGCGCCCCAGGCGGTCCAGCACGCTGCCCGTGGCCACGCTGGGCGCCAGGCCGCCCGCGGCAGCCAGCGCCAGCTTGCTGGGAGAGCCGTACCCAAGGGGGTGTGCCCCTGCCCGGCGCCCGCCGTGCTGGTCCAGCCTGCCAGCGTGCCGGGTACCAGGACGCTTCAGGTAAGTATCATAGATTATGTGGAGTAGTTGCGGTGCTCGACGGTGGCCAGGGGCAGACGTGTTTGGTCCGAAAGGCTGCACTGCGCAGTCCTTGGGCCGGCCAGCAATGCCCAGCAGAGCTGTGCGAGGATGCAGGATTGAGCAGGCCTGTCGGTGCAAGACGGGCCCCGTGGCCTACCCGGTGGTGCTGCTGTCGGAGACGTAGGGTACTCCTAGCCGCGCCTCTAGGCTGGCCACCTGGTCCCGCAGCAGCTCCGCACGCGAGGACACCTCCTCCCGAGCGTGGGTTGCGGCGTTCTGCGATACGTAACGTGACGTGAACGTGAGTTGCATGCACCTTGTTCCCTAGCCACGCAGTATCCTGCTGCTCACCACGTCTACCGCTCGGAAGGCGGCGGCATACCCACCAACCCACTGCTCTCCGTTGGTTAAAAGATCAGCTCACCCACCTGCTGTGTCCGCAGTTGGGCACACTCATTGAGCACGCCGTCCACCTGAGCCTCCAGCTTCTCCAGGCGACTAAGGTCGGCCTTTGTGGCAAGCTGCATGCAATCAGCAACCACGGTGCATGCGGTCATGTGCAAGTACAGGGCCTGGGAGACTGAACGTCTGACGCACTCGCTTGACGTGTAGCGTCCCAGTACAACGGGTCCACATGGCCCACCTTCGACCACACGGTGCCACCCTGCTGCGTCGGGTTCCCGAAGGCTGCCAGTATGTCCTCGACTCGACTGCATGAGGTTGGCTGTGTGTCAGGCTTGGGTCCGTGACAGGGCGTTGTGCATGGCCCTGGCGTACGTCGTCCTGGCTTTCCGGCATGCCCCGTACCTGAGCTGCACGTTCTGTAGACTTATGTGGTCCACCAGTATCTGCACGCTGCGCCTAATCGTTGCTGGTGTCCCATGCCTGCGTGCACGCGGCTTCTGGTGCTGACTGTCGACCTCTCCGCCAACGGTCTCCGCAACATGCCTTTGACTGACCATTCGTTGTTCACAAACGAGACGTCCAGCAAGCTCAAGGCCTCTGTGACTGGTGGTAGCATCGCTGCTGCGGATGCCATTTTGACGTATCAATGTCTATCCTAGTCTGGTGTCCATATGTTGCAAGAGGAGTGCTCCGCTGCTGGATTTATGCACCTGTGCCTATGGCAGCGGCAGTACCATGTTCATTGTATATATGTAATCTATCAACTGAGGAAATCAGAACACGCTGACAGGTTCTTGCACGAAAGGTAGAAGAAACAGCTGCATTTTGCATCGGAGAAACACATGAAGGGTCGCCATATCATCTTTCCGGCAATCCATTTTTGTGGTGTATAGGATAGCAATTGCTTTTTGTCCGTACCAATCACAAGCGCTTACCTGCCCAGCACAAAGGGCTGTTTGTCGCTCGCGTACACCCGGCCAACCTTGTGCGTTATAAACAACAAAACAAGTGCGTACAAACCAAGCTACATTGAGCAAACGGCCTTCGCGGACGCTTGCCTGCTTACTGTCTTCGATCAGTTCTGCACCGGCGGCTCCTGGCCAGTATGCAGCGCCCACCTAGTCAAAAGGCGCTGGTAGTGACAGAAGGCTTTGAGGCGAACACGCAAGGCAGGCGACAGGGCTGCGGGGGTCGGGGGCACGCAAGCGGGTGACTGCCCCGCCTGCACAGTGCGGCACGTGTGCGGCAAGGCCCTCCTCAGCCCGTTGCCACTCACCCACAGGGTGGAATGCAATTGCTTCCTTTCCACAACACCGCGCATCGGCTTTGGGTCGTGCTAGCTGTACGCGCAGCGCCTCCGTTACTATAGATACCATCCTCCCATCCACGCTAGCAGCACCCAGCAGCGGCCCTCCCCGCCTCTATTTGCCCCCTCGCAGGCACGCTAAACGACATTGCCGTCAAGGAGTTCCATGACGCGCTCAACCGCGACTCCGACGTGGCCTTCGCCGTGGCGGCCATCATGGCGCTCACGGCGGTCATCAAGCGCAGCACCGCACAGACCATGATGGGCGTCAGCAAGGAGCTGGACGATGCGGCGCAGGCGCTGCAGAGGTGGGCTAGCGCTCCATCCTTCCATACCACCAGCCACAGCACACCGGACAGATCTGGGAAGCCAGCACCAATAGTGTGTGCTTGGCCGTTTCGCTGGGCCACGCTGCCATGCAAGGATGCGTGAGCCGGGGGCACCTCCCTTGGCTGCAGCGGTCAGTCCAGGAGGGCGTCCGTACACTTACCGTGTTGCCGTACCGTGCCGTACTCGCCGACGGCCATGGTGCGCCCCTGCTGCAGGGTGAACCCCACCAACATCTCCCTCAAGGCGGGCTGTGAGCTGTTCCTGCGGTACACGGAGCGGACGGGCGCGCTGGAGCTCAAGGTTGGTACGACAAGATTGGACGGGGGCGCATGGTGCTGCGCCCTGGATGATGGGGGTGCTTGGGGGTGCCGCGCACGGCAGGCTGCCAGGGGCACGCGTACGCGGGTGGCGCTATGTGGGCCACCGATTGCATGTCCTGCCGCGTGGGGCCTGGTACGGTGAGGTGAAGGACGCCGTGTCAAGCTGCAAGACTCCGGCAACGGGTACTCACTGCCAACGAGCAGGCAGCAGTGCCGGGCGGACGTCACGGGGCACATCGTCGCTGTGTTGCATCGTTGGTTGCGCAGCGAACCCCCGGGTGACAGCGTGGTGGGAAAGGCCTGGGTAGCACGGCTTGACCACCAGGCCTTGCCCCCAAGCACTGTCGAGTACATGCCCCTGTGCCCCTGGGTGCGTCCCTGCCCCTGCAGGACATTGAGACGGACAAGGCGCGGCTCATCGAGCGGGGGATGCACTTCGCGGAGACCAGCACAAAGTGGGGAGCTGGGCGTGGATAAGCATGGGCCAGGACGGGGCTGGCGGGGAACGCACATGCCATCGGGCTGCTATCCCAGCTGAGGACGCCGGCTGTCTGCACGGCGCGTTTTAGCCAGATCTTTGCAGGCATGCGTGGACGCGCGGCGGCCTGTGTTTGGGGCCTGGGACCTGACCAGCAGCACTTCCGACACACCCTTGGTCCCCGTACCACGGCCCGGCGGATGCTGCCACGCCACTGCGCATATAGCTGAGGCGGCGCGTGTCCTTCATGCTAACCTTATAAGTTCGGGGACTCCAATCTTCGCCGTCTTTGAGCACTAATGGCCTCGTATATCTTGCCTGTTCCCCACCTGTGCAGGGCGCGACAAACCATCGCGGAGCTGGGCTCCCGCTTCATCCGCGCCAACAGCACAGTGCTGACACACGGCTACTCGCGCGTGGTGCTCAAAGTGCTGCAGCAGGCCTTCAGCAGCGTGAGTGCCGGGCTCGTCAGCCAGCGCTGGGCATGAGGGCTGCCCGTGGGCGGTGTCGCTGTGCACACTGCCCGAGGGCAGGATGTTGGGTTCCTGGGCGGAGCGGACAGACCTGTTGCTGGCGCTGCGCGCGGGTTCGGGGCGCCTGTGCGGGGTCGGGGTGGGTGTTGGCAGGTGCCTGACGGCCACGGATGCCAGGACAGGCGGTAACAGGGTCCGTGCTAGGTTCCTGCCTTCGATGCTGGTTGCAGCTTGCTTTAATGACCAAAATGTCGTTCTCACGGGCGAAAACATGCCAGTGCCGCACGCGCTACGGTGCGAGGTGACGGCGTCGCCGAGGATGTGGCCAGGAGCCAGCGTGGCGCGTTCGAGGGATTGCAGGCGGCCCTGACAATGCGCCCACGCGTTTAGGAACCAGAAGTATCCCTTAGCAGCCGGTTCTAGTGCTAAAGCCTGGGCTACCCGCAGCGAAACCTAGTACGCCCTGGGTAGGAGAGGCAGCAGGGTCTGTTGATTAACCCCTCCGGCTGGGCCTTGTGTCCTCGCAGGGGCTGCAGTTCAGCGTCATCGTGACGGAGGGGCGGCCCGACTCCACGGGCATCAAGATGGCGCAGAAGCTGGACGCCGAGCACATCCCCGTCACGCTGGTGCTGGACAGCTGCGTGGCCTACATCATGGACAGGTGGGGGGCCGGAAGAGTGCGTACGGCGGGTGTACGGCGCCACCAGGTGTAGGACCTGGGCAGGGGCAGGGGTAGGTCAGCATGCATAGGTACATGGTTGTGCGGCGCGTTGGGACACAGGTAGATAGCGGCTTGCCGTCAAGCACCGAGAAAGGCGTGCGTACCGTTATCTGCAAGCCACACCTTCGAGCAAGGCGTGAGCACCTGCCCTTGTGCACCACCACCACCACCACCACCCCCAGGGTGGACATGGTGCTGACGGGCGCCGACGCGGTGGTGGAGAACGGTGGCATCATCAACAAGCTGGGCACGTACGGCATCGCGCTGGCGGCGCAGGTGGGGTTGCTGTGGGGAGGGGTTACCTGGAGGGCAAGGAGAGTGTGTAACCCAGCATGCCGCTTGGTGCAACGCGGTCAGTGGGCACGTACGGCATCGTGCTGGCGGTGCAGGTGGGAGCAGGGGGTGGGAGGGTTTGCATGGGTGGCGGGCCTGACATACTGCCGGATGCTGCACAGTCCTAGGGCCCGTGCGGCATGGCGGCGCAGGCATGATTACTGGTATGCTGGGTCTGGTATCACATGGGCGCTGATGCGAGGAGGTCCGGGTGTAACTATCGCGCTGACCGGTCCCTGCGCTCTGTCTGGCTCCCCTACAACCCATCCCTGCTGCACATTGGTACGCCCTCCCGCCCCCAGGCCGCCTCCAAGCCCTTCTACGTGGCCGCCGAGTCGTACAAGTTCGCGCGGTTGTACCCCCTGGGACAGGTGGGCGGGGACGCCCGCACCTGTTGTGCAGCCCAACATGCTGCTGTAGTCGCGCGTGCCCGTGCCGCCTGGCGCCACCTACATCTTAACGTTGCGCCATGCTCCGGAACCGTGCGACGGACTCTCGCCCAGCACCCGCACAGCTGCGGCTCCATAGGGCCGGTTACAAGCGTTCCTTGCGACCTTACCCCTATCACCTCTGCTTACAGCTGACAGCTTCCCACCACTACAACCGCACGCTGAGTCTGCATCACGTGATAGTTCGCACGGTGCACCCCATGCCCCACTGTCCGCATTCCCACTCTCCAATCCCACCCCCGTCCCCTGCCCCCAGGCCGACCTGCCCGAGGAGCGCAAACCGCTGGATGTGGCGCCTCAGCTGCCATCGCGCGCAAACGTGAGGCACATATCACCACCATTAGCAATGCTGCAAAGTGGCGGTGGGAGTTGTTTGCGGTTGCCTTGGCCTCGCGCCTGTGTGGAGCGGTAGGCTCTGGCACTGGTGCTGCGGGGCAAGATTGGACGCTACAGCTGCCCCCGAGTGCCATCGTGGGCGGTGTGCACTGGAAGTTGGGACTGCAGGAGCCTCGAGGGCTCGGCTATCACACTGCGGAGCCTTGGCGGGCCAGGAGTGATACCTAGGTTGGGTTGGCTCAGCGCCTGTGGCTGTGACGTGGCCCAGCAGCCGCACGGGTGGCGGCATTCCTGGATGTGGCGGGTGACGGCTTTATGGCGCTGCGCAAATCACTTTGTACACCGGCATGGCCCAAGTTGAGCTGAGCCGCCTCGCACGTCCTTGTCCCTGCAGGTGATCAACCCGTCCCGGGACTACACGCCGCCGCAGTGCATCAGCCTGCTGGTCACCGACCTGGGGGTGCTCACGCCGGCCGCCGTCAGTGACGAGCTTATCCAGCTGTACGTGTAGGGGGGGCGTGGTGTGGTGTGGCTTGCTGGGGGCGAAACGAGGGTGGGGAACGCGTTCATACGCCCAGCTGGAAAAGTCAAAACGTGCGTGGGCGCATGATGGGGGTAGGGGAATAGGGAAGGACGTGCGCCAAGGCGCCGAGCAACAGTATGCATCGCAGCGCTATACGTGTAATGAGCCCCAGGGAGCAGGATGGGAGGCTCTCCACAATGTGTCCAGCTCGTGTGGCTGTCCGCGTTGGGTGGCTGGGCGGGGCAGGGTGGGCGTTTCGTGGAGGTGCGCAGGACTTGATGGAGTGCAGTGCAGGGAGTGCAGTGCTACGGCGTCGTGCGTGGCAGGGGGCGAGGAGTGCAGGTGTGCGGGGTGGCGTGGCAAGAGTTCATACGTTGACACTCCTGGTCCTCTGGTGGGCCAAGTGTGCTGGCGCTTGGGAGGCTCAAGGCTGGTTCAACGACAAAATCGGATGCAAGGGGTGCTCGCACACCCGCTGGATGGCGGTTGGGTGCTGTGGGTTTTATGGAAAGGGGCTGCCGCGTGGTTGGTACCTGCCGTATTGCTGTTTGTCAGGGCAGGCGTCAGCGCGTCACCGACGTGGCTTAGCAGGCGTCTGTGTTCAGTGCGACTCTTGCGGGCCAGGGGTCCATGATCGTAGATTGACGAAGGCCGTGTGTGGAAATTACATGATTGTCGCTGCTGTCGCAGGACGTAGCAGTGGGCAGTGGTGAGGTTCATGGGCCACACGTGGTGGCAGAGGGAGGCCCCTGCATGTATGGGGCCAACGGGCATGGCCGGCCAGGAGCCTACCGGTGTTCACCTGAAAGGGGTGTTGTAAAGCTGAAGCAAGTGTAACTTCCACGGCAGGAACGGTACATGATGGAGCCCTCGAGCAGGAGAGGGAGGTTGGTGTGCAACCCACCAGTCGCTTGCCGCGTTGCCGGTACCCATCTGCGTAGGACCCCGAGACCGACCTCCAACCCGCGCGCAACCGGTCCAGCTGTCCTTGGGGCTGTCTCCCGCTGCAGGGTGTCTCTTGCTACGAGCACGCGCAGCGGCATTTGTGCAGGACTGTGCTTCTCCTCTTCGTTCATGTGCGGAGGGCACCAGGACAGCGTGATCCCCGGGAGGGCACCAGGCTGTGCCACGGGAGGTTTGGGGATGTGAGCCACGGATGGCACGCCGCTGCACCAGTCAGTGCTGCATTCCCCTGCCAAGCCTGCCCTACACGTGTGGGCATCTGGGCACCCGCCTGCGCATGCCTTGGCACCACCAGACTGGTACGCAGGTACGAGTAGCTGGCTCGGTGCCCCGGCCCCGCGAGGTGGCAAAGGCCAGGTTTTCTGGTTTGGTTGTATGCAGCGCACCCCTTCCGGTCGGGGTGTCGTGCCACACCCACCACCCCAGGCCAGGTAGCGGTACCGGTGCATGCGGGGGTATGCTGCATGTTACGTGCATCGTGAGCGCAGGTAGGAGCAGTGGCTGTGTGCTACTGCGTGGCTGTGCGGCGACACGTAGGGAAGGAGGTGCTGGCGTATCCTGCTGGACGCAATCGTGCAATGCTCATCCGCCCCGCCCCTGCATCCGCCTGTACTGTGGGTGCATAGAGCATGGGTGCTGGGAGCTTCCGCAAAGGTTACGGTGCCGACCATAGGCAGAGACGGACCCCGTCAGCGGTATCGGTACAATTTCAAGGCGTGGCACGCCACGCTGGTATGGCAGCCAGTCGCAGGTTAACGGACAGCGTTTGCTGTCGGCCTGTGCGGAGAGGACTGCTCTGTGAGGCCGGTGCTGCTTCGAGATCACTACTCGAGCAAGGGGTGCTAGGAGTGCCTTGCGGTAACACACGGCGTACGAATTGGGTTACATCCTCTCATGTGTCAAACAGCCTCTGTTGCTCTCAGCTCTCGTCCGCTCCTGCGCATTTGCTCACTCCAGAACCTCACCTCACGCCAACTCAACGGGTCACTTGCTCTTGCGAAATGGGCCAACTCTGGCATACATATACATGGTAACTTTCGGTGCAGCGCAAAAAAATACAACGGTACGACAAGCACCAACACCCAAATAACGGGACCCGCATGTACTTCATACTGTGCGGTTGCCATGACATTTAGCTGAACGAAGCAGGCGTTGCATGCGCATGTACGTGGTGGCGTACAAACTCAAGCCACCACGCCCCAACGGGCCCACATGCACACCGCATGCAGCGCAGGTTGCAAAAGAATGCTACTGGTACAAATGAAATGGCAGTGCATTGAAGCAATAAGGTCTGCACCGCTCTCAATGCCCTCGTCTTGCGAACCCAAGACTCACGCTCCCTTTGCAAAATAAAACCTCGACACTCAGCTCACGGAGCGTGCGCACAACGTGCAACAACATACGCCATAGAGCTCATCGCCTCGTGGTCCACACGCCGCTCAACCAGTTCAACATCTCGGCACCCGCTCGCTTTGGCATGTAGACGTTATGCCACGTGTCCATGGCCCATCGTGCGGCGGCCCCCGCTGGACACTCATTCACAGGTTCTTGAGCTCCTCGGGCAGGGGCGTGATGGGCAGGCCAATGTCCCTGTGGGGGTAGGCAAGCGCAGCATGCAAGGGCACGGGTACAGGTTCACGAGCACAACTTGGCAAAGCGACTTTGATCACCACCTCAACACAGGCCAGGCCTGGACAGGCCGGCCATGCCAGCACTTTATGCCCTCGCCCAACTAACCCAGGTTGTTCCAGGTGACCCACCCATGGCATTCCCAGTGCAACAGCACCTAGGTCGCATCACCCAGTGCCCCTATCCTCCTCCGCGCATCACCGTGCCTGTCCCTTGTCCCTTGCCCACATGCTTGGGCGCAGGACCTGACCACTACCCGCCACCCTGCCCCTATGCGTCCCCGCGTAGCCAAGCTCCTCCGCTACTCAAAGAAGACCCCCAGCCTCCGATCCCCGATCTCCCCATCCCTTCCCGCCCCCCCCCCCACCTCTCAATGTCGTCCAGCTCCAGGATGACCTCCTTCTCAAAGCGCAGGAACAGGTGCTCGAAGATCTCCGTCTGCTCCACCAGCTCCTGGGCCACGAAGGCGGCGATGGCGATCATGGCCTGCGGGAGGAGGTAGAGTGCGGGACGGGATGGGGTGACGAGGGTACAGGTCAGGAAGCACCAAGAAGTGGAAGGGAGAAACGCACTCCTAAATGCATGCAGGCTATGCGGTGCTCTCCAGTCTCAACGCGTGTTGTCAACCTGCAAAGTACGGAGCTAAACAGGCGGTTGCCGTGCACGACACAGACCGTATCATCCGATGGGACGGCAGCAGGGACCTGGCAGCATGGCCGGGTACCGGTACACATCCTCGAGACCCACCAGGCGGCCGTTGTTGAGCTCCTTGGTCTGCATCTCCTTGAGCGCCTCCGGCTCCGTGGGCTTGAGGCCCAGCGGGTCGAAGCCCAGGTCGCCCGGCTCGTAGTCGTCCTTGAGCGAGTTGAAGCCGGTGCCGGTGGGGGTGGCCCAGCCCACGGCAACGCGGTACGACTCGGCAATGCCGATGGCGATCAGCAGGGGCTCCCAGAAGCCCTGGCCGATCTGCTGGAAGTGGTAGATGGCGGGGCCTGGGATGGGGGGAAGGGAGGAGGTTGGGGCCGGGGGCAAGTAGGGTCGGGATATCGATGGGCCCAGTAGTGAACGGACTGGTGCAAGCGCTGCTGTGCTTTCGAGGGACATTGGGCGCCAGACGGACCGACAGTACGCTTTTACCACGCATACTGTACTGGCACAGGCATGTGCTGTGCAGGATCGGCACCGGCACGTTCTGGAGGTGCCCAACGAGCCTTACGTGAATGCTGGACTTATGATGTTAGCGTAGCGTTGTTCGCAGGGGCGGTTGTGCCAAGCGGCTCACTCACCCGACACCCTGCCGTCCCAGTTGAAGAACAGGGGGAAGTCCTGCAGCTGCTCGCCCACGATGAAGCCCAGGGCGGCAAGCATGGACACACGGCCGTGCACGATCTCGGACTCGCGCCAGCGGCGGACGTCACGGATGGAGGCTGAGGGGGGGGGCAGCGTAGAAGGGGCAGATGGGAGCAGGGGATGGGAGTTGGAAGCAGGGTTGAAAGGCTGTACGGTGGTTGGCAGGAAGGTGTGGAAGAATGCGTGCTTGTGAATGGGACTCATTTCCTCGGTACTTGTGAAGTGTACAGCTTGTTGGTTCAACTCAGCGCCGGGACTGGATGAACGCCAACATCCCCGAGAAGGTTTGACAACCAACGCGCGCGCCAGCAACAGCCTTACCCGTCTTGGCAAAGCCAGCAGGATCGAAGACGCCAGGGAAGGGCTCCGTCACACCCGGCAGCGACTGGAGGTCTGCAACACATGGGAAGTTCACGCAAGCAGGTTGATGGCCTGCGCTCCCGGCCCTGATGCTCCATGCTGCTGCGGGCGATGTATGCTCGTCGTTTTGAATGTCGGCATTGTAACAAGCTATGACAGGCACTTGTACGTTCAACTCCTAATCATTGTTGCGGCTGCGTGTTTTTGGGGGTTTTACTGTCGGAGCATCCGCATGACCGATGGGGACCTACACTCCAGAGTCGAAACCGCAGGCGCAGGGGAAGCAGAGTCAGAAGATCCCGACATAGTGCGACCAGCGTTCGGGACCACGGAACGGCGCACAGTCGAAGCGAGGCCAGAGGCCTTGGAGACCGAGGAGGTAGAGCGAAGGACCATCATTTTCGCAAGCAGAGTTGTTTCGCAAGTAGAGTTGTACAGTTGTGGCGAGCCCAGGGTGAAGTACTACAGTAAACGCGGAAAGCAGCTGATATATCGGGCAGTGTGGAGGGGGTCTTATAAACGAGCCTCATGGTGTCTCTGGTGTACGGCCGGCGGTTGGTGGGTTTGTGGTCGGGGAATTTTAGACTTCCGTAGGCGTTGTAGGAATACTCAGCCAATCCTGAACTACACCTCCATACACCATAAAATAGAATCGCACCAATGGTGTATCGGCTACGTGGATTCTGCAGTCGCGGCACAGCGAGAGGCGCGGTAAGCTGCTGCCGCGATATCGGCAAGGTGCCGAAAAGTGCCTCCCGGATTCCCGAGCAGCCGTCATCATGATTAAAGGACAAGTGGTCTTGCTGCAGCTCATGTTTTCAGTTTCGGGGATCGGGGTTTGTTATGCTGAGCACGTCCGCGCTAGCCAGGGCGCCCCGACACCCAGGGAGCCCGACACCCATAGGCACCGCGTACGACTTGCTTGCATGACTTCACCAAACG
>VFQN01007227.1_pt1 | contig 12063 bp, 30 predicted proteins | sample 3512371 | NCBI WGS metagenome assembly VFQN01 (sample SAMN10412370, study PRJNA504923) | tailings metagenome | isolation source: Replicate 2 from Balatoc abandoned mine | place: Philippines: Itogon, Benguet | collected 2017-08-28
TACGACCGACTTTGACACCCCATAACTTCCTGTGTCGTACACCGTTTTCAAATTTAAAAACACCATTGAAACGCTCGTACTGAGATCTTTTATTTCCAGCATATGTTCACTTTCTGAGTTTTCTGCCCCCCCCCCCTGGCATACCCCAGACCCCACGCCCCAAGTGCCGCGCCGTGGGTTGTGTGCAGGTCTGTGTTCTGCTGGTACTAACATTTCAGGCCCTAGGACAAGCACCGTTGAAAGACACAACATTATTCAGGTTCTTGGCTGCTTGAGCTCGAAATAGCTTGAGCTAGAACGCCACCCAAGTCGGCACTTCCCCCGGCAGCACCATGGCTTACTTTCACCTCGCCTCATGCACCAATACCCGGTATCGCTCGCAGGAACGGCTCACGGAGAGCGAGAAGCTCAACCGCAACCGCCTGGAGCACCAGCAGAACCTCATCATAAAGGTGAGGCCGTGGGAGGGAAGGGCAGTGACGTTTTATGAGGGACGGACGGACCCCTGGGCCGCCGCGCCCAAGCTGGCCTGCAGGCGCGGGTGCTCCCTGGAAGCCCAACCAAGCCTCATTTGCTGCTTGGCCCCCACGAAATGTCCAAGCTTACACGGCCAGACTAGAGCGCATGCTGACGTGGGTCGCTCCCCTTCCGTACTGTGCCGTACGCACAGCTCGCCCGCCAGGTGGACGCCGTACAGCGGCTTGTGACGGACCAGGCGGAGGGCGGCACTGCGAACGTGCTGCTCAACCGGCCCTTCTCCCCCAACACCATGAACCGAATCGCCTCCATGCGCCTCACGGGCGTGTCGTCGGCAGCGCTGGGCTCCCGATCCGTGTCGTACAACGGGGCCCCGCTTTCCGGCCCCTACGGTCAGGGCTCGCACCCGGCGGCCAGCTCTGGGCTAATACACGTGCCCGCGCCGCCGCACGCGCCGCCGTCGCGGTCGGAGACGGCACCGTCGTTTGCGATGGAGGCTCAGAACAGCAGGATGTATGCGTAGCGCGCAGTGGGCGTCAGGGAAGTTGTGGAGGGCTGGGGGGTGATGGTTGTGGTACGGGGCTGCTGGTTGGCACGGGGGGGGGGGGGGGGCGGGGGGGGGGGGGTGGGGGGGGGGTGGGGGGGGGGGGGGGGGGGGGGGGGGGGGGGGGGGGGGGGGGGGGGGGGGGGGGGTGTGGGGGGGGGGGGGGGGGGGGGGGGGGGGGGGGGGGGGGGGGGGGGCATGGTGCGGCGTGTTGCAGGTGGTTTGCTGCGGGTGCAGTTTGGAGTGTCGCCGATCAGCAAGGCAGGGATGGGGCCTGGTTGTGTGTCGCCTAGTGAGGCTGTATGCATGCAGGGCAGGTTGCTCCAAAGGCAGTGTTTCGTGTGTATCAGTGAAGCCGCAGGTTGTGGCACTTTGTGTCGTACTCGCAGCACCTGCTGCTTTTGCTTGCATGTGCTCCGTTCGGGGCCTGATAGTTAAACGCTTACGCCCGTCGCGATAAGGCGTCGAAATGCTTGAGCCTGCCTTCCGTGGCCCTTCCGTGGCCCTTCCGTGGCACGGCCCTGGAGCCTTGACTCGACATCTGGATGCGTGTGAGCGCGCCTGAGCGCATCTTCAGTGTGCACGTGGCACGTGGCATGCACGTGTGCGACAGCAAGGCATAGGAGGAGCTGTCGCACGGCCGCTACCTGAAGACACAGAATCAGTGCCCATCCTCTTGGTGCTTGTTTGTGGTGCGCGGCACAGTTGCGACGTGTATCTGTGGCCTCTTGTGCCGCTTTAGCCTGTCCAACCTGCAACTGCCCACGGACTGGCCTAGGACGTCTAGTCAAGCGATTGCAACGAAGGAGGCTCATCGGGCCGCGGGTGTCATGTGCGGTTCGCGGTTCTGGTCGTCCTGTTTCATTATACCTATGCCGGTGTCGGGCTTTGCGTTGTGCCATGCAGTACCGTATCATCGCAAGGTTGGGTCGAGGCACATGTTGGCTGCTTGCTTGTATGGGTTGCATCAGGTTGCACGTTAAGGTCGACCGCTGTACGCTGAGAATGCGTCAAAGGGCCCAACGTCCGAGCGGGCCTACTAGTCCTCAAGAGTGGGGTTACCACTTACAGACGGCGTAATGCTTTCCGTACGCCACGTCCTCCCTGTGATATCGCAACGCCTCTGTCCGCACTGACCAGACGCCCGCACATCCACAAGAACAACGCAGCATCCTGCCACCTGGTCAAGCCCCAGCCGCCAGCAGCCTGCCACACCTGCACACCCGTCTGTCGCCCGCTCGCCCCCTTTGCACAGCTTCCACAGCTGGAGACCACACGCACACTCGGCCTCCCTGCCGCGCCTGGCGCTCACCATCACCCGCCCGCCCAGCCGCCATGCAGACCACCAGCCCCCTGTCAAATCACTGAGTACCAACCCCGGCGCGAGTCTCACCCCACGCCGCCCCTCCCTCCTCAGCACCCCCGCCCTCATATCCGCGCAAACTGGCGCTTGTCCCCCGAGTCCCGCTTGCCGTAGGGGTTGGCGGCGCTGAACTTGTGCCCCGTGTTCATGCGGCGGTAGTCCGCCCCGCCTTTGGCGCCCCCCGCCATCTTGGCCGCCTTGCGCGTGTGGCTGCTGTGGCTCTCCAGCTGCAGGTTGACGCGGGGCGGCACCGTGAAGCCGAAGGAGCGGGCCACGGCCTGGGGGAGGGGTGAGGGGCGGGGCGGAGTGAGGGGCGGGGCGAGGGAAGGGCAGGCGAAGAAGTCAGTAAGCACAGCGGTGTGGGTTGGTCACACGGACGTGGGGTGCGCCGCGCGAGCGGCAGGTTGCTTGGGTCCCGGTGCCAACCGCACACTGCTTCAGAGATGTCACGTGTGGTGGCGCTGCTGCACCCACAGGCAGCAAATAGGCTGCAGGGCGGGTACCTGAAGAGAGCTACTAAGACTATACGATAGGTAGCGAGCTGCTGATACGGTACGGTACGGTAGCAGGCGCACGCGGGCATGCAGACCCGCCGGGAGGCGAGGTATCACACCTGCAGGTCGAGGCGGTGCACGTTGAAGATCTCCTTGAGGCTGTGGCTGTTGTATGCCAGGATGGTGGAGCGGAAGGCGTCCTTGGCGCTGGTGTGCAGGTAGTAGTTCTTCTCCACCAGCCGCTCCAGCTGCGACTGCACGTTGGCCAGCTTGGAGGAGGGGAAGTCGTACTCGTTTAGCGGCACCTGCGGGCCACATGGGCAGGGGTGTAAGCGTTCTCATTACACTCCTCACGGCTAGCTTGGAGGAGGGCATATCGTACTGATTGAGCGGCACCGCAGGCTAGCAAGACGGTGCGGTAGCACGGCTGTTGAAAGGTTGAGTGATCCGATGTTTGCATTATGGGAACAGAAGTGGCTTTGGGTGCCATCACCGGTACACAAACCTAGGACAGTGTTAGCAGTCGGACTACCGGTACCGGTACCCGGAACCCCGGAGGCAAGCCCGGCTCGTGGAACCCAAGACGCCGACGGTTCCCTCCCTGCCACGCTCGCTGCCGGTCCACACGCCCACTGGTGTGGCCACGAGGTACTTAAGGCACGCTACACGTCACCTAGTGCGCCTGTATTCCGGCACGGGATGCAGGTATCCCTGTGACCCACAGAGGCCCACGGCTTTTCGCTCACAACCGCCCACCCACCTTTGCGTCCTTGAGGTACTTAAGGAAGCCCAGCTCCTCGGGCAGCAGCAGCAGCAGCGCGCGCCCTCGGCCCTCCTTGCCACGTGCCGTGCGGCCCACGCGGTGGATATACTCGCGCGGGTCGTCCGGCGGGTCGTACTGGATGATCCAGTCCACGGCGGGGATGTCCAGGCCACGTGCCGCCACGTCCGTGCACAGCAGGATGCCCTTGTCGGCCTGTGGGGGTAGTGGGGCGGCAACGTGTGAAGCGTGCGGAAACAGTGTGAGGCGCCAGGAATGACAGGCAGCAGTGGGCAGTGGTGCACAGCAGGATGCCCTTGTCAGCCAGGGGGTGGTGGGGGCGGCAACGCGTGAAGCGCCAAAGTAGCGAAGGCGCCAGGAATGACAGGCAGCAGCGGGCAGTGGTGCACAGCGGGTCACATCTGTCAGCCCGGGGGTGGAATGGCAGGAACGGGGGCGCGGGATGCGGGCACCGCTGGTGCGCATGTGGTCGCGGGCTTAGTAGAGACACGCTGGATATCAATGAAGTACTGCTTAGGGTGTGGTGCGCCATGAAGGATTGCGCGAACGTCCGCGGCGTCAGAAAATAGAAATATGCAAGATGCGTAGGGCGTATCCTGGGCCCCTGCATCACACCCTGCCACCACTCCTCCTTACTTTCCACTGGCGCACGGTCTCCCCCTTCCCCGCCTGTGCAGCCCTGGCTCGGTACCTGGCAGAACTCGAAGAAGGTGGTTGTGCGCTTCTGCTGCTTCTGCTTGCCGTGGATGTCCTTCACGGGGATGTCGATGTAGTTGAGCAGCTCCGAGTGGAACTTGACCGAGTTGCAGGAGGAGAAGAAGACCATCACCTGTTGCAGGAGGGCAGGGGCAGGCAGGCAGGGATGCAGCCGGACAAGTAAGCATGGGCTGTTCCATGTACGTGTATGACCGCGAGAAACGTTGCGCGGGAGAACCGGACGGCCCCCGGCACCCCACGCATCTCATGCCTATGGACAGACACCTCCTACTCCCCTCTCCCTTGGCTGCCTTCCGTACCGGAAGCGCGAGCCTCACCCGTCAGAGAGTACTCCGCCCTTGCTCCCCACACGACCCCCACATCCCCCGCGCGTCCACCTTCTCTCACCCCCGCCCGGACCACACCTCGACACTTCTCCGCCACCCCTCTGCAGCCACCCTCCTCACCCCTGTTGCCCCCTAGGCCGGCCCACCTAGGTTCTTCTTCAGATGGATGGATGACACGGGCAGGCAGCGTCAGCAGCCCAGACCACCCCTCCAGGCCCCTCCGCTCCTCTGGTCCCCCCTTCTCCCCCTCAACCCCGTACCCCCGCTTACGGTATTCCCTGGCCGCCCCACCTTCTTGTTTAGGTTCTTCTTGAGGAAGGTGAACAGCAGCAGGAACTTCTTGTCGGCGGGCACCACGCAGTAGCCCTGCTCCAGGCCCTCGCGCGTGGCCACCTGCCGCGCGTCGTCCACCCCAACGTACAGCGGCTTGTGCTTGAAGGACAGCCGCGCCAGGTCCTCAACCTGGGAAAGTAAACAGCCAGTACGGTCAAGGTGTTAAATAAGCTGAGCTGAGGTAGGACAGCGAAGCGGTCAAAAGATTGTCTGAGGTAGCGGCCGCTTCTCCCTTTATGCGCATACCGTCCCCCATCCAATCACCGGCGCCACCGCCCAAGCGCATTGGCACTGGGAATGTCCCGCCACTGTAAGGGACCTCCCCTCCTCACCTTGGTGGTCTGCGTGGCGCTGAACAGCATGGTCTGGCGCTCCTTGGGCAGGATCTTGATGATCTGGGGTCCAACACATACACGGGGTATGGGGGCATGCGTGAAGGCGTTTTTCATTTGCACAATGGCGTTGCACAAAGTCATCACGCAACATGCACCCCAACAGCCAATCGCACCTGGATCTAGCTACACGCGCTGCGTAACGCCTGCCCGCAACGCCCCTGCTAGGCCGCGGCAACGCACCTTGCCTGGGTCAGATACGCACCACAGTGAGCCACCATGTCCCCTAACTTCTCACCATATCCGCGGCCACGCGCCCCCGCCCCTCCAACCCCCCGCCCCGCCATCCACCTTGCAACTCCCAAATCCACCCCCATCCTGTGCACCCCACCCCACTCCGCCCCATAATTCCCTCTCGCTTTACGCGACACCCCCCATTTGCCCCAACTGTCGCACCTCCTTCATGCTGCTCAGCCGTACACCATCTTCCCCTTGGCCCCCGCCCCACTCAACCCCCATACGCGTAACCCCTCATTCCTCTCCACACGGTGCCCCTACTGCTCGCCCCCACCTGGCGCATCTCCTCCTCGAAGCCGATCTCCAGGATGCGGTCCGCCTCGTCGATGACCAGGCAGGCCAGGTTGCGGTACACGAATCCTCGCGTGTTCTGCAGGTGGTCCAGCAGGCGCCCGGGCGTGGACACCAGCAGGTTGACGCCCTTGACCAGCTTCTCCGCCTCCGTGCGCCTGGGGTACACCGGGGCCAATCGTTGCATGAACGTGGTCAACTGCAGTCAGTCCACGCTGCATATGTTTGAATTGTTCCGCATACTAGGCGCAATCATGGTGTGTGTTGGGTTCGTGTATGTGGCTCTGCTTGTATACCTTTTGCACTTGGGGAGGAGACCGGCATGAGAGAGCCAGTGCGTGGATGCGACCTGGCCTGCAGCCCCCAGCACCCAGAAACCCCGGTCCCACTGCCCTCCCCTGCCCTCCTGCCCTGCCTTCCACCCCCCTGCCCACCTGTTGGCCCCTCCCATGACGATGCCGTGCGTCTGCGTGTGGTACTTGAACAGGTCACGGGCAACGCCGTAGATCTGCGCGGAAAGGCAGGTAAGTACGGCAGGTTAATCGGCAACGACCTGTGGCAACAAGCGACACACCTCACGCTGCAATCGGCGCGCAGCAGGCTTGAATGCAAAACACAGCCCGATCACCCACACGCGAACCGCCAAGGACACAATCCCGCCGCCAACGGTTCGGGAACCATGCACGTGCAGCCGTTCGTGCCGTGCATGCCCCTCTCCCACACACATGCAATGCCGTACAAGCGTCAGCGTGACGTGCATATGCCGTGAAGGCGCCGCTCCACTCCTCCGCTTATGTAGCTCCCCTCCTGCAGCGCCATTCTAGTTACGGAGCGCAACCGGCATGGCGGTGCCCCCTGTTCACCCGCACCCCCGCCTGCTAACCCACACACCCCCGCGATACACATGTACCCCTGCCTCCCACCTGCAGCGCCAGCTCGCGCGTGGGCGATATGACGATGGCCCCCGTGCCGTTGCGCGGCATGAACTTGGCCCTGTACAGCAGCTCCACGCAGGGGATGAGGAACGCAAGCGTCTTCCCCGAGCCTGCGGATGACAAAGACGTAAGGCGTGTTAGGGAGGAGGCCGGGGGTCGGCATGTGGAGCATGGCATGGGTCAGGACGCCCGTGGGGTACGGCAGAGCACGCGCGGGAGAGAAGTGACACACGAGGGTGGGGGACTAGCCTGGCGCCACACCGCCAGCTGGTTCCCGCCGCGGTCGCCTCAGCACAGCCTAGGTGTAGGTGTAGGTGCAGCCCAGTAGAGCCGCGGGCTCTGCGTACCGTATGCAACACCCATGCGCCCTCTCCCTCTTCCGCGCAGCCGTCCCCCCCAGCCCATCGCCGCACCCTGTTACTCACCAGCCCTATTGGTTGGCACACGAAACCCCTCCAGCGGGCTGCAGCATCCGGTACCGTGCTTCATACACACCCCTCAGTGCGCACGACGCCCAGCAGAGGGGCCTCTGGACGTAACCTAGGTACCGGTGCCTTCCTCCCTGCCCCTGCCCGTCCACCCCACCCATAGCTCCCGCCACCCCCCGACCCTACAACCCTAGCACCCCAGTACCCTGCCTCCCGAACACCCCCGCATCCTTGCACCTCAGTACCCTAGCAACCCAACCGTCTGCCGCAGCTGGCCCCGACCTTACCCTAGCACCCTTGTACTCTCTCGTCCTGGCCGCCTACCGTAGCCCTCCCCAACCCGCCCCCAGCAGCCCGGCAACCCACCCGTCCTGGCCGCCCCCAGCACGTCCCGCCCCGTGAGCAGCGCGGGGATGGTGCGCGCCTGCACCTCAGTCATGTGCGTGAAGCCCATGTCGGCAATGGCCTGGACAGGGAAGGCATTCGCAGTGGGGAGGGCTTGGTGAGTAGTGTTTTAAGGTCAAGCCCAAGTGGCTACGCGCTGGGCGTGCGGCAATGATGTGGCGTTATCGGGCAACGTGCCAGGCACAAGGCGGACAGGGGATTTAGAGCCTCCATAAGTCCCTGCGTCGGTGCCACAGGGCGCCCTGTCACGTAGATGCCTACCTTGCAGCAACAGCCCCGCTACACCCAGACACACCGCACGGCGTCCCACTTCAACCCCCTAAAACTTCATGCGCGTTGCCGTCTTGCGTTGCCGTCCTGCGTGTACGACACACCTTCCGGGTGTTGTCCGTCAGCTCCAGCGCCGCGAACTCGCTCTCGCTCATGATGCCCGCCACGGTGGCGGTGTGCCGCTCGATCTCCAGCCCACCGCCGCGACCGCTGCCGCGAGCTAGCGGCACGTTGTCCTTCTCGTCGCTGGCCTGCAGTGATGCCACGCAACAGATTGTGCGTTCAGTTAACAGTACCAGGGTTCAGGAAAAGGGACGCAGAGTTGGGGAGGTTTGGTACGTTGTCCTTCTCGTCGGCAGCCTGCGGGTAGTGAGTGTGTCGTGCAAGGGGAGACGACGTGTTCAGAGGAGACCGTGTGGGGCGTCAGAGAATGGGGTGCAGGGTGGGGGAGGCGGAGGCATGTGTATTTGTACGTCCACGTGCATACCAGTATACCAGCAGTGGATGCACATGTGCCGTACGTGCAGGGTGCACAGCATTGGTGCGACCGTGCGCGTGGGCCGCACAGAGCAGCCTTCCGCCACACGCCGCGGACATGCGGACGTCATGGCTACGGCTGTGTGAAGCGCAGGCGTGCCACAGAAATGGCACGACATAGCCCTTCAGCGAGCGGGCGGCCCGCTACGTGTCCGCCCTTGCAACCCAGGAACTTAAGAAGTCCGACACGCACACAAAAAACACCTCGTTGCGCCCACCTTGTGAAGTGCTTTAGAGTGCTTCTTTCCCGCGCCCGGCTGCTCCTCCTCCGCCTCCTCCTCCGCATCGCTGGTGCCAACCACACCGTCATCCTCCTCGTCCTCACCCCCCTCCTCCTCGCCGTCCCCATCCTCGCTGTCTGCCCCGGGCCGTTGCCGCTGCGCCCCCTTGCCCTTGCCCTGCTTCGAGCCCGTGCTGGGCTTCGCAGCCGCCTGCTGGTCAAAATCCTCGCTGTTGAAGTCGCCGTCGGCGTCCTCATCCCCGTCCTCCGAACCCCCCGCTGCTGCCCCCATGTCGAAGTCCTCCTCCGATCCAGCGTCATCGTCTGCGTCGTCGCCGCCTTTACGGCCCTTTGCAGGCTGCTTAGAAGGCGCTAGCTTAGCTTTCTGTTGGGGCAGCGCACGGGGGAGAGAAGGGGTGCGTTGGGGCGCTGGGGTGGGTAAACGCCGCGCTTGCAGGCACGTTGGCAAAAACCCATCCTGATACCGGCAGTCTGCCAAGCTGCGCAGGTCCGAAGATGACATGCTTGGGTCTAGCGAGTGGTCTGCATGAAGCCAGCGGCGCGTTTGGGTCTTGCCCTGGGCCAGCAGGAAGCCACGCGGGGAGACCGATGGACCCACACACGCCACCTGCCTTCGCTGCTGGTGTTGTCTTCTGCTTGCCAGCTCCAGGTGAAGGGCCCTTGGCGGCGCCGTTGCCCTTGGCAGGACCGGCATGCGCCTTGGCTGGCGTGACCGACTGCTGCTTCCCCTGCTTGGGTGTGGCGCCTGCACGCATGGCATGGAACCAACGAGAAAGGCCAATGCCCCAAGTTGGCATCGTCCCAAGGGGGTGTCGACGCCGCATATGTCTATCATATTCTTAAGGGCACCGCGAGCGGCAGAGCAGCACTCACCGCCGCCGGGCGTCGCCAAACCCTCGTCGCCACGGCCGGCTTTGCTCCTGCTCCGCTTCCTTTTGCGTTTTTGTTCGTCTTGTGAACTCATCTTATGTTTTTGGACACCCTAAGCAAAGCGAGTCCTAAAGCAACACAGAGAAATAAGGGCGAAAGGGCCAACAAACGCAAGAGAGTTCCTCAGTAAGGGGCTACAGCTTTTTGAATCGGAGCTAATTCCTGTTCCATTCCATCAAAGCCGAGTAGCAGTGCTGCGTAAGGGACAGCAGTCAGTTAAGCGGTTAGTGATGGAAAATTCGTCCCTTCGGGCGAAGTCGACCATCAGTGTGTATCAAAGCCTATACTGGTGATGATTGCTTTACAACTGCAGTACACTGGCCACCTTGTTTGTACTCGCCTGCGCCTTGGTACCGAGGGAGGTCGCCCGAACGAGGAGGGGAAGCCTGATGCCCTTAGCATCTAGAAATGTAGCTACCATATACCATCATCACATGCATTGACTATGTGCCTGAGTTGCTCACGTTAACGCGCACAAGGCCGCCGACGCGGTCGGTACTAGCACCTGCCTTAGTGTTTTAGAATACTAGCTCTACAAGTGCGCATTCCTATAGCCATAACAAACGCGTTTAGCATTTGTCATCTGCGGCAGCAGCTGGAACCATGGCGGGCAAGCTGGGCAGCGTGGAGGAGGAGCTGCTCAAGCTGTGCAAACAGCACCCAAATGTGAGAACGGCGCGCACGACGGCGCATACTCTTAAGCAGCTTACCACCAACATGGCAATTGGGCCAGGTTAATAGCAGGGCTCACGCCTGGCCTTGGCTTACGGGGAGGGAGGGAAGAGTGGTGCGGAGGGGGAAAAAGCGCTGCTGGACCTCTGCGCTCCCGCCCACGGCTGCAGGTCGCATGCGCACGTGGACCACCACCAACCAGAACCCACCCTTCTTGCACAGTGCTTCACGCACCTGTGCCCCTCCCGCTCCGCCCTTACACACAACACGTCAAAGCACGTATTGGACTCCCCTGTGTCCCTCCACCCGCCCGCCGCTGCCCCCCACACCTCACCTCCCCCGCACCACGCCGGCACGCCCGTCCTCACCTTAACCCACTGCTGATTGCTTCCTCCAACACTCCTCCCTCCCCCACATCGCCAGGGCCTCACCGATGACGTCATGGACAGCGCCCTGCAGCACATACCGCTGCAGGCGCGGGCGGACGCACTGAACGCCCTGCTGGGGGCGAGCAGGCTGCAGGTGGGTCGGGGCGGGGCACGGGCGGGACAGTGGTGGAGCCGGGATGAAGCATGGGAAGGGCTACAGTGGGGTGGAGTAGGCTGCAGGGGTGGGCGGGAGAAAATTAGGGTGGAGCAGGGTGGGTTTAAAGCTATACGGGTTGGGCAGTAGCGGCGCATCCGGTGCAGGGGCTCGATGTGGGTTGTCCTGTGGGTCCCCCGCGCCCCGGAGGCCGTGGGCTGAGATCCGCACAGATGGGCGCTGGCGTTGCTGGGTTGCAGGGCAGGGTGGCCCACGGTGGGTTGGTTGGGGTCACGTGGCACAGGATGGTGGGCTAAGGCTCACTTTGTCCTGGCACGGGAGGCCAGTGGGGCCGCGAAACGCTTGGGGGTCCCCAGAGGGCGGAGGCCCGAAGGTTGCAGGAAAAGCCGCATGCGGTTCTGGGCCGTCAGCGGGCGACAAGCACACAATAGCTGCGTAGCTAGCGGCGGCATCCTATCTCCACAATCCGGACAGTTCGTCGAATGCTGCTTCATAACACCACCTTCACTTTCGGACTCGGTCATTGCTGTGTTTCTCACCTTGTCCCACTCGCCATTGCACATGGATATGCAGCTGCTCAAAAGCAAGACTGGGCAGATCGTGTACAAGGAGGTGGCGGCGGAGGAGGCAGTCAAGTGGGTGACATGCGTGTGTGCACTGCGTGTCAGCTGCTTATTGCGTGTACTACTGCGTTGCAATGCGTTGTTGCGTTCCGCATGTGCAGCTTGATGAGCGCCCGACGGGTGCTCAAAGAGCAGTGGGCATGTGCACGATCCTGTTTCCTGGGGGCAGGTTGAGGTACGTGGCTTACCGGTGCTTTGGGTGCGCACGGTATGTGTGTGTGCAGGTTCAAGGGGTTATCTGCCGAGGAGCTTCTGGTGTACCAATGCATCAAGGCGGCGGGGAACTCAGGTGCTCATGGGGGCAATGGGCGTAGTTGTGCCTGGTTGCGTCGCTGGCATATTGAGCGTCGGGGCACACGTGTCATCCGTTTGGCATGGTGCTTCCGTGGTCATACATATTAACCTGGCTAAACACAAAGCCGTGGAGTTGTAGAGCGGAACGTGGTCTTGGCGGAGTTGTTGACATGTCCGGCTTCGGCTCCAGCAGCATAGCAAACAGAGCTCGTGCGACTACACCCGCGAAC
>VFQN01007228.1_pt1 | contig 12059 bp, 10 predicted proteins | sample 3512371 | NCBI WGS metagenome assembly VFQN01 (sample SAMN10412370, study PRJNA504923) | tailings metagenome | isolation source: Replicate 2 from Balatoc abandoned mine | place: Philippines: Itogon, Benguet | collected 2017-08-28
CGGCGTACTGCTTCAGTCGGCTCACCAGGTTCTTGGCGATGAATTCCGGCGTCTCTTCGGAGAGAAAGATATAGCCGTCGATATAGTCCAGCACCTCGACGGGGATGTCCTCGAAGCGCTTGCGGCGCACCAGGATGACGATCGGCATTTCGAGGCCACGCCGCCGCATCAGGTTGATCAGGGCGACGGCTTTGCCTTCGAGGCCCTTCTTGCCCCAGTCGACCACCATGCAGCCGACGGCGGCGTCGGTCTGGACGGCGATCTCTGCGTCTTCGATGCGCCGGGCACGCACGACCTGAAAGCCCATCCTGTCGATGGCGGCTGTGATCTCCCCCAGCCGGTGGCCTTCGAGATCGTCGGTGTCGAAGGCCGGAGTACAGAAGAGGAAGGTGAAGCGCCTGAAGAAATCCATCGGCTGAGATCCGTCAGTAGACTGCTGGGACGTAGAGTTCGGGGGCGACCGGCGTGCGGAGATAGTCGGGCTTGTGCTCGCGCTGCGGCAACACGATAGCGTCGTGCGCCACCTCCTGATAGGGCACCTGTTGCAGGAGATGGTGGATGCAGTTGAGCCGCGCCCGCCGCTTGTTGTTGCCTTCGATCACCCACCAGCGGGCCTCGGGGATGTGGGTGCGCGCCAGCATCTCCTCCTTGGCCTTGGTGTATTCTTCCCAGCGCCGCCGGGATTCAAGATCCATGGGCGAGAGCTTCCATTGCTTCATCGGGTCGTGGATGCGCATCAGGAAGCGCAGGTTCTGCTCATCGTCGGTGATCGAGAACCAGTACTTCACCAGAATGATGCCGGAGCGGACCAGCATGCGCTCGAATTCGGGGACGGTACGGAAGAACTCCTCGATCTCGGCCTCGCTGCAGAAGCCCATGACGCGTTCGACGCCGGCGCGGTTGTACCAGCTGCGGTCGAACAGCACGATTTCACCGGCGGCCGGCAGGTGCGCCGCATAGCGCTGGAAGTACCATTGCGTTCGCTCGCGTTCGCTGGGCGCAGAGAGGGCCACGGTGCGGCAGACGCGCGGGTTGAGCCGCTGGGTCACACGCTTGATGACGCCGCCCTTGCCGGCGGCGTCGCGGCCCTCGAACAGCACCACGACCTTGAGTTTGTGGTTGATCACCCAAGTCTGCAGCTTGATCAGCTCGCGCTGCAGGCGCAGCAGCTCGGTGAAGTAGAATTTGCGGTCGATTTCGTCGTGGCGCGTCAGATCGGGTTGATCGGGCAGGTGCGACAGCAGCTCGTCGCCAAGCTCCAGTTCGAGCTCCTCGTCGATACTGTCGGCCAGCTCGCGGCGGACGCGGTCTTCGAGTGTATCTCGGTTCGATTTTCTGTCCATGGCAGGCCCTCCGTCACGTTCCGCCATATAACGCCGGCGGAAGGTGAGCGCTGCCGATGACAGTTTCGCGACAGCCGGAAGGAGCCTTTAGGGGCGGGGCAGGAGACGTTTTGCCTGCATCTCGGCGAAGCACTTGCGGAACATCGCCTCGGTGTCCATGACCTCGGTGAAACCGGCTTGCATCAACTTGATGGTCGAGACGAGGGCCGCCGGGCCGGGCTCGGTGCGGCCGAAGCCCATCGTATAGTCGGCATATTCGAAGGAGAGGCCGACGAACTCCTTGAGCGTGCCCGATACGAGGCCGTGGGCGGCGCGGATTTCCGCCCATTCGGCTTCCTGCGGTCGGATCTTCTGGTCGAGTGCCAGAGGTACGTGCTCGCCCGGTGCAAATCCCAGGGCGTCGGCGATGGCGGGCCAGACGTTCGGCCAGACGAACACGTCACCGTTGGTGACGTTGAAGATCTCGTTGCGCGCGGCAGCGGCCTCGCCGGACCAGGCGATGGCGCGTGCCAGCAGGTCGGCATCGACGGCCTGGGCCACCCGTCCCACGCCCCCCGGATAGTCGAGCCTGGTTTTGCCGGCGCGGCGCATCATGGCAGCGTAGACGCCCAGGGCGGGGATCACGTTCATGGCGCTGCCGACCGAATCGCCCACGATCAGCACCGGCCGCAGGATCGACCAGGTCCAGTCCTTGCCTTTTTGTTGAGCGGCGAGAAAGCGTTCCTGGTTCCAGTAGAAATTCGGCTGCTCGTGCATCTCCGAACGATTCTCGCGTGCCGGCACAGTGAGCGGGCGGACATGCACACCATACGCCTTGGTGCCCTGCAGCAGGGCGACATGGCGCAGTCCAGGCGCGGCTTGCTCCAGCGGGCCGAACAGGTTGCGCAGCATCTGATCGTTGGTGCGAATCTGCTCGTCCTCGCGCCAGCCCGCGACCAGACCCGGTCGTTCGTAGAGCGCGGCGTAGACGAGATGTGTCACCCCTGCAAACTCGGGCGCGAGCTTGGCGCAGGCCGCCCGGTCGGTGAGGTCGAGGGGCAACCAGCGCGCGCCGTGAGTTTCGGCGGGACGCCGCCGGGAGAGCGCGACGACCTCGCAACCGGGTTCGGTCGCGAAGTGCTTCATGGCGGCGTACCCGACAAGGCCGGTAGCGCCAGCGATCAGGACTTTTTTGCTCGGCATTGGAACCGTCAGCCTAGCACGCCCTGGCCGTGCGCAAAGGCGGCGCGTTCCGCCGGTCGAGGCGTCAGTTCAGGGCGCGGTCGAGGCTGGCATGGAAGCGCTTAAGATTCTGTTCCAGGCGGCCGACGATCAGCCGGTCGTTGGCGCCGCTGGCCAGCCCGCGCTGGATCTGCTCGCAGATCGGCAGATCCTCGCTGTTGAACACGCCGCGGTCGATCAGGTCGAAGGACCGCGCCCAATGTGCTTCGGCCTTCTCGTCGCCGGGAAGTTGCGGCGTCAGCATGGAATGCACGAACAACGTTTCGCCCGGGGCGATGGGGAACAGCCCGAGATGACTGACATAGTCGGGATGGTAGATGATGATCGTGTTCGGGAAAACGTAATGCACCAGCGTGCCATGCTCGCTGAGCGTCCAGCGCTCGGGCGGCAGGTCGCGAATTTCCCTGGTGCGTTCGCGCGCCGCGAGAAAGCGGATGTGCGGGCCGAGCGTGTCGCTCACCGACACCGAGTCGGTGAAGAAGGGACCGATGGTCCCGGCATGCAGGCGGGTTACATGGTAGATCTCGAGGAAGGCCTCGACGATCAGTTTCCAGTTGGTGGCGCGGCGGCTGGTGCTTTGACGATAGAAGCGGTGGCTGCCGAGACCGGCTGCGTCGAGATCGCCGTCGACGCCTTCCAGGAACGACGCCATGTCGGGCAGGCTGGCTGCCGGATCGAGCATTGCCCAGATCATGCCGTGGCGCACGATGGAAGGAAGCTCGCGCAGGCCGGTCAGGTGCTTGTCCAGAGTCGGGAAGGCCTCGGCGCGCGGCACGCCGGCAAGCGAGCCGTCGAGGCGGTAGGCCCAGCCATGGTAGGGGCAGACGAGGCTCTGGCGGCGGCACGGCTCGCTCTCTTCGACGATCAGCCGTGCGCCGCGATGACGGCAGACATTGAGCAGAACCTTTACGTTGCCCTCGCGCGTCCGCGTCACCAGCAGGGGCACGCCGCAAATCTCGCGCGCCATTACGCTGCCCGGCTCGCACAACTGGTCGGCGGAGCCGAGACATAGCGGCAGGCGGCGGAACAGGCGCGCCTGCTCCTGGTCGAAGCGGTTGCGGTCGATGTAGATGGCGGGATCGAGGCTGGCTTCATCAGCCTTCCAGTCCGGGCTGGTGCGCCGATCCATCTCGCCCAGCAGGCGCTGGAAGATGTTTTGCCAGTAAGGTTCTGCCGCCATCGTCGTCATGGTCAGGACTCCTTGTAGGGGCGGGCCGAGACGGCCTGCAGGCAAAAGGCAGTTACGTCGCGCGCCAACGCGGCGGCGTCGGGTTGGTGGGTGGCATCCTGCGCCAGCGGGCCGATCAGCCCTTCCGTCAACGCACCGATCAGGCCGGCCGCGGCGAGGCGGGCGTTCTGCGGTGGGAAGTCGCCGGCCGCAATTCCGTCGGTGATCAGGCCTTCGAACACATCGGCGAAGGCGCGGCGGGACGCGAGGCGGGCGGCATCGACTTCCGGCTCGGCCGGCTCGGCGATCATCGCCCAAGAAAGCCGCCGCGCTCGTACGGCGCGCAATGCGAAGACTCGTATTGCATCGGCAAGCCGATCCATCGCCGCGCCTTCTGAGCGTGCCACGGCCGCCAACACTGCGAGCTCGTGACCGGCGTTCAGGCTCAGCGCTTCGGCGAAGAGTTCACCCTTGGAGGGGAAGTGCCGGTAGACCGTGCCGGTCGCCACGCCGGCGGCCTCGGCCACCGTGGCGACCTGGGCCCCCCGGAAGCCCACTTCGCCCACGACAGAGCGAACGGCCTGCAGGATGCGATCCCGCTTGTCCTGGAGCTGTTCCTGAACCCGCTCGGTATGGCGATAGGCCATGATGTGAATTCCGGTTCAATTCTTGATAAAGAAATGAACCTGTATTCAATTCATGTCAATCCCCCATCTGCCGGTCTCCTGCAACGACCGGGCGGTTGGTGGGTTAAGTCGCGACCGTTGTCTCGCGACAGGAGCTTTCCCGATGCAATCCAAACTCGTCTTCGAAGAAGCAGGCGAGCGAACGTTCGTCCTCGTGCTGGCCGCTGGCGAAGAAGCCTTTGCAGCGATCAGCGATTTCGCGGCTAGAGAGAGCCTGTCGGCGGCGTCGTTGACGGCGATCGGAGCCTTCGAGCGTGCCACGCTGGGGTGGTTCGACCTTGCAAACAAGACGTACAAGCCGATCCACATCGAAAGTCAGTGCGAGGGGTTGAGCCTTTTGGGCGATATCGCGGTGGCCGATGACGGCAAGCCCAGTCTCCACATGCATGCCGTGATGGGCCTGAGCGATGGCACCACGCGCGGGGGGCACTTCCTGAAGGGCATCGTGCGGCCAACCCTCGAAGTCACCATCAACGAAACGCCGGCAAGGCTGCGCCGCCGTCAGCGACCGGAACTGGGTTTGGCATTGATCGATCTGTCATAGAAATTCGCAACCGGCATGACCTACTCTCTGGGTCATGCCCTTGCATGTAGAAATCCACCGGCTGTCCCGAACCATCGTCGTCGTTGCGCGTGGCGAGATCACGGCCGAAGATGTCGACCGGTGTGCTCGTGAGATCGTCGACGGGAACGTACGGCACTTCGCCAAGATCATCGACGTCTCGACGTCGACCTCCGAAGTGACGGCGGATCAGATCGGACACATTGCATCGTGGTTGCGTGCCGGCGAAGTGACACGCGGCGCCGTGGCGTTCGTGGTCGATCCGGAGCGCGAAGAACTGGCGCAGAACTTTGCCGACGCTACTCAGAGTGACCGCCCCGTGAAGTTGTTTCGCAGCATCCACGAGGCGCGCCGCTGGATTGCGGAAGTTTCAAATGGGTTCGCAGACTGAAGAGGGGGAGCTTTCGGCAGATCATTCGTCGGGCGCGCAGGGCCTGGCCTCGTCTTAGTTGAGGCCATACATGGAGAATTGCTGCGCGACCTCAGGATTGATCGTTTCCGCGGCGCGCTGGTCGGCCTCGCCGCCGGCCACATCGCCATTCTTGATCTTCGCGAGGCCGCGGCCGTAAAGCGACAGCGCGCGGTTGGGGTCGATATCGAGCGCCGCGTTGTACTCGTTCAAGGCCAATGCCGGATCGCCGAGCTTGAGATAGATGAAGCCGCGCGTGTCGCGGACATCCAGGTTGATCGGCATCAACTTCAACGCCGTGTCGCAATCCGCGAGTGCCTGGACGAGGTCCTGGCCGGCGATCGCGCGCGTCAGGCCGCGGTTGTTGTAGGCAAGGCCGAGCTGCGGGTTGAGGGCGATGGCCGAGCTGTAGTCGGAGATTGCCTTGTCGTACTCCTTCTTGGCGAAATGGGCGTAGCCGCGATTGTAGAAGGCCAGCGGATTGGTGTGATCGATCGAGATGGCCAGATCGAGATCCCGAATTGCCATGTCGAGCTGGCCCTGCCCTAGGTAGATGGCGGCACGATTGCTCAACGCATCGGCATTGCGCGGGTCGTACTTCAGGGCGGCATCGTAGTTTTGCAGCGCTGCCATCGCGTTGCCGCGCCGCCCATAGGCCAGACCACGCATCAGATAGGCCAGCGGGTTCTCGGGAGCCATGCTCACCGCACGGTCGAGATCGCCCATGCCGCGGCCGAAGTCGCCGAGCTGAACGAAGGCGTCGCCTCGCCGGATCAAGGCATCGACATTGTCGGGCTCCAGAACAAGGACGCGGTCGAAATCCTGGATCGCGCGGTCATAGGCGCGCTTGCGTGTGGCCAGCAAGACGCCGCGGTTGAGGAAGGCAAGCGAGGCGTTGGGGTCGAGCTTGATCGCATCGCTGTAGTCGGTGAGCGCCTTGTCGGTCAGTCCGACGGCATCCAATGCTGCGGCGCGACGAAAGAGGTTCAACGCATCTGGGTTGGCTGCGTTGATCAGCTGATCGTAATGCCGAATGGCATCGAGATAGTCCTCGCTGGCCAGCACCTTGTCGCCGAGCATCGTACGGGCGACGCCGCGCGTCAGCCGCGCCATCGCCACTTCTGCGGGCTGGAGCTGACGGCTGCCCAGCGCCTTGGAGCAGGCGGCCGACCGCTGCGCGGCATCGGCCGTCGTGGGAAACGCCTTCTGTACACACTCGTCATAGGCCGCCTTCACTTCGGCCGCGGACAATGTCGGCGCCACGGCGGACGCGGGTGTCGGCGCCTTGGCGACTTCCGGCTGCGTGGGCGAATTGACGTATCCGACGGTGAGCACGGTAACGACGCCCACCACGGCAAGGCCGGCGGCTGAAATGACGAGGATCTTGAATGGGGACAAGAGTCAGTTCCTTTCGAGAAATGTCTTGGTCTCTGCCACGGCTTCGGCAAGCCCGGTGCGCTCGATCACGACGCCGGGCGGGAAAGCGCTGAGCAGGCGGCTGGGCAGGCGCGAGTCGAGCATCACGAAGACACCGCGATCGTCGGCACGGCGAATCAGTCGGCCATAGGCCTGCTTGAGACGTAGCCGGGCCAGCATGTCGTCGTAGGCGTTGGCACCGGCACCCGCCGCCTTCCAGTAGGCCTTGCGGGCGCGATGCAGGATGTCGGGGCGCGGCCAGGGCACGCGATCGAACACGATCAGGCGCAGCGAGCGGCCGGGTACGTCGACGCCGTCGCGCACGGCATCGGTGCCGAGCAGGCAGGAATGCTCCTCGGCGCGGAAGATATCGACCAGCGTGGCCGCATCCATGCCGCCGACATGCTGGGCATAGAGCGGCAGGCCGGCTTCTTCCAGCGCCGGTGCGATGCGCTGATGGACGGCGCGCAAGCGGCCGATTGCCGTGAAGAGGCCGAGGGCGCCACCTCCGGCTGCCAGGAAAAGCTCGCGATAGGCTGCGGCCACCTGATCGGGATCGTCGCGCTTCACGTCCTTCACGATCAGGACTTTGGTCGCTTCGGCATAGTCGAACGGCGAGGCCATCGCGGCACGGATCGCAGGAGCCGCCAGATGTTTCGTTCCGGTGCGTGCCTCCGCCACCGTCCAGTCGGCCAATCCGCTCGGGTCCTCGTCGTTGGCGGCGGCCGGTACGCCGAGCGAATCGCGCAGGGTTGCCGACGTGATGACCGCGCCATGGGCCGGCCGAATGACCGAGTTCACGAACGGCTCGGTCGGATCGAGGTAGTGACGGTACATGCCGACATCGATTTCGCGGCTCTGGCTACGCTCGACGGCGAACCAGTCGACGAAGGCGGGATCAGGGTCGTTATGCAGGCCGCGCAGCATGGCGCGCCAGGACTCGAGTGTAAGTTCGCAGCGGTTGGTGAGCGACCGCGCCACACCTTCGATGCGCGCGCGCTGCCCCGAATCGAGCTTGTCGGCTTCGCCTTCGAGCTTGGCGCGCAGTACCTGTCGCAGCTTGCGGACCGGTACCAGCATCTTGTCCAGCGCATCGGCCAGTTGATCCGCCGCCTCGATCAGGCCTGGATTGAGCGGCCGCACGTCGCATTCCTGGCCGAAGCCTTGATCGTCGCCGGCTGATCGCGCGCGAACCTGCATCCGCACCAGCGCCAGGAATTCTTCGGCAGGGCCCAGCACAGTGCCGTCGGCGAGGCGCGTCTGCCAGTTGGGCGAGGGAAGCTGCTGGGCGAGGTCGAGCAGACGGCGCAGCGCCTGTTGCGCCTCGACATCCTCGCCGATCAGGTCGCTCAGGCGCCGCTCCAGACCGCGGGCGCGGCTGCCGCGGCGGCCCTCGGCGCCCAGCAGCCAGCGGCGGAGGTCGGAGGCTTCGACGCCGCTGAGATGCGCACCGAAAGCACCATCGGCGGCATCGAACAGGTGATGGCCCTCGTCGAACACGTAGCGCAGCGGCCGTGTGCCGTCGTCGAGCCCGCCCATGGCGGCCTGGATCATCACCAGCGCATGGTTGGCGATCACGATATCGGCCTGGCGGGCGCGGCGGATCGTGCGCTCGACGAAGCATTTTCGATAATGCTCGCACGCCGAATAGATGCATTCGCCGCGCCGGTCGGCCAGCCGCTGCACGCGGCTGCGGCCCACGAGATCGAGCAACCAGGCCGGCAGGTCGCCGCCGATCATGTCGCCGTCACGGCTGGCCAGCGCCCAGCGCGCCAGCAGGCCGAGGCCGACGGCGTTCTCGGGCACCAGACCGGTACGCATCACCGCCTCCTGGAAGTTCAGCAGGCAGAGATAGTTCTCGCGTCCCTTGCGGACCACCACGCGGCGGCGCTTCTCGGCGCTGTCGCGATGCAGGCGGTCGAGTTCGTTGTCGATCTGGCGCTGCAGGTTGCGGGTGTAGGTCGCGATCCAGACCGGCGCGCCGTTCTTCTCCGCCCAGAGGCTCGCCGGCGCGACATAGCCCAACGTCTTGCCGACGCCGGTGCCTGCTTCCACCAGGACGACATTGGGCTTGTCCTCTTCCGTGCGCGGCGCAAAGGCCTGGCTGGCGGCGGAAGCGTAGTCGCTCTGCGTCGGCCGCGCTTCGGCGATGTTGCTGCCGGCCGAGACGAGCTGGGCGAGGCGCAACCGTGCTTCGCGCGGTTCGACCGGCGCGCTGCCGGGCGGTGGCGCCGGCGGCGGCTCCTCCCAGACCGGCAGGCTCTTCCAGACATCGAGGCCGGCGCCGGGCCTGGGCTTCTTCGCCCCCTGGTCGATCCTGAGCGCGGCCAGCACGGCGTCACCCCATTCCCAGAGGCCCCGCGCCATGGCAAGCGCCGTGTCCTTCATCTCGGGTGAGGCAAGGGCTGCCATATCCTCGAGTTCGTCGATCAGCGCCCGCGCAATCTCGGGGAGGGTGGCAACTTCTTCCTCGGGCGTCGTCGGTACGTCGAGATCGAGCGCTTCGCACAGGCCGCGCACGGTCGGCAGGCAGAAACGCGCGGGCCGCACGAAGGCAAAAAGCGCCAGCAGGTCGCGGGCCTTCAGATCTTCCAGGCCTAGCCGGGCCGCGATCGCAGGGGCATGGCAGACCAGGGGCGGGGTGCCCATGGCGCGCAGACTGGTGTCTCTGCCCGACAGGCGTTCGATCGTGCCGTCGGGCGTGCGCCAGAGCGCGCCGCGCGCCGTGGCGACCAGGGCCGGCCAGGGAGGTAGCGCGGAAGAAGTCACCGGGCGGGCATAGCACAGGCCAATTGTCCGATGCAGCGACCGTCGGTTGCTTCTAGAATCCCGGCTCATGAAGGTTCCCGCGCTCCTCGGCAGGATGACTGCCGTCTTCCGTCAGTCCGGCGCCATGGACAAAGGGAAAGGCAAGGTCACTGGGGTGATCGCCCTGACCCTGGGCGGCCTTGCCGTGCTGGCGGTGCTGGCATTTCATTTTCCGCAGTATCTGACGACGCCGGATCTCCGGAAGAAGTACGACGTCGCCGTCCTGCGCGAGATCATGCTGGTCGGCATGGTGATCGCGGGCGGCATGGCGATCGCCAACCTGATCCAACTCCGCAATCGCTGGGTGAACGGCACGGCGCTGGCGTTGATCCTGCTGGCGGCGGCACTGGGCGGCCATCGCGTGCCGGTCGGCGACTTCCCCGACAACGTGCCCTATGTCGGCCTGGATTGGTTCATTATCGACCTTCTCGGCTCGAGCATGATCTTCATCCTGATCGAGAAGATGTTTCCCCTGCACCGCAATCAGCCGGTGTTCCGGCCGGGCTGGCAGACCGACTTCACGCATTTCATCGTGAACCATCTGCTGGTGGGGCTGGCACTGCTGATCGTGAACTTCGCCATCCATCGGCTGTTCGGCTGGATGGTCTGGCCGCCGCTACAGAAATGGGTGGGTGGCCTGCCGTTCTTTGCCGAGTTGTTCCTCGTCATCCTGGTGGCCGATCTGGTGCAGTACTGGACGCACCGCGCCTATCACGAAATCCCCTTCCTCTGGCGCTTCCATGCCGTGCATCACAGTGCCGAATACATGGACTGGATGGCGGGGTCGCGGCTGCACCTGTTCGAACTGCTGACGACGCGCGTGTCGATCCTTGGCATGCTCTACGTCCTGGGCTTCAACCAGACGACGACCGACATCTATATCGTGATCGTCGGCTTCCAGGCCGTGTTCAATCACGCCAACGTGCGGGTGCCGGCGATCTTCGCCAAGGCGCCGCTCAAGTGGCTGATCGTGACGCCGGACTTCCATCATTGGCATCACAGCTCGGAGCGCGAGGCGATCGACCGCAACTATGCCGCTCACTTCGCCTTCATCGACTACATCTTCGGCACGGCCGTGAAATCGGAGCGCCGCTTCCCCGGCAAATACGGTGTGTTGGGCGATTACATGCCGCCGGGCTTCGTGCACCAGCAGCTCTTCCCTTTCACTTGGAAAGGTTGAGCCGGGAGGGGGCGACGCGGCGTTGCCGTTCGGCGAGCAGCGAGAGGAGTGCGGCCACCACAAGCGCTGCCGCGGCGGCGAGCGATGGCGTCGAGAGACTGCCGGTGGCGTCGTAGACATAGCCTGCAAAGATCGGACCCAGAATCTGGCCGAGGCTGAAGGAGACGGTCATCAGCGCGATGCTGCGGCGGGGATCGCCGGTGCTGCCTTGGCGGGCCGCGACCAGACCGAGCGCGGTCAGGCCGACGAACGTACCGCCCAGGAAGATCGCCGCGACGATCACGCCGGCCGTCTGCACCCAAAGGGCACTGGCCGCCACGCCGACGGCTTCGACGAGGTTCGCCACGACATAGGCACGCATCACGCCCCATCGGGCGCCCAGCGCCGTCCAGAGCGCGACCGACGGCACGGCGCTCAGGCCCACCACCAGCCATATGTAGGGTTCGAGATGGGCGATGGCCGGCGCGCCGCGCACCAGATCGACGATGAAGGTGGCCGTGATCACGTAGCCGAAGCCGAACAGGCCATACGCCACGATCAGCGCGGCGAAGCCCGGCGAAGCGCCGGCGGCACTCTGCGTTCGTGCGGTCTGCGGCATAGCTTCGTCGGGTGGCACCAAGGCGGCAACGGCGACGACCGCGGCGAAGGACAGAGCGGCGCTGGCAAACCAGAGCGTCTGCCAGGAGGCATGTGCCGTCAGCAACGCCGCGACCAGGATTGCGGAAAGGGCGATGCCGCCGCCGACCCCCGCAAAGTGTACGGCGGAGAGCGACGCGCGGCCGGCGGCGGCGAGACGGTCGAGCACAAGGGCCGAGCTGAAGATCAGGACAAAGGCGCTGGCGGCTCCGGCGATCAGTCGCAGTGCGATGAAGAGCGGCATGGTCGCGGCCGCGCCCATGCCGGCGAGGCAGATCGCATTGACGGCGAGCGCGGCCAGCAGCCAGGTGCGGCGCGAACCGGGAAGCCGTAGCGCCCCCAGCAGGGCGCCTGCGAGATAGCCGATGAAATTGGCCGAGGCGATCAGGCCGGCCTGGCTCTTGGTGAGCTGCAGCGCTTCGACCATCGGCGGCAGGATCGGCGTATAGACGAAGCGTCCGATGCCGAGGCCGGCCGCCATCGCCAGAAGGCCGCCAATCGCGAGCAGGAGAGGGCGTTTTTTCATTGCAGGCGCGGCACTTTGGGCGCTTCGCGCAATTGACGCAATTGGCCCCCGCACCTAGTTTGCCCGATCCATGTCCCAGATTGATCGTACCCTCGCCGAGGCCG
>VFQN01007229.1_pt1 | contig 12056 bp, 11 predicted proteins | sample 3512371 | NCBI WGS metagenome assembly VFQN01 (sample SAMN10412370, study PRJNA504923) | tailings metagenome | isolation source: Replicate 2 from Balatoc abandoned mine | place: Philippines: Itogon, Benguet | collected 2017-08-28
TTTTACTGGGTCTTTATCCTGGCCGGAATTCTTGTGATCTATCCCTTCATCGAAATGGCCCTCGATAAAAAGAAGAAATCCTGATCTCTCATTTTTCACCTTTCACCTTTCACTTTTCACTCTCTCACTTTTCACCTTTCACCTTTCACCTTATCTTCGCTCCATGGCTGGCAAAAAGAAAATCATCATCACCATTGACGGATGGAGCAGTTGTGGCAAGAGTACTGTTGCGAAACAATTGGCTAGGGAATTAAACTATGTCTATATTGATAGCGGTGCCATGTACCGCGCCATCACCTTATATTTTTTACGTAACCATATCGACTGGACAAATACAGAAGAAGTAAAGGAAGCGCTTACCAACATCCAGCTCGATTTTCGGTACAATGAACATAGCCAGCAATCTGAGATTTTTCTGAATGATGAAAATGTGGAATATGTAATCCGCGACCTGGTAGTTGCTGAAAAAGTAAGTGAGATCGCTGCCATCCGCGAAGTACGTGATTTTGCAGTGAAACAGCAGCAGTCCATGGGTAAGAAAAAAGGCATTGTGATGGATGGCAGGGATATTGGTACCGTGGTATTTCCCAATGCAGAATTAAAAATCTTTATGACGGCCGACAATGCGGTTCGGGTAGAACGCCGGTTTAAAGAGCTCTATGAGAAGAATCCGAATGTCACCATCGAGGAAGTAAAAAACAACCTGGAGATGCGTGATTATATTGATAGCAATCGCGAAGTCAGTCCGCTTCGCCAGGCTGAAGATGCCCTGGTGCTGGATAACTCCAAACTAACCATGCCGGAGCAATTAGCCATCGCACTGAACTGGGTAAAGGAACGCCTGCCTGCCTGATTTCCTGGCTTCCTGCAACTTTTCCCGATCTCGTAAATGCATTTCCTCATCGCGTAAACAGGCGCGTATTCTGCAGGATAAATTTGCGCCTTATAAAATATAAGGACGAAGATGAGGCAAATAGTATTGGTAATTGTATTGACTTTCAGTGTTTTGGGTTCAATCGCCCAAAACGGCACGGCAATTTTAAAAGGGAAAATCACCACAGCAGATAAAAAGCCCGGCGAAGGTGTGACGGTGGTTTTACAACCCATCAACCGTACAGTGCTTGCGGACAACGGAGGAAATTATAACTTTTCAGGTCTCGAGGCTGGAGAATATACCCTTCTGGTAAGCCTTATTAGCTATGAAGATATTACCCGCACAATTGAGCTAGCTGCCGGAGAAACCAAAACAGAAGACATCCAACTCAATCTTTCCAACCGCGAATTGAATGAAGTGGTGGTTATTGGGAATAAAAACAGTTTTAAAACCAACCGGGTTTCCAATTCCCTGAGGCTGGGCAGCAGTTTGCTGGAAACGCCGCAGAATATCCAGGTAGTTACTTCCAAACTCATCAACGACCAGCAGATTTTTGATATGCTCGAAGGCGTTACACGTAATGTGAGTGGGGCCTCAAGAGTGGAGCACTGGGATAACTACGCGCGTATAACCATGCGGGGTAGTAATGTTGGAGCTTTCAGAAACGGAATGAATGTATCCACTACCTGGGGACCCTTAACTGAAGATATCAGCATGGTGGAACGTATTGAATTTGTAAAAGGTCCGGCTGGTTTCATGTTATCCAATGGCGATCCTGCAGGTTTCTATAATGTAGTTACCAAAAAACCAAGCGGTCGTAACAAAGGTGAAGTAACCATGAGCCTGGGAAGTTTTGACCTGTATCGTGCAACTGCTGATATAGATGGAAAATTGACGGAGAATGGCAAACTGTTATATCGTATTAATGTTATGGGACAACTTAAAGGCTCCCATCGCCAGTTTGATTTTAATAATCGCTATAGCATCGTTCCAGTGCTGAAGTATCTGATTGATGATCGCACTTCTGTAACATTGGAATATACTCACCAGTTCTCGGAAGTAAATCTGATTGGTTCCAATTACCTCTTTTCCAAAAGAGGTTATGCAGATCAGCCCAGAACCATGACTTTGGCGGAATCCAGGATGCCTGCAACCAGAATGCTGGATAGAAGTCTGCTTGCCATCTTTGATCACAAATTGAATGAGAACTGGAAATTAACCGCACAGGCTGCATATTTCAATTATAACCAGGAAGGCGCTTCTCTATGGGCGGCTGGATTTGACCCCAATAACGATAGCTTATTGCAACGTTCTATGAGTAGCTGGGATGTTTTGGGTACCAGCAAAATGGGGCAGTTATTCCTGAATGGGGAAGAGCAGACCGGTGCAATCAGTCATAAGTTCCTGGTAGGACTGGATATGAGCAATAAAGAGTATTTCCACGACTGGAATCAATATGCGATGCTGGGACTTCCTACGTTTAACGTGTATAAACCAGTATACGGACAGGGCGCCATTCTGCAGGTAGATCGCAGTAAAGATATCCGTGAAAGAGGAGTTCGTTATTATAATGGATATACCGGATTTTATGTTCAGGATGAAATGGGTTTCCTCGAAGATAAACTGCGGTTGACCCTGGCCGGTAGAATCACACAATTAAAAACCGGAGATGTTTATTCCGGTGATTTTAAACGCAGCAAGTTTACACCGAGAGTAGGGTTGAGTTATTCTATCGATGCCAATACAGCTGCTTATGCACTCGTTGACCAATCCTTCATGGAAAACTATGGAGTAGATGAAACCGGTCGTGTTTTTGATCCTGTAACCGGAACCAATATGGAACTCGGCATCAAAAGAGACTGGATGAATGGTAAATGGAATTCTGCTCTTACGGTATATCAAATCAAACGTGATAATGTTCTGGCGGCCGATCCAAACAAACCTAATCCTGCAGGTGGATTTTTCAATACAGAAACGAGGCAGGAAACAAAAGGAGTGGAGGTGGATATCAAAGGTCAACTACTGAAGGGACTGGATGTGATTATCAATTATGCTTTCACGGAAGCAAAAGTGGTAGATCATCCAAATAAAGCAGCCATCGGCACGCAGGTAGCTGGTTCAAGTCGCCATATTCAAAACGCCTGGCTGAACTACCGCCTGGATCGTGGAAAATTAGCCGGATTTGGTGTGTCGCTGGGTTATCAATACCAGGCAAAACGTTCTCCCTGGTTTGTGTTTGATGGTACGGAAAACAGTTTGCCGGATTATTTCAGAATGGATGGAAGCCTTTCTTACCAGCGCAAGAATATTGGATTTAATCTGGTCGTAAATAATATTTTGAACAAATACCTGTATTCCGGTGCACCGTATGCAGATTTCTTCTATTGGCAGGCAGAGCCGGGAACCAATGTTCGATTCACGGTTGGGTATAAATTTTAATGCGAAATCTAGGTGTCATGACCATCAAAAAAATTATAGGTAAACTGCATCTTTGGTTGGGATTGATATCCGGTGTTTTGGTTGTTTTTCTTGGTATCACCGGCTGTTTGCTTGCTTTCGAAAGGGAAATCAGAAACCTTACGGAGTCTTATCAGTTTGTTGAAAAACAGGATAAACCTTACTTGCCTCCTTCACAATTAAAAGCTATTGCACTAAAGCACCTGGATGGACGTCCTGTTGTGGGATTGGAATATGGGAGTCCGGGTAAAGCAGCTTTTGCTGCTTATTATGATACCGTGGCCTATACCATAGTTGCGATGAATCCGTATACCGGTGAAGTGCTGAAGGTGAAAGACATGACAAATGATTTCTTTCGCATTGTATTGAAAGGACATTTTTATCTGTGGTTACCCCCAGCCATCGGCAGGCCTATTGTCGGTTCAGCAACATTGGTGTTTTTAATCATGCTGATTAGCGGCATCGTATTGTGGTGGCCAAAGAATAAGGCAGCCATCAAGCAACGCTTTTCCATTAAGTGGAATGCGAAATGGAGAAGAGTCAACTACGACCTGCACAATGTACTTGGGTTTTACATGAGCTGGATTGGGATTTTCCTGGCGATTACTGGCCTCGTTTGGGGCTTCGACTGGTTTGCGGATGCTACCTACTATGCGACCTCTGGTGGTAAAAAAAGACCACCCCATGAGCATCCGGTTTCCAATCCAAAAATTCCGGGGAATACAGACCAGGTGGCTGACGAGTTATGGGCGGCGCATTTAGCCAATATGAGTGAAAAAGAAAGTATCACGGTGTTTTATCCGGTTACAGAAACTGATCCGTTGGAAATGGGTGTCAATCACCGGCCTGGCACATACTACAAAGTAGATTATTATCATTATGACCGGTACAGTGGTGAAGAATTACCTGCTACCGGTTCTTATGCAGGGGGCTTCGATGAAGCCAGTGTCGCAGATAAACTCGTCCGCATGAACTATGATATCCATGTTGGAGCGATCTTAGGTTTACCTGGTAAATTCCTTGCTTTCTTTGGAAGTCTGATAGCAGCATCACTCCCTGTAACCGGATTTCTGTTATGGAGAGGAAGAAGAAAAAAGAAGGCAAAAACTCATAAAGCTGTTGACATAGAGTTGTCAATGACCCAGGTAGTTTTGTGAAAATTCACTACAACAATGAGCCAGATCAACCTATCCTCTATGAAAGTTATTGGTATTACAGTAAGAACTTCCAATGCAGCCGGAGCTTCCGGTACCGATATTCCAACACTTTGGAATCGATTTATTTCAGAGGGAGTGCTGTCGAAAATCCCGAACCGGATTAACGATACAATTTACTGCGTATATACAGATTACGAGGGCAATCACACCCAACCCTATACAACACTGTTAGGATGCCAGGTAACTGAACTGGATATTATTCCGGAGGATATGACTGGCATAGAAATCCCCATGGGTAACTACGAACAGGTAACAGTTACCGGGAATTTAATGAATGGAATTGTATTTGAAGCCTGGATGGATATCTGGCAGCGACCCCTCAAAAGAACATATAAAGCAGATTTTGAAATATATGATGAGAAGGCTGCAGATCTGTCCAATGCAGAAGTAAAGATATTTGTAGGCGTTCAGAGTTGAATGGTTGATAATACCGGTAAATGATCTGAATGGGGGATGAGAGGAACTTCCGATTGTAGAGGCTTTCCTTTCAATCTTGAATTGAAGAAAATATAATCAATCGTTTTAACAGGCGCTTCTGTTGGAAAACTGGGTTGATCCAGGCCAGAAGCTGCAGTCAATTTCGATAAGAGCAGGCGAATTTCGGGTTGTTCAGGTGTTGCATTCAGATCTCCCACAAAAATAGCTGGCAGTTTCCTTTTATTCAGATACAGCAATACCTCCTCAACCTGTTTCAATCGGGTTGCTGCATCCAGTGCGAAATGCGCATTGGCAAAAAACACCCTGCCCCGTCCTGGAATATCCACTTCTGCAACAAGTAGGGCCAATGATTGTCTGAGGCTATCTGGTTTTAATAAACTCAACCGGATATTCTCCACTTTTTTGATGGGATAGCGCGACAGAATTCCTTGTCCGTATGCCCCACCCTGATAAGCAAAATGGCGAACAAAAGCATAATGCATCCCGGTAATGGCAGCCAATCGTTTCATCTGGTCGATTTGCCCGGAACGGCTGCAGACGCTGTCCACTTCCTGCAAGCCAACCAGTTGAGCCTTTGTGCCCAGGATAAAATACCCAATAGAGTCCAGGGTATTTCGCTCGTCTTTATCCGCACCGTGGTGAATATTATAACTCATAACGGTGATGCCTGGTTGTTGACCAGCAACTTTAAGTCCTGCAAACATTGCCAGGACTGCCAATAAATAAGCCATGAATTTATTTGTGCTGCATATTACGCACTTCATTCCACACAAAATCTTCGATTTCATCAAAGAGAAAGCGTTCCCTTTTTCTCCCTTTGGTCTCTTCTTCGAATTTGTTGGTGAGGTTGAGTGCCAGCTTGTACATTTCATCAGTGGCAGACTGATCCAGCATTTCAGAAAAACTCTTGGGTTGTTTTCCTTCTTCCAGGCTACGGATATAACATAATACTTCTACTACCTCAAAATGTGTTTTTTGCCAGGATTCAAAACCATTTGGAAATTCCGGTGTTCCCATGTTGAATAGTTTTAGATTCTCGTATTCAACTAAATTTAACTCATTTACCGGTATAAACAAGTTTTCTGAAATCTCCTCCACTACCGGCACCCAGGAAGATTCCGATTTTACCAGATTTTGCAGTCCGTAAACGACTTACTTTCAAAGCCGGACTTGCATTTCCATTGATAAGAGCAATAACTTCGGTATCAGTAACGTGGATGGTCATACTAAACCAATTATTGGGTTCCGGAGGAAATTGTATGGCATTTTCAAACTCGGCATTCCGTTCGTCTCTCAATTTCTTCCAGGTATATTCCGGATGTGCGAAGTACTGAATTGAATGAATTCTTCGAACAGAATCTGTAGCCAGGAAATTAAAGGGACGGCAATACACTGCTTCATAGGTTGAATCATTTTGTCCACTGAAAGCCAGCCCGACAAAACTTTTCTGGATCTCATCCTTGCCTCTTAACTCCAGTGTGAAGGTACCGGTAGAAAGGTTCTCAATCGGCAACCAGACAATTCCTTCTCCTTTTGTTTCCGAAACTTTGATATAATCAGACTGTTCATCGGTTTCAATACTGATCGTTCGGTTAATCGCAACCAGTTTCCCCTTTTTATGCAATTTAGAAAGCTGAAGTGTCTTCTGCGCAGATACGGAACTTGAAATCACCAGCAGTCCAACTAATAGTGTAGATATTTTATTCATAGGTTTTTAAAGTTGACCGCAAATACTGTCAAATCCCTTAAAATCGAATGTTAAGAGTGATGAACTTGATAAGCTGAAAAATTCCAATACGAATTTTTGCGTATTGCAGCAGTCTGGAATTAGGAGCATTTTTATTCCACTTTTAAAATCCAGTATATGAAATGTATTCCAGTGTGGCTGGTTATTTGCACCGGCTTATTTATTTCCTGTAGCAAAAGCAAAGAGGAGGGGGCACCTACCAATGCAGCTTTTGAACTGATTGAGAAATTGCCCGGGGAACCACGCTTATATGAACAGGCCGATCTGGTCATCCACAATAACCAACCCTTTATTAGTGCTACCAGCTCGGAATTCGGCAACCGAAACAGCGTCTTTCTCTTCCCTCTGCAGGATGGCTGGCGCAAATATGAACAACCCAACCAGGAATTTGTACTGCTTACCTCTTTTAATAATACGCTTTACGGCATCATGGAATTTCGGGAACCTTATCAGGCGGGACAGGTTTCCACTTTCCGGTATTCCTATTTTCTGTACAAGTGGATCAACTCGGCGTTTGAAAACATATCCCGACTTGACTTCACCGATCATAACGGAGTGGTACAAGCGCCTTTGCAGAATCTGCGCTGGTATAAAAACCAGGGCAGACTGCAACTTGTTGCGCAACAAAGTAATGGTACCAGTTTTCTATGGAACCTTACGCTGGAACGTTTTGATCAGAAACAGGAAATCGGTAACTCCGGACTCAACCAGATCGTGATTCCTTCCACTGCCGGTATCAATTTCACTTCTTACCGCCAGATCAACGGAGCTTTTGACCGGCTGGATATTGTTCAAAATTATTTCTTCAATGGTCAGTCTTTACAGGCTGGCAAGGAGCATGTGTTTCAGGAAACCCTGGACGGCAGTTTTGATAATACTTATCTGTTTTATGCAGGCATGGGTAATGCCTTGTACGGAATACGTGCCAATCAATTACGCAACCTGGATACAGATCAAACCATAAAAGAGTTGGCTGATGGATTGAGTTTTCAGGTTTCCAGCATTAAATCTGCAAACGGTAAGCTCTATATGCTGATTGGAAAAGGCGATGCGGACTGTAAAAAACTGGGTGTATTTGATGGCGCCAATTTTAAAGAATATGCCTACTCCCTGCCCGCTGAACTGGATCCCTGCTCCCGCTTACTCGATGTGGAAGAAGTGAATGGAAAGCTCTACTGCCTGCTCCTTAGTAACCGGCAACTGGCAGTGGTACAGCGATCGTTTTAAGAAATCCAGTTGTTGCGCATTGCCGCATTGATGGCACTTACTTTATTGTTCACCTGCAACTTTCGGTAAATATTTTCCAGGTGCTTCCGAACCGTTCCTTCGCTGATCTCCAAACTGGCCCCAATCTGCTTATATCCCAATCCGTCTTTTAATAATTCTAGTAATTCGATTTCTCTTGGGGTTAGATGGCAGTCAGCTTGCTGATCGGGTCGCTTGGGTTTGGAAGCTTCTGCAGCACGAATATAGTTCAAAGCTTTCAGCGCAATACTGGCCGACATGGCAGCCCCTCCAGCAATGGTTTGCTGAATGAATGAGATCAGTTCGGTACCGGTTTCATCTTTCAGCAGGTATCCGCTGGCACCGGCTAATATCGATTGAAAGATTTTTTCATCATCATCAAAAGTGGTAAGCATGATGACCTTACAGTGGGGGTAACGTTCTGCTATATGCGCAGTAGTCTCAATACCATTGAGCTCCGGCATTTCAATGTCCATTAATACCAGGTCAACAGACTCACCTTCCATTTTTTCAAGTAACTCGGCCCCATTGCCTGCTTCAATACAAACCTCGACAGTTGGATCCTGTGCCAGTTTTTGAACAATGGAAATTCTTGCCCGGGCATTGTCTTCTGCTATCGCAATTTTAATAGACATAGTACAAATCTATTGATTCAATGAAGCATTCTTTCTACGCAATACTGCGTATCAAAGGGAACTTAATTTTCAGCCTGGTCCCGTTTCCTTTTTCACTTCGGATATCCAGGGTCCCATTGAGTTCCTTCACACGTTCCCGCAGGTTCCGAAGGCCTGATCCCATACTCTCATTGCTTGTATCCATTCCTGCTCCTGAATCACTAACGCTGGCTTCCAATAGACCATTTTCCGCTTCTAACTGAACAGTCACCAGGCTGGGACTGGCATGTTTTAGTGCATTGGTTACTCCTTCCTGGATGATACGAAATAAATGCGTTGCAATTTGATTGCCCAGCACCAGGTCAGGATCACCGGTAACAGGCAGCACTTTTACCTGCGCGATTTTTTTATAATAATCAATGAGTTTGGAATTAAAAGCGGACAGACTCACTTCCGGATTGTTCATCAACCATACCGTTTTTCGCAATTCGGCAATTGTTTCATCCGTGAGCTGGCGAATATCCTGCAAGGGAACGGATGGAGCAGATCCTTCATCCGCCTGCTCAACTGAGGCCTTGATAAAAGTGAGATAAGACCCGATATTATCATGCAGTTCGCGGGAGATTTGCATTCGCTGATCATTGAGTCGCGCCATCTCCTGCGCTTTTGCTCTTAGTTTTTGTTGCTTGAAGTAGAGAAGTGCAATTATAATTCCGAATAAGAGCAATACACTCACCCCACCTAAAGCCAGGTTTCTGAATCGCAAACTGGCTTTGCTTTTTTCCAGGGCTGCGTCTTTCTGTGCCGACTGATACCTGGTTTCCAATTCGGCTGAAGCTTTGAGCATCTCATTTTCTGTAAAGCGATTTTTCTCTGCTTCATGAAGTCCCAGATAATATTGCATACTGTCTGCCTGCTGAAGTCCTCCATAGGCAATAGCCGTTTGCAGGTAAATACTGATGAGCTGCTCTGATAATCCGCCTGCTGCTGCAACGGGCAGCGCCTGTTTCAATTGTTCCAGCGCAGACTTGAATGATCCGGTAGCATTATAAGCAATAGCGAGCGTGGCTCTAGCACTGGCCAGTTCTCCATCGAGTCCTATGGATTTACGCAGTTCGATACTCTGTTCTGCCAGGCGAATCGCTTCAGCAAACTCTTTTTTTCCAATGAAAATATTACTCAGGTTATTGAGCGCGGCAGATTGCGCATAGAGGTTTTTGGAGGCCCCGGAAATATCCTGCGCTTTGCGGTAATAAATCATTCCGTTTGGGGTGTCCTTTGTTTTCAGGTAGGTATTACCAATATTTACAAGCGTATTTGATAATTCGTAAGAACGATTCAGTGATTCCAGCAACCCCGCGCTTTTGGTTTGGTAGTCGACGGCTTTGGCATAGTTACCCATTGTGAAATACAACGCTCCGATATTCCCCTGCACCTGGGCAGATTCAAATACCTTGTTCTCTTTTTCATAATAAGCCAGGGCCGATGTGAACTGCAGCATGGCACTGTCCAGTTTGCCGGCTTTATAATAACAGTTACCTAGTTTAAGCTGGATGGATGCCGTGCCGCTGGAATCCTTCAATGATTTTCGAATCGCCATACCTGTGGATAGTTCTGCAATAGCGGCATCCAGATTTCCTTTAAGCAGCAGGGCAGTGCCATAATCATTGCGGGCCTGTGCTTCCAGGGTTGGATTGGATATCCTGGAGGCTACTGCTACAGCCTGCCGACCATAATGGATAGCCGAATCTATGGAAACAGGCAGGTAGGCCCAGCAGAGATCGCTGAGGAGCTTAGCCTGTTCAGCTGCATTGGTTGTCTTTTTGAAAACAACTTTCAGGGAATCGGTTTCGGAATTGTTTTGTGCCATCAGCAGCAATGCATTCAGCACAAACGCCAATAGCAGTACTGCAGGTTTAAAAACTATGTACATACGGTGGTTGGGTTCTGAAGTGAATTTAAACAATTCACACAAACGGAGAGGTATATACGCAGTAATACGAAGAATTGCGTATTGTGGATGGACTGGAATGTCTTGATTTTTACTGAAAAATGTATTTCCCCATGAAAAAAATCCTATTCCTGTTATTACCAGCCAGTTTATTAGTAACCGAATCCGCATTCAGCCAGGTTACAGAAAAGGAGGCCAGTAAGTTTTTTGCTCCCAAAGGCAATCACCGATCCCCTTTCAAAGGCGAAACCGAAGCCTGTTTGACCAGTGTGAATCTGCAATTCAAACTTGCCTCGCGCGAATACATTGAGAAGCGGGGAGCCGGCAATATAATTTCCTGGGCCTTCCTGGAGGGTATCGATGAACAATTGATGCAGGAGATTGCGAATGAATATTACCTGCGACTCGCAGCGAAATTGAAAGAAAATGGAATCGGGTTGTCCGAGGAATATCAAAATACAGATGCCTACAAGAAATTAGTAGAGAAAAATTCAGACCGCAACCGGGAAGTGTTTAAAAAGAACTGGGGTGTTAGTCGCATCATTACGGCCAATGAAGCTCCCTATATTGAATATCCGGTAGGTATGATGGGGCCACATTCTTCTTTGGGTAATGATTTGAAGAAGCCGGTAGGGCAGGTATTCATCACCATCGACTTTGCTGAGTTTGTATTGAAGATCAGTCAGTCGGCCCGCGATATCCAGGGTATTACCACCACCAAATCCAAATCCACCCTGATTCCGCGAATCCGGATTGAAGGGGTGTCGCAGGGTGCCAAGATGCGGGGCGATGGCAGTTATGCTATGTTTACCGGCCGCAACTGGGGTTATACCAATGCCATCATGCCAAATGATAAAGCACTGCATTCAGATTTGGGATATGCACTGGAAACACAGGCCAGTAAAGGCATGCCGGAAACCATGAAGCGCTTTAAGTCAAATGTGGCAGGTGATATGGCAGCCATTTTCAGTGGCGGACTGGTAGGTAATGGTCGCGCTACCGGCGAGTTCACTTACACGGTAAAAGCTGATCCGGCCTTGTACAAAAAAGCAGTGCTGGATGCATTGGATACCTTCAATAATTACCTGGTAGCTTATATCAGCGCAAATCGCTAGTGAAGTTGGTTTTTCCTGGCTCCCCGGGCAATTTTTTGTCCGGGGATTTATTTTTCAACACATCCGCATGTCCAGCGATTATCCGGATTAGACGGAAATACCAGAAAAAACTTATTGGGTCGATCTATTTTTTCAGCTTTGCCTCCATTCAGATAACCACCTTTGAAATTCAAATTTCCCTTTTTGTCAACTGTAAATGTGCCGGAACTAGGAGATTCAAATCCGGAATAAGTGTACTTGCCATTCTTGGTTATAACAAAAGAACCACGTGGAATGAATTCATATGAACCATTCCGGTATTTGGAAGCTGTACAAGCATACTTACCATATTTTAACTCTACTATGTCAAATTTAGTTCTTTGAATTTTTTAGGGACGAAACGCACGCCGGACGCGGAA
>VFQN01007230.1_pt1 | contig 12056 bp, 11 predicted proteins | sample 3512371 | NCBI WGS metagenome assembly VFQN01 (sample SAMN10412370, study PRJNA504923) | tailings metagenome | isolation source: Replicate 2 from Balatoc abandoned mine | place: Philippines: Itogon, Benguet | collected 2017-08-28
ACCCCAAACCGCCAGGAACGCCCTGGTGAGCCTCCCCCTTAGGGGACCCTTTTTTCTTTCCTGGGGTGGGCTGTCAGGCACACCACCTGACTCCACCCCCCTACGGTGGATTGGGGCCACCTGGGCGCGTCCCGGGTGCAACACACCCCACCTCCTTTACCCACGCGGAGGTGCTTCGCCTCCCGCGTTAGTATTATTACTATTATTATTATTATTATTATAGAAAGCAGGGGCACGTTCAGTCCGCCATGATCCACCTCGTCCAACATTCATGTATGGGCGGGCACCCGCTCCTATCCTACCTGCTCCTGGTCCCTGCTCACCCAGCTGCAATCCAAGCTATGTCACCAACGTGCCTCACTTAACCTCCGTCAACACACCAGCGAGGTGACGCAAGCGCTAATCTGACCCCACCCTTGTGTGGTGTACGGTGCGAGCCCAACGACAGGGGAGCCCACGTGCTCTGCCACCCCGCCGGCATGGCTTGACCAGTAGCCCTGACAGGCACAGGCCAATCGCAGCGCACAGCCGCCAGTCCTGTCAAGGTGCCGTACAGGCACCGTACGTCATGCAATAGCAGCGCCGTGCGTTGAAAGGGGAACCGACAACCGTTAGGCACAATACGCAGGCCACCACCGTACGGTGTACTACTCGGCGCATGTACGCCTAGGCGGCCCCCATGTGTGCGGCTCATCAAGACTTTGTGCACATCAAAGAGCACTAGACAAAACACGAGAGTGCCAGCGAAAGCATCATGCCCGGAGCAGCTGCTCACCCACACCCTGTGCGACAAGTCCGGACAGCGGCAACACTGCCTACCGTACAACATTGCCTACAGATTCCTGCAAACCTTTCCACAGAAAAAAAGGATTCAGCCTCGGCCGCTAGTTACCTCCCAGGTAGCGACCATGCCATCATGCTCCTGTCAACTTGGCCCTGTTTCATGCTGTGTACATCCCGGCACCACATCCGACTGCACCCCATGCGATGCCTCACACTGGTTACCACGTAAGATAACAGCCCTCAAGACACAACCACATCAGTCCTTCACGCCTCCAAAGGCCTCCAAGCACCGCTCCTCTACCCACCTCAACAGCTGCTTCCCCTGTTCCGCATTGAGCTCACCAAAATCTATCACCTTATCCACTGCCTGCTGCAACGCCCTCCTGTCCCCCACCGGCGCCCCCTGCTCCGCAAGCCACCGTACCACCGGCACCTCGCACCTCCACTCCATCACTGCCCACACCAGCAGGTTCTGGTGACCCCACGGCACGCCCAGCCGCCGCAGGGCAGCCAGCGTGCCCCTGTCCCCTTGCCTGGCCGCGGGCCGGTAGGGGTTGGTCACGCCTTCTAGACAGCCCGGCTGCTCCGCTACCCACTCCAGCAGTGCCTCGCAGCCCCCCAACGATGCCGCCGCGAGCCGACTGATCGGCTGCCCTGGTTCCCACTCGATCACCAACACGTGCCCGCCCGGCATGGCTGCTGCCTGGTACTGCCCCACCTGCACCTGGCCCGGCTGCTGCCGGTGCAGGTACCGTGCTAGGGCCAGGTCGCCCCGCCTCGCAGCCTCAGCACTGGCATCTGTAGCGATCAATCCACAGCACCCCGCGCCCACCACCAGCTGCACAGCCTCCAGCAGGTCCCGGCTGTCGGCCTGTGTGCCACGGGGCCATTCCTCCACCACCGAGCTCAGGTCGCAGCCAGCAGCAGACACCCCCGCCTCCAACGCCAGCCAACGAACCATGTCCAGACCACCAACCTCCGCTGCCCAGTTGTAGGCCTTGTGTCTCAGCACCAGGCCGGCCTCCTGCACCAGGCATTGCATGACATGGCTGCTCCCCGACTTAGCCGCTGCCTTCCCAAACGTGTTGTGGTCTGACGGGTCTCGTATCACGGCAGCTCGCCCTACGGCTGACAGCAGGTACTGCACCACCTCCACCCGCCCTGCCTCGACCGCCAACAGGGCCATGCGCTGCGCCACGCGTGCACCATCCGCCGTGAGCAACGGGGCGCCCTGCTCCTGCAGCCACCGCAACTTGGCCACACCGTCACTGCTCTTGGCTGCAGCGTGCAAGAAGGTGCTCCAGCTGCTGCTGCTGTCCTCGCCCTCCCCTGCCCGCGGCGGCAGCTCGCACACCCCCTCGCCCACCAGCCACTGCGCCACCGACAGGCCGGCCTGCTCCAACGCCCCGCAGAGTGCCGACTCTCCGAACGGGCAGCCGCGGCCCCGCAGCCATCGCAGCCTGCCCAGGTCCCCAGTGCGGGCGGTAGCCGTGACAGTGCTATTCCGTAGGCGGCAGCTGTCCGCACCCGCAACCAGCAGCCATTCCATCTTAGCCACAGCGTCTGGGGTGTGCGACTTAGCAGCCGCGTCCAACACCACCTGGTTGAGGTCCGCGCGCCTGCTCTCGGGTCTGCCGCCGCTGCTCCTGCTGCTGCTGCTGCTGCTGCTGCTGCTGCTGCTGCTGCTGCTGCTCCCATTGTTAAAATGGTCCGTTAGCGCATCCCACGCCTGCTGCAGCTCCGCCAGGGGCCGGAGCAGCGCTGCGGCCTCCAGCACCTGTTCCGGCTGCACCAGCCCCGGGCAGCGCCGCAGCAGCCAGCCCAACACGTGCACATGGCCCGCCCTGACCGCCGCCACACCGGGGTCAGGGTAGGGGTCGTACTTGTCTGGCACATCCTGCAGCAGCTCCGGGAACACGCTGGGTTCCAGCAGCGCCCACGCCACCTCCAGGTTGACCTCGCTCCCGCTGCGTGCGGCGGCGCACAGCAGCTGGAACTTGTGCCGGAAGGGCAGCTGCCGCACGTGCTGCTGTCCTGCCTCCTCCGCCCAGGGTGCGGCGTGGGGTGGCAGCGGCTGGGACAGGGAGGCGGTGCAGTGCTGGGGGGTGCTGAGGGCGTCGGCAATGTTCCGGCACGCGAAGCGGCCGCTGAGGGCCCGGTCGTTGGGGGGCAGGAGCGAGAGGATGTACAGCTGGAGAGTGGTGGGCAGCTGCTGCGGCTGCTGCTGCTCCTGTGGGCTAGCTGAGCTGCTGGTTTCTTGGCCGTCCATACTGGGCGGCGCAGGCTTGGGCCCCACCCGCAGGCACCGAGACTCTGCATGCAGCCGGCGGAAATTGCGCGGTCAGCCGAAGTTAAGACGGCAGTCACGTGAGCTCGGGAGAGTTGAGCCCATCGGAAGGAACGATGCACACTACAAAGGTGCCAGAGGAACAGGGCGTCAGGTCAGCCATTGCGCAATTTTGTAAAACTTCGCAGAGATATGGGTCCAGGATTTCCGCTGACTAACATTGCTTTTCATGTTTTATACTCGTATTAGCTTACTTCAGCGAAGTCAGCAGCGTACCCAGTCGAGACTTTGTAAAGGGGCAAACGATAGCTAGTTAGGGGGCGTGGATACCAAATACGATTTGAAACTTCATGCTTGGCTATCAGATAAAACGTCTTTCAACCTTTAGCGGATCAGTCGCAGCACTGCAGCGCACATCTGTACAGGGGAGCCCCCACTGGCCCCCACCTCCCCAGACTGGACGGTACAGCCTTTGCCGCACATTGGCAGTTGGGGACGAAACGTAGGTACCATGGGCACGTGACAGCATTGCCACATATGCAGCGCTGGGTGTACGGCAGGAGTAGCGTATTGGTACTCCAGAGCCGAGGCACGCTGGCACGCTAGGGAGCAGGGCACCTGCTAGGGAAGGGGGCTCCCCTGGTGGTGAGGCTCACAAGGCTGCGCCTACCACAAGGCGCTCACTGCCACCTAGCAAATCAGAATCCAATGAATTGAAGCTTCATGCTGGCTACCCGCTGCGGTCGGCAGAGGCACAAAGGGTTGGAAGCTTGGAACTCGTCCGGTCCTCAACCGCCCGTCAACCTCCACTTGGCAGCGTCACCGCTCACCTGCCCGATGCCATACGAGATGGCATCTAAGTGTGTGTATGGATTTTGCTTTTCTTACTGACAGCACTAACACTCGTCTACGGTCGAACCAGCCCTCGACTTTCCGGCAGGGCCCACCTGCGGCAACCCTTGTTTGGCGAAGAAGCTGCGACGTGAAATCCTAAACAGCTTTTGCTTGTTTCAGCTGAAGTTATTACAATGCTCCTGTGACCATCATATGGGTCGAGCGTTGTTGTCGGGGGCATAGCTGGCGCATATTGACGTGCAGCCTTCGCGTCTCTGGCCCGCTGGAAGCTACGCCGTGTATGCTTCTATCGCTTCAAGATGGCACGCAGGAAGCATGAGCCAACGAGCAAGCCGCGGACGTTTTACGAGTTGTCCCAGGTAGGACGCCATGCGTCATGCCTCCCACCTGTCAAAGTTGAGGGGCCGACCTGCCAAGGCAAAGCGCCCTTGCATTATCTTTCACTCGAACGTGCGTTTCTGCACTTGGCTAAGCACCTCATCCACTCACGTGCTTCCTGTTGTTGCACAAGGGTGTCAGATGGGCGCGACGTGCACGGAACGCTAGCTAGCCGACACCTCCGGTGTGCATGCCTGAGTCGCAAACCCAGTCCACGAGTGACATCAGTCTCGGGATGTCGTAGAACTGCCCAAATGTATACCACCCGGACGCCCGCGGCAAGGACAGTGGGGCCTGGGCACAAGGCTGTACCTAGAGGGACACATGCATGGAGGTTGAAGTACCACACCGCTGAACCGGCAACCCCTTGTAGCCTCTCCCTCCCCCCAATGTAGCCTGTCCCTCGCCCCAATCGCTACAACCCTGCTACAACCCCGTTGTGTCTTTGTTGCCGTAAACGCTTGTTTCTCTCGTCCATACCAGCTAAAGCTGCATTCCGGTGGGCATGCACAATATTGTCGCACAGTCGTAAGCTCGTAACACGCCCTGCGTCTGCAATGCTACTCCCTGCCATCTGTACCATAAGTGTGATGACACGCCCGACATCCTACACTGTGTACACCCCTGCCGCAGGCCCCAGTGCGCGTCCCGTTCCCTCGCGACCTCGCTACCCTGCTTCTGCACCCTCCACCTGCTTCCCATGCGCACCACAGCCTATTGCCTCCCGCCGACATCCCAGCCTCCTCCAGCCCCTCCTCCAGTGGTGCCTACCACGCGTCCGCATCTCCAGCAGGCGATGCAACTGCAGCAGCGGCAGCAACAGCACCATCAACTCTTGCCGCGACACACACCGCAACCCCGCCTCACCAACAGAACTCTACCCCCTCTCCAGTCCAACAGGCGGCACCGCCCTCTTCCTGGCGCCTCTGGCTGTCCCACATCCACTCCTCCGCCTCACCAAAGGCCCACCTCCGCACGCTGTTGGGATGGCCTTCGCACGCAGGGCGCACCCCCGCCTCTGCCCAAGGCCCCAGCCCCGGCCATGTCCAAACCTCCGCCCCAGAAGCTTCGCGCAGGGGTGGTCTCCTTCCAGCCGCCAACACCACCACCGCCACTGCCACGACCACTGGGCGTAGCACCACCACTAATAGCAGCAGCACCAGCACCGACAGCAACACAAGCAGCGGCAGCAGCGGCGGCAGTGGCAGCAGCAGCACTGGTGGCGTTAGGCAACTGCCGGCCCACATGGAAGTCAACGCTCGGGTGTGGCGTGACGTTGACTATGGCGAGCTACGGCGCGTGCAGCGCATCGCAAACGCCGCCGCCGCCGCCGCCAGCGCCGCCAGGACCGCCGCCGCCAGCAGATCCGGCAGCAGGCCCGCCCACGGTGGAATGACCGGCAGCGGCGGCGGAAGCAGCAGCAGCAGTAGCAGCAGCAGCAGCAGCAGCAGCAGCAGGCCCGGGGCTGGCGCACACGTGCAGGGCAGCGAGCAACGGCAGGAGGAGCAGGGGCAGGGGCAGGGACAGCAGCAGCAGCAGCAGGGGGGCAGCGATCCAGACCCGGTGCTGCCCCTGCCCCGAATGACGGGGATAACCGTCAGCTGCGAGTTGTGGCCCCCAGAGGCGGGCCGCCTGTACCGTGTGTCGCGCGTGTGGGTTGTGGACAACGACACGTGCCGGAAGAAGTGCCTGCGGCCACTGGGATTTGAGCCCGAGTATCCTGCGGCCGCCGCGGAGCCGGCGGCAGTGCGAGAGAGCTCTGCGGGCCGTAGCGGGGCGGGGCGGGGCCTGCAGGAGAAGGGGGCAACAGCAGTGGCGGCGGCTGCGGGAGTGCCGCCGGCGCACGGCGCGGCAGGGGCTGGCGGTGGCGTGAAGAGCTCGAAATGCAGCTCGATGGGTGCGGCCTCCACGATGGCAGCGGCGGCGGCGGCAGCGGGCCATGCCGGCGTCCGGCAGCGGCAGGGGCGCGTGGATGGGTCGGGGACTGCGTGTGCGAGCTTGGGGTGTGCGGTGTCGTGCGGGTACGGCAAGGAATCAGTTCCGTACAGCGATGAGTCGGAGGGAGGCACGGGCGAGGATGTGGAAACGGAGGGAGAGGAGGAGGAGGAGGAGGATGGAACGGTGTTGTGCCATGGGCCGCCGTGGGAGGTGGGGAGCAGCTTGGATGTGGTGGTGCAACTGGTGCCTAGGAGGAGGGCGTGGGCTAGGGCGTGGGGACAGCTGGCGCCGGAGCGGAGGGCGATGTACGGAGCGGTGTGGGGCGTGGGTCTGGATGGGCGGGGTGGGAGGGCGGGGGTAGGAGGAGCAGGGGCGGCGCCAGGGCCGGTGCTGCTACGCGACCCGGATGTGCGTGTGGGGGTGGAGGTGGTGTTCAGGAAGGCCGAGGTGGCTTGGCTGCTGCTGCGGTTCCTGACGCACGTGCTGGATGTGGTGTGTGTGTCACCGTTGCGGTTGCTGCTGGGCTGGCTGTGGGTGTGGGCGGGGCGGCTGGCGGCGGCGGTGGCGGCGGCGTGGGAGGGGAGGAGGACGCGGGGGGAGGGCGGTCGGGGCTTGGCGGGGCGTGGGGGGACAGGGGCGGATGAGGGAGCGGGGGCGGGGGAGTGAGCAAATGGTGTCGTGTGGAACGCTAGGACAGAACACCAGGCATAAACCGGGAGCTGACTGTACACTACATATCTTTCTCTGCACCGGCAGGCACCGGCGTGGCTTCTTGCTTTTGCTTCTTGCTATTTGCAGCACCAATGTATGTGTGGCCTGCGGAGGACGCCACGTGCCGCTCGCCCACCGGCGTGACATGCGGTGTGATTGTGCACCAGTCTGATCAAAAACATAGTGTATGCATTCCTCTTTCCTTTTCCTCCTTACTGCATGCTGCTATCTGCTTGCTTACGGTACCCTGCAGCTGGGCGTGTATTGTGCCCAGTGGCACGTAGGCAGGTGCACTCGTTGCCTCATACATCGATACCGTACACTGTCGGATTTGCTCTTGCCACATGAGGCACGCGCCTAGGAAGGGCAGGCCGCTGGCTCCACATGTGCGCCTGCCACCCTTGGCGGCCGCTGGTATGCATATTGTTCCTTCCCTGGTACGATTGACAATGGTGGTCCCCTCTCAGGGCTGCCATGCTCGCTGGTCGGCGGGCATGGGACCCCAGCGGACTTTGCACGATGGCATTGCTGTGGTGTTACAGGCCACCAGAATTAGGGAACGCCTGGACGTGTAGGCTTGCAGGTACGGGCTTTAGGTACGGTTTTGTAGGTACGGCACGTGTGCAACGCGCCACGTGCGCCGGCCAGCTTGGCAACTGCATTGCTGAGGTGGCCAGTAGGGACCCCCAGGGCGCCAGTTGACCATGACCATGGAACAGGGGAGCGAGATCTCCGCTGCTGTAGACGTAGGTACGGCTGTGGTATTGCCGGCTTTTGTTTTGGGCCAAGCTGGACGTCAGAGGCGCTTGACGTGTTGGCGTGTAGGTGCAGATAGGCTTGTACCGGTACCATATGTACGCAGGCTACGTGCCCCAAACTCACATGAAGATCGGGGGTGCGACACAACAGCACACAAGCAGCTCACGCGAGCACCGGTCACTGGCATCCTCCTGTACGCCGTGTTCCCTTGGCCAGTCCAAGTCAGGGGAGGGCTTTCTCTGCTTTCAATTGCTGTTTGCTGCTTATGTATCGTGACGGGCAGTACCTGTGCTGCGTGTAAGTATGGCTACCCTTGCCCCCGCGAGAGTAGGTCACCGTTACTGCTGAGGTTACGTACTGTGGCGGCATTCAGGACGTCAGGACTAGGGGAGCTCCCCTGGTCAGGACTGCGCACGGGTTGCGGCGGGGCTCTAGGGTGCGGCGACATTCCAAGTCCCCAACCAAGAGTAGCCATGTGTAACAACGCCAAGCTGCCCCAGGCTAAGCTAAGAGGCGTGCAGCTGGACGCACCCGGATGGCAGAGCGCCTTTTGTGGACAAACTTGACAGCACAGAACAACTTTCTGATGTGACGAGCTGAAGCCCTTTGGCCACGTGCAAGCCTGAAATCAGGGGAGCTCCCCTGCTGAAATCGATCATGGCAAGGTTGTGCGGCAGCTTGGACGGCAGCGCGGGACAGCTTGGATATGAGCAGGGAACGGGAACAGCTGCAAGCGGCGTGCCCCGTTGCCAGTCTGGTTGGGTTGACATGCATGGGCCAGTCAGGTTGGGCTCGGGCCAGGGGAGCTCCCCTGAGTTGGGTCGCTGAGTGTAGTCTATCGACTCGCTGAGCGCAAGCGCTAGACTTGCTCATGGCTCAACAATCCAACAATACTAGTGGGTATGCGTGCCTCCTGACTACGATTTTTAGTAGGCCTTTGCCCCTCGATCGCGCTCGGCACTTTTGAATGTCCAGGTAAGCTAGGACGACTGCATGATATGGAGAAACCATGTTATTCCAGCGGCAATCCTCGGCAATCCTAGGCATACCGATGGACTTCGTTGCTTTACTGCAAACAGCGATGCATGTCTGGATACATGTTGTGCGCATCGTCACCGCTATTGGCTTCATGGCTGCCCTAAATTGATGGTATGCAACTCCGATATTGGATAAGCACGCAACCTCCTTTCTTTCGTTCAGGTGTCGCAGCGCGCACCGGTCCAAGCCTGTAGTTGGACAGAGCTCAGGCAGTATGGACCGTCACAAAGCCAGCAGCTCACCCAACCCACAGGAGCAGGAACAGCAGCAGCTGCCCACCGCCCTTCAGCTGCACGTCCTCTCGCTCCTGCCCCCCAACGACCGGGCCCTCAGCGGCCGCTTCGCATGCCGGGACGCAGCCGACGCCCTCAGCGGCCCCCAGCACTGCACCGCCTCCCTGTCCCAGCCGCTGCCGCCCCACGCCGCACCCTGGGCGCAGGAGGCAGGGCAGCAGCACGTGCGGCAGCTGCCCTTCCGGCACAAGTTCCAGCTGCTGTCCGTAGCAGCATGCAGCGGGAGCGAACTGAACATGGAGGTGGCACGGGCGCTGCTGGAGCCCAGCGTGTTCCCGGAGCTGCTGCAGCGCAAGCCGCACATCTTCACTTTATACCCTAATCCCGGTCTTGTGGCGGTCAGGGCTGGCCACCTGCACCTGCTGGGCTGGCTGCTGCGGCGCTGCCCGGGGCTGGTGCAGCCGGAACAGGTGCTGGGGGCCACTGCACAGCACCTCCCCCTGGCGGAGCTGCAGCAGACGTGGACAACACTCCGGGACCACTTCAAACTGCGGCAGCGATGACAGCAGCAGCAACGACGGTGGCAGACCTGTCAGCAGGCGCGTGCACATCGGCCAGGCTGTGTTGAACGCAGCTGCCATGTCGCACACCCCGGACGCAGTGGCCAAGATGGAGTGGCTGCTGCTTGCGGGTGCGGGCAGCTGCTTCCTGCAGCCGACTACTGCCATGGTTGCGGCCCGCACTGGGGACCTGGGCAGGCTGCGGTGGCTGCGGGACCGCGGCTGCCCGTTCGAAACGCACGCCCTTCGCATGGCGTTAAAAAGGGCCGGCCTGCCGGTTGCGCAGTGGCTGGTGGGTGAGGGGTTGGTTGAGCTGCCGCCGCCGGCAGGGGAGAGCATTGATTACAACAGCCTCTGGGATAACTTCCTGCGTGACGCAGCTGAGGGCCCTGACGGTGTGGCCAAGCTGCGCTGGCTGCAAGAGCAGGGTGCCCCGTCGCTAACAGGTGTTGGCGCAAGCCTGGTGCGGGGCATGGCCCTGTTGGCGGTCGGGGCAGGGCGGGTGGAGGTGGTGCAGTACCTGCTGTTGGCCGTTGGGCCAGCTGCCGTGATGCAGGACTCGTCTGACCAGGAGACGTTTGGTAGGGCAGCGGCGAGGTCTGGGAGCACCCACATGGCGCAGTACCTGGTGCAGGAGGCCGGGCTGGTGCTAAGCCACAAGGCCTACAACTGGGCAGCAGAGGTTTGTGATCTGGCCATGATTCGTTGGCTGACGTTGGAGGCGGAGGTGTCTGCCACCGGCTGCAACCTGTGCTCGGTGGTGGAGCAATGGCCTCTTTGCACACAGGCCCACAGCCGGGACCTGCTGGAGGCGGTGCAGCTGATGGTGGGTGCGGGGTGCTGCGGATGTGACGCTACGGATGCCATGGCTGCAGCTACGCGACGGGGCGACCTGGTCTTAGCGCAGTACTTGCACCGGCAGCAGCCGGAGCAGCTGCCGGTGCGGCAGTACCAGGCAGCAACAGTGTCGGGAGGCTGCGAGGCGCTGCTGGAGTGGATGGCACAGCAGCCGGGCTGGCTTGACAACGTGGACAGCCCCTACTGCAACGCTGCGTTTCAAGGTGACAAGGCCACATTAGCTACCCTGCGGCGGCTGGGTGTGCCGTGGGGGCACCAGAGCTTGCTGGTGCTGGCGGTATCGGAGTGGGGGTGCAAGGTGCCGGTGCTGCGGTGGCTTGTGGAGCAGGGGGCGCCGGTGGTGGACAGGGGCGAGCTGCAGCAGGCAGTGGAGGAGGCGGTGCAGAGAAGGGGCCTGGGTTGAGCTGAGGCGGCAGAGCTGCGGAGCTGGGCAGCGGGAGTGTGCTTGTGAGCGACCGCGGTGTTCTAATGTGCCCGGTACACCTGTTGGGATGTCGTTTACGTGCCGGGTGCACCTGCTGCGGTGTCTAAACGTGCCCAGTGCACCTGCTGCTGTGCGCCTCCCGCACGACACACTGTTGAGCACTGTGTCATGTGAGGCTTGGCCGTATACGGTACTGGACATACAGTTGAACAGGTCAGAGCATATTGTTAAAAAGCTTGCCCGTATACCTTGGGGCAGTTGTTGCTCTGGCTGGTGGACGCCATGGTAGGGTACGCGGCACGCCGGTTAGCGGTTGGTGCTTGGCTTTGTGCGGCAAGCGCAACGGGGGTGCGAGCTGGAGGCTCAAGACACGTGTGCGCTGGGCGGGATCTGGAGGCATAAGCCAATAAGCGGCGGAGGGCTTGTGACGCAGGCTGCCGAGCAACGTGGTTGGCAGGGCGTCTGGTGGTTGGTGCGATGAGTAAGGAGGCATCGCGTAGGGCTTAGGGGAGCAGCGCTGCTTAGATTGGCTTTGTACTGCACTCCATTGTTGATGAATCGCACTGAACTGTCTACGTGCGTACGCATGGCTCCTGGTGCTCAGCCTGGGGAGCTCCCCTGCTCACCGACAGTGCGCTGGGTCGCCGGCTGCACATCCTGCTCCTGACTCGCTGAATGCCGTAAGCTGGACTGACTGGTCTCTAGCATTATACAGCAGATTTGCTATTTCGTATGACCGTCACTATTAGCGGGCCCTTGCCCCTTCAAAGTACGTCAATCGCGCTCGACTCTGCTGGCACGTTGCGGGCGTTGCCCAGGTAAGCCAGAATCATCAATTTCAGCAGTTATCCTAGGCCTAGATCATATTCGCTGCAGCTCTGTAGCGACGCCGAGGACAAGTCCACAACTCCACATTTCCAGTGCGCATTGTTTCCTTGTGACGGGTTCACATCGCATTCCTGGATCGACGCGACTGCTACCTCGGGCATATGGTCAAGAATGCAACTTCCTCCGGTTGCGTTCAGGTGTCACGGTGCGCAACCCCCGGCCATCTGCTCCACTCAACATGGACGAACACGAAACCAGTAGCCCGGGCAACCCACAGGAGCAGCAGCAGCAGCAGCAGCTGCCCACCGCCCTCCAGCTGCACATCCTCTCGCTCCTGCCCCCCAACGAGCGGGCCCTCAGCGGCCGCTTCGCATGCCGGGACGCAGCCGACGCCCTCAGCGGCC
>VFQN01007231.1_pt1 | contig 12056 bp, 13 predicted proteins | sample 3512371 | NCBI WGS metagenome assembly VFQN01 (sample SAMN10412370, study PRJNA504923) | tailings metagenome | isolation source: Replicate 2 from Balatoc abandoned mine | place: Philippines: Itogon, Benguet | collected 2017-08-28
ATCTCCTTTCTTCAGGTATTGCGGCTTGGTACTTCCATGTGGGAATGCAGAAGCTTCTGCAAAATTCACCATCGCAAAATCACTGCTACCTCCCAATTTATTTTGTGCAGTAGCTACAATTTCTGAAAACTCTTTAGGTGTCATGCCTTCACGTAAACTTTGAATCCCAATTTTCATAGCAGCAATTGTAACATCTGTGGCTTTTTGCATCAATGCCAATTCTGCTGGAGATTTGATGAGTCTGCAAGGAATGGTTACTGGGTCTGCACTTACAAAATTGAATTGTGGTGCCAGTTTGCGGATTCCATCCATGATGAAAAAACGAATCGACTCTTCCATAGCCAGTGTACCATTTTCAATACCCTGTTTTTTCAATGAATCGATGATGAGTTGATAAGGACTTTCATCCTCTTGCCATGCATATACTTCTTTTCCAATTTTAATGAGTTCTCGCAAACGATTCTCTTCAAAACCCGGACATATATAAAACACTTCTCCTTTCGCAGGAATGATTGCCACCATTGTTCGCTCACTTCTACCCCAACGAATACCTGTGAAATAAGTCATTCCAGTTCCAGCATCTAAGAGCAAAGCTTGCATGTTGTTGGCTTGTAAAAGCTGTTGCGCTTTTTTTATTCTTCCCTCACGTTCTGTTACTGTAATGGGTTTTACATCACCCGTAATAGGCTCCAGCTGATCTAAAGCTGTTTCTGTTTTTGCCGTACCGGTATTGGTACCGCAGGCTGATAACCCTATTACAGCACCGGTAGCGGCAGACAAATGAATGAAGTCTCTTCTTTTCATAAGCAATGGTTATAGAACTTCAAGTTAACTAGAAGAAGTACTGCAGATTTGCAGAAAATTGACAGAAGCTTCTCACATCTTAACAGAAAATAGACACAGAAATAGAGAAGCACTGATGATACTACATGTTTAAGTAAGCGAGCAAGTGGTTATAATTTTCTTTTAGCTCGTTGGCATATTGTTCTTCACCAAAATAGTAACGAACAGAATAATCATAACGCTGGAAAGTAGCGACAATGTCTGATACTTCCACTTTATTGATCTTAATGGTAACGATGATTTGTCCAGAATCATTCTCTGGATAAGTATTTAGTTGAGTGATATACGCATCATTGGTTTCCACCAATCTGCTGATCTCGCCAAAAGAGAAATGTCGTTTATCGGTTTCCAGTACTATTACGCCACCTTTTTCTTCTGTTCCTAAGAAACGAGAAAGATGCACCATTATGGAGCGGGAAGAAATGATACCGGCTAATTCGGCTTGTTCATTCACTACAGGTAATAAGGTAAGTTCATTTTCTGCAATGAGCTTTAGTGCAACAAGAAAATGTTCTTCACCTTTTATAGAAATTTTCTTGAGTGATTGTTCCAAAGAAGCTAACAACCCTTCTTCATCTGCATCAAGTAGTTCATCTTTTTCTATGATGCCTGCAAATTTTTCTTCACTAAGTACAGGCAGGTGTAGCAGATCATAGTCTTCCATCAATTGCAGGGCAAAGGAAACTTTGTCAAATAAATTGACTGCAGGAAACCCGGTATTGATGAGCTGTGATGCGAGCATGATTCTTTCTTCAACTAATATACGCGTCAACCTTTAGGAAGGTTGTGAAATAACACTTAATTTTTGTAAGAACCCATCCAAAATACGATTGAATTCATCTGGTACTTCCATCATAGGAGCATGACCACATTTATCTACAAAATGTAGTTCGCTGTTAGGAATCAATCGGTTGAATTCCTTGCCTACAAAAGGCGGTGTAATGGTATCATTATTCCCCCAGATCAATAAAGTGGGTTGTTTGATCTGATTCAGTTCTTCACCTAAATTATTTCGAATAGCACTTTTCGCGAGTGCAATAATTTTGATGACTTTCAATCTATTATTTGTGATCTCAAAAACTTCATCCACTAATTCTTTGGTAGCCGTATTTGGATCATAAAAGGTAAGCTGCGTTTTCTTTTTGATGTATTCGTAATCACCACGCTTCGGATAACTATCACCCATTCCATTTTCAAACAAGCCACTACTTCCTGTTAAAATAAGGGACTTAATTCTTTCCGGATGTTTGAGAATATGCACCAATGCTACGTGTCCACCTAAAGAGTTACCCAAGAGATGAATATTTTCATACCCTCTCATTTCAATAAACTTATGAACGTGTTTTTCTAATCCACCAACGGAAGTATGAAAAATATCCAGTTCAAAAAGTGGCAACATGGGAACCACCACTTTGTATTTGGGTTTGAAATATTCAATGAGGTCTTTAAAATTACTTAGTGCACCAAATAATCCATGGAGCAGCAACAATGGCTCACCCTCCCCTTCTTCGATGTATTTGAACTTGTCCTGATGTTTAATCTCGTAATTCATGGGGTAAATTTCTTATGCAAGCATGATATCCGTTACAAATAAAAGAAAAACCATTAACAATATAAGAAACGTTTGAAACTGGCTTTCGATTGTGTCAGATCTTCACTAAAATACTGATTTATAAGCAAAAGTATATGCTTTTACTGTGTAACCTGATGAGTTGAAGCTGGAACAGCTGTAGAACCTGTCTCAAAAAAGTTGGTGAGCGAAGCAAACATATCCCGAAACAAAGGGATCACACTCCCGATACCATCGATTACTTGAGGACCCCAAGGTTGTATAAAACTGTAAGTTCGGGAAGCTTCAAGCGTGGTTTTATCAAATAAATGCAACTGTTCGGCATAAAACAATACCACACTTAGTACTAACGTATAAATAGCTGCGTACAAAACAATACCTGCGATTTTATTCAGCCATCCCAAAAACACCATTTCCACCATTTTCTGAAGAGCAGTCGCTCCAAGTCTTACCAAAATCACCACCGCAATCATCACCAATGCAAAAGAAATAAAAGGCAACCATGACTGAGAAATACTTGTTTGCTGCCCCAACTTCTCCGCCACATATGCTGATAATTTCATGGCTGCTGCCAATCCTACCACAATAGCTACAAAAGAAAATACCGCCACAATCAAACCATTGCGGTAGCCCTTAATGAGAGCGAGGATCATACAGAGGAGGAAGATGATGTCGATGAGCATGGTGAATGAGTGAATAGTGAGTAGTCAGTAGTGAGTAATGAATAGTGAGTTCTTATTGTTCAATGCCAATATTTCGTTGTTACTCACTACTGACTACTCACTACTCATTTATCCTGCCGCCAGTAACTCCTTCACCACCGCAGAAATGGTTTTTCCATCTGCTTGTCCGGCGAGTTGTTTGGAGGCTACGCCCATTACTTTACCCATATCTTGCGGACCTGCAGCACCAGTACTGGTAATGATTTCAGCGATGAGCTTCTTTAATTCATCTGCATCTAGCTGCTTGGGTAGAAACTGTTCAATGACAGCAATTTCTTCCTGTTCTTTTTTTGCCAGGTCTTCGCGGTTTTGTTGCTGAAATATTTCAAGAGAATCTTTTCTTTGCTTTACGAGTTTCTGCAACAGTTTCAATTCGCCTTCTGCGGAGATTTGTCCATTAGCACCCGGCTCTGTTTTTGCTTTGATAATTTCTGCTTTGATGGCACGTAAGCCACGGAGAAGCGCTTCATCTTTTGATTTCATCGCTTCTTTCATACCTGTCATTACTTTTTCTTCTAGACTCATAGCGGTATGTTTTATTTGTTTTCTTTTAATTGAGAATCGCGGAATTTCTTGTAGAACTCTTTAGCAAAAGCTTTCATGTCTTCCATCATTTCCTTCTGTTGGGTAGCACGCATATAAGTATCTGCCATACCCATGAGGGTTTGATAATAAAAATCTGCCATTTCATCTACCATCATTTCTTTGGTCCAGAGATCAATACGTAGGGCCGACTTATCAGCAGCATCCCAAAAAGCCACCATCATGGCTCTAGCGGGTTGTGCCATATCTGCAGTACTATCGCTCGCTTTCCATTGAATGGCTTGTGGTACTTTTTGTTCGTCTAAATGAACATCAATGTTTATTGTTGAAGTATGCATACGTGATTCAAAGATTTTAAAATAAGGCGCAAAAATAAGGTTTAATCAGCAGCCGAATCAAGGCTTATATGCCTAATGCTGCTTGGCGTAATAATTCATATACGGCTGCGGCACTGGTATCCCAGCTAAAATGGCCAACTCTTTCCAAGCCTTTGGCAATAAAGGCATTACGGATACCTTCATTTCTGTATAAACTCAACATTTCTTTAGCAATAGCGTCAGGATCAGCAGGGTTTACCAGTAAAGCCGCATCGCCGGCTACTTCAGGCATACTACTGGTATTGGAACAAATCACAGGAACTCCACATTGCATGGCTTCTAAAATGGGTAATCCAAACCCTTCAAACCAGGAGGGGTATACGAGTGCGTAAGCAGCGGCCGTTACTCGTTGTAGTTGTTCTTCGGGTAAATAATCCAATAGCACCACATCCTCACGGTATTTATAGGTCTTGATTTTTTCTAAGAGATCATCATATTGCCAAGCTTTTCTACCCGCCACCAGCAACTTCATATTGCTATGTTGCCATTTTTTAAAATGCGAGAATGCTTTCAGTAGGTTTAATAAATTTTTCCGTGGATGAATGCCTCCTACAAACAAAAAGTATTCTCTACCATCGGCATACCCATCTTTCACCGCTTGTTTATCTTCCCATTCCATGGGCTGAAATCCTTTCCGCACTGCGCCGCCAATCACTTGAATTTTTGCTTCATCAGTTCGATAGGTTTTCATGATATCTGTTTTTGAAAATTCAGATACTGTAATAATCTGTTTTGCCTTACGAAGAAATGCCGGTGTGAACCAACGATAATATGCCCGCTGGTACCAACTGATATATTCGGGATGATGAAGAAATGCTAGATCATGAATCATGAGTACTTGTGGAACCCTACTGGTTACACTACAAAATCCATAGGGCTGAAACCATACATCAGCTTTCCATTTTTTTACGGCCCTTGTAGCTTTAATATCATACCAATATTTAAAACTTAAAGGATGACGTGCAGCTGGCGATACCAATAATGAATGAACATTGGAGGCAGTAATAAAAGGTGTTTCCCAAGCACGATCATACAATAACAGAAACTCATCTTCCGGATGTAAAGCCACCATTCTGCGCAATACTTCCGCCGTATAATGCCCATAGCCTTCCATTGGATTGTTTTGAAGAAATATGGCGTTGATGGCGATGCGCATGGAGTGCAAAATTAATGGGTATGCAATCAATTATTGTTAAAATAGAGAATCAGTGTAAAAGGCGAGCATTATTATTATATTCACTTATGCAAAAAAACAACCTTTCGTTTGTTATCCTGCATGCTGTATTTACCGATACAAGCACATGATTCATTGAATATGCAACTCAATAAAGAAAGCTTCAATACATTCGATACACTTGATTTCACTTTTACTTTACCAGATCTTGAAAAATAAACCGTTAATGATTCATCTTCATCAATACACATACCATGAAAAAATTACAATTCAAAGTAAGCATTGGCGCACCCATAGCTAAAGTGTATGATTGTATGCTTGGCATTAAGCATAAATCAACTTATGAACAATGGACCTCTCTGTTTAACCCAACCTCTACCTACGAAGGGAGTTGGGACAAGGGAAGTAAAATTCTATTTGTTGGAGTAGATGAGAAAGGAGAAAAAGGAGGTATTGTTTCTAAGATAGCTGAAAGTATTACCAATCAATTTGTTTCTATTCAACATTATGGTCTTGTAAAAGGGGATCAAGAAATTACAGAAGGACCTGAAGTAGAAAAATGGGCAAACGGATTTGAAAACTACAGTTTCGAAGAAAACAATGGAACCACAACCGTTACAGTTGAATTAGACACTACCGAAGATTTTGTAAGTTATATGAACGAGAAATACCCAAAAGCACTCAACAGGTTAAAAGAGATTTGTGAGCAGTAATATTGGGTAGAAAAATAGAACGCAGATTCTCATGATTTACGCAGATGAATGCATCATGAGAATTTGTGTTCCATCATTAATAATTATAAAACCCTTTTCCCGTCTTCCTCCCCAACTCACCCGCTGCAACTTTAGCAGCTTGTATCGATGAAGGCGTTAAACGTTTAGGTTTACCCAGTGCTTCCCACACAATATTGCTTACACCAAAATTGATATCCATTCCAATAAGATCCATTAGTTTGAACGGACCCATTTTAAACCCACTGGCTTCCATTACAGCATCAATTGTAGCTATATCAGTTTGTTCTTTTTCTACCAATTGCATGGCTTCCAGATAAAAATGTCGCGCCACACGATTTACAATGAAACCAGGCGCATCTTTACAGACTACAGGTACTTTACCCATCTGCTTACTGGTATCAATGGTCTGTTGCATCACTTCCTGAGAAGTTATATCTCCTTGTATTACTTCTACCAGTTTCATCAATGGCGCCGGATTGAAAAAGTGCATCCCTACTACACGTTCAGGATGTGGAATCGCAGCAGCAATTTCACTCACCGGAATGGAAGAAGTATTGGTGGCCAATATGGTATCATTCGTATTTAAAGCTGCTAACTGTGTAAATAAACCCACTTTGGCTTCTTTCTTTTCAATGATCGCTTCAATGACCATATCCGCTACACAATCTTCTACACGGGTAGTGAAAAGAATGCGGTCAAGTATCGCTTGCTTTTCTTCCACACTGATCCTCCCTTTTTCTGCCAGCTTACCAAGACTCGATTCAATACTTTTTCTGCTTTTTTCGATCATCTCAGCACTCAGGTCAAACTGAATCGTTTGATAGCCAGAATTAGCACTTACCTGGGCAATGCCACTTCCCATAGTGCCTGCACCACAAATACAGATGGTTTTGATAGGTTTCATGCGATCATGAATTGATTGGAGCGCAAGATACTTACATCTTTTCCACTTTAACTAAACGTCGCAAAATCCTGCTACTCAGATGACTTACTTTTATACCATGCAAAAAATGCAGCAACTCGATTTATTTGGAATGCCTGTTGAACCGGTAAGCGCACCTGCAAAAAAAACAGCTGCGCCTAAAGCAAAGCCTGTTCAAGAAATAATAGAACCTCAACCTATTGTTGTGGAAGAACCTGAACCTGTGATGATTTCGGAATCTGTTGCAACTGTCACTGAAATGCCTGCTGTTTCTCCTGAGCCAGAAGCTGCTATTAAAAAAGAAGATCCGGTTGTTTTTGCAGATGAGCGTATCGTAGTAAAGATCAAACCAAAGGCCGTTGTAACACCACAACCCGATCCTGCACCTACCACTACCAAAATAGTCAGCCAAGAGGAACCAGTAAAACCATCAGGTAAAAGAGGTAGAAAATCTTTTCGTGAAATCGATACCGAAATTGACCTGGTAGATATTCCGGATGAAGAAATACTCAAACAAAAATTATATTATCCCATCAGTGAAGTAGCCAAATGGTTCAAAGTGAATACTTCTTTACTTCGCTATTGGGAAAATGAATTTGATATTCTCCAACCCCGTAAAACACGCAAAGGCGATCGTTTATTTCGTTTTGAAGATATTCGCAACTTACAACTCATCTATTTCTTATTACGCCAACGCAAGTTTTCGATTGAAGGTGCAAGAGCTTATCTCAAACAAAACAAACATCAAGCAGATGTTCAGGCACAACTTGTACAATCACTCACCAAATTCAAATCTTTTTTGCTTGAGTTGAGAGCAGGTTTAGGAAATGACTCTTCGTCCTCATTTCAGCCCTGAGGAGCTTTCCGACGCAAGTCGGAAACAGCGACGAAGGGTTAGTTACTTACTTGCCTAATCGTAACATCTGTATTTGCTGCAGCCAATTGCAAATTGTTCTCATTCAGCCAATGGATGATTTCAAGATTCACTTGTTGTCTCAATTGATTGAATGCTTCAATAGATTGATCCATCGAAGTGAAGAATTCAATGATGACTACGTGTGCATTCTTTCCTGTTTCTGCAAAAAAAACAACTGAACTCAGCACATCAGGTTTGTGAAGTATTTGTTTTACTGCTGTCGTAAACTGTTCTAACTGCACAGCAGAAGCTGCTAAGTCTAATTCGATCCTTAATTCAGCCTTTCGCTGTGTTCGCAAACTAATATTGTCTACGATCGTATCCACCATTTGTTTGTTGGGAACAGAGATATACGTTTTTTCAGCGGTTCGAATACGCGTACTCCTTAATCCAATTTTTTCAATATTTCCAGTGAACCCATTGACTTTTACCAAATCTCCTACCGCAAAAGGACGATCAAAGAATATGATAAAAGAAGCAATTAAATTTTCAAGACTTTCTCTCGTCGCTAAAGCAAGTGCCGCACCCACGATACTCAATCCTGTCAACACATTACCTACGGGTTTATTGAAGGAGAATTTCATGATCAATAATATCCCAATGATCACTAGTATGACTTTAAAAAAATCTTTGAAGAAAATAATCAGCTGGTTATCGGTTTGATCTGCTGTAAGATTGGCTTTCTCCTCTAATACAATTGCAACAAAATCTATGACACGTAAACATAGGCGAATGAACACAATCACCATAATGGCATTGGCAACAGACTCAATCAGTTGACGTGAAGTAACCCGATAAATCTTAAAATCCAATACACCCGGAAATTGTAATTTATCAATTGCAATAATAGTAATGGATAAAAAGAGAAAAAGCCCCAAAGGCCCAGCCACCAGATCCAAAAAGGATTGTCTGGCTGTCTGATTTCTTTTTTTAGTAATGGCTTTGTATAACTGATTGGCCAGGTACTTGGAAATAAAACGCTTTAATAGAAGCATCAACAAGATCGTACCCAATACATAGAGATAAGATTCAACGGTATTGTCCAGTATCTTTTGTTGCAACAAATTTTCCATGCTGCAATTTACTAAGAAGCATTAAGATTGCCATTGATGTAGTTGCATATCCGTACCATCAAAACTAGCATATGTGAAGTTGCGGATCCAGTCACCGAGATTGATATAACGACTATTGTCATTCAGCTTAAAGTCAATAGGATAATGACGATGACCGAATACGAGATAATCAAAATGTTCTTTAGCCAACATTTCTTTACAATAAATAATCAGCCACTCATTTTCCTCACCCAGAAAATGCTGGTCGGACATGCCTGTTTTTTCACGACTCTTTCTGCTGAAATAATTGGCCAACCCGATTCCCCAGCTAGGATGCAGCAATCCGAATAACCATTGACACAATGGATTTCTAAATATTTTTTTTACAAACTTATATCCATTATCACCCGGACCTAATCCATCACCATGACCAATATAAAAGCGCTTTCCATTCCATTCAAATACTTTAGGATGATGGTAGACCGGAATATTCAGTTCTTTCTCAAAATATCCGCGCATCCACATATCATGATTACCCACAAAGCAATGAATGGCAATTCCACGATCAGTGAGTTCGGCAAGCTTACCGAGTAAACGTACATATCCTTTGGGCACTACTTGCTTATATTCATACCAGAAATCAAAAATATCTCCAACAATAAAAATCATGGCAGCATTGTCTTTGATACTATCCAAAAAAGCCACTACTTTCTTTTCACGAACAAGACTCTGTTCATAATCAGGCGCACCGAGATGAAAATCTGAAAGGAAATATATTTTTTGCTGTGGTGTAATGGATGACATTAGGCAAATAACAATTGTGCATCCTTTTGATGCATGAATGATCTGTGAATTTACTGTTTATTTTTCTGCTGAATATATACGAGCAAATCGCCACATTCAATACGGGGTCTGTTGCTCACATCTCCTTTATACCAGTAGATCCAAGCTTCCATATGGGTATCATTCAAATACACAGTCGTTTTCTCACGAGCATACAATACCGGCTCATCAGCCTCTCCATTGATACCCTCATAATCATCTAACTGACCAATAGCCCAAGGAAATTCAGCAGTTTGTTTGATGGTATACAATTCTCCGATGATCCAGGTTTCTGCATCGCTTGGAACAGCAGCAGGGTAATCGCCCATATCATACAACTCACCCTTTACTTTGGCAGTACCTGCCAATTCAAAATATTTGCTGATATATGCATATGCCGGATGCTGAAAACCACTTCTGAGTGAACCATACACGAATAAAGGCAATACAGTGATAGACATATACTTTAGTTACTTCTTTGAACCAGAAAACAAAATACTTCTTTCGGACCATGAACACCCACTACCAGTGTTTTTTCAATATCTGCAGTTCTGCTAGGTCCGGTTGCTAATGTAATCATGGAAGGCAATTGCTCTCCATATTCTTGTTGTAAGGATAATAATGCTTCATCAATATCATACACCAATTGATCAGTGTACGCAATACAAATATGAATGGGAGCATACACACTAACTGTTCTGCCGCTTTGTTGGCCACTCGATAGTACCATACTTCCTGTTCTGGCTACCAAATATTCACAGCTAGTAATAGAGGCATCACAACTTTCTACATCGGGTGCTGTCATAGCATGGAAACCGGCATCGGTAAGTACCTGTCTAAGCTCATGTTCTCTACAATACAACTCTTTCCACTCACGCTTAATGAAAAGCATGTTGAGTTGTGAAGCCAGTTCTTTCTCATTCTCACAATAAGAAAAACGGCCTTGGAGTTTGGTAAAATTTTCTGCAAATAACAGATCCAACTCTTCTGCCGGTGCATGGAATACAGAAGATTGCTCTGTTTGTTGGGGAAAGGGAACAGGCACTGGTTGAGCCAGTGCCTGTTTTATTTTTTTCAAAATGGTATCTCTTGCTGATTGTGACATTATACCGTTTCGTTTGAATCTGTCGTAGTGTTTGTGTCAGGTGTTGCTGTTTCTTCAGGAATAACTTCTGTTGCGGGAGCTGTTGTTTCTTCTACTTCCAACAATTTCTTTTCTTCAAAAGGTCTTTTACCGATCAACTCTTCCACATCACTCTTATGCAACACTTCTTTATCCAACAACTCTTTCGCCAATTTCTCTACTTCCTCTTTTTTCTCTGTCAGCAACTGAATGGTCCGCTGATAAGCTTCATCAATGATGCCTCTTACTTCTTCATCGATCAGTTTACCGGTTTCTTCACTGAAGGGTTTAGTGAATGTATTTTCTTGCGAAGGGTCATAGAAACTTACATTTCCTACTTTCTTATTCATACCATACGCTGTTACCATGCTGTAAGCAATACGTGTGATTTGCTGAAGATCATTAGCAGCACCGGTAGAAATTTTTCCAAAGAAAATCTGCTCTGCAGCACGACCTCCCAAAGTCATACAAATCTGATCCATTAATTGATCCGTATTGTACAAATATTGTTCGGTAGGCGTGTATTGCGCATAACCTAAAGCAGCTGTACCTCTTGGTACAATGGTTACTTTTAGTAAAGGATATGCATGTTCGAGGAACCAGCCACACACGGCATGTCCGGCTTCATGATAAGCGATCACTGATTTTTCATGTGGAGCGATGATTTTGTTTTTCTTTTCCAAACCACCAATCACACGGTCAATCGCATCCTGGAAATCACTCATATCCACTGCTTCCTTGCCTTTACGTGCAGCGATCAATGCAGCTTCGTTACAAACGTTGGCAATATCCGCACCCGCAAAACCCGGTGTTTGTTCTGCCAGTTTATGTAGATCCAGTGTTTCAGATATTTTGATGGGTCCCAAGTGTACTTTGAAGATCGCTTCACGACCTTTTACATCGGGTCTGTCAATAGAAATTTGTCTGTCGAAACGTCCCGGACGCAACAATGCACTATCCAAGACATCTGGTCTGTTGGTAGCAGCGAGAATGATGATACCGGTATCTCCGCCAAACCCATCCATCTCCACCAGTAATTGGTTCAATGTATTTTCTCTTTCATCATTGCTCATGATGGCATTTCTACCTCTCGCACGTCCAATGGCATCAATCTCATCAATAAAAATGATACAAGGTGCTTTCTCTCTAGCTTGTTTAAACAAATCACGTACACGACTTGCACCCACCCCCACAAACATTTCCACGAAATCACTACCACTCAAGCTAAAGAAAGGAACCTGTGCTTCACCCGCCATGG
>VFQN01007232.1_pt1 | contig 12056 bp, 1 predicted proteins | sample 3512371 | NCBI WGS metagenome assembly VFQN01 (sample SAMN10412370, study PRJNA504923) | tailings metagenome | isolation source: Replicate 2 from Balatoc abandoned mine | place: Philippines: Itogon, Benguet | collected 2017-08-28
CCGAGCTTTCCGGTCAATGTAATATTTCCGCCTTTCGAAGTGACTAAGCCTTCAAGGGCTAATCCATTGTTGGAAATTCCGGTCCCCGCACCGCCTTGACCGGTGATATCGACCGTTCCGGAGCCACCAGCGGACAGTTCACCGTCCGCTAAAAAAATGCCTGCATTTAATGCACTTGCCCCCGAGCCCCCTCCTGTGCCGGTAATCGTGACATTGCCACCCGTATCATTGGAAGTAATTTTGCCTGAAGCCTGCACCGAAATTCCCGAATTGGAATTGCCGGTGGCATTTAATCCACCCTGTCCGACAACAGTAACGTTGCCCCCGGCAGAGGTAATCTCACCGGAGCTTGTCACTCGTACCCCCACATTCCCGCCGCTCGTTCCTGAGCCGCCACCGGTACCGGTTACGTTGACCGGTCCGCCCAACGAAAATATACGGGAATTGGCATCGGTTAACCAAACACCATAATTACTGCTGCCGCTGGAGGCTCCACCGGTTCCCACGACCATAACGGCATTGGCCCCTTCACCGCCGAGGATTTTCCCTCCCGCCGCCAGTTTGACTCCCTGTTGGCTTCCTGACGCATCATCTCCGCCTTTGCCTTTCACCGTGAGGGTGCCGTTAATAGACGTTTGGAGTTGGGTATTTGTGCCCGTGATGAGCACTCCGATAAAATTACCAGCGGTAGGTATAGCCTGCTGATTGGCCTCGACAGTGAGATTACCGTTGACCGTAATAAGCGTACTTCCTGTATTGAAAGTGGCGTTTTTGCTTACTTTGACCGTGGCGGTCCCCGTACCTGAAAGTACCAAATTGGTACCGGACGCAAACGTGACGGCATCAGTGCCGGGGGTTGCATCATCATTTTGCAGATCAAGATCCAAGTTGGCGTTGACGGCAAAAGTAATGTCTCCGTTCATAAACACTTGGTCATCGCCAGTACCCCCATTGATTGTGAGCGATGGTAGATTGCTCGAAAACGCTCCTACGTTGATGATATCGTTACCGACTGCAGTATTGACCGTAATGCTTGTTTTGCCCGCAAGGGCTACCTCGGCGGGCGTAGTGAAGACCGTGGTAGGCCCTCCGTCGATGCTGTACGTTTTACCCGCGACGTTGAATCGAATGTTACCGCTGCTTTCACTGACGACAAGGGTTTCACCCGTGCCGGTCACGTCGGTAATGACTACGTTGCCGCCTGTGGTGGTGATGGTGTAGTCTGCTGATTGCACATTCAGCGTGATGGGAACCACGGTGGCGGTCGTGCATACATCCGAAGCAACGACCGTGATGGTGTAAATGCCAACCGGAATAGTGTTAGGAACAGACACTGCACCAGTTAAATTATTCACCGTAATGGTGGCCGGAGATGGGGAAGGAGAAACACTCTGCAGGCCAATATTAACCTCGCCATTATCAACCGGGCCAGTAGCCGGAAGAATAGTGCCGCCTACTCCCGGGCTAAAGAAAGCATTGTTGTAGGTCAGCGTTGGTGCCGTATTTGCCGTCACATTGACCGTAAAGTTGGCCGTGGCCGTACCGCCGTTGGCATCGGTCACCGTCAGCACCACCGTTTTACTGCCAATTCCAGCGAAGCAATTAGCCGCTACGGTGGCGGTGACAGTACCAGAAACATTAGTGATGTTCGTAACAGTAATACCCTGCGGTAAAGTGGTGACCGTAACGGTCAGACTTCCGGCGGGAGTTTCCGCGTCGTTGACCGTGGCGATGGTAGCGCTTGAACCAGGACTACCCTCTTGACGGGTAACGGCGGCGGCGGCTATAATGGTGGGGTTGGTATTATTGATCGCAATGACTACATCATTGCCCGAGCCACCAGTATAAGAAATCGTTGCGTTTCGGCCACTTCCCCTGAAATTGCTGAGGGTGGCTCCCTCCGCCAGACCAGTAAATGTTCCCGTAATGACATCTGAGCCATCATTGTCTACGATGGTGAACGTATTACCCGCCACTGGTACATAAGTGCCTTCAAAAAGCAAATTTACGCCCGTCAAGTTCACCGAGCCTATCACTTTGAGTTGTGAATGGGTACCGCCAGTACCATCACCTGCCGTTGCTCCATTGATGGCAATTTGTAAATCGCTGGCAAAAGAAAGGGTACTTGCCGTGACGTCGGTGCCGTTAAAAGTAGGTTTCACGGCTTTGGGAGAGGTGCCAGGGTCGAGCAATAAAGTCCCACCGCCCGTATTGAATCCGCCGCCGCTGATGAGGACATCGCCACCGCTGACGAGTTGTACATTGGTGCTGGCGGGGCGGGTAATATCTGCTAAAACCGTGAGATCCCCGCTGTTGCTATTGCCAAAGATGAGGGTTCCTGTGGTGACCTGATCCAACTCTGTATCGCTGAGACCAAGCGGCCCACTGATGGTATTTGAACTCGTACCCAAGTTGATTGGCACGTTGTTGGTGTATGGGCGCAGGGTGGTGTTGCCAATCAATTGGGTGCTGACGGTGCCACCCAAATCCATGCTGTTGGCGATGAGGGTGATGTTACCACCATTCGTCGCAGTGGTGAGCGCAGCCGGAAGTGTATGACTGATGCCAATGCTGCCTGACCCGCTGCCTTCGATGCCTGTTACGGTTATATTGCCCCCACTTGAAGTGATTTGAGCGCCGGAACTTGCTGTTTTAACCCCAAAATTGCTGCCACCGGTAGTTCCGCCCCCCTGTCCGCTTACCGTTACTGTACTGGTGCCACCGGCGGTAATGGTGCCACCCAATTCCATCCAAATACCGTAATTATTGTTACCGGAGCTGGTTCCACCACCGACTCCAGTAACGCTCACATTTCCACCGGAGGATGTAATAAAAGTATTTGTCGAACCTGCTACATAAACCCCTGCGTTAAAGTTACCCGTGCCTGCACCGCCCGTACCACTCACAGTCACAGTGCCGCTGCCCCCCGCAGTGATGGTGCCATTTGTGGTTACGGCTACACCCTGGCTGGTAGAACTGGCGCCCGTACTTCCTCCGAGGCCCACAACCGAGACATTCCCCCCCAAAGAGGTGATGCGTGCATTGGTACCTGTGACATATACACCAATGTTGCCATTGGCTGATCCAGCACCCGCTGAGCCTTCTATGGTGGCCGTGGCGTTAGTACCACCACTGATTAATCCTCCATTTTGTACCAAAATACCAAATTGGTTGATTACCGAGTCGTTGCCACTTTTACCTTTGACCGTCAGGGTTCCTGTGCCATTGACCCTTACCGTAGCACCACTGACTGCTATTCCGATGAAGTTGCCCGTAGTGGCCGTGGCCTGTTGATTGGCTTCTAGGGTTAGGTTGCCGTTGGTCGTTTCGAGTGAAGCTGTGCCATTGCTAAAGTTAATGTTGCGACTCACTTTTATTACAGCGGCACCAGTGCCAGAGAGCACCAGATTGGCATTATTGGTAAAGGAAACCTGATCGGTGCCAGGGGTGGCATCATCGTTTTGCATGTCCACATCCAGGTTGGCATTAGCAGCGAAGGTGATGTCGCCATTGAAATTCACCTGGTCATCGCCTGTACCACCGTTGATGGTCAGGCCGGGTAGGTTGGCGCTAAACGCTGCCACATTGATGATGTCATTGCCATTGCCTGCATTGATGGTAATGCCAGTTTTGCCAGCAAGGGCAATATCGGCAGGCGTGGTAAAGGCCGTGGTAGTGCCCCCGTCGATGCTGTAGGTTTTGCCCGTTACGTTAAAACGAATGTTGCTGCCACTTTCACTGATGTCCAGCGTTTCGCCTGTGCCGGTCACGTCGGTGATGACTACATTGTTGCCCGTGGTGGTGATGGTGTAGTCGGCAGGTGCAGCACCCGTCCCCTGAATACTGAAATTGTAAGGGTTTTCATCGCTGTCATTATTGGCAATGCTCACGGTAGCCGTTCTTAAACCACTTGCCGACGGATCAAAGGTGATTTGGAAAGTGGTGGTGCCATTGGTGGCTGCCACGGGCGTGGTTGGTAATTGAGTCACCGTAAAATCTCCCGCATTTGTACCACTGATACTCACCAAAGGGTTACCCGAAATGTTCAATGCGCCCGTACCCGTATTTTCGATGGTAAAGGTGCGGACAACCGTGCCCGATGCGACCAACTGCGCACCAAAATCTGTATTGTCGGCCGTCCTTGGGGAACTGTCATTGTCATTGATGCTGACACCGTTGCCTTTGACGTTCATTTCGGGAAAGGTGTTATTGTAAGTAAACGGCACTACATAAAAGCAAGCCCCGCCACTCGGCGTGATTTTGGCGTAAAGCGTTTGCAAACCAGCCGGCAGCGAAACATCCGGCACGAAAGTAATTGGTGCTGTAAATGTACCTGCTGAAGCAGTTGCTGTGGAATTGGTAAAAATACCATTGACGGTGCTGCTGCCGGTACCATTGTATGTACCACCATAAGTAAAAATTGGGGTTGGGGTATTATTGACTACGATTGAAGCATTACCCGAATTGGTTAAAATTGACGAAACATTCAAAGCCCCGTATTTCAGAACAGCATTGTTGGTAAAAGTACCTCCTGACGGACTATGCAACGTGCCGCCTATTAATATAAAACCATTATTTATAGTAGTGGCCAAAAGTCCATTGAAATAGTCCGCCGTAAGCTTAATCGTACCGCAGGCATTGTTATTGATTTGTGCTCCGCTATTGGCTTCTATTTGGCCGGTTGCCTCTATTAAACCGGAATTACTCACTGAGCCGTTGTATTGAATAGCCGAGTTAGTTCCTGAGATTGAAATGGTTGCACCGGAATCATTAATGAATGGCCCTTCACCTCTAATTCCGCCACGGGCCGCTATTGAAATCAATCCACCTGTATAATTATGAACTGTACTGCCATTGCCTACCTCTAATCCTGTATTTTGCGAAGATGTTAAATTTACAGTGCCATAATTGTCAAAGGTTGTATTGCTGCCTAAACCCAAAGCGTAGGTACTAACAAAGTTTGGATTGCTATTGGTTGCATTTATAGTACCCCTGTTGGTTAAAAGTCCATTATTGCTCAAAGTCAATGCCCCTTCTGTAGATGAAACCGTAAGGCTGGCACCGTTATTGACGGTGAGGCTCGCTCCCGAGCCGGTTATTTGTAAATGCTTCGCCACCATAGACCCCGATAATATAATTGGGTCGTTGGTCGCAGCAGGAATGGTTACTGCATTGGTAGCACTTGGCACACCATTCGGCGACCAGTTACAAGGGTTCGCCCAGTCGGTACTTACTGAGCCTGTCCAAGTCATGGTTTCGGTGGAGGTGGCTACTTGGCTACAGCCGTTTTGGTACGTGAACGGCACAACATAATTACAAGCCCCGCCGCTAGGCGTGATTTTAGCGTACAGCGTTTGTGACCCTGCTGGTAACGCTCCCGAAGGATTAAATGTATTGGTAGCTTGGGTATAAGTACCCGCAGAGGTAGTAGCAGCCTCATTCGTAAAAATGCCATTTACGGTGCCCGTATAAGTGCCGGTATAAGTAAAAACATTCGTGTTGGCTGGGTTATTATTTACCCGCACCGAACCCCCACTGGAGGTGATTGGATTGTTAGGGAGCGTGCCTCCAACAAATACCACGCCCCCGCTTTGATTCGTAAACGGTCCTACTATCGCCAAATTTCCCGATGTTCTGAAAAGCCCCGCATTGTTAAAAATAGAGGCCCCAATGGAATTCAGCAACATCTGCCCTGCATAATTGACAAAAGTAGCACACGCGTAGTTGTTGAAGGTAGCGCTAGGACCATTGACGCCATTATTGCCGATTTGAATAGGGGTTGAATTAGTAGAATTGATCACAACTGCCCCGTAGTTATGGAAAATGTTGTCGTCGAAACCCATCTCAAACGTACTATTGACACCACCGCCGCCACTTTGTTCAAAAATGAGTAAGCCATTGTTGGTTACAGTGGCATACTGCACCATATTAAACTTAGTCGCCGTAGATTCTGTACTGCCCATACGCAGTTCGGAACCTTGACTGATAGTCAGCGAAGCTTTATTGCCGAAACCGCCATTGAGGCTGATTGATTTGGCCGCGGCATTTGTCCCAGAAGGAATGACGACGGGTACGGCATTAGAAATCACCACGGGATTGGTTTGAGTGGGCACACCATTGGGCGTCCAGTTGCAGGGGTTTGTCCAGTCATTGCTGACAGAGCCATTCCAAGACATTGATTGAGTAGTGGTGGCTACTTGGGAGCACGTAGTTGACCCCGTTCCCTGTATAGAAAACGTATAGGGATTTTCATCACTGTCATCATTGGCAATGCTTACGGTGGCGGTTCGCAGTCCACCGGCTGAAGGGTCAAAGGTGATTTGGAAAGTGGTGAAGCCGTTGGTGGCCGCCACGGGCGTGGTTGGTAATTGTGTCACCGTAAAATCACCAGCATTTGTGCCACTAATACTCACTATCGGAGACCCCGAAAGATTCAACGCCCCTGTTCCCGTGTTTTCAATCGTGAAAGTTCTGACAACTGTGCCCGAAGATACCAACCGTTCCCCAAAATCGGTGTGGTCGGTGGGGGATGGGCTGGTATCGCCATCAACGATGTTGACACCATTGCCTTTGAGGTTGATTTCGGGGCCAGGTGCCGTGATGGTAACCGAGGCCGTAGCCGTTACTACTGTACACCCGCCCGATGCCGCAATCGTATAAGTAACCAGATATGTACCTACCGAACTCGAACTTGGGGTAATCAGGCCAGTATCACCATTAAGGCTCAATCCTGATGGGCTTGAAGTAAAAGTACCCGTCGGTGTGCCAGTTCGGTTGACACTGACTGTGCTGCCAGTTGTTAAAAATGGAGACCCTGAATAAGATATACCAGCAGTAGGTATCTGACAACAGCTAAGGCTCGCCGACGAAACTGTGTTTGCAGTGGTGCTATACGGGGTAAAGTCAAAATCACCGGTCGAATAAACGAGCCCACTGATAGCTACCGTTTCTTTTCGCAGAGCAACCCCAGTCCCACTCGGATTCGTTGTGTACATCGGTCCATTTGCTGCTCCCCAATAGTTATTTTCAAAATTATAAAAAGTCAGGTTATCAGCCGTACCGTAAGGACCGTTTGGCGATATTCCGGCTTTGTGCGTAACCCCAAAGCTGCCGCTCGTCAGGTTATAAAAATTATTGTAGTTTACATAAGTTGGGTTAGCGGCAGACGCGCTTTCCCACCCTGCAATATCTATGGCTAAGCCATTGAAAGAAGTCGATACATCATTATACGTGATATTTTTACCTTTGACATTACTCGAAAGCACCGTAATAGCCCCACTGCCCAAACTTTGTCCGGTATTGGCGTTGGTGATGGTATTGTGCGTAATGTAGGCATTGGTCGGATAGTAACCCGGCGTTCCGGAGGAGAAACCAATTTGAATCCCCGCATCTACGGTACGGTTAATTCTGTTGCCTGAGATAGTTACGGCACCATCCAAATTTGGAAAACTACTCATGGATTGATAGCCACCGTAGCCATCACACAAAATACCCGCCCATTTGGTATTATCAATAATATTATTCGATATCAAAAAACTATTCCCGGCTTCACCTAACCAAATGGCAGTGACCGGAGAAGGAGTCGGGCAGTCACCCATTGCATTATAAAAACCGATATTTTCAAAATAGTTACCCGTAATATCCCAGGCACCTCTGTTAATGGGGACGCCCGTGGGGCCACCGGTATCCGTTTTTATACCATGTCCTCTTGTATTGGAAATTTTATTGTTTCTTATTTTTAGATTCCCCGACTGAGAATAGGGACTTCCCGTAGCAAAATTGGTGTCCCAAAAACCATTTACCCGCACACTGTCAAGATGTAAGCCCTGAATCAATGTGTTTGAGGCATTATCGGTAAATATTCCATACCCAACCAAACGGGCATCGGAAGTACAGTGATTTCCTGTTTCCGAGGTTAAGGTAATCCCTTTGTTTTCGATGGTCAGATACAGATTAAACTGCTGGCCTGTTCCTGAGAATACACAGCTATTGGATGTAGCTTCGTTGGGGTTTCGGTATAAACCGTTTGTTATATACACAATATCATCCGTTACGGCGGCATTGATGGCACTCTGTATATCGGTGTAGGTGTTGGCAAAAACAGGATAGGTTACGCCATCTAAAGTAACGGTTGATGGGCGGCTTGCTCCCTGATTATTTACCCATCGAACCTGTGTGACAGATTGCCCTATTCCCGAAATACTGAAAGTATAAGCACCCTCGCTGCTATCGTTATTATTGACAGTTACTGTTGCCGTTCGTGTACCAGTAGCAGAGGGGTCAAACCTTATAGAAAATGTAGTACTTCCCCCCGCAGGGATACTCAGAGAGGGGCTTGTAGTAACTGTAAAATCACCTGAATTTGTACCTGTAATAGCAGGATTTCCAGTCAAGGTTAAAGTAGTGGTACCGATGTTTTCTATTGTAAAAGTTTGCGTTACAGTTGCTCCAGAAGTATACTGTCGGTTAAATGACGTATTATCGTCCGTCGAAGGGCTTGTATCTCCGCTCAAAATAGTCACATTTCGACCTTTTATGTTTATTTCTGGTTGAGCAAAGAGGGAATGGCTCAGCATCAAAGCCATAAAGAGATAAAAGAGTTTTTTCATTGGTAGAAAAGTTTAAACGTTGGTAGAAAAGTTGGGGATGGTGGGAGAAAGCGATTTTTGTGAGAAATTCCCCGATTGACTAATTATCCTTTTTTTGAGCCCCACGTGGCGCCGTCGCGCCACTTCTATTATCCTACCGTTGGGCAAGCGCAGCTCCCGATTGGGGTTCAGGCGGCACTGGCCGAGGTGATATCCGTTGATTAAATAGGATTTATGTACTCTGATAAAACCGTAATCTTCAAGCAGCAAGGCGTAGCTACTCAGCGACAACGACGTCAGGACCTGCTCGCCGTCGTCTAGGTAAAACAGCGTATAATTCAACTGTGCACTCAGGTACACAATCCGGCACGGGTCGATGGCCCGCTCGCCTTCTTTGGTTTGAAAGCGCGGCAAATACACCGTACTTTCAATGGTTGGAATAAATGATTGTACACTCATGATCTTTACTATTGCGGTCATTCTCAAATAAAGGGGGGGTATGAAACCTCAAGACTAATTACAGCCTCCTATTTGGGAGAGAAAGATTACCCCGTTGTCTGCCACAAAACCTGGGCTAAGCATGATGGCATTGCCCGCCTGATAAATTACGCTGGCGGGTGCCGTTAGTTTGTTGGTGGCCGTGATGGTTTGCGCGGCCTGTTTGGTGCCTGCGTTGGTGTTGATGTCGTCGGTAGGGCTCACCAGCGTCAGGGTGGCTGGAATTACAGACAGCGTTGCCACGTTTGAGTTGGTACTGCCTCCTGCTCCCGTAGCCACACAGCGGTATTGGTTGCCGTTAAGTCCAGTTACGTTGCTGATGTTGAGGGTTGTGGTTGTGACGTTGGTGTAAATTCCCGATGCAGCAACGTTTGCCCAATTATTGTCTCCGTTGGTACTTATTTGCCACTGATACGAGGAGGCATTGGCAGCGGCTACGGTAAACGAAGTTGCTACTCCAGCACATTTGTTTGCGCTACTCGGGTGAACGCTGAAAACTGGGGCAGGGATGGTCACTACATACGTAAATGGAACTACGAAAAAACAGGAACCGCCACTCGGGGTAACTTTGGCGTAGAGGGTTTGTGAGCCCCCCGGCAACGCTCCCGAGGGGGTAAATGTATTGGGAGAGGTAAACATCCCAGCCGAAGCGGTAGCATTGGGGTCGGTAAAAATGCCGTCAATGATGCCGTTGTACGTACCACCATAGCTAAAAATGGTGGTGTTGGTGGGGTTGTTATTGACAATCAACGAAGGATTGGTTGCGTTGATAATGGTGCCAGAAAAAGACCCTTTTATCAAAACACCGTTGTTGGTAAAGGTACCACTCGCCGATACGTTACCTCCCACAAAGGCATACCCCAAGTTGGTAAAATTTGCTCCTACGTCATTGTTTAACGCATTCAATACGTTTAATCTACCGCAACTTTGATTGTTAAACGTGACGGAATTTCTCAGGCCAGTAGGTGAAGAGGTCAAGGTGATGAGCCCAGCATTGTTTACGGTGCCGCTCCTGTTGTAAATTCCTGTGCTTGTATTCGTGATGGAGGTTTCTCCCGTAGCAGTATTGGTAAATGTCGCATCAACCAGCATCCCAGAACTTCCTATAGCGGCTATCGAGCCCAAGGTTATTTTTCCCGCATTGGTAAATGTCCCTGATCTTACAAACAACCCAGAGCCGCTTGATCTGTCGAGCGTAATTTCTCCGCCCAAATTGTTGTTAAAAGTAGCATCATTTAAAAAGCCATTATTAGTCAATGCAGCATTGGCCCCTATGATTATTTTTCCGTAGTTGTTAGTCGTTCCAGCACCATTGGCAAACCCACTATTGGTCGTTCGATCTATTCTTATTTCCCCAGTAGCTTGATTATTAAACGTGCTTGAATTACTCACTCCGCTACTTCCCGTACTTGCGTTGAAGCCTACAATGATTTTGGCCACATTGTTAAACGTTCCCGTATTATTATTTAAACCCGCCGAAGTGGCATTATCTATTCTCAATTCGGCGGCGGCATTGTTGTTAAAGGTTCCCTTATTTAACAAACCGTTGGTTCCTGAGCTGGTCGTAGTACCGATACTAATTATCCCGTTGTTTTCGGTTGTACCGATGTTATGAAACGCCGCCACGATACTTGACACCGTTTTGGAGCCATTTACGGTAATGCTGCCGTTGGCGGCAACAGTCAACAAAGCTCCAGCCTGAACTTCTACCGACTTAGCCAACGCATTTATTGATGCCCCAATGATGGGGTCGTTGGTTGTATTGGGAATGACTACGTCATTGCCTACTGCGGGCACACTGGCTGGCGACCAATTACAGGCCTGACTCCAATCTGTCCCGAAAGTGCCAGTCCAAGTAAGCGTGCCAGTCGGCGTATTTACGCCCGTTATTACCGTCAAAAGGGCGGCATTGGAATTGGCAGAGCCGCCAGTGTTTGTTGCTACGCACCGGTACTGATAGGTGTTTAAGCCTGCCGTATTGCTGATATTCAGTGTGGTAGTAGTCACATTGGTATAGATAGCGTTGGCCGTGATGTTGGTCCAATTGGTACCGCTATCCGTGCTTACTTGCCACTGGTAAGAAGTAGCTTGATTTGCTGAAACCGTAAAAAATGCCGCCTCTGGCGAACATTTTGTGGCATTGGAAGGTTGAGCAGTAAAGGTTGGCAAAACCACATACACAAACGGGACAATGTAAAAACAGGCACCACCGCTGGGTGTGATTTTGGCATAAAGCGTTTGAGAACCGATGGGCAAGCCTGCATCTGGCACAAAAGAATTTAGAGGTGTGAATGTACCCGCCAAATTTGTTGCTGCCGCATCAGTATAAATGCCATTGATGGTACCGTTGTAGGAAGCGCCTCCATATGTAAAAATAGGCGTGGGACTATCTTTAACAATGATTGCCGACGTACCCGTGTTTGAAATATTGGTTGTCCCCGCAACGGTTCCGTATTTCAGTATTCCTGTATTACTAAACGTTGAGGTTGTGTATATTTCGTTGATTACATGGATAAAACCCGCATTAGTGGTAGGTCCAGCATTGGTATAATTCCCCGCATTTACGACTATTTTACCGCAGGCATTGTTGGTCAATGATTTACCACTCGCAACCGTAATCCCTCCAGTGTTTATATTTACAATGCCATTGTTTATGAAAGAATAGAATCCACTTATGGAGCTACAGTTGCTGTTGATAGTGCCATTATTTGTTATCCCAATTCTATTGGTAGATACTCCAATGGAAGTAAACCCATTACCGTTGATGACATTCAACACCCCTCCGCTGTTGTTAGTTACATTAAACGTTCCTCCACCATTTGAAAAAGGAGCTCCATCCGAATTAACAGTGAGCGTTCCGCTGTTGTTTACTGCAGAACCCGTTTGTGAATAAATCCCTCCTGATGCAAAGGGTAAACCTCCAGGGCGTTGAATATCCGTCGTACCGTTGTTGGTAAAGGTGGCAGCAAC
>VFQN01007234.1_pt1 | contig 12053 bp, 18 predicted proteins | sample 3512371 | NCBI WGS metagenome assembly VFQN01 (sample SAMN10412370, study PRJNA504923) | tailings metagenome | isolation source: Replicate 2 from Balatoc abandoned mine | place: Philippines: Itogon, Benguet | collected 2017-08-28
TGTGCAAGGAGCAGACCCCGGCCACTGCCCTGACTCCTCCCCCCCCCCCCCCCCCAACTGCCCCATGCCGCGCCCACGCCTAGCGCGCTGGCGCTCGCCTCACGGCCCGTCACCCGCCCCTCCTCGCCCCCACCGCCCGCAGCAACAGCTGAAACCCCTTTGCTGCCCTGCCACCTGCCGCCCCGCCGCCCCGCTTCCCTGCGAGGCCTGAGGCCATGGTAGCATCCGACAGCGGCCGTGAAGGGCTGTGATGGAAGGGTCGGAGCAGCAGATACCGGGACAGGCAGCGGAGACACCCAGGGCCCAGGCCCGGGCCGCGTGTCTCCTGCATGGTCCTGCTGTCCCCGCTGCGTGGGCCGCATGCATGCGAGTGCTGAAGGTGACCGTAGGCTGGCCCAGCCCCGACATTAGTGTTCGCGTGGAGGAGCATGGGGTGGGGCCCACTGCGCCCGCCGGTCACAACTAACCCTGTATGCCCCTCGCCTTGTTTTGACGGCGGTGGTAGCTGGTTGTGCGCCTACCCGCCAGCCGCCGCAGGCGTGACCCTCGTCGTCCGCGCTCCAGCCCGGATGCCGCACGGCAAGTGCAGCTGCAGCCTTCTGCCCCTGCTGCTGCTCCCGCGCTTGCCCTGCCCCAGGAGGCAGGGTTCACCGGTTGCTGCGGCCGGGGCGCAGTGGCCTGCAGCCGCACGTCACCCTCCAGCCCGGGGGCATCAACAACTGTAGCCATAGACAGTGACACCGCCGCTACCCGTGCCGTCCTCTGCACCCTCCCGTGGGCCATCCTGCTCCGTATTCGCAGTGTAGGGGCCCAAGTGTGCCAGTCCACCCAGCCCCTGGTGGTCCCTACCCCAGCCCACCCGCACCCTGCCCACCGATGCTGCCGCTGCGGCGCTGCCTTGAACGGTGGTTGTGTGCGCTGACCCGCCTGCCATGGGGCCTCGGTGTGCTGCATACCATACCAGCACTTGGCTGATTTTGGATGCACCTACTTCACGTTTGCGCCTCGTGCAGCACAGCGCCCACAGCTCCGGAGCTGCATGGGGCGTTCAGGAGTATAAACCTGCATCCACACGAGCAGCTTATACAAGCTTACCGATTACCAACTCCTATACAAATACGAATACTGCTTCAGGCATACAACGGCGCACAGAAGGCAAGCGACATACGCAGCAGCCCTGTCAACAACCGCATATCTGCAGCAATATATCAAGCGAGGAAAGGTGAGAGGTTTACGCCGGGTCCTGCCGCGCTTCGTCTTGACCGCCGATGCCGTGCGGAATGCCACTCCGAGACGCAGAGGTGGCTGTGCTCATGCATACATGCATAGAGCAGCGCGACGATGCTTAGGTTGTGACATGCGCAATCGCGTCATGCGTACCAAGGCGTTTATGTGAGAGCCTTGACCATGCCCAGATCCACGCCTTTCGCCCTTTCCTCAGGGTCCAGCGCGGAGAAAGCAAGGGCCTAAGCCCAACTATTATCAAGTACAGTATGAGCGGCCTGACCACAGACGGCCATCCTGTGTCTGGGCTGCCTCCCGAGCTCTTCCTGCGGACTCTGGCGTTGCTGCCCCCTCACGACCTGGCCATCAGCGGGCGCCTGAGCTGCAAGGCGGCCGCGCAGCCCTTCAGCGAACCCCATCACCGCACCCTGTACATCGATCAGCCGCTTCCCAGCCATGCCGTCACCACTACCACCACCACAGCTGTGCAAACTGCAAGCAACACATCCGTCACATGCACAAGCCCCGGGTTGCTCCTCAGCGGGGAGGCGGCCATGCAGGAGCTGACCTTCAGGCGCAAGCTCCTGCTGCTCAGCAGGGCGGCAGCAAGCGGGTGCACTGCCAATGTGGAGTATGCATGGCAGCTGCTGCAGCCGCACGTGTTCCCCGAGTTGCTGCAGTCGAGCCGCTACTGCCGCACCGTGCAACAACAGGACCGGGGGGCCCCTGTGCCGGACGTAGGGTCTGATGCGGTTGCGTCGGGACTGGCCCATCTGCTGCCCTCCCTGGTGCAGCGTTGCCCCGGTCTGCTGGTCCCGGGTCGCACTCTGGAGGCGGCGGCGCGGCACTGCGACCTGGCTGGGCTGCAGGCGGCGTGGGGGCTGCTGGAGCAGCGCCTTCAGAGCAGCCTGGAGGAGGAGGGCGGGCCGCTTCCAGGGTCGCATGCAGAGCGGGTACAGGGGTTTTGGCAGCGCATGATGGCAGGGGCCGCTGAGTCCACAGCTTTAGAAGCCACCAGCAAGATGGAGTGGGTGCTGGCCAACGCCCCCGCTACCTGCGACCGTGCCAGCATCCTGTCACACGCCTGCGGGTCTGCCGCCGCCTCGGGTGAGCTGGCGCGGGTGCGGTGGCTCCGCGGGCAAGGGGTGGACTGGGGCTCTCCTTCGGCGCTAGCGGCAGTATTTCAGCACGCTGAGCTGGGCTTCATTCAGCGGCTGGAGGCGGAGGGCGGCTACCTGCCTGCAGCCAACGATGTTGCGTGGCGCTGCAGCCCGCTTGTATCCGCAGCGGCTGCCGCTCCCAGGGACAGCGAGGCCAAGCTGCAATGGCTGGCAGGCAGAGAGGCGTTTCTTGAGTCGGCCTCGGACGCTATCTGTAAGGCTGCGGAGCATGGCAATCTAGCGGCACTTGAGCTGCTGGTGCAGCACTGGCGCGGTGGTGCCCTTCCAGATCGTGCTCTCTCTTGTGCAGCAGCAGCCGGCAGCTTAGCCACGGCATCGTGGCTACGACAGGCGGGCTGCACGCTGACGAGCTCGGCCTTCTTGGAAGCGTTTTCCCGTGGCGACCTGCCCATGGTCAGGTGGCTGCTGGAGGCCGGGTGCCCCCGTTCGGAGAGCGGCACCTTGGCGGCAGCCATATTCGTTTGGCCCAGGGATACGGCTGCGGACGGCCAGCGGCTGGTGGAGGCGGTGCAGCTGCTGGCGGCGGCAGGGTGGCCCATGGGGATCGCGGGTGCAGAGAGGCTGTTCACACGAGCAGCGCTTGCAGGGCACCCGTGGGCAGTGTGGCATGGGCTCATGCAGGTCTTTGAGCTGCACCCCGTGGCAGTGCCCCGCGGTGCCGCCGCCTGTGCTGTCGCTGCGGGCTGTCGGGCGACACTGGAGGCACTGGTTGGGATGGGCCTCCATAAGGGGGAATCGTGGGGCGACGACCTTTTAACGGACTTGTACTCAGGCGCCGCCAAGAGCGGGGACCGGGGCACACTGGCCTGGCTGCAGCAGCAGGTTGTGCCTGGGCGTGGGGTGGTCATGGAGGCTGCCGTGAAGGGTGCGCCGCTTCCCGCCCTGCGGTGCAGGGGGCGATTTTGGACTACATGGATATGATGCGTGTCCGGGACATGGAAGGCAACGCCTCCTCGCCCCCGTACCGCCGGGTGCAGCTGGACGTGAAGGCATGGCTGCTGGACTGCTTCAGGCGGTGGAGGGTCAGGGCGTACCTGGCCACAGTGTGGTCGGTTTGCGTTATGGTAGTGGCATTTGCTGCGGGTAAGGAATTTGACCGAGGGCAGTACGGGTACTGGGAGTCAGCCGTGGCATACGCGCTTGTACGCGTGGTTTTGCTGGTGGCACTTGCGCTGTGGGCCATCGCTTTTCACGTGGCGCATACACACCGTTGGGCACCAATGCAACTCGTCGCAGAGGTTTGTATGCCAGCGCGCCGCACAAGCGCACAGTTATGAGCGTTTTACATGACACCTCCGTAGCGCCTGAACCTTACCAAGGAATTGGACACGGGACGATATTGTGGCTGACTGCGCTCTAGGTGAAACAGGGTCTTGCTGGACCGTGCTTTGGGACTGTGCAGGTGTGCACGCATTGCATTCGCCATGTGGTTATCCTTGACTGGGTGCCGCGTTATGGTAAGGCGCAGGACAAGTGCACTGCGCTTATGCCATCCCGTGCTCTGCTGGCAGTGAGATGCTTTTTAGATTGAGCTTGCGAGAGAGCATAAATTCGGTTTGGGGTGGCTGGGAGCCGAGGAGGACAGGCGCGGGAGGAGGGGCCCCAGAGGGGCGATGTGGTCGTACTCGGGTTGAGGCTCCGTGGCAACTTAGACGTGGTGCACCTTGCTTTCGGTGGTTCGGCTTCTGCCATCTTTTGAACTAGTATACGTTGGGCTCGTTTGCTTTCTTTCTTCCGCCCGCCCCCTTTCGTGTGCCCTTTTGGGGGTAAAAGTGTCGGTTGTTGCGGTTGGGAGCTGGTGTTTGCCCTGTGATGCGGTGGGTGTCCCTGCGGGGCCTAGGGTAGGTCCGCGCCCGGGCTGGTCGGTTGCTGGTAGTTGGCGGTTGCTGGTTGAGCACGCATGGGCCAAGCAGAGCCGGCCGATTAGGGTGCCTTGCACTCCCATTTACACAGTCGGCATCTCCTCAGCATTGACAGGTGCATACACCAACGTGTCTTGTGAGATGTCGTGTGGTTGTTGAACCGACTTGTCTGACCAACGTGCGTGTGCGGGGCTGCCAGTCGGCAGCTGTAATGCCTGTGCGACGCAGAGTACAGCCGCCTCAAAGTGTGGATTGGATGCCGAGCTTGGTTGGGACGACGATGTAGTCAGTAGCGTGTAGAAAGCCTTTTTTCGCTGGACCAAGGCACACCGCTGCAGTACCGGTAACGGCAGAGTGCGCACCCTCCCTGTCGATTTTTTTTTCAGGAGGAGGGTTATGGGGGTATCGGAGACCTATTTTTAGCGGGTAGGTCCTCAAGGTCGTCTCTGGTCGGTGACTGGACGGACCGGGACAGACGTACGCTCAGTGCAGAATGCGGCCGTGTTAGCAGGGACCGGAGGCACGCATAAACGACCAACGTACCAACAGCAGTGAAAGTAGCGCCTAGGGCCCTGCACGACCCTGTCGCAGCCGGAAGCGCAGTGCCGGTATGCGGATGCCCACAACACGTAAAACCTTGCACACCAACGGGTATGGCCGGACTAGCACTTGTGTCATTTAAAATAACGACCCCAGAAGTACAGAGGTTCCGCAGTGCACCACACTTGCAACCAATACCAGGAGACGTCAAGACGACCGTGCCTGGACGTGCCCTCTTGCCGGCAACATGCAGCAACCAACGTCTCAGCGCCGTGTAAGACATGCTTCAGTGTCTTGGGCTGCCCTGTTGTATCAGGCATACAATGAGAAAAGTCAGACGACGACAAAAAGGGACCTAGTACGGTAGACTGTGCCAAGAAAGCAAGCGACCTGCACGAAATACTATAGGTCAGCCACACAAAAGCACGGACTAATGGAGTAATAGATTGGATGTGTAATGCCGCAGTGCATTGATCTCTCCTTGCATAGCTAGTGCACATATGCCGGTCTTCCACGGCCATGGTGCAACCTACCATTGTGGTGCGCCGTTGCTGGTGCACAGGTGTACTTGGACCATGCCGTGCCTATGTAGTCCATGGCGCAGTGCACAATCCACAGTACGTGTGTGACAATTCAGCCCTGCGCTCAGTACCTGCGCCGCACGCCAGCCGCGCTGCGGTTCCAACACACAAAAACAAAACACCATGATGCCGGGACGAAGCACTGCGCCACCCAGGAATCAATCCGGGTCAAGAATGTATGAATGCATGAATGCAAACTCAGTTTAGTAAGTGTCAGTGCAGCAACCTTTGGCATTACGAACGTAAGGAACATCCGGTGCCATTGTACCGTACCAGCCTCCGCCAACGGCCCCAGGCCACGGTCGCTGCTTGTGCATTCAGGACAGTACCAAGGGCACGCAGGACGACATTTGCTGACCCGCTCGGCAGATCCCAGAAGCGCCCTTGAGCGGCAAAGGTTGCATGACTCCTGCTGCCTCCTGCAAGTGAGCCGCGTGCGAGCGCTGCTGTTGGTAATCGTCGTGGCCCGGCGCGCCCCCACGGCTGGTGCTTGCGTGGCGGAGAGTGGTGTCGGCCCTGCTGCCCCCGCCACGCAGCCAGTCACAGCTCCGCCAGGTCCCGTGCGCGTGTTGCCTCTATCAGTCGTGATTCATGCTGGTGCACCATCCCGCCGCCAGTCAGGGCGTGCCCCTCTTCGTCTTCGCTCCAGCCCCAGGCAGGGGCCGCAGCCACCTGCCCCTGCTGCTGCGGCTGAGGCGGCGGTTCCCTGACCCAGGAGGTTTCACCAGTAGCTGCAGCCGCGTCACAGTGGCGTGCAACTGCCCGTCAGCGGGAGTAAGGGACGTCCCAGAGCCTTTCCGGCCCCGAGGCACCAACACTAAGCCCTCAAATCCACCGACGGTGGCCCCGCCGCCACCCGCGGCGCGCTCTGCACCGTCCCGCGGGTCATCCTATTCAGTTTTGGCAACGCAGGGGCTCAGCGCGTGTCGGTCCTCGGAGCCGGTGGTGCTTCACAGCGCGTCCTCACCCGCACCCTGCCCACTGTTGCTTCCGCTGCCTGTAACGGTCGCAGTGTGCGCAGATAACCCGCCTGCCCGGTATGCTGCTGCCGCCGCCGCACTAGCCGCCGCCGCCGCCGCAAGCTCATGCGACCGCCGCTGCCGCCGGCCGCCATCCACCTCTGGCGCACCGGGTTCTCCCAACCCTGTCCCTGTTCCCACCGCCGCCAGCCACCCGCCATCACCGCCAGAACCGTGTCCCTCTCTACCGCTACCAGCGCGACTAGGCCGACCGCTGGGCGTCCCTGCACCATCCTTCACGCTCTCGTGCAGCGGATTGTGGTACAGCACCGGCAGCTGCACCTGCTGCCGCACGTGGCCGCTGCCCGCGCCGCCAGCCGCCCCCAGCCCACCGCCGCCGCCAGCCCAGCTCTTGCTGCGCCCTGCCTCTAGGTCCATACCCTCCTCATAACCCCCCGGCTCAGCCGCAGTGATCTCGGGAGCGCAAGGCGTGGGCGGAGGGCCTGTCCCCGTGCCGTCGCTTGCGGTGCTGAGCCCTCTGCTGGACCCAGCCCCCAGCTGCGTGCGAGGCGGCAGCGGCGGCGATGGCGGTGACAATGGCACACGTGGGTGCTCCTGGCGATCCGGCAACAGCCCCTCGCTGGCCCTCTCCGAGGACTTGTCCGAAGAGGCGTCAGAAGAGCAGGCTGAGTCGCGGCCGCGCTGCGAAACGCTGCGCTCGGGTGGTGGGAGCGCCCTGGCCGCCGTCCCTGCCCCCAGACCCGGTCCCAAACCCGGGCCCAGTGCCTGGGATGGCGCCGCGTAGACACTGGTGGCCAGGGCGGAGGCATGGCCGCTGTCGGCGGCCTCGCAGGTGGCGACGGCGGCCGCAGCGGCTGCGGCGGTTGCTGCCTCGGCGGCGGTCAGGGTGTGGCCCTTGTTGAGGGTGCCGGACGGCCATCGCTCCACTCCCGCCAGGCTCCGGAGCGAGTTGCGGAAGAGGCGGCTGACACTCTGCAAAGCGGGACAGCAGCAATGGATTACCGAAACCTGATAACAGAATGAAGCTACGTACCAGTGGACAGAGCAAAACGCTGCACTCGCGGCACATGTTGCCAAAAATGCGCAACGCTGGGACAACAGGAGCTGTGCACAGCCAGCACGACCAATGCCCGTACACCCCCGCTACCTGTTTCCGCTCTTGCTGAAGATATACAAGATTCGAATCAGAAACTTACCGGCAGAAGCGGCTCGTCGCCAGGCCCGTGGTGTAGCTGATCCTGCTGTAGCGGCGGCGGCGGCGCTGGGAGGCAGTGCAGCAGGCACCACCTCAGGTTCTCCAGCGTGCCGATGGCAAAGGCGCCCACCATCTGCGGAATGCCCAGCTGGTTGTTGTACAGCACGGGCTGGTCGCCGCACTGCGACAGGCCGTCGAACCAGGCGCGCCGCAGGGCGGTCAGCGTGCCGTCCTCCAAAAAGGCCTGAGGTCGGGGGTTTAGCATGTTGGGTATGGGCGTAGGTGGGGGTGCTGGTGCACGCATGGGCGTAGGTGGGGGTGCCGTTGCAGCGCGCCTCGCCTTGTTCCGCAGAAGCAGGGTAGTGTACGGTATGAGAGCGAACGTTGGGCATTGGTATGGGATTGTTGGAATGGACAGCAGTAGCCTTGGGCATGCGTGGCGTGCCGAGCGAGGCGACCTAAGGAGGGAAGCAAGGAAGGTGGCTTTCGGTGGAGGGCAGTGAAGTGCGGGTGGCTGGCAAGGCAAAGCGAGGGTGCGGGCGTCGAGATCAGGCCTCACCTGTATGACTGCGTTGAAGGGCAGCCGAAGCGTCGAGTTCTTCTGCAGCCCGATGACGAGGTTGCCTGTGGGACCAGGGAGGAAACAGGAAGCGAGATGCTGAGCTGCACGGCACCTTCCTCCTCCTGTCCTACGCGCCTTGTCTGCCTGCTGCTGCCGCTGCAGGTAGCACTTCCTTCGAAGACCTAACCCACCAACCTCCACTTCTTAGTTACGTGTCCACACCCCTTGACTGCACCGATCGGGCAGGAAGATGCACCGCTTCAGGTACACCCTTACTAAAAACAGCAGCCCTCCAACAACCGCCGCTAGCGTCTAACCCACGCACCTTGCCCGAAGTCGTCCCCCACCACCACCATGTCGCACATCACCGCCACGCAGGGGAGGTCCCCCCCGCAACCAACGGTCAACCCACGCACCCGGCCCGAAGTCGTCCCCCACCACCACCATGTCGCACATCACCGCCACGCAGGGAAGGTCCCCCCCGCAACCAACGGTCAACCCACGCACCTGGCCCGAAGTCGTCCCCCACCACCACCATGTCGCATGGCTGCAGGTGGGCCTGGTACGTCAGCAGCGGCCGGTCCGACACGAACGCCGCCACCTGACCGCTGCGCACCCACGCCATGCACGTCCTGATGCAGGCATTGCGAAGGTTATCACCACGAGTAGCAAACAACAGAAGTGGATACAATTATGCAATGTGCTTACTTCAGTGCGGCGTCCCCTCCAGCACCTGTCAGTCATGGCACCCAGTAAGCCAGCTCAGCACCCGCATCTGCAGAATCGCCCCAGCTGTACAATCAACCGCACCAGATGAAGCAGATCATCCCCGGATAGATAGGTAGCTAGGCCCCGCCACAAAGGCTCACCCTGTGTCGCAGTAGCGCACGTTGTGCTGCAGCTGCGTGGCCAGCGTGTCCTTGCTGCACGCAAAGTAATTGGCGGTTGAGCCGTTGGGGTTCACGCCCAGCAGCGCGTTGTGGCGGAGCAGGTCCTGCAGGGGGCGCAACGGGCCGGGCGGTTACGGGGCCGCTGATGTTGTTTGTAGTGGGGCACGCAGCAGTACCCCTCTGGTGGTGCATCATCCCGCTCCTGGCACGTAAAACGGAGATCCCCTGTTCCCACGTGTGCTTAAGCCTGGGGCTTCCCAGTCGGTTCGGGATGCCCAGGATCCTCGACAACCTGTTATGCATAAGCTGCAAACCCGCATTAAGATTACCCAGGCTGATAAGGAAGGGAAGGGCAGGGACCGATAGTGAGAGGAAAGGCAACCAGGTGGGACGAACAGGCAAAGCCAGCCTTGCTCCATCCGCACCTGCAGGCTGCCGACCGCTGTCTTGAGGTTCGTGATCGACAGGAAGGACGTGAGGTTGGCGGTGTAGGCCGACAGTACGATGAGGCAGAAGAAGCAGTACGCGATGTACAGCACCTGCCGTACCGTACGACAAAGGCCCGGCGACGTCAGCCCAACAGCGCGGCCGTGCGTGCAGTGCAGACAGGGATATGCGGCGCCATGGACCGCAGGCGTACCAGTGCGTGCACGGACGACAGGGTGAGAGCAGCGAGCCAGAACGAGCGTCAAAGAGGCGGAGGCCATCGTCTATGGGCCAACAGCAGGCGGCAGGTAGCTATGCTCTGCTATGACCTGTTGGCTTGACGTGCGCAGCCCTTGCCCTGTGCAACGTGCAGCCGCTCCGCACCCAGCCTCCAGCTCACGTGCACCGACGGTACCGTATCCGGCTGCATGCCCCCGCCCCCGCCCACATCCCAGACCAGATCGCAACATCACAACACAATGTGCCCTGGCGCCAGCCCACTGCCGGTCCTCCCACCTGCACACCCCAGCTCGCCCTGTTCGGCTTCTCTGGCGCCCCCGCCGCAGCCGCAAAGCTCAGCATGACGGGATTCCTCCGCTTTGCTGCACGTTGGGAAGGATGCAAAAGGCCGAAGAAAGCACGTCTGAACCCAAGGTTGCAGGGCAGTGCGTGGCAGCAGAGACCCCCTTACCGCATACACTTTGACCCGAACCTCCCAGCTGATGAGGACAAGGTCCAGCCACCGCCAGACAAACACCCTCTTGCCGTAAGCCCACGCACTCGGCTTACGGGCATGGCCCAAAATGCGCCTCCTCACGCACAGTCGCGTGCACATGTTGCCTGCCGGCGGAACAGCTCACCTTTGTGCTTTGCCAGGCGTGCGGTGTTGTGGCCAGGCATGGGCAGCCCCTCCGCCTGCATGCGCTTCACGGTGCGGTTGAAGACCCACCTGCGGGGCACACGGAGCAGTGACCAGGGGTGGGGTGGGGCACCGCAAGGGAGGCCCACAAAGCCTCCGAAAAGTGCACACCTTGGTTCACAGCGCAGCGTCCGTAGTGCAGCTGCTACTGCTCGGACGAACGCCACCATGGAATTCTTGTGGTGGCGTTTCATGCAAATACGGGGCGCTTAGGCTGCTGCCTGTGCGTGAGCATGGTCACTGCGTTCACAGGTGATGAGGCGGACCGATGACGCGGACGCGTGGCATTTACGAGATGCCATTTGCCTTACCTGCTGTAGCAGTCCAGGAGCCAGAACACGAGGGATATGCTGATGACGGTGAACAGGAGCAGCACCCACAGGGTGGTGGTGAAGGGTGCCAGCACCGACAGGGCGCCAGGCTGCTCTGCGTCATTCCTGTACGGCGGGGACCGGCATAACGGAGGAGAGTATGGACACTTCCCAGACATGGAGTGTGTGCTGCGGTCAACATGCGGCAGGTGGTTGCAGCCTGCAGCCGCGCGCATTTGGTGCAGCAACAGCAGGGGGGCGAAGCTGCAGGCCAGAGGCCTCTCAGAGACCCCAACTGGGTCGTTGCGCTGCTGCGCGCCCGGATGCAGCCTGGCTGCCCTCGGCTGGCACTTGGCTGCATGGCCACGCACGACGCAGACACCACAGCGTCCTCTGTCTGTCAGCAACAGCAGTTCGCTCGATATACACTGTGGTTAGCGGCGACACTGTGTCCCCGACATAAACCCGGGCCGCTGGGCGTGTCCCAAACACCTCACTTGACCAGGAGGGAGAGGCCCTGGTCCATGTAGGAATAGGTGACATCGATGGCTGTCAGCCGCTGGGCTGTCCGCGTAAGGGGAAAAAGCGCAATGTCCGCTCGGCCCGACACCAGCTCTCCGACGATGCCTGGGATGCCGGAAAGGAACGCATTGGCAGTGGCCTTTGCCCCACACCAGGCATACGGTCACCACCCGGATGACTTCAATGTTGCTGTTAGTATTTATTTGGGCGTGAGCGCCTGCCTACCGGACCATCCATGGCTGGGCGTCAAGGTTCCTCCCGAGTCGCTCAAGGTTGCGTAAACGCTGTAGCCCGCAGGAGCGAGGCCAGGGTTATGCACCAAAATCTTGTCTAAGAGGTCAATTAGCATGCCATAGTACAACGTATCGTTTGTTGCTTGGTTGGCTAGCCCATGTGAAACATGGGCGAGAGCATAGAAGTCGGGTCTTTTCCATTAGTCAGCTTCGTCGCACATTCCCCAGGGGGACATCCCCTGACATTCCCAAACATCCTGGACGGTGAAGTTCATTTGAAACAAATCAGAAAGATTCAACAACAGTGATGATTTGGCGTTGCACACCATCGTGAACAGTTCCTGTGAATAGCGGCATGGGCATCGCCGATACCCCTTTTAGACACGACCTACAGCCTTTTCCCTTATACACATGTACGTACAGACAGTGATGCATCAGTTTGCGAAGAACAGCTATCGTGGATGCTAAGATGTGAACGCGCGTCCCAAGGGTTTCGCCATGCCTCTCGGACTCTTTGTGATTGCTGGCAACAGCGCATACCAAGCGATATCCGTGGACAGCGCCGTCATGCCGGTACCCTGCGGAATCCAACGCACGCTGTCCTGGTCGTGTTGAGGCAGTTCCACC
>VFQN01007235.1_pt1 | contig 12052 bp, 12 predicted proteins | sample 3512371 | NCBI WGS metagenome assembly VFQN01 (sample SAMN10412370, study PRJNA504923) | tailings metagenome | isolation source: Replicate 2 from Balatoc abandoned mine | place: Philippines: Itogon, Benguet | collected 2017-08-28
GATGTGCCCGTTGGTTTTGAGGAACGTTGTTTGGAGTTTGTTAATTATCTTAAACCCAAATTAGAAGAACTTCAACAACTTGTTATTGACAACAAAATTTTTGTGCAACGCACGGCCAATGTAGGGGTATTGCCGTTGTCGGTGGCGATAAATTATGGTTGTTCAGGACCTGTATTGCGTGGTTCGGGATTGCGATGGGACTTACGCAAAGTAGATGGTTATTCGGTTTATCCCGAATTGGATTTTGACGTACCGATGGGAGAAGGACTCGTCGGAACCGTCGGAGATTGTTGGGACCGGAATTATGTGCGGGTGCTAGAATGTAGAGAGTCGGTCAAAATCATCAAGCAATGTGTGGAGAAATTACTTGGAGAACACCGCCGTACGCCTGATTTTGACCCGCAGGCTTTTGTTCCCAAAAAAATTCGTCCGCAGGCAATGGATTACTATGTACGGGCGGAAAATCCCAAAGGAGAATTAGGCTTTTTCTTCCGTACAGATGGCAAATCCGATATTCCTGTTCGCTGCAAAGCCCGGGCTTGTTCCTTTAATAATCTCTCGGTGATTGCTGAAATTTCCCGTGGTGCTATGCTCGCCGATTTGGTAGCAATTATCGGCTCTATTGATGTAGTGATGGGTGAGGTAGATAGATAAGCGGCAGTTTGCAGTAGGTCATTTAAAAATGATATAATTACTACCTGCCTACTGCAAACTACTTACGCTAAAACTATTCGTCGGTAAACATATACCCCACACCTTTGAGCGTTCGAATATAGGTTTCGCCTACTTTTTCCCGCACTTTTCGGATGTGAACGTCTACGGTTCGTTCGAGAACGTAAATATCAGCTCCCCAGATTTTTTGGAGCAATTCTTCTCTATTAAATACTTTGTTTGGGTGGTTGGCTAAGAAAAAGAGTAATTCAAACTCTTTTTTGGGCAAAACCACCGATTTATCGGCCTTCGTGACTGTGTAGTTTTTTCGGTTGATAGACAGACCCGCAATCTCAATCTGCGACTCAGGCTCGGCTTTTTGGGCCTCTCTTCTAAACAACGCATTGATACGACTCATCAAGGCCCGTGGTTTGATGGGTTTTGTAATGTAATCATCCGCGCCGATTTCGAAGGCGGCTACCTCCGAATACTCTTCCGAACGAGCGGTCAGAAACAAGAGATACGTGTTCCGAAAATCGGGAATGTCCCGCAACAGGCGGGCGGTTTCGATGCCATCCATTTGGGGCATCATAATGTCGAGTACGACAAGCTCAGGAATGAAAGTACGGGCGATTTCCAACGCATTTTTTCCGTTGGAAGCCGTAGCTACTTCGTAGCCTTCTTTTTCCAAATTGTAAGCAAGAAGCTCGACAATATCCGGGTCGTCGTCGACGACTAATACTTTGTGTGCAATTTGAGCCGATTTAGCTGCGCTCATGGCATGGGAGTTGATTTCGAGGACGAAAGTACGAGACGTGTCAGGAATTTTAACACCGCTTATTCATTCTTAACACAAAGTTAACAGTAGATTTGTATAAATGGAAGGTTGAAAAAAGGTTATAAAAGGTAATTTCTTCACTTTTTAAGCATCTAAACGCTCAGCGGAAGGATTTGCCGCTTCATCCATCGCTTTTGCCATCCGACAAATGAGTTTTTGCATCGAGCGCTCAATGACTTCATATTCTACTTTTTCTTTGGCAATTAATACAAACGCAATGTAGGAAGGAGCACGGTGCGCGGGTGTTTCAAAAAAAAGGTGTTTGTTTTTGCGATAAGCTTCGCGGCAGCGGCGGCGTAGGAGGTTGCGGTCAACGGCCCGCTTAAAATTTCGCTTCGAAATTGTAAACAGCACTTGAGGAAGTGCCTGTGCAGAGGGAGAAAGTTCGTAAAGGTAAAATACCTTAAAAGGAAAAAGGTAGGACGTTTGGGTTTCCGTGCTACCTTTTTCAAACAAACGGCCAATTACTTTTGGGCTGCTTAACCGTTCTATTTTTTGTAATGTCTGTCTCAATGTTTGAATCGTTTGAACTACTGCACTTGTTTGAGAAGCTTTCTTCAACTTTCAAACAAACAAACTCCCCAAACACGCAAACAAATTATTGCTTGTGACGTTTTTCGTCCGAAACTGTAAGTTTCCAACGGCCTTTTTTGCGACGAGCGGCCAACACCTTGCGGCCATTGGCTGATTCCATCCGCTCACGGAAACCGTGCTTGTTACGTCTTTTGCGGTTTGAAGGTTGATATGTACGTTTCATTTTTTTGACCTTTTATTTCTTGTAAATCCTTGATTTCAAAAGAGTCCGCAAAGGTACGGAAACTTCCAAAAGTTTACAAACTATTTTTTGATTGAACGGTTGAAATTTGGAAGGCCTGTGAATTAATTGTTATTTCACGGGTATTAATTGAGCGGAGAAATACTGCGTTTGCTATGCCCAAAGCCCCCCAAAATGCCTCTATTCTGTGGTTTCTTCTTTTTATCCTCGTTAGTACGGCGGGATATAGCTTGGTGGGGTATCATTGGAAACGAACCCAAGCGGGAGAACTTATTCTGACCTTTGGGGGATTATTTTTGATGTATGCATTAGTTATTAGCCAAAAATGGGACAAACGACAAACCCAAAAATGGATTTGGTACGCCATTAGCTTCCGCGTTTTACTGCTGTTTTCGGTACCTGCATTGTCCGACGATTATTTTCGGTTTATTTGGGATGGACGTTTGTTATCAGCGGGTTACAACCCCTATCTGTATCTACCTTCCGAAATAATCACTACTTCTATCGCCGCCCATGCGCACCTAAACCAAGTACTTTTTCAGGGGCTTAATTCTCCGAATTACTTCACGGTTTATCCCCCCCTGAATCAATGGATGTTTGGCCTGTCGGCTTGGATGGCGGGCGATAGTGTCTTGCTCAACATTGTGGCATTGCGGTCATTTATTTTTATGGCCGAGCTCGGCACTATTTACCTATTAACTACTTTCAGATTTCCTAAATATAAAGAAAAGGGCATGCAAAACGCGGTGCTGATTTACGCACTCAATCCATTCGTTATCATTGAATTGACGGGAAATTTGCATTTTGAAGCGGTGACGCTGTTTTGTGTTTTGTTGGCAGTGAGGTGGATTGACAGGCCGTTTCGTGGAGATAAATATAATTTCGGGTCGGCAGGAGCATTGGCAATGGGAGCCGCCGTAAAACTGTTGCCGTTGATTTTCCTACCGCTTATTTTCAAACGACTTGGATTTCGTCAAGGTCTTGTTTATTGTGTAATTGTAGGCTTGATTTTATTGACGTTGTTTGCTCCGTTCCTGGGCCGTGAACTGTTTGTCAATTTCGGTAAAAGCCTTGATTTATACTTTCAGAAATTTGAATTTAACGCCAGCTTTTACTATTTGTTCCGGAAGGTGGGTTATTGGATTACGGGTTATAATATCATCCATTTATTGGGCCCGTTGCTGTCGCTGGGGACGTTGGTTTGTATTGCTAAAATAACGTTTCAGCGTCGAAGTTTACTCGAAAAAATGCTACTGGGGCTGACCGTTTATTTTTTGTGCGCCACGACCGTCCATCCTTGGTACATCACTACCTTGGTGGCTTTGGGGGCGCTCACTGGGCGTTGGTACCCCGTGGTTTGGTCGGCGTTGTTGCCGCTTACTTACGTTGCGTACGCTTCACAGCCTTATGAAGAAAACCTGCGGATTGTGGCGCTTGAGTATATTCTGGTGATTGGCTGTCTGGTGTATGAGCTATTCGTAAAAGGGATTGATTGGAATGCCCCAACAAAGGATGTTTAGTGTTCAGGCTTAATTTTTTCCTGCAAAAACTTGACCCGTAAATTCGTTGAATCGGCGGGCGTTTCATAATTGAGCCACAGGTAAGACGCGCGGGTATCTTTGGGTAAAAACAGCAAACCACGTACCGATTCGCCCACGGGCAAGGTGGTTTTGCGGAGTGCCATGTCTTGCCAATTGGCGCGCTCATGTTGCAATTGGTCGGTACGTATTTTTTGAAGCTGTACGTCGGCAATCTGCTTTTGAATAATAAAATTGTACGCCTGCGCATGATTGTAGCGATTGTTGGCCTGTTGCTGCCATGAGCGGTCGTTGCGATTTGAACTGTGAATATCGCTCGCAATAGTCGCCACTAACATCACCCCATTAAAAATAGATGCCGCGACTAAGCGTTGTTTTTGGCGTTTTATTTCCAGGGTTGCCTGTTCAATTTTTTGCTCTGGGTCGGTAGCGCGGTAAGTGGCGGAGTACGGAGAATTAGTTTTTTTGCGTAAGGTGTCGCCTTTTTCTTCAAAAGGAAAGTAAGTGAAATCGTTGGGGTCAACCAATAATGGGGCGGTGGTTCGGTTTTTGATTTCGACATCCAATACCAAATGATGCGGATCTTCAAACTCATAGGAAGCCACCAATACCACCCCGTTTTGCTCCACCCGCGTCACCTCACGTCCATCAATCCAGGCGATGTCGCCCGAAGCAGGGCGTAAATGATAAAAGCTTGGGTTACAACCAGCCAGCCAGACAAGGCTCGCGCATAAAAGAATGTTTAGTTTGTTTTTCATGGCAGGAATTATACTTTTTTGTTCTGGATGAACGATTGATGGTTTCAAAATCAATCGTATTGCTGTTTGACAAAAATAGATATTCACTCAGCCGTTTCAAACAGATTTTTGATAAACGGTTATGACTGCACAAAGGGCAGCAACAGTTCATATACTTTATGCAAAGGCAGGCCCATAATGGTATAAAAAGAACCTTCAATGCGATTGATTCCCATCATGCCAATCCATTCTTGCACACCGTAAGCACCTGCTTTGTCGAAGGGGCGATAATGCTGAATATAATAGTCAATTTCGGCGTCGGTAAGGGTTTTAAACTCCACCTTGGCTACATCGCTGACGGTTTGGTAACCACGGCTGCTCAACAGACAAATGCCCGTGATGACCTCGTGGCTGCGTCCTGAAAGCTGCTGGAGCATGGCTTTGGCTTCGATGGCGTTGGCGGGTTTGTTGAGAATCATGTTGTCTACCACCACAATCGTATCGGCACAGAGGACGAGGCATTTGCTTAAATCTGACTCAAATTGTGATGCTTTGTGTTTTGCCAAATACCCCGCCACTTCGGCGGCGGGCATATCGGCGGGAAAAAGCTCATCGGTGGGGCGAACCTCAACGGTAAAATCAAACCCCAACTCACGCAACAATTGCTGACGGCGCGGAGAGTTGGAGGCAAGAACGAGGGGGTGGGTGAGCAGCAGCATTTAAATAGTAGGCGTTAGATTTTCTCCTTGTGCATCAGCGTAGCCACGCCTTTGGTGGTGATTTTGTTGGTCGTTACATCAAAAACTTCGCCCAAAATCTCACCCGTATGTTTTTCAGGATTTAGCGTGATGACCGTAAATTTTACTTTATAATCGGTATCCACAAACATCGGTCGCAAAAACTGGAAAGTTTGTCCGACGTAGATGGAGCCATAGCCTGGAAACTTTGTACCGATCACTTTGGTGAATACGCTCGCGCCCAGCATTCCGTGAATGATGGGTCGTTTGAAGGGCGTCGTGGCGGCGTATTCGGGGTCTAAATGCAACGGATTGTCGTCGCCGGTGAGTTGGGCAAAGGCAATAACATCATCTTGAGAAAAACGGAATTCGTATTCGTAGGTATCGCCGAGGGAAAGTTTCATAGAAGTTGGGTTTTAGCGTTTGATAAAAATATGGTTTTATAATGACCCCGTTTTTCCACCGTCAACGGGAATATTAATGCCGCTGATGGCGGCGGCGGCTGGACTGCACAGAAAAGCCACGGCGGCGGCGACTTCTTCTGGTTCGGCAAAGCGCCCGATTGGAATTTCGGATTGGAGCTGGTCCGCGATTTCTTCGACACTTTTGCCAGTAACCTCGGCGCGTTGTTTATTAATCGAATCCAAACGTCCCGTTTTGGTGTAGCCCGGCAAAACGTTATTGACCGTGATGCCGAATTTGCCAATCTCCAGCGAAAGCGTTTTGGCCCAACTCGCCACGGCCCAGCGGATGGTATTAGAAACCCCTAACCCCACAATCGGCTGTTTGACCGACGTCGAAATGATGTTTACAATGCGCCCGAAACCCGCTTTTTTCATGGCTGGAACAACCGCCTGCGCCAATACCTGATTATTGACGAGGTGCATTTCAAAGGTCTTCATAAATTGCTCTGGAGTCGCATCAATGATGGGGCCGCCCGTTGGGCCTCCTGTGTTGTTGATGAGAATGTGGACTTCTGGAACCGTCGCCAAATAGGTGTCAATGGCGCTTTTTACGTTTTCAGGATTGGAAAAATCAGCCACAATATAGCGGTGCGTTTGCCCTTTGCTCACGTCCAACGTACTGAGTGTTTGTTGCAATGCGGCTTCATTGCGCGCCATAAGCGTTACATTGGCACCCATCAGGGCCAATTCTACCGCCGATGCGCGCCCGATACCTTGCGTACTGCCGCAGACAATGGCGGTTTTTTTGGTTAAATCAAGATTCATAGCTAGTGGCCCAATTTTTTAGGCTGTTTTACGGGTGGAAATCCTTTTGGCTAAAAATTAAGTATGTATTCTAAAACGTATGCTGATTTGATTTCTGAAAACGTTTTCTGCTGATGGTGAATTATTTGCTTTGTGACATTGTACTAACATCATATCAATTGTACCACTCAACTTCTTAAAACTATGCGCTGTTTTGTTTTAATTGTTTTTTTAGTGATGGCAGTATTTAGTAGCTGTACCGCTACGCCCACGTCTACTGCGGCCCCCGTTGACCACGCGGCTTGGGACAAACTTCTGAAAAAACACGTAAACGACAAAGGTTTTGTCAATTACACTGCATTCAAAAAAGATTACGCCGAACTTAAAAAATACCTAGATATGCTCAGTGCGAGCGCTCCCAACGACAAATGGAGCAAAGATGAGCAGTTGGCGTACTGGATTAATGCCTACAATGCATTTACGATTCAGTTGATACTAGACAATTATCCAGGTATCACGAGCATCAAAGACATTGGCTCAAAAATCAAGATTCCGTTTGTCAATACCCCTTGGGATGTAAAGTTTATTACCATTGGCGGAAAAAAAATGGATTTGAATAACATCGAACACGGGATTATCCGTAAAAAATTTGATGAGCCTCGGATTCACTTTGCGCTGGTGTGCGCGGCCAAATCGTGCCCACCGTTGCGCAATGAAGCATTTGTGGCGGAGCGTTTGGATAAGCAGTTGGATGAGCAAGGACGAGATTTTATCAATGATAAAACCAAGAATAACGTCACTAAAAACAAGGCAGATTTATCGAAAATTTTGTCTTGGTACGGGGGAGATTTTACGAAGACAATGCCCATTATTGATTGGGTAAATAAATATTCAACGGTAAAAGCCGACAAAAAAGCCAGCGTTACGCACATGGATTACGACTGGGATTTGAACGGAAAATAATTGATAGCTTCCCGAAAGTAGTCAACTTTCGGGAAGCTAAATCTTCGATTATGCTTTTATCGCTACGGGTTTTAAGTCGGTAAGGTCGGCAATTTTGACGGGCTGGCCCGTCTTCATGCTTTTACGGGCACCGATTCCTACCAAAATGGCCATTGCTCCGTCGCGGCTTCCTGCCGATTGGCGGAAGGTGTCTGCTGCGTTGGGATTGCGGAAAATTTTGTCTCGTAAGCGCGCATCGCCGCCGCCGTGCCCTTCGGCTTGCGGAATTTTGATGTATTCTACTTCGCCAAAATTCTTGGAAAGCATCAATTCATCGTAGGGTTCACGCGTCATTTTTCCTGATTCTTTAACCCATGCTTCCAAACGCCCTTTGGTACCGTTGAACGCGATTCTGTAGCCTTCATATGGCGAATAGGTCGTTAGAGAGTAGCTCACGTTCACGCCGTTGGCGTAGTGAATGGTGGCCGCCATTTTATCATAAATATTTATGTCTTCTTTGAATACACAGCCGTCGCGGTGGTAGCCGTCGTATTTTTCGTTGTCCACGTACAGCGCGGTAAGACGTTTGTCTTTGGTGACGTCAAAATAAAACTTACACTCGGCTTTATGCGCACAGCTGCGGCAGTTGGTGCCTCTTATTGTGCCATTCTTGCCATAGTGTTCTAATGCTCCTTGGGCATACACACTTTCGGGCTCAGATTCTAGCCACCAGTTTAATAAGTCAAAATGGTGACTTGCTTTGTGTACCCAAAGCGAACCGCTTTTTTCTTCCAAACGGTGCCAACGACGGAAATAATCGGCTCCGTGGCTGGTGTCAAGATACCAGTGAAAATCCACGGAAGTAACTTTCCCGATGGCTCCTTCGCGCAGCAGTTCGTATAATTTTTGGCGGTGTGGAGAATAACGGTAGTTGAACGTCACCGTTACTTTTTTGCCCGTGCGTTTTTCGGCATCCAAAATGGCCTGGCATTTACCTTCGTCGGTGGTCATGGGTTTTTCCGTCACAATGTCGGCTCCCATTTCCATGCCTTTGATGATAAATTGGTCGTGGGTGGCGTCAACGGTGGTGACGATGAGGATGTCAGGCTTGGTTTCCCGCATCATTTTTTCAAAATCAGTGAACAGCGGGCAGTTCACATTCAGCATTTTACGGGCGGTTTCGGCGCGGCCAGGGTTAATGTCGCAAAGACCCACAAACTCGATGACGTCGCTAAATTCTTTGACCACTGCTACGCCCCACATACTCGTGCCACGGTGGCCGGTACCTACCATCGCCACTTTACGTTTGGCCGATGTACCGCTTGCAAATACGGAAGCAGAGGCCAACACGCCCGCGCTGGCCAAGGTTGATTTTTGTAAAAACTCCCGTCGATTAAGGGTTTCTTGAAGATTATTCATGTTTGAAGGTTTTGATTTACAATAGGTTATTATTATTTGAATCAATCCATGTGAAAAACGCACTCCAAAGACGTGCTCATGGGCGAGTTGTCGGGATTGGTGTCCATTATATCGGCCATGTAGGCCCACCATTTTTTGACGATGGGGAGTTGGGGTAAATCATTGGCGGTATTGTTTTCCGTTAGTTTCTGAACGGCAAACAACACGCCCGTAGTACGGTCGAGATAAATTGAATAGTCGCTTACTCCAGCTTCGGTCAGTGCTGCCGAAAGTTCGGGCCAGATTTCGTCGTGACGTTTTTTGTATTCTTCCTCAAAACCAGGTTTGAGTTTCATCAAAAAGGCAATTTTTTGCATGGTATCGGATGGATTACTTTAAAAGTGGTAAGGCGTTTATAACACAAATAGAAAAGGATGTTTTGAACCAACCCTCCTGTACTTATATGGCTTGGAATTATTTTCTATTGGTAAAAATTTTTATTTGTAATATATTTTATAAAATATAGGTTTAAATAAAAAATATTTTATAAAATCGCATTGTATTTAAACCATACTACCTAACAATGAAGCAGATTTTTGCCGGACTATTGATTGTGTTGACGGTCCAACTCAATGCTCAAGTTTCAATCATTCCCAAACCGCAATCCCTCCATCTTCATACGGGAGATTTTACCCTGACGCCCTCCACGGCGATTCAGGCCGCCCCTGAGGTGAAAGCGGAAGAAGTGGTTCGTTTTTTGGTCGAATCGGTCAAGACACAAACGGGAATTCAGCTTTTGCCCAACGCCAAATCGTTGCCTTTTATTTATCTTAAATCAGATGCCTCTCTGCAAAACGATGAAGCCTATCGCCTTACGGTTACTGCTGAGCGCATTTTGATTGAGGCCAAAACCAATCAGGGGTTTTTCTGGGCAGTGCAGTCATTGCGCCAATTGTTGCCTTTTCAGAAAACGACTTCGGCCAAAATTCCTTGCCTGATAATGGAAGATGCGCCTAGTTTTCGGTGGCGCGGGCATATGATGGACGTAGCGCGGCATTTCTTTCCCGTAAGCTTTATCAAAAAGCAACTGGATTTGATGTCGTTATATAAACTCAATATTTTTCATTGGCACCTGACCGACGACCAAGGTTGGCGCATCGAAATCAAAAAATATCCTAAACTAACTTCCGTAGGTGCGTGGCGAAAAGAGCCCGATGGTAGCATACACGGTGGTTTTTATACCCAAGCCGAAATTAAAGAAGTGGTAGAATATGCCCGCCGGCGCAACATCACGGTGATTCCCGAAATCGAAATGCCGGGCCATTGCGTTGCGGCGTTGGTGGCTTATCCAGAATTGGCCTGTACCAATGAAAAACGGGTGGTTCCCAACAGTTGGGGTGTTTTTGGGGATGTGTTTTGCGTTGGCAAAGAGAACGTATACGTGTTTTTGCAAAACGTACTGGATGAAGTTATGCCGCTGTTTCCGAGTCGCTATGTTCACATCGGTGGCGATGAAGTGCCCAAAACTGCGTGGCAGGCTTCGCCCGAATGTCAGGCGTTGATGAAAGCCCAAGGCTTAAAAGATGAACATGAATTGCAGAGTTATTTCATAAAACGCATTCAAAAATACCTGCAATCCAAAGGAAAAACGCTCATTGGGTGGGACGAAATCTTGGAAGGCGGAGCCGACAAAGACGCCATTGTGGAAGTGTGGCGGGGTGAAGCCGAAGGCCGAAAAGCACTGGCAAATGGCAATCGGATTATTCACGCAGGGCCTTATTATTTCGATTCTCCCAACGCCAATTTGACCCTCAAAAAAGTCTACGAGTACGATAACCTCAGCGACCCAGCCTACCGACAAAACAGCACTCAAGTTTGGGGAGCTGAGTGTCCATTGTGGACAGAGCGCGTCACGACTTACAACGCCGAATATATGTTGTATCCTAGAATGTTGGCATTTAGCGAAAGCCTTTGGAACAACGGTACGCGCAATTTTGAGGAGTTTCGGGCCCGAGTGCAGCAGCATTATCCCATTCTGACGGCCCTAAAAGTAGCCTATGGTGCCGAAGACAAAAGCTTGATTGATACTAAAATAGAATTTGATGCGGCTCATAAATCATGGTCGCTGCGCAGTTATTTGGGCATGAAAGACTTAGCCATTCGGTACACCCTCAACGGCACCACGCCCACCGCTCAGTCGCCCAAGGCGCAGGAAGTTTTGACGGTAACGAAGCCCGGCAAGATTACGTTTGCGCCGTTTAGGGGAGATAAACAGTACCGCGACGCGCAAAGCTACCAAATCATTGAAAATAAGGCCGTGGCCAAAAAGACCACTTGGAATAGTAAACCCGATGCGCAGTACGCTAAACCTGGTGAATACGGTTTGGTGGATGGCTTGAAAGGTGGAGAATCTTTTGGCGACGGAGTTTGGATGGGTTGGTCGGGGCGGCCCGTGGATGCAGTGGTTGACATGGGCGAAAAAACAACGTTCCGTTCGGTAAAAATTGATTTTATTCAGGAAGCAAAATCATGGATATTGTTGCCTAAAAGCGTCAAAATCTCCGCTTCTGACGATGGTATAATCTTTACAACTCTTATTGAGAAAACCTTTGACGTGAAGCCCTTATTGGATGGAATCGTGAAAGAAACGGTGGGCTATGAGTCGAAGCAGCCTATTCAAAAAAGATACTTAAAGGTAGAAGCTATTCCGTACGGTAAACTCCCCGTTGGGCACAATGGCGCTGGCGGTGAAGCTTGGCTTTTTACGGATGAATTGGTCGTTAACTAACCATATATTAAAGTCTTTCCAAGGTTTCAAGACCTTGGAAAGACTCCGTTATTACCACAAGTGATGCACTTGCGGCTTGATGTATTTTTCATAAATACCGTTGACATCCGCGCATTGTTCCGCGCTCAAATTGGGAATACGCAATGCTTCCAAATTGGCAGTTGCCTGTTCGGGGTTAGAGGCCCCAGGAATAATCGTGCTGACGGCCGCAAATTGTAATATCCAACGCAAGGCTACGGGCGCGAGGTTAGCGTAGGCGGGGAAAACGCCCTTTAGTTCCTCCACTGCGGCTAGGCCAGTTTCGTAATCAATGCCCGAGAAGGTTTCTCCTTTGTCAAATCGTTCGCCGTTGCGGTTAAAGAAACGATGGTCGCCTTCGGTAAATGAAGAACTTTTGGAAAACTTTCCTGTGAGCAGGCCGCTCGCCAGCGGTACCCGTA